>Ga0182743_1000874_pt1 | contig 33052 bp, 27 predicted proteins | sample eDN3rd30CKraftOP_FD_128522 | JGI IMG/M metagenome (GOLD analysis project Ga0182743, IMG submission 128522) | Enriched Organic Plus compost microbial communities from Emeryville, California, USA - eDNA 3rd pass 30_C Kraft OP (version 2) (version 2) ... | reverse complement strand
CGGGCCACCGAGAACCGGGCCACCGAGAACCGGGCCACCGAGAACCGGGCCACCGAGAACCGGGCCACCGAGAACCGGGCCACTGAAGCCCGGCCCGCCGACTACCTCCGCAATTTGCGGGACCTGCACGTTTTGTCTACGATTGACACGCCACTCCATGCCTCGGAGCCGAATGTGCCCCACGCTGTCATCGAATTGCACGTGAACGGCGATCCCGTCACCGTCGCCGTCCCCGCTCACTATACGCTCCTGGAAGCCCTGCGCTATGGCGCCGGTCTGACCGGCTCCAAACAGGGCTGCGACAAGGGCGACTGCGGCGCCTGCACCGTCCTCCTCGACGGACAGCCCGTGCTGGCCTGCATCACCCCCGTCTGGGATGCCGAATCGCGACACGTCCGCACTGTCGAAGGCCTCGCCCGACCCGGTGCGCTCCACCCGCTCCAGGACGCCTTCGACCGCTTCGGCGCCGCCCAGTGCGGCTTCTGCACCCCCGGCATCCTGATGTCCGCCGTCGCCCTGCTCGAGGCCAACTCCACCCCGACCCGCGACGAGATTAAGGACGCCCTCTCCGGCAACCTCTGCCGCTGCACCGGTTACACCAAGATCCTCGATGCGGTCGAGGCGGCTGCCTCGGCGGTGTTGCCCCGGGCGGGGTCTTAGGCTGCTTCGATGCTTCGGCGCCCGCAGGTGAGATAGCTGCCCTGCCGCGAATCGCGCAGGCGCTGGCAATTTTCGGCGGTTGTGCGATTTGCGTCCTTGGGGCTGCCGTGAATCGCACATTCGCGAAGGGTTTTCCGATGCGTGTGCGATTGCGCCGACATAATCGGTAGAACTGCACAATTTTCTTCACCGAGCCCGCGACTTCGTGCACTTGATCCGAATAGTGCGGAGGAACCGCACATGAGACGTTCGGGCCGGCGAAAAAGTGCGATTGACGGCGGCTGCACTGCCAGCGCCACCCGGGCGCCAACACACCAAGGCAACCAGCCCCTTGCAGGTGCAAGCAACCAGTCGCTATCTTTCACATGCAATGCATTACGCCAACTCTCTACCCGCACCCGATCCGGCCGCTGTGCTGAGCAAGGCCGTGCTGTCCGCGGCGACGCGGCTGGGGCTTCGTGCGCGCCAACTGGCTGACGTGCTCGGGACCAGCGAGGCGACGGTTTCCCGGCTGCGTTCGGGGCGGCACATCGACCCGGCCAGCAAGCAGGGGGAGCTCGCGCTGCTGTTCCTGAGGCTGTATCGCAGCCTGGACGCGCTGGTCGGCGGCGACGAGGCCAGGGCGAAGCTCTGGTTCCAGTCGGAGAACACGCACGTCGGCGGGGTGCCGGCGGAGCGGGTGCGCCGCGTCGAAGGCCTGGTGGATGTCGTCCAGTATCTGGACGCAATGCGCGGGCGAGTCTAGGCTTCGGCGGCTGCGCCTCGATGCGTGGCGCGTGGTCGAGGCGCAGCACCAGGTCTCGACCCGCAAGCTGGTCGACAGCGATGCCGAACAGCAGCTCCTCGAGGAGCTGATCGACTCGGCCAAGCCGCCGTATACCGCCCCCGCCGGCCTGCACTACCTGCTGTCCACACCGTTTCGGTATCCGCCGCTGCGCTACGGGTCACGGTTCGGCACCCGCGCGGAACCGAGCCTCTGGTACGGCTCCGCTGCCCTGCCCACCGCCCTCGCCGAGGTCGCGTATTATCGACTCGTTTTCTTCGAGGGGAGTGCCGCCGATTTCGGGCTGCTGGAAACGCAGTTGACCGCGTATTCCGTCCCGATTGCGACCGCACGCGGCGTCGACCTGTCGACTTCTCCATTCGACGCGTTTCACGCGGCAATCTCTTCGCCGACCTCCTATGTCGAGACGCAGGTGCTCGGGTCTGCGATGCGCGCGGCCGGGGTCGAAGCGTTCCGGTGGGTGTCGGCGCGCTGTCCACGGGGGGGCGCAAACGTCGGCGTGTTCACGCCCGACGCATTCGGCTCGAAGCGGCCGGGTCGGCTGGAAACATGGCACTGCGCCGCATCGCGCACGCGCGTCGACTTTGTCCGGCGCGACTACTTCGATCGGGCGGCGTTTTCGTTTGGTCGGGAGGAGTTCCTGGTCAATGGGATGCTGCCGGCGCCAGCGTTTGGTTAACGCGCGGCGTGACGGACAGGCGAATCATCATCTGAAGATATCGTGACCGCTCCCAGGTCCATCGAATGGCGCTCAGCGGCAAGTGGCTGCTGGAAGGGTAATCGGCGGTCGCTGTTCGGCTGCGCGGCATCGGGATGCTCAATCCGATCGCAGCGCAACCATCGGTGCGCCGGAGGCCGCACGTCGCGCCGGCAGCCACGACGCAATGCCTGTCAGCAACAGCGCGCCCGATACAACAACGACGAACGTCCATGGATCGCGCGGGCCCACGCCGTAGACCAGCCCGCGCAGCATCGACGACCCAACCAGCGCGCCCAGCACACCCAAACCGACACCCAACGCCGCGAGTCGCATACCATCACGAACCACGAGTCCAATGACACCGCCGCGCGAAGCGCCGAGTGCCATGCGAATGCCGACCTCGGGTGCACGCTGCGCGACGGTGTAGCTCAGCACGCCGTGCACACCGACCAGCGCAAGCACAATTGCAACGGAGCCGAACAGCACGAGGATGAGCGCGATGAAACGCGGCTTGCCGATGCTCGCACTCACGGTCTCGCTCAACGGTTCGACACCGTAGATCGCGAGTTGCGGGTCGAGTTGCTGGAACACGCTTCGCACCGGTTGCACAATCGATCGCGGATCGCCGACTGTGCGTACGAGCAGAACACCCGATGCACTCGGTGCCTGCGCGAGGGGTGTGTAGACCGCCGGTTCCGCTGCATTCGCCAGCCCGTTGAACCGCTCATCGCCGATGACGCCGACCACCTGCCAGGCCACACCCCAGAACTGCAGTTGCTGCCCGATCGGATTGCGGTCGTTGAAGTAGCGGGTTGCCGCGGCGCGGTTGATCATCGCGACGCGCGTTCCCGTCGCATCATCACCCGTCGAAATTGCACGCCCGCTCAACAGCGATACCTGCATCGTCTCGAGGTAACCCGGCGTCACAAAACGAGTGCGGATCTCCGGCCAGTCCCTCGCCTCGGCCTCCCTGCCCACGACCGTGAACGAATTGGTGAATCCCGGATTGAGCGGATGCGATGTGGTGAGCGCAGTCGCGGTCACGCCGGGGAGCGCGGCGACGCGCTGCTCCAACTCGCGGCTGAAACGGTTAATCTCGACGAGGTTCGGCCACTTCGAGTAGTCGACCGGATAGCGTGACGCAGGAAGCTGGTATTCGAGTTTCAGAACGCCGGCACTGTTGAAGCCGGGGTCGACGCCCGCAAGCGACCAGAAGCTGCGCAGCAGCACACCCGAGCCGATGACCAGCGCAACCGCGAGTGCGATCTCCGCGACGACCAGTGCATTGCGGAATCGACGCGCATCACCGCCTGCAGTACCGCCGCGTCCGGTCTGCGACTTGAGAACGGTCTGCAGATCGACGCGTCGCGCCACCAGCGCTGGTGTGAGACCGAACGCGAGCGCAACACCGATTGTGATCGCCGTGGTGAACGCGAGAACGCGCAGGTCAAGCGTCGTGTATGCGAGTCGCGGAATGTCGGCGGGTGCAGCCGCGATGAGCAGTCGTTGTCCCGCAACCGCGAGCGCAACGCCCGCTGCTGCACCGAGCGTCGTGAGCACAAGACCTTCGACGACGAACTGCCGGACGACACTCCCGGTCGACGCGCCGAGCGCGCGTCGCACTGCCACTTCACGCGCACGCACCGTCGTTCGCGCGAGCAGCAGATTCGCAACGTTCACACACGCGATGAGCAGCACGAGTGCAACCGCGCCGAGCAGCACCACGAGCACTGGACGCACCGCACCGAACGTGACCGCATCGTACGATTCGATATGAACACCACGCGCCGCATTCTCCGGGTACGTTTGCTCGAGTTCGGTCATGATCGTCGACAGTTCGCGCTGCGCGGCTTCGAGCTCTACACCCGGACGCAGCCGTCCGATCGTGAGGAACGGATGCGTCGAACGCGGGAATGACTCCGCTCTCGGCTCGCTCGCGAACCACACGTCGACATTCGGACCGGCGAGGGGGGCAGAGTAATCGGCGTTGGCATGGATTTGCGCCACGCCGAGGTCCGCCTCCGCCGGCAGCACACCCACGATCGTCACCGGCCGATCGTTGATCAGCAGAGTCTCCCCGACAATCGCACGATCCGCATCGAAGCGACGTCGCCAGTATTCCTCTGCGAGCAGTGCGACGCGCGGGCCGTTCTGCTGCCCCTCGTCCGCTTCGAACATCCGCCCGATGATTGGCTGCACCCCAAGCAGTCGCGGGAGGTTCGGCGTGACCGACAGCATCGACAGTCGCTCCGGCTCGCCGTTGCCGGTCAGTGTGCCCGCGCTCGCCACCAACGCACCGATCTCCTCGAACGAACGGCTGCGCTCACGCACATCGACGATGTCCGGCCATGACGAAGGCTCATGCGAGGTGCCGCTCGCACGATCGGTCTGCCACACCATCACCAGGCGGTCCGGATCGATGAACGGCGAGTCGCGCAGCAGCACCGCATTGACGACGCTGAAGATCGCCGTGTTCGCACCGATCCCGATCGCCAGCGTCAACACCGCAACAAACGTGAACTGCGGCGTGCGCGCCAGCATCCGCATCGCAACGCGCACATCGCGCATGACATCACCGAGCAGGGCGAAGCCGCGCGTGTCGCGGGCGGCTTCCGTGAAGCGGTCCTTGCCACCGAACGCGACCAGCGCCGCGCGACGCGCCGCCTCCGGCGTCATCCCGCGTCGGATATTCTCCGCCGTCTCCATCTCGATGTGGAACGCCAACTCGTCATCCAGCTCACGCTCGACCCGACCGCGTCGCCACAAATACGTCAACATGAACCGCAACTTTGACCCGGCGCTCATCGCACACCTCAGTTCGTTTGCAGGACCAGCGCGATCGCACTCGTGAACCGCTCCCAGCGATCCAGTTCTTCGTTGAGTTGTTTCCGCCCCGCCGTCGTGAGCGTGTAGTACTTCGCGCGGCGGTTGTTCTCCGACGCGCCCCACTCCGCCGTGATCCACCCCTCCCGCTCCAGCTTGTGCAGGGCGGGGTAGAGCGACCCCTGGTTCACCGCCAGCGTGTCGCGCGAGAGTTGCTGGATCCGCTGCGCGATGCCCCACCCGTGCATCGGCTGCAGGCTCAGCGACTTCAGGATCAGCAGATCGAGCGTCCCGTTCAGGAGATCATCTCTGGGTAAGGCCATGGTGCTCCGAGTCTCAGTTGTGCCGCCGCGAGGCGCCGCCGCGAAGTGCCGCCGCGAAGTGCCGCCGCGAGGTGCCGCCGCGAGGTGCCGCCGCGAGGTGCCGCCGCGTGGTGCCGCCGCGTGGTGCCGCGACCCCTTGGCGGTCGACAGGTGCATTCTGGCGCCGGTTCTTGTAGGCCGTCAAGGGGAACGGGGCGGATCCTGGACCGGGTGACGGATTTCGGATCCTTCCTGACCGGTGGGGCGCTGGCATGGGGCCGCCCGCCCCGGCCGGCCGGAAGTGCCGGACACCTCCGCGGCCGGTGGATCGCCCACTCGGCCCATCTGTTTTCCCCGGGTGGAGCATTCACCCGTCTGGCACTGGTTAAATGCCCACCCGCGGAGCCGACCCCGCTGACCAGCGGACAATTCGCCCGCTGGAGACTGGTGAATCTTCCACCCGGCCTGTAAACCGCGCTCGATTGGACGATTCACCGCGCGGCCCGCCACAACCGCGCCGCCCGCCAATACCGCCACCATCGCCACGATCGCCGCAACCGCCGCAACCGCCGCAACCGCCGCAACCGCCGCAACTGCCGCAACTGCCGCAACCGCCGCGACCGCCGCGACCCCCGCGATTCCCGCAACCGCCGCGACCCCCGCGACCCCCGCGACCCCCGCGACCCCCAGGATCCCCACGACCGCAGTCGCCTCTGTAGCCCTGTAGCCCTGTAGTCCCTGTAGCCCTGTAGTCCTCCCCGTCGCTGTCGCTGTCGCCGTCGCCGTCGCCGTCGCCGTCGCCGTCGCCGTCACCGTCACCTGCCGTTCTACGGGACAACCCGTTGACAGTCGCCCACCTGCCCTTTATCCTACGGGAGAACCCGTAACAAGAGATCGAGAACATGCCCGATGAGCCTCGCCTGACCGACCGTGAGCTGGACGTGATGAGCATCCTCTGGCGCAACGCGTCGGGGACGGTGAGCGAAGTCCGCGAGCAGCTTGCGGACGAGCTTGCCTACACGACCGTGCTGTGGGTGCTGCAGACGCTGGAAGAGAAGGGGTTCGTGCGCCACGAACGGGAGGGTCGCGCCTACCGCTACTACCCGACGATCGAGCAGGGGGATGCGGGGGGCAGCGCGCTGAGCCGGATCGTGGACAAGGTGTTCCACGGATCTGCAGCGATGCTGGTCGCACAGCTCGTCCGCGAGCGCGACCTCTCGACCGAGGAGCTGGAGCAGATGCGCGAGTTGCTGGAGCGCCGGCTGGCGGAGGAGGACGAGCGATGAGCGCGACGTGGATGCTTCAGGCCCTGTTGACCGGTGCGCTGCTGAGCGCAGGGGCGCTCATGGCCGACCGAGTGGCTGGGTGGTTCGGCCGGCCCCGGCGCGGCATCTGGGCGGCGGCGATGGCCGGCTCGGTTCTGCTGCCGGCGCTGGCTCTCTGGGCGCCGGGAGTCGTGCCCGGGTTCGGCGTTCTCCAGACCGTCCTCGACCGGGTCCGAGGTATCGAGCCGGTCGTGCTGGAGGGGCTGGTTGCGGTGATCGAAGCCGATCCGGGGAGTGTCGCGGGGTCGTCCTTCAACGCGGCCTCCGGTTTCTCGATGATCCTCGGCGCAGGCTGGGTCGCGCTGTCGCTCGTGATGCTGTTCGCGATTGCCTGGACGTACGCGCGGCTGCTGTCGGTGCGGAGACGATGTGCGGCCGCGGACATCGAGGGAACCACAGTGCTCGTCTCAGAGTCGGCCGGGCCGGCTGTTCTCGGGCTGGTGCGCCCAGCGGTCGTGATTCCGCGCTGGGTCCTGCATTCGCCTGCGGAAGAGCGGGACCTGATCGTCCGACACGAGCGCGAGCACATCATCGGCGGCGATACCTGGCTGCTCGCTCTGTCTGCACTCGCGGTGGCCGCGATGCCGTGGAACCTGCCGCTGTGGTGGCAGCACTGGCGGTTGCGGCTCGCCGTCGAAACTGATTGCGATGCGCGCGTGCTCGCGCATGGAGCCAACCGCCGCGCCTACGGACAGATACTCATTCGCACCGCCAGCAGAGGGCCCTTCCTCTCCTGGGTCGCCCCCGCCTGGGGAAAACCGGCATCTCACCTGCAACGGAGGATACTCGCGATGACCGCAAAACGTCCCATGTACTACCGGCTGTTTTCGACGCTCCTCGTCGGATTCATCGTCGCCAGCGTAGCTGCGGCGTGCGATGTGGCGAGGCACGGCCAGGATACCGGCTTTCCGACGGAACCGTCACTGATCATCACCACGGCGCAGCCCGAGACAACGGTGCTTCCCCGGACGGTCGAAGGGCAGGCACTCGAGCTCGAGCAGCCCGAGGTATTGGAGCTTGAGAAACGCCAGGAAGCAACGCCTGCTGCTCGCCAGGTGATGGGCCTCAACGCCGTGCTCCGGAACAACGTACCCGCGAACGGGGCGAAACCGTTGATCTTTGTCGACGGCGTGCGCTCTGAAAGCCTCGACAACATCGACCCTGCGGCCATCGACATGATCGAGGTCATCAAGGGCGGCGCGGCGGTGAAGCTCTATGGCGCCGAGGCACAGGACGGCGTGATCCGCATCACGATGAAAGCCGGGCGAGGTGGATCCGGTCAGGGCAGTTCGTCGCCGCTCCAGAGAACCGGCAGATAACCTGCGAATTACGGCGGGGGTGGCTTCGCGCTAGCCACCCCCGGCAAGCCGTCGAAGTTCGACGACAGCCCAGCCTCGTGGTCCACGCTTGAGGCGCGCGAGATACTCCGTCGGCGCGCTGCGGTTGCGCCTCTCATCCGTCACGAGAAGGTAGACGCCGATCCCGTTCGCTCCCAGATCCAGCAGCTCCGACAGCACGACCGAAGCTTTTCCGGCGATCGGCGGGCACGATCCGCCCAGCCGCGGCTCGCACAACGTATACAGCCCGGGAGGGGCGGCTGTCACGATGTTCTGCACCGTTGTCGTGTCGGACGCATTGAAGTAAGCCGTTTCGCTCGTCTCTCCCGGTGGCGTTCGCTGTACGAAGGCGAGGAGCGGATGGATCGCGAGTGTTGGAAGATCCAGTTCATTGCGAATCGCGGAGAGGACCAGCGGATAGATCTCCGTCTCCGATGGTCGCGCGGGCGATGTGCAGCCGCAGAGGATGCAGAGAAGCAAAGCAGTCAGCGTTTCCATCAAGTCCGTGCGCGTCTGGCCGCCGCGCTCAGCGTTTTCGCAGCCGGCAGGACGTGTTGCGCATAAGCACGTCGCAGCCAAACCGATCGGCCTGCGGGATGTTCGAGCAACGGTGTTGCAGAACGCTATCACGATTACAAATCCACCCGGTTTCTCAGCGCCCCCGCGCCAGATCTTTCAGGCGCACACGAAGGACCATCGGGTACGGATCCGTGACCGAGGCGTAAGTTTCACCTGTCGCGATCCCCGGACTCAATTCGATGATCGACTCGGGAACGGCGACAGAACCCAGGTAGTTGCCATTCGTTTGGAAGACGTCAATGAACCAGCGGCGCGGTCCTGCTTCCCCTTTGCGTGCGGGTTCGCGTTCGCCTACCAGGAGTGCAATCCTGTTCTCGCCAAGATCAACAATGGACCGGGTCGAAACGGGCGTGGATCGACCTTGCAGTTGCCCAAGCCTTACCATCTCGCCGCGAGCATCCGGCCGCCAGTTGACGCCACGCCGGCGGTTGTCGGACAAGTCCATCCATACAGACGGAGTCGGCATGGCAAAAAGCAGCGAGCCCGAGCGGCTGCGACCGAGTGCTCCGAGCTCACCAAACTGCGCGAGGTTCGTTTCCTGTTCCGAAAGCACACCGGTGCTGTCCGCGAGCTTGCCGTCCGGCCTGAACCCGAAGACAGTTGGGCCCGGTCCCCGCACTCTCATGCGGGTGAGCCAGAACATGCCGCCGGCATACTCGAAATTGGCTGGAGTCGCTAGCTGTAAGCGGACTCGATTCCGGTAGGTGCCCGAACTGTCGAATCGAGTCACCGACGAATTGTCGTGATCGTAAACAAACACGCTGCCATCAGACCCAAGGGCGAGCCCACTCGGGCGGATGAATTCTCCGGGTCCCCGACCTTCGCCGCCAAGGATCACCTTGTTGAGTCCACCGTCCCGATTGAAGACAACAACTTTCTTGTATTCCGCATCCAGGACGTAAACCCGACCACGGGTATCTACCTGTACAGACCGTGGCTGCGAGAAAACCGCACCGTACGCGTTTTTCTCGCGGGATGAAAGAGAGCGAGGAGCGTCGGACAGTTCCTCCCAGCCGTATTCCTGGAGAGTGTCGAGAGCAAAGCGAACCCTCCGTTCACGTTGTGCAGACTCGGCGTCCGCGCTCGCGACCTGCTCGCCACTTACGTCCTCCGTGAATTCCGGCTTGTAAGAAACCCAGGCTATCACCAGCGTTGCAGCGGTTACTGCCGGTACGACGAGTCGCCATTTCATACGACCCCCTATTCGAGAGAATTTCGCTTCCGAGGTGCGAGCGTGTTGTAGATTTACGGCATGTAATTGAACACTGTAGACGTCAGCCTGCAGAGTATGCAATATTTTTCGCCGGGCTACAGCCCGGGTCGAACGTGAGCATCCCCGAATGGGCGCTGGGAATTACGCCCGCATCCGGTCATAACTCCAGTGGCTGGAAGGAGCATGCATAATGCGCGTGATGAACCGGCCGTGGCTATCGATCGCATTCATCGTCTCGCTTTTCGCGGTTCAGCCGACGAGCGTGGATGCGCAGCAAACCTCCGACAGCGTCAGCGGACTACAACTTGATCTCCGACAGAACGCTGATTCGCTCGCCGCGGGCTGTTACATACTCGAGCACACGATTATCCCGTTTATTCGGCCACCTGACGGCGATTCGATCCGAGAGGTGATTCCCGTTCGGTTGGATGCCGTGCGCCACATCCGATCCGGAAAATCAGAGCGGATCCTGTGGAACGTACATGCACTGGACGTAGAATTTCCAAATGGAGAGCATCCGTTCGGACACCTTCAGGGCGCCTGGTCCGCGACACAGGATTCCATCACCGTTGTCTGGGCGACAGGATTTACGTCGGCAGAGTTCGTCTTCCCGTTGAGTGGCGACGGCTCGGGGCGGTCGAAATTGTGGGACGATATTGGAGGGCGGCGCGAGGGGCGCGTGCTCGCGAAGCGGATTTCATGCGACGATACGTGTCGATTCACGAATGGCTTCTGCGCTTACGGTCGGCCGGTGGTTCCACGCCAGTGAACTTTGCTGACGGTTGATGATCAGACGTTGCGAATCCTGCGGGGCAGCCGCAATAGGCGCGTCGATGTTGCCGGATTGAAGCGAGCGCTCGCGGCCAACGTTCTACAGAGAATGCTGTTACGCTTGCGCTTTCGCTCCCGGCAGTGTCCTGCTTAAACAAATTCGAAAGCGAAAGCGTGAGCGAGAGCGAGAGCGTTAAACGCGATCCAGATCACCGTCTCCCTTGCGACCCCCGACCGGGGGTGCGACCGTTGGGGACCTGATCCTCCGTAGTCCTGAACCCGCGACCCCGACATGCACGACATCTACCTGTACTGCCTCCTGCTGGGGGGCATCGTCCTGATCGTGCAGATCCTGCTCGGCCTGTTTGCCGGGAGCGATTCGCTGCCGGAGCCGCTCCAGCTTGGCGAAGCGGGGGCGGAGGACGGGCTCGACCTGCTCAGCGTGAGGACCATTGCCGCCGGCACACTGCTCTTCGGTGCGACCGGTTTGTGGCTGGCCAGCCGCGGCATACCAACGCTGATCAACACCCCGCTCGCCGCCGTCGCAGGTGTCGGCGCGGCGATGGGGACGGCATACCTGACACGACAGATCCTGAAGCTCGAAAGCGACGGTTCGCTTCGCCTCGAGAATGCCGTAGGCGAATCCGGAACAGTGTACCTGCCGGTTCCCGCGCAACGTGAAGGCTACGGCATGGTTCAGCTCGCGCTGCAGGGTCGTACGGTCGAATTGCGTGCGGTTACGGATGCAGCTGCGGTACTTCCAACCGGCGCAGCGGTGATTGTTGTTGCACTGCTCGACGGCGATACAGTCGAAGTTACTCCCACCCCGCTCATCGAAGGGATTGATTCATGATCATCGGAGCCCTGGCGGTACAACTGGAAGGTCTGACCGGCCTTCCTCCCGGCATGCTCGTGATTGGCGCGATTGCGCTCGTGTTCGCGAGTATCGTCATGCTGTTTGTCAGCCGCTACAAGCGGTGTCCGGCGAACCGCGTGCTGGTCATCTCGGGCAGGGTCGGCCGCGGCCAGTCCGCGCGGGTGATCAGTGGCGGCGGCGCATTCGTGTGGCCGGTGATTCAGCAGGCCGATTTCCTCTCGCTGCTGCCGCTGCAGATCGATATCAACCTGACCGATGCACTTTCGCTCGAGAACATTCGTGTGAAGGTGCCGAGCCAGGTGACGGTTGCGATCGGTGATACCGAGGAATTCCAGCAGAACGCCGCGGCGCGACTGCTTGGTGTCACGCCGAAGGAAGTTGGTGACCTCGCGATGAACATCATCTTCGGTCAGATGCGACAGGTGATCGCGTCGATGAGGATCGAGGACATCAACCGCGATCGCGATCAGTTCCGCGCCAACATCGAACACGCGCTCGAGCCCGAACTGAAGAAGATCGGCCTCAAGCTGATCAACGTGAACATCAAGGACCTGAACGACGAGTCGGGTTACATCGAAGCGATCGGTCGCGAGGCGGGCGCGCGTGCCGTGCAGAAGGCGCGCGGCGATGTCGCGGTGCAGGAGAAGCTCGGTGAAATCGCGGTCGCCGAAGCCACGCAGGAGAAGGAGATCGCGGTTGCGGAGGCGAATCGTGCGCGCGAAATCGGCGTGAAGACCGCCGTGCGCGACACCGCGGTGAAGGTCGCCGAACTCGATCGCGAAACCGCGGTCGCGCAGCGGCAGGCCGAGTTCATGCGCGACAGCGAAATCGCGAAAGCGGACCAGGACCGCCGTATCACCGTCGCGGCCGCGGATGCGGAGGCCGTGAAGGGCGAGGCCTCGTCGCAGCAGGAACGGCGCGTGGCCATCGCATCGGCCAACGCACAGGCGATCGAAGGCGAAACTCTCGCGCAGGCGCGCGTCGCCGCCGCACAGGCGGAGCTGCAGGTGCGCGAAGCCGAATCGTACGAGATCGGTGAAACCCGCAAGCGTGTTGCGCAGGCCAAGGTGCAGGAATCCGAGAACCGCGCCCTCGCCCTCGCGGCAATTGCGGAGAGCGAGCGCATCGAAGCAGAGCGTCGCGCTGAACTCGAAGCACCGGCCAAGGCGGAACGCGCGCGTCGTCTGGTCGAAGCCGAAGCGGAGGCACAGAGCCGTCGCATCGAAGCCGAAGGTGAAGCCGCCGCGATCTTCGCACGACTCGAAGCCGAAGCGCGTGGTGAATATGAGAAGCTCGCGAAGAAGGCGGATGGTCTCGGTCGAATTGTTGAGGCGTGCGGCGGCGCTGAACAGGCGTACCAGTTGCTCATGCTCGAGCACCTCGACCATCTCGCGCAGACGACCGCCCAGGCGATCTCGAACATCAAGCTCGACAAGGTCGTCGTCTGGGGTGGCGCGGGCGCGAATGGTGGCAAGAACGGCGATGTCGGCGTCGGCGCGTTCGTCCGTGACCTTGCCGGGGCCGTTCCCCCCGTGCTGCAGATGCTGCGTGACATCGGTGGCGTGCGTGTGAGCGACCGCTTCGTCACGATGGAAGAAGATGCTCTGGCGGTCGCAACCGGCGCTGCGCCGGCCGCAGCCGCTGCCAAACCATCGGATGGAGTCACGACGGTCGAACTGGCTGACCCGCGCAAGGGCTGAGTCGGGTCAGATTCAACAGTCTATTGCACGCGAGTGAGAGTTGGGGCTGGATTGAACTGCGGTGAGCCGTTCGCGTAGAATTGCTCACCGCAATCATCATTCCGCAACCGCGTGTGTTACCGCTCCAGGGACACGGTGACGAGCCACTGCTGTGCGTCGGTGGCTTTTCCTTCGTCAAACGTGACAGCAATCGCGACCGCGGTTGCCTCTCCTTCCTGGAAGGATTCCCCGCCCTTTTTCTCCAGCCGCAACTTCCAGGTCTGATCGCTGCCGGTGCAGGTGATGCGGCCACGCCCTTCCGCCACGGCGCCCGTCGTGCGCTGCGTGACCGTTGCTCGGAGTTCAGCCAATTCTCCCGCCGTACACGCAATCGGTCCGGTCACCGTAACGTGATCCCCCTTCCCGGACACAGCACCGGTCGGGTCGATCGTGTTTCTGACAATTCTGTTGTGGATTACCGGCGCGCCTGCGGCGGCGTTGTCGTTTTCAGTGGAGGGTGCGGACGTCGGTGCTTCGTCGCACGCGCTGGCCAGCAGGAGGATGCCCGCTACGCAGAGTCGCCAGTGCATACTGGACCTGTTCCTGGTATGTGTGTGTGAAGATCAGCGACCTATGTTACGCCTGTGTTTCGTCAGGGTACATCGGACCTTGGTCGCATTGCGGAGAGGCCGCCGTTCCGGTTCAAAGGATCATATCCGCAGAACGCGACCGCGAAATGAAGGAGGCTGCGGCTGGTAACGCGAGTAGCTGAGTCGGTACTCGGAGGTAAGGAACGACCTCGCCCGTCAGGCTATAGGGTGAGGTCGCTCAACTCGTTCAGTTCTGCGCTTCGCCTGTGATGTACGTCCGTGAGGTCGCGATCATCTTCGTGGTCACGTTCATTTGCTTCAGCTCGGTCTCGGCATCGATGTGCGAAACGGCATTCCGGGAAACCGGAATGTGCCGGGTCGAATCCCAGAGTACGAACTCCTCGGATTTGCTGGTGGTTTTCTGTGCGATGTCCACGCCCTCATGCGTACCGCTCGTCGTCATTTCTGATTCCCTGATCACGCGCAGGACGTTGAGTGTGCGGCCGTCGACGACCGAATCGGCCAGATACGTTCCCCGAATGCTCGTCGACACGTCGAAGTGCATCTCTTCAACCGTCTCGGCTGTACGGGCGGAATCGCTCCAGCTTTCGCCTGGCGCCATCGTTCGTCCGGGCAGCGCATAGAGCCCCGCAAGTGCGCGCGACCTGGCTAGAGTCTCTTCCGGCGCAGCGGAAAGCGCCGTTGCGTTTGCTCCGGCCAGCGCTTCCGGAGCAGCGCCCGTCGCGCCGATATGGAATCGAATCGGATCCACGTCAGGCGAATGCATCTGCAGGTCTCCCATCACACTCCGCATCACACCGCTGAATGATTTCAGCGCGGCGGTCACCGCGATGCCGCTGTCGCCGGAGGCAAACTGCATGTCGCTGACCCACTCCGTGATCGTGGTCAGCTTCGAGTCGCCGGTCGGCAGCCCGGTGATCGTCGCATCCATCGTGTCCACGGCTGTAAACACGACCGACGCCGGCAGCGGCGCCGCGTAGCGAAGGTCCGCTACGCCTGCCTGCGCAGCTACGCCCAGCGCTCCGATCAGTGCGAATGCCATGGTCGAGAACAGGGTGCGGACTCGAATCATGAGTTGCTCACGGGTTGGTGACGGAGGAGGCACTGCCTGCGGCCGGACAGCCGCGTAGTTCAGCCAATATACATACCACCGCTGCCGCTGGCACTCTTCTCCGTTGCCCGCCGATGGCATGCCCCGAGCGCTGCGCTACGCCATTGACGCAGGTCCGCCATTGGCGTAGGCTCGAATGACTGTAAGGATCGTCTGGGAGGGGTACCCGTGAAGGATGAGCTGTTCAACGAGCTTCTACAGAGCGTTCGAGAAGGCGGAGCTATTCTTCGGGGCGAGGAGCGGCCAAGCCGGTTGTTCACCGTGGAGGACCCTGATGTAGCCGCTATTCGCAGGCAGTTCAATCTGTCGCAGCCAAAGTTTGCTTCGTTCCTGGGAATCAGCACAAAGACACTGCAGAACTGGGAACAGAAGCGCAGGAAGCCGGAAGGCCCTGCCAGGGTGCTGTTGCAAGTTGCAGCAAAACATCCAGAGGCTGTGCTGGACGTTGTTTCAGAGATTAACGCCAAATCGAAAACAAAAGCCAATCGGGCGTCGAACGCCGGTGAACCAGCGCCAGCCAGAAGCAGGCCTCGAAAGGGCGGACCGGTTCCGAAGAAGGTGGCGTAACGAAGGGGCCGCCCTGAACGGCAATCCATTCCCGCTGCGGGCAATCGAGTATTGTCGCCATCACGTTGCGCGATCGCCTCGCGGCTGGCCTCCTGCGCAACGCAAACGGAAAACGCGGACCCGAAGACGCCCCGCGGCCCGCACGAACGCAAGCGTAAACGCTACTGCGGGTCGGGTATCCTGACCAGTGTAGCGGACCCGCCGCCCCAGCAGTAACCCTTCCCATCGGCTGCCTTGCCGCACACCGCGTTGTAGTAGGCGCCGAATCCACTGAAGGTCAGTCCACCTACGACCCGGCTTGGCGTTCTAACCGTGCGCTCGCTGCCTGTCGGGAACTGGACCCCGTTCCCGATCTGCCCATCCCGGTTATCTCCCCAGCAGAACGCCGCGCCGAACAGGTTGATGCCACAGGTCATCGCGCCTCCCGCCGCTACGGTCCGCCACCGTTCGCTGGAGGCGACTTCCTGGGGAGATCGTGCACAGAAGTACGAAATATCCCCTGCAAAACAACGGGACTCAGGCGGGCCGGGTACGGGTACTCCAAGCTGACCCGTACTGCCGAGCCCCCAACAAAACAGGCCTGTCGAACGATCGAGTGCGCAGGTATGCAATGCGCCGGAGGTGAGGGTGCGGAATCTAGCAGTACCCGCGACGGCGACCGGAATGTTTCGGTCCACGTCCGTGCTGTCGCCAACCGCGCCGAATTCGTTGTACCCCCAGCAGTACGCCTTTCCTGATTCATCGAGTGCGCAGGTAAACCCTCTGCCCACTGCACCCTGGCCGACTCGGTCTTGGCCGCCGGCAGCAATGGCCCGAAATCGCATATCACCTGAGACGCGGGCAGGCACGAGCGAGCATGGGCTGCCGCACACCGGCGGAGATCCGCCTCGCCCGAGCTGTCCGGTTCGATCCGCGCCCCAGCACCAGGCGGATCCATCGCGGTCGAGGCCGCAAGTGTGCAGCACCCCAACAGTAATCGCTGTGAAGATAATGTTGCCGGCAACCCGGACCGGAGCCGGTTGATCGTTTCGGGTGCCGTCTCCGAGCTGGCCGAATTCGTTTACGCCCCAGCAGTACGCCTCGCCGGCTTTGGTCAGACCGCAGGCATGCCCTCGGCCTGCGGCGAGGTCCACGAATTCCGGCCCGGGTACTTCGTAGGGTGGAGTGAGCGAACGGTTCTCGCCGAGCCAGGTCCAGCAGTAGGTACGCCCCGTGTGCCAAACTCCGCAACGCCCATTCACAAAGGACCAGCCACCCTCGGTCCGGGTCACGTTGACGGTCACGTCTGCGCGCGCCGCACCTGCAATCAACGCAACCGACGCCCTGCCCGGTGCGGCCCCGTAAAGCAGCCCCGAGCTGTCGACCTGGACCACGCTCGAATCCGAACTCAGGAACTCGAGCGCCGTGCTGTCCATGGATTGCCCACGCTGATCGAGCACCTTGATCAGCAGCCGCACCGTGTCGCCTTCAGCAACCGTCGCATTACTCGCGACCATGATCGTCTGCGGTGTGTTCGGTAGCTGCGGGTCATCGCATGCAAGCGCTGCCATGCAGAGTAGCGTTGCAGCGGCGACGCTTCTTGCCGATGGCTTCACCAAGTCAGAGGAGCGTTGATCTCGCCGCACTTTTCGCATCAATCCTGCGCTTCACCTGTGATAATGTTTCGCGATGTTGCGATGTACCTGGTGGTCACGTTCATTTGCCTGATCTCGGTCGTCATATCGATGTGTATGATGGACCTGCGAGATACAGGTATGTGACGAGCCGAATCCCAGAGTACGAGTTCCTCGGTTTTCTCCGTCGTGGTCTGCGTGACGTCCGTGCCCTGATGCGTACCGCTCGTCGTCGATGCTGATTCGATGATCACCCGTAAAATGTTAAGCGTTCGGCCATCTATGACGGTGTCGGCGACATACGTTCCGCTTGTTTTTTGCTGCTTGTCGACTTTCATGCCCTGAACGGTATCGGATCTACTGCTTGTGTCGCTCCAGCTTTCGCCCAGCCGTACCTGCCGTCCGGGTAGCGGAAACAACCCGGAAGCTACCCGCATTTTTGCCATGGCCTCCTCGCCCGTAGTACTGCCTGGCGCCAGCGGCTCCCCCATCAGCGTTCCGGGCCCGGGACCCGTCGGACCGATATGAAACCGGATCGGAGCGATCTCGGCCACGTTCATGCGCTGGTCTCGCAGAGCAGGTCGGCCACCCCTGCCTGTGCAGTGGCGCCGTTGGCGGTGATCAGGGCGAGTACTGCGGTGGACAACAGGGTGCGGGTTCGGAACACGATTCACTCCGCTGCTTCGAGTGGCAGGAAGGCAGTGCTTGCTTCGGCCAGCTTTCGGCTGGCGCCGCAATATACCTCGCAATGGTCGTTGAAGCCCGATTTTTATCAGCGATTGCGGATAATCTCAGGAGCGCCACCCCGCCCCCGCCCTCGGCCCCCGCCTCCGCAAACCCTCGCCGTCGCCGTCGCCGTCGCCTTCCGTGCCCAGCGGGACCCGCTTACCTTCACCAGTGTGAGACCCGAAGAACTTCGCGAGAAGCAGGCACAGGCCGCCGCGCCGCCCGAGGCGCTGCCGGGGCTGGCGGAGGGGCTGCACGTGATCGGGCAGCGGATGCGCAAGGTGGACGGCGCGTCCAAGCTGACCGGGCGGGCGCTCTACGCCGATGACATCGCGCTGCCGGGCATGCTGCACGGCAAGATCCTGCGCTCTCCGCATCCGCACGCGCGCATCGTTTCGATCGATGCGTCCGAGGCCCTGGCATTGCCGGGCGTCCACGCCGTGGTCACGGGGCAGGACTTCCCGGTGAAGTACGGGATCATCCCGTGGACGCGCGACGAGTACCCGCTCGCGGTCGACAAGGCGCGCTACATCGGCGATGGCGTGGCAGCGGTCGCTGCCATCGACGAAGAGACGGCGAACACCGCGCTCGGACTGATTCGTGTCGAATACGAAGTGTTGCCCGCGTTCCACGACCCCGAGGATGCGCTGCAGCCGGGAGAGCGCGAGACGATCCACGAAGCAGGGAAGCCCGGGCACAACGGCAACATCACGAAAATCGTGAAGCTCGAATTCGGCGAGGTCGATGCGAAGCTGAGCGAGAGCGATGTTGTCATCGAGGGTGACTACTTCTTTGAAGGCACGACGCACACACCGATCGAACCGCACTGCGCGATCGGCTACTACGATCCGACCGGCAAGCTGACGGTCTGGTCGGCGACGCAGGTGCCGCACTATCTGCATCGCGATCTTGCCCGTGTGCTCGATCTCGATGTGGCGCGTGTGCGCGTCGTGCAGCCCGCGGTGGGTGGCGGCTTCGGTGGTAAGTCCGAGGCGTTCGACCTCGAGTTCTGTGTCGCCGCGCTGTCGATGAAATCCGGCCGCCCGGTCAAGATCCTCTACACGCGCGAAGAGGTGTTCTACGCGCATCGCGGCCGGCACCCGTTCAAAATGCGCTACCGGCTCGGTGCGGATCGCGAAGGGCATATCCGCGCAGTCGACGGCAAGTTGCTGCTCGATGGCGGCGCGTACGCATCGTTCGGACTGGTGACGACGTACTACAGCGGGCAGTTGCTGAGCGCGCCGTACGTGTTCGAGTCGTACCGATTCAACTCGACGCGCGTCTATACCAACAAGCCCGCATGCGGCCCGAAGCGCGGCCATGGTTCGGTGCAGCCGCGCTTCGCGTTCGAGGTGCAACTCGACAAACTCGCCGAAGCGCTCGGCATCGATCCGATCGAACTGCGTCGTCGCAACTTCCTCGGCGAGCAGAAGCGCACGATCAACGAACTGCGCGTCACCTCGAACGGCTTCCTGCAGTGTCTCAACGCGGCTGAGCGTGCGAGCGACTGGACGCAGAAGTTCAGGAAGTTGCCGTACGGTCGCGGCATCGGTGTCGCGGGGTCGTGCTACATCTCGGGCACGAACTATCCGATCTACCCGAACGACATGCCGCAGTCGGCGGTGCAGATCCAGGTCGAACGTTCGGGCCGTGTGACCGTGTTGTCGGGCGCGTCGGACATCGGGCAGGGCTCGGACAGCATGGTCGCGTACATCGTGTCGGAAGAACTCGGTGTGCCGGTCAGCTACGTGCGTGTGTTCTCCGCCGACACCGACCTCGTGCCGGTCGACCTCGGCGCGTACAGCTCGCGCGAAACGTTCATGGTCGGCAACGCGTGCATCGATGCGGTCACCAAAATTCGCAAACAGGTGCAGCAGGCCGTCGCCGAACAGTGGGAGACCACGCCATCGCAGGTTGCACTCGCGGGCGGCTGGGCGTTCGATGTGCAGGACACCGCGCGCAAAATGCCGATCAGCGAAGCGTTCAACATCGCCGAGGCGAAGTTCGGCACGATCGCAGCGGTTGGCAGCTACAACACGCCGAAGGATGTGCACGGTTCGTATCGTGGCGGGACCATCGGCGCCTCGCCGGCGTATTCGTTCACCGCGCACATCGCGGAAGTCAGTGTCGATGTCGAGAGCGGTGTGGTTGCGGTCGATCGCATGTGGGTCGCGCACGATTGTGGTCGCGCGCTGAACCCGGTGCTGGTCGAGGGGCAGATGGAAGGCTCGACCTACATGGGCTTCGCCGAAGCGCTCATGGAAGAGCACATCTTCAAGGACGCGGAGCATGGGCGTGCCGGGCTTCACAATGCGCCATCACTGCTCGACTACCGCATCCCGACGTCGCTCGACACGCCCGAGCTGCAGTCGCTGATCATCGAGAGCATCGATCCGGAGGGGCCGTACGGCGCGAAGGAGGCCGGTGAGGGGCCGTTGCACTCGTCGATTCCGGCGATTGCGAATGCGATCTTCGATGCGGTTGGTGTCCGCATCGATGCGCTGCCGTTTTCACCGCCGCGTGTGTGGCGCGCGCTGCAGGATCCCGCCGCACGCGATCGCTGGGCGCGCTGCCACAATGCACAACCTCAACAGAGTGTAGAAATTGCTGCCGACTGATATGCATACATCTCCGAGCGACGCGTTCGCCGCGATCGAGAACCGTCGCTCGCAAAGGAAGTTCCTCGAGAAGCCGGTCGATCGCGAAACGCTGATGCGGCTCTTCGACGCTGCTGTGCTCGCGCCGAATCATAAGATGACCGAGCCGTGGGGGTTCCTCGTGCTCGGCGAAAATGCCAAGCGCGTGTACGGCGAAACCAAGGCGATGCGCAAAGTCGGTGACCCGACCGATGCCGCCGGTGCCGAAAAAGCCGCACGCATCATCGACGACATCATGGCCATCCCTACCATCGTCGCGGTCACGCAGAAGCTCACCGACGATGCGGTTCGGCGCGAAGAAGATTACGCCGCGGTCTGGATGGCGATCGAGAACATGCTGATCGCCGCGACAGCAATCGGCCTCGGCACCAAGATCCACACCGGCGATATCCTCAGCGAAATCCCGGTTCGCCGCGAATTCGGAGTCGAAGAAGACGAACGCATCGTTGCCATCATCGACATCGGTCAGGCTGCCGAGCTGTTGCCTCCGAAGCGGCGCACACCCGCGGCGGAGAAGACGCGCTGGCTTGACTGACGACTCCAGACTGGAACCCTGCGCGCAGCGCCGGGCGTTCAACAAACATCATCGCTGAACCTTTGGGGAAGGAAATCGCAATGATGAATGCCGGACAGAAGGTCGGGCTTTCAACCATCGGGCAGATCGCGCTCAGTGTGCAAAACGTCGAGCGCGCGACGGCATTCTACGGCGACGCGCTTGGGTTGCGATTCCTTTTTGCACCGGGGCCGAACCTCGCCTTTTTCGATTGTGGCGGTGTGCGGCTCATGCTGTCGGCGCCGGAGAAGGAGTTCGACCGGCCGGGCTCGGTGATCTACTTCAAGGTCGGCGATATCCAGAGCGCATTCGAAGCGTTAAGGCAGCGGGGCGTCACGTTTATCGATGAGCCGCACCTCGTCGCGCCGATGCCCGATCACGATCTGTGGATGACGTTCTTCCACGATCCCGACAACAACACGCTGGCACTGATGGCCGAGATGCCGAGCGGGTATCGGCCGTAGCGAACACGATCCACACCACAACCGGAGCAGGCTAATGAGGGCAACGATACTGCTGCTCGTGTGTGCGGCGGTCGCCTCGAACGTAGAGGCGCAGCAGCCGCAGACACAGGCGAATCGTCCCGCGGCGCAGCAGCAGGCGCGTCGCACGATCGAGGATCGCACGGCGGGCATGCGCAAACTCGACGGCTATTTCCCGCTGTACTGGGATAGTGTTGAAGCGAAGCTGTACATGGAGATTCCGCGACTGAACACGGAAGTGCTGCACGTCGCGGGGCTCGGGGCCGGGCTCGGTTCAAACGACATCGGGCTCGACCGCGGGCAGCTCCAGGGTTCGCGCATCGTGAAGTTTGAACGTGTGGGTCCGCGCGTGCTGATGGTGCAGCCCAATCTCGACTATCGCTCGAGCAGCAGCAGTCCTGCTGAAATCAAAACAATCCAGGATGCGTTTGCGCGTTCGGTGCTCTGGGGCTTCAATGTCGCTGCACAGACCGGCGAGCGCGTGCTGGTCGACATGAGCGACTTCCTGCTGCGCGATGCGACCAACATGGCGCCGCGGCTGCGTCCGGGTTCGTACCGCTTCGAAGCGAGTCGCAGCAGCATCTACCTGCCGATGACGCAGAATTTCCCGAAGAACACCGAGATGGAGGTCGAGCTTACCTTCGTGCAGCAGCCGGGGCAGGGCGGTGGCGGCTTCGGTGGCGGTGCATTCGAAGGGGTCGGTTCGGTTGCGGCCACGAGTGAAGCCGCGAGCATGCGTGTCCATCACTCGTTTGTCGAGTTGCCGCCGGCAGGGTTCGAGAAGCGCAAGTGTGATCCGCGCTCCGGTGCATTCTGCTTCGAGTATCGCGACTACTCCGCGCCGATCACGCAGTCGCAGCGCGTACTGTCGACGCAGCGGCATCGTCTCGAAAAGCGCGACCCGAGCGCGCGCGTGAGCGATCCGGTCGAGCCCATCGTCTACTACCTGGATCCGGGCACACCCGAGCCGATCCGCACCGCCCTGCTCGAGGGTGGGCGCTGGTGGAACCAGGCGTTCGAAGCCGCCGGGTACCGCAACGCGTTCCGCGTCGAACTGCTGCCCGAAGGCGCAAGCCCGCTTGATATTCGCTACAACGTGATCAACTGGGTGCACCGTTCGACGCGCGGCTGGAGCTACGGCGCGTCGGTAACGGATCCGCGCACCGGCGAGATCATCAAGGGTGTGGTCACGCTCGGTTCCCTGCGCATTCGTCAGGACTACATGATTGCCGAGGGGCTGTTGCAGCCGTACCGCGAGGGGACGGAGACGCCACCCGAACTCGCGGATTGGGCGCTCGCGCGCATCCGTCAGCTTTCCGCGCACGAGATCGGTCACACGCTCGGCTTCGGTCACAACTACTATGACAGCGAGCGTGGCCGCATCTCGGTCATGGATTACCCGCACCCGCTCGTCACGCTGAAGGGCGACGGTACGTTCGACCACTCGCAGGTCTACGAGAACGGCATCGGCGAGTGGGATTCGGTTGCGGTGCGCTGGGCGTACCAGGATTTCCCGAACGGCGTGAACGAGGATGCCGAACTCGATCGCATCCTCAACGAAGCGTGGGACAAAGACCTGCGCTACATGACCAACCAGGACATCGCGTTGAATCCACGCGTCGACCAGTGGTCGAACGGCACCAACGCGGCGACCGAACTCGATCGCATGATGGAAGTGCGTCGTGTCGCGCTTTCGCGGTTCGGCGAGAATGCGATCAAACGCGGTATGCCGATGGCGCAGATCGAAGAAGTGCTGGTGCCTTTGTACCTGCATCATCGCTATCAGGTCGAAGCTGCAGGTTCGGCGATCGGCGGACAGCACTACATTTACGCATTCCGCGGCGACGGCCGTGAGCCCGTGCGCTGGGCGAGCGCAAACGAACAGCGTACCGCGCTGCGTTCGCTGCTCGCGACCATTCGGCCGTCCGTGCTCGCATTGCCGCAGCCGCTGCTCGCGAAGATTCCGCCGCGGCCGCCCGAGTACCGCCGCTCGCGCGAACTTTTCCCGCGCTGGACTGGCGGCGCATTCGACGCGATCACGCCGGCCGTTACCGCCGCGCAGCACACGCTCTCGAACATTCTTGATGCGCAGAAGGCTGCCCGACTCGTCCAGCAGAACGCGCTCGACTCGTCGCTGCCCGGGCTCGATGCCGTGATCGGCGAGGTGATTCAGGGGACGTTCGGTGCGCAGACCGCGAATGCGTATGAGGCCGAAATCAAGCGCGCGGTCGAACGACTCGTCGTCGAACAGCTCATGGACCTCGCCGGCTCCGCGCAGATGCCGCAGGTCCGCGCAATCGCGAGCTATCGCCTCGAATCGCTTGCCGATGGCTTCGCACGTTCCGCCGCGCAGGTCGCATCGAACGACAGCGAAGTCGCGCACCGCACCATGCTGCGCCGCGATATCCAGCGCTTCCTCGATCGCCCTGCGCCCGTCGCGACCGAACAGCCCGTGCCGGTAGCGCCGCCAGGCGCCCCGATCGGCGAGCCCGCGATGGACTGGCTCACACGCTTCGAGCCATGGTGCAACTGGTGGTAGGATGATGAACGGGCGACTCGGTCAACGGGTCGCCCGTTTTGCTGGGCGACCTCGTGTGATTCGCTGGCGATCTGTCAGAGTACCGATAATGCCCTTGCTCCACCTCGCCCCCAGCGGGTGGCGCGACATCGCCGGTCGGGACCCGAACATGTCGAGCTGGGACATGGCGGAGTGGGACATGGCGGAGTGGGACGGCGGAACCCACAGCTACGCCCCGCGACCCCGGGGCCGCCTGAGGCCATGTTATCGAATGCTGTTGTTGTTTTATTGCGGGATGTGGGTAAAAGAGCGTTTTTGATGCGGCCTCGGCGCATTGTCAGCAACAGCATTCGATAACAGAGCCGCAGGGCGTGGCCGAAGATTCGCCGAAGGATCCACAAGTCGCTCATCGAACCGCTGACGGAAAAGGATGCCCCCAAGGCTGCGATCGTCAACCCGATGATCACGCTGCGGGCAGACTGAACCCGCGTCAGACGTTATCTTGTGATGTTCGACCCCGAGTTCAACGAGGCTTTAAACATGAAGTTCAGGAAACTGTTTGCCCTGCCGTTTTCGCTTCTGATGGGAGCGCTGCTGCTGACTGCCTGTGGCGACGATCCGGCGGGTCCGGTCGATCCGACCGAACTCCGGTTCGCCACCGGACTCGGCGTCAACCTCGACGAGATGACGCTCACCGCGAGCGGGCTCTACTACCAGGACGAAGTCGTCGGCGAAGGCGCCGAGGTGACCCCGGGCAGCACGGTCACGGTCGACTATTCCGGCTGGCTTCACAATGGTCAGTTGTTCGACTCGACCGTTGGCGATTCGCCCTACACGGTCCAGAACATTGGAAATGGAAACGTTATCGCCGGGTGGAACGAGGGACTGATCGGAATGCACGTGGGCGGCCGCAGGCTGCTCGTGATCCCGTCGCATCTCGGGTACGGGAAGCGCGGCTCCGGTCCGATTCCTCCGTATGCGACGCTCGTATTCCGCGTGACCGTCCGGGCCGTCGGGAACTAACAAGCCCGCATCACAACTAAAGTTGCGCGGGGCGGTGCGCTTTCCGGCCGGTCGCCCCGTTTTGCGCTCCAGCAAGCCCGCATCAACAACCAAAATTGATCGGGGCGGTACAGCTTCACGGCTGCCCGCCCCTTTTTTCACGCCGTGCACGCCTCAACCCGCTCATCGCTTGCGCGCGTAGAGCCACATCGCGATCGGTGCACAGATCGCGGTGATGATGGTGGGCGCGAGGAGTGCGATTCCGATGTCGCCCGCGTTTGCGTGTCCGTTCATGATCCCGCGCACGGCGGTCACGAGCAGCGCGACCGGGTTCACCGCGACGAAGCCCTGCAGCCAGTCCGGCAGGGTGTCCGGGTTCACGAAGATGTTGGATGCGAACGTCAGTGGCATGAGCAGCAGCCAACTCATCGTAAGCACGGTCGACGGGGTGCGCACGGCGAGTGCGACGGCAGTGAAGACCCACCCGATCCCGAACGCGAAGTAGTCGAGCAGCAGAATCGAGAGCACCACACCGGGAACACCGCCTTCGGGCCGGAATCCCATCAGCAGACCGACCACGACGACGATCAGCGACGACGCGGAGTACCGTGCCATGTCCGCCACCATCGCCCCGACGATCGGCGAAGGTTTCCAGATCGGCATCGAGCGGAACCGGTCGAATACGCCGCGCGAGATGTCGGTGTTCAGCGTGAAGCCGGTGTACACGGACGTGAACATCACGGTCTGCACGAGGATGCCGGGCAGCAGGAAGTGCAGGTAGCTGCTGGTTGACCCGGCGAGCGCACCGCCGAACAGGTACGTGAACAGCACGGTGAACATGATCGGCGTGACGATCACGTCGAAGAGCTGTTCCGGCATGTGTTTGATCTTCAGCAGTGCACGCCAACTGAAGGTCAGCACATTCGCGACGGCGCCGGTCGCGCGGCTCCCTTGCATTTCCGGTGTGCTGCGCAGCGCGTCGTCGAGGCGACCGGGAGCTGTTGTCCGGTTCATTGCGCATTGTCCGCGGCACGGCCCGTGAGCGCAAAGAATACCTCGTCCAGCGTCGGCTGACCGAGTGAGAACTCGGCGAGCGCAATGTCGGCGGCCTGCAATTCGTTCAGCACGAGTACGGCGCGATCCGGATCGGACAGTCGCACGGTGATTGTGTCGGTGTCGGCTTCGACGTGCACGGTTTCGCCGAGCCGGGTCGTGATCAACTCGCGAGCTGCAGCCGTCTGTGTGGCATCGCGGATCGTGAGATGCAGCACACTCGTCCCGATCGAGGCCTTCAGCTCCGTGCTCGTCCCCTCGGCAATCACGCGGCCATGGTCGATCACCGCGATGCGATCGGCGAGGCGATCCGCCTCCTCGAGGTACTGCGTGGTGAGCAGCAGCGTGGTGCCCTGTGCAACCAGCGTGCGGATCAGGTCCCAGACCTGGTTGCGGCTGCGTGGGTCCAGTCCCGTCGTCGGTTCATCGAGGAACAGCAGCCGGGGCGTGCGCACGATGCTCGCCGCGATGTCGAGCCGTCGCCGCATCCCGCCCGAGTACGCCTTTACCTGCTTGTCCGCCGCATCGCCGAGGTCGAACGCGTGGAGCAGTTCGCGCGTGCGGGCCTTTGCCTGTGCGCGCGACAGCCCGAGCAGGCGCGCGACCAGCACGAGGTTCTCGTAGCCGGTCAGGTCCTCGTCAACCGATGCGAATTGCCCGGTCAGGCTGATCATGCTGCGCACGTCGTCCGGCGCGTGCACGACATCGTGCCCGAGCACGAGCGCCTGACCGGCATCGGGACGCAGCAGCGTGGCAAGGATGCGCACGATTGTGGTTTTCCCGGCGCCGTTCGGCCCCAGCAAACCGAAAATCGTGCCTGCACGGACTTGCAGGTCGATGCTGTCCACCGCGCGATTGTTCCCGAATGTCTTGACCAGCCCGCTGGTCTCAATGGCCAAACCGGAAGACGTCATCCGTGTCCGTGAAGTTGTGAAATTGCAGCGAACAGTTTTCGGAATTGTTTCAATGCGCGGCGACACTTCTCGCACGGCGAGAGCTTGCCACCCTGCCGTGCGCGACGACGGCGTCGTGCGAACTGCTCGGGCAAACAGCCGCGAGCACGTCGCGCAGGAAGCCTCCGAGGCTCCATGCGCGATCGTTGTGGGTGACGCCGAGTCGTACAACCACCAGATCGTGCGAAGGCACGACCACAACATGCTGCCCCTGGAATCCGCTTGCGTAGAAGATGTCGCGCGGCAGGTCGGGCCAGGGACGATCCGTCGAGTCGGCCGCCGTGCCCGCATTCAGCCACCATTGTGCGCCGTACTGCCCGCGCGGCGCGGCCGGTGCAGGCGTCCTGCTGTAGTGCACCCACCCTTCGGGTAGGATGCGCTGTCCGTTCCAGACACCGTCGCGCAGATACAGCAGGCCGAAGCGCGCCCAGTCGCGCGCGGTCGCATGCATGAACGACGATCCGACAAATGTCCCCGACGGATCCGGTTCGATCACGGCACTCTGCATGCCGATGCGATCGAACAGCGCTGTGCGCGGGAACGAGAAATAGAGCGAATCGTTGCCAATACGATCCCGCATGTACTGCACGATGATGTTTGTGGTCCCGCTCGAGTACAGCCAGTGCGTCCCGGGCTCGTACGCGATCGCGCTCGCCGCTGCAACGTCGTCCGAATCGTGCGAGTCGAACAGCATGCGGGTTGCACCGCCCGTGGCGGTATAACTCTCGTCGAAGTCGAGGCCGCTGCTCATGTGCAGCAGGTCGTCGAGTCTGATGCCGTTGCGGCGGTCGCCGGGAGTGCGCCATTCCGCACGCAGCGCGCTGTCCTGCAGCGCCAACCGCCCCTCGCCGGCCATGACGCCGACCAGCGCACTGGTCACGCTTTTGGTCATCGACCAGCCGGGGAAGCGATTCTCCGCGGAGTAGCCGTCCGCATACCGTTCGGCGATGATGCGGCCGTTGTGCACAACCACGATCGCGCGCGTGTTGCGAAGCAGCGCAGGATTCGGCTCCGCGAATGCATTGTCGATGGCCGCGTCGAGCCTGCCGCGGTCGATGCATGGATCAGCCGCCGTTGTTGTGTCGATGCGCTCGCCCTCGGGCCACAACGCGCCGGAGTCCGGGCTGCTCTTCGCCAGCGCGATCGCCGGCATAGCGGCAACGCTTCCGTCATCGCTCACCAGGGTGCAGCCCCAGCCTTCGCGATAGACTGCTTCACGCTTCGCGACCAGCGGCACCGACGCAGTCACGCGGCTGTTCTCCCGGTCAACGCGCGTGCGAATGAGCCGGGTAATCGGTTCATCCGGAATGTCGGCAAGCGCCTGCTCGACCGTGTAGCGCCCGAGAAAAACGTTCGAGCACAGCGTCTTTGCAACGAACCCGAGTCCGGGACCCGCCATACGACCTGCCGCACGCGCCCCGATCGCTGCCGCAACAACAACAAGCGCTCCGCCAATCAGTACTGCCCGCTTCAACTTCACTCTCCGAAAATTGGAATCGCCGACATCACTGCATGACGCGCGTGTGCGCGGGGCCGTACAACACGCGTCCCGGGCGCGCCGCGGTCATCGCGCCGTTCTCGTATACGACCGTGCCGTTGACGATCACCGTCGAGAAACCTTCCGCGTACTGGTGCGGCCTGTCGAAGGTTGCGGCATCGCGCACGCGCGCCGGATCGAACACCGCGATGTCCGCGATCATGCCGGGGCGCAGCAGTCCGCGATCGAGCAGGCCCATGCGTTGCGCGGGCATCGCTGACATTTTGCGCACTGCTTCCTCGAGCGTGATCACGTTGCGCTCGCGCACATAGACGGCGAGGACGCGCGCAAACGTGCCGTAGCTGCGCGGATGCGGATGCGCGACACCGAACCGCGGCACCTCGCCGTCCGATGCAATCATCGACGCGGGATGCTTCATGATGCGCACGATGTCCTCATCGCTGATCGCGTGGAACACACCCTGGCAGCCGCCTTTCTCCACGATCCAGATCGTCGCTTCGGCGGCGTTCTCGATGGTGGGTTGCATGCCGCGAAGCTGCGTGACCTCGGCGAGGTTCTTGCCTGCGAGCGACTGGTCCCAGGAGCAGTTCGACAGCACCACGTTCTTCGGGTCGCCGCCGCCGCGTTCGCGCTCGATGATGCTGGCGGTTTCGGCCTTGATGCGTGCGCGTGTCTGCGGGTCGCGCAGCCGCTCGAGGATCCGTGCACGTCCGCCCTCGAGCGCCCATGCGGGCATCAGCGCGGCCTGCACACTCGTCGCAGACGCGGTGTAGGGGTACTGGTCGATCGTGACATCGACGCCGCGTGCACGTGCTTCGTCGACGAGCCGCAGCGTCTCGGTGCTCTGTCCCCAATACGCTTTACCGATGACCTTGTGATGCGTGACCTGCGTCGGCAGACCCCCTTCCTCACCGATGCGAATCGTTTCGGCGACACTCTTCACGACATCGGCGGCTTCGTTGCGCATGTGCGATGTGTGGCTACCACCCATTCGCCCCGCGACACGCGCAAGCTCGATCACTTCCTCGGTCGGCGTGAACGTCCCCGGCACATAGAACAGGCCCGTGCTCAGCCCGAACGCACCGTCACGCATCGCCTGTTCGACGATTTGGCGCATGCGCGCGAGTTCTTCCGATGTTGCAGGACGGTCGTCGCTGCCGATGACCTCGGCGCGCACGGAACCCTGGCCGAGGAAGCTGCCGATGTTCACGGATTTCGGCAGCGAATCGAGTCGGGCGAGGAACTGTGCAATCGGAAGGGGCGAGCTGCCGTCAGGGCCTTCGAACAGCGTGGTCACGCCCTGTCGCACGTAGTTGTCGGCGGTCGGGACCTCGAAGATGCCGCGCCGGGCGTGTGTGTGCACGTCGATGAAGCCAGGTGCGATCACCTGCCCGCCTACGTCGATGGTACGCTTCGCGGGCTCGGTGATGCGCGCTGCGATGCGCACGATGCGATCGCCGCGGATCGCGACATCGCCGCGGTACCACGGCGCGCCACTGCCATCGACGATGCGGCCGTTGCGGAGGACGAGATCGTACGGTGCGTTCTGTGCGTCGGCGCGCGAAAGCGCAAACAGCGGCAGTAGCGCAGCGAAGGTGAACGCAAACGCAAAGCGGGTCGATTTCATGGCGGTTCCGTGCGGGTAAACGTTCAGGGGTCGGAGCGCTGGCCCCGACCCCTGAAGGTACGGCGAGAACGAACGGCCGACTACTCGGCGCGCAAAGCGTGTTGCGGGTCCAGTGCGGCGGCCCGCCGGGCAGGCAGCCACGCGGCGAAGGTCGCGATTCCCAGCAGGAAACCGGTCACAACGGCGTAGGTCCGCGCATCGGTCGCGGCGACCTCGAACAACTGCGACTGCATGAGGCGGCTCAGCAGAACGGCGCCGGTGAGCCCGACCAGCAGCCCTGCGCCGACCACCGCGCCGCTCTGCGTCATTACCATGCGGATTACATCGGCAGGGCGCGCGCCCAGCGCGATGCGTACGCCGATTTCAGTCGTGCGCTGCCCGACGATGTAGCTGATCACGCCGTAGATGCCGACCGCTCCGAGCAGCAGCGCGATCCCCGCCGCGATCAGCAGCAGCACCATCGTGAACGCCATGCGCGAGGTCGCTTCGTCCATGATCATTTCCATGGTCTGGATGTGCCCGAGCGCGACATTCGGATTGATCGAAGCGGCCGCATCACGAACCGCACGCGTCAGGCTCATCGGCGGAACGTTCGTGCGCACGGTGAACACGAAGCCGTGCGCGCCGGAAGCGGTGTTCGTCTCGGGGTCGAACACCGGGAGGTACACCATCGCATACGGATCCTCATCCAGCGACTCGACCGTTGTGTTGTCGACGACCCCGACGATGGTGTACCACGGCTTCTCGTCGCCGTACGGGAAACCCATCTGCCGGCCGATCGGGTCCTCGTTCGGGAAGTAGACCTCGGCCGCACGCTTCGACAGCACCATCGCACCGGTGCGCTGTTGGTGATCGGCAGGTTCGAGCGTGCGCCCCTGCAGCACCCTGATCCCGAGCGATTCCCAGTAGCCCGGCAGTGCACGACGCACCTGCGCCGACGGCGGCAGTTTGCCCGGCTCGGGCGGTCGGCCGCGCACCTGCATCGGATCGCCCCAGCAGCTTCCGGAGAACGGGATGCAGGTCGCACCGCCCGCACTCGCTACCCCCGGCATTCCGCGCACTCGTTCGAGCAGCGCTTCATGAAACGCGACTGCCGCTTCGCGATCGGGGAAATCCGCACGACTCAGCGAGACGTCGAACGTGAGCAGTTGCTCAGGGACGAAGCCCGGGTCGACCGCGCGCAGCCGCATGAAGCTGCGGACCATCAGCCCGGAGCCGACCAGCAGCATCAGCGCGAGCGCGACCTGCACCGCCATCAGAACGTTGCGCGCACGGAATCGCGCACGGCCAGCCGTTGCATTGCGGCCGCCATCGCGGAACGTGCCTGCCAGTGCGCCATCGCGCCGGAGCAGCGGGATCGCACCGAACATCGCAGTCGCGAGCAGCGCGAGCGCGCCGGTCCATACCACCGTCTGCCAGTCGAGTGCGATCTCGTGCATGCGCGGGAGGTTGTCCGGCCCGAATCGCACCAGCATGCGAACCGCGGCCCACGTAAGCGCGAGTCCCGTAATCGCGCCGACAGCGGACAACAGCACGCTCTCGCTGAAGAAGTAGCGAATAATCCCGCCGCGCCCTGCACCAAGCGCGCGACGCACGGCAATCTCGCGCTGCCGCGTCTCGGACCGGACCAGGAACAGGTTGGCCACATTCGCACACGCAATCAGCAGAACGAACCCGACCATGCCGAGCATGATCCAGAGCGTCTGTCGAACCGATCCCGCGATATGATCCTGCAGCGGTTCGGGCGCGCCACCAAGCTGCGCGCTGACGACCACTTCCTTTACGACCGGATCGGCGGGGAAGAACTCCTGCGCGTTCGCGATCAGCGCATCCATCTCACGCTTCACATCGGCCACGGTCGCGCTGCCGTTCAACCTCGCGATGCTGCGGTAGTTGAATCCGGCGATATGCTGGCGCTGCTGCTCATTGAGTCGCGTCGGCAGGTAAAGCTGGACATCAGGATTCGGAAAGACAAACCCGCGCGGCATCACACCGATCACCTCGCGCGAAACACCATCGACCTGGACCATTTTGCCAAGGATCGCCGGATCGCTGCCGAAGAGCGTCGCCCAGAGCGAATGCGAGAGGACCATCACCCCGGTGCGGTTCTGCGCCTCGTCCTCCGTAAACCACCGTCCCATCATCGGCGAGACCTGCAGTGCTGCGGACAGTGATGCGCTCGACTCGATCGCGGCATACCGCTTCGCTTCGCCGTACCCCGTCAGCGTCCACTCATCCTGGCGGTAGATGGCGAGGTCGCTGAAGGTGCGGGCACGCTGCCGGTAGTAGTCGAACAGCCCCTGCGATAGCCCGAGCGACCCCGGCAACTCGATCGCGGGTGCGACGTGGTCCATCCAGATCAGCGATTCCGGCTGAGGATACGGCAGCGGCTGCAGTACCACGCGATTGACTACCGTGAAGATGGTCGCATTGGCCGCGATGCCCAGCGCCAGCGTGAGTGCCGCGGCAATTGTGAACCCTGGGCTTCGCAAAAGCCGCCGTGCGGCGTGACGAAGTTCTCTCATGTTCTCCTGCAGGATTAAACCGACGCGGGAGTGACCGCTGTGGTGATTTCGAGCGTTCCCTACGATGTCGCTGAATGTGGGTTTCACCTGCGCTTCGATTGCGCTGCATATGCAGCATCGGTTTCGACGCATGCAGCATCGGTTGCTCCGGTTCTCGCAGAGCCGCGGAGCCGCGGAGCCGCGGAGCCGCAGAGATCTCCGGGCGGAAGCACTCTTTCGGTTCCGGCACGCATTTGAATGAATGTGGAGCTTGCGTCCGATTCTGATTTTCGCGTCGAGCCTGCTTTGTCTGTTTTGTTTTCAAAACTGAAACTCGAAGAGCACCGGCGGGTTCAGAATGACGAGAAATCAGACAAACGAGTATCCCTCAGCGGCTCAGCGCTTCTGGTGCGTCAGGATAAGCCTGGTCCCTCTTGTGAGCTGAAAGGAGCTCACCATGTAAAATGCCTGTGAGACATGTAGCCGAGCAGGCGGCGGCAGTGGGTAACCCTGACGTCGAAGCCCTG
>Ga0182743_1000872_pt1 | contig 33082 bp, 27 predicted proteins | sample eDN3rd30CKraftOP_FD_128522 | JGI IMG/M metagenome (GOLD analysis project Ga0182743, IMG submission 128522) | Enriched Organic Plus compost microbial communities from Emeryville, California, USA - eDNA 3rd pass 30_C Kraft OP (version 2) (version 2) ... | reverse complement strand
GCGCGGTTGCGGCACTCCGCGGCCAGGGCGGCGATCAGGTCCGCGGGCAGGAAGTCGCGTTGCAGCGACCAGCCGCGTTCGGCCAGGTCGTCGACGGCGTTTTGCAGGGGGGAGGAATCGGCGAGGGGGTTCATGCGCTATTGTAACGCCGGCGACAAGCGCCTCGACAAGCGGGGCCGGGCTTGCCGACAATAGCCGCGGCGGATGGCCACTGCCGCCAGGAGGACCCGATTTGCGTGCACTGCTTGCCCTTGCCCTGCTGATGCTGGGCCTACCCGTACTGGCCGACGATTATCAGCGCCTCTACCAGGCCGCCGGCTGGCCGGAACAACGCGCGCACTTCAACGATGCCCTGCACGCCGCGCAGAAGCGCTACCAGGCCAACCTGCCGCCGGCGCTGTACCAGGCCCTGGTGAACAACAGCGACCAGCGCTTCGCCCCGGCGCAGATCGACGCCCGGGCGCTGGCCGGCCTGCGCCGGAACCTGGCGGACAGCGGCCCGGCGCTGGCCTTCTTCGAATCGCCCCTGGGGCGCAAGATCGCCGCCGCGGAAACCCTCGCCACTCGCAGCGACCAGCTCGCCCAGTACGCCAACGGCCTGCCGCGCCAGCAGGCCACGCCGCAGCGCCAGCAGCTGGCCCAGCGCCTGAGCCGGGCCCTGCCGGCCAGCGAGGCTGGCGCCGAGGTCAGCATGGCGCTGGCCAGCGTGGCCGCCGACAGCCTCAGCCAGATGCTCCCCGGCCTGCTCGGCCAGGGCCAGGGGCTGCTCGAAGGGCAGCGGCAGAATGTCGTGCAGCAGATCGGCGCCGACCTCGACAACACCCTGCTGTACGTCTACCGCGGGCTCTCCGACGCCGAGCTGCAGCAGTTCGCCGACTTCGCCGAGTCGCCCGCCGGCCAGGCCTACTACCAGGCGGCCCTGGCCGCGGTGAAGGCCGGGCTGGCTTCCGCCCCCTCGAACTAGCTCAGGCGCTCGCCGAGGAAATCGAAGTAGCGCCGGCGCAGCGCCTCGCTCTCGTTGGCCAGGTGGTGCCGCGCACCGGTGAGCAGCAGGCACTCGATGCGCTCGAACTTCTCTTCCAGCACCCTCAGGTTGTAGCGCCAGTCCACCGTCTCGTCGGCGTCGCCCTGCACCACCAGCAGGTTGCGCGCGCTGGGCGGCGCGCCCTCGATGTGCGGAATCCAGCGCGCCAGCGCGCCCACCCAGGCGGTGGGCAGGATGCGCGGCTGTAGCGGGTCGCGATCGCGGAGGAAGGCGAGGAAGCCGGCGTCGTTGGAGTTATCGGTGAACTTGCGCGGGATGGAGTCGACGAAGGGCCGCAGCAGTTGGTAGCTGAGCTTCGACCAGCCCCAGGCGCGCGGGCGCACCAGCGGCGCCAGTAGCAGGGTGTGGCCCAGCTCCGGGCGCGGCGCGCCGGTGAGCAGGTAGTCCAGCAGGATGGCGCCGCCGGTGCTCTGCCCGAAAAGGTGCCAGGGCTGCGGCAGGTCCAGTTGCGCGGCCACGTCCAGCAGGCCGGCAAGCACCGCCTGGTACTCGGCGAAGTCGTTGATGCTGGCCGCCGCGCCGTTGGACAGGCCGTGGCCCGGCAGGTCGCAGGCGATCACCGCCAGGCCCAGGTCCAGCGCCCAGTCGATGACGTGGCCATAGAGCCCCATGTGGTCGTAGTAGCCGTGCAGCAGCAGCAGGCTGCCGCGGGCCAGGGGCGGGCGCCACAGCTGCGCGGCGATGCGGTAGCCGGCGCACTCGAAGTAGCCCAGGCGGCTTTCCAGGCCCGGGTAGCGGGCCGCCAGGTCGAGCCCGTAGAAGGACTGGTAGGCGAGGACCTGGGCGTCGCGTTCGGCTGCGGTCAGGGGTCGCAGGCGCTGGCGCAGCAGATCGGGCTGGAAGGCTTCTGGCATCGGGGTTTTCCGCGGTTTCCGGTGACGCTGGGACGAGCGCCCGGCGGCATCCGGGCGGTTCTGCCACAAGCGACGGCATGGCACTCTTGGGGGCTATCTTACCGGGATTCGCCATGCCTGCCCGCCGCACGCTCATCCTCACCTGCCTCGCCGCGCTGCTCGCCGCCATGCTGCTGGGCGCCTACCAATGGTTCCAGCAGCGCTACATCCGCCCCTTCGACGCGCAGCCGACGCTGTTCAGCGGCGCCGGCCTGCAGCTGCCGGCCGAACTGGCCGGCCCCGGCGCCATCCGCCTGGTGCATTTCTGGGACCCGGCCTGCCCATGCAACGTCGGCAACCAGCAGCACCTCGCCGAGTTGCTGGCGCGCTTCGCCCCGCTCGGCGTGCAGTTCTTCGCCGTGCAGAAGCCCGGCAGCCACGGCCAGTTGCCCGCCACCCTCCAGGCCCTGCGGCCATTGGCCACGCCGCCTGGCGCCGAGGCGCTGCCGGCGAGCCCGGCGGTGGCCATCTGGGACCGTCAGGGCCGCCTGGCCTATTTCGGCCCCTACAGCGAGGGCGCGGTGTGCAGCTCGGCCAACAGCTTCATCGAACCGGTGCTGCAGGCGCTGATCGACGGCCGCCCGGTGCAGTCCACCCAGAGCCTCGCCCAGGGCTGCTATTGCCCCTGGCGGGCGGACAGCCGGGCGCCAGCATCTACACTAGCCGGAGCCGGTCCATGAAGGGCCGGCGCGCGACTACAAGGAGCCTCCCATGCCGCTACGCCCCACCCTCGCCCTGTGCGCCCTGCTCGGCCTGCCGCTGCTAGCCGGCGCCGACGACCATGCGCCCAACCCCGACCAGGTGATGTCCGAGCACAAGGCGGAGATCGACAACCGCCTGGCCGACATCGACTACAAGCGCAAACGCATCGTCGAAGCCAACATGAACCTCACCGGCAAGGAAGGCGAGGCGTTCTGGCCGATCTACAACACCTACCGCAGCGAGGCCGAGAAGCTGAGCAAGCAGCACCTGGCGTTGATCCTCGACTACGCCAAGTCCTACAACACCGGCAAGGTCTCCGACAAAGACGCCAGCGCCCTGCTCAAGCGCGCCGAGAAGCTCCAGCAGCTGCGCCTGGACCTGCGCAACCGCTACATCGCGCGCATGGCCAAGGCCGTCTCGCCGACCCGCGCCATGCGCTTCCTGCAGATCGAGACGCAGCTCGACGCCATGGCCCTGCTGGACATGGCCAGCGAGATCCCGCTGGCCGAATGAGCCCGGCGCGGGACGCCTCAGTGCGCCTGCGCCATCTCCTGCAAACGCCGCCGGTACACCTCCGGCGGCACCCCGAACCAGCGCCGGAAGGCGCGATAGAACGGCGACAGCTCGGCGAAACCGCAGGTTCGCGCCACTTCGCGGATGGCCACGCCTTCGGCCAGCAGCTCGGTGGCGCGCTGGCGGCGCACTTCCTCGTGCAGCTCGCGAAAGCCGCTGCCCTGCCCGGCCAGGCTGCGCTGCAAGGCGCTGGCCGGCAGGCCCAGCAGCTCGGCGCAGGCCTGCAGGGTGCAGGGTTCGCGGCCCAGGCGATGGGCCAGCAGATAGCGCAGGCGGTTGAGCAGGTCGTTCTCCTGCAGGCGCTGCAGTTCTTCCTCCGCATAGCGGGTGAGCACGCCGTGCAAGGCGGCGTTGGCCGTGCGCGACGGGCGCCGCAGCAGGGCGCGCGGGAACAGCAGGGCGTCGTGTGCGCAGGCGAACCGCGGCGTCAGCCCGAACAGCCGGCGGTGCTCGGCCAGGCGCCGGGGCGCGGCATGACGGAACTCGATGGCGGAACAGGCGAACTCGTCGTCGCTGACCGCCTTCAGCAGCTTGATGAACAGCAGCAGCAGGCATTCCATCTGCTGGCGCAGCGGCGGGCAGTCGCGGTAGTGGATGTCGAGGACCAGCCGCACCTGCTCGCCCTCCTCGCGCAGCTGCGCGGCCAGGCCGCCGGAGAGGATGTGCTGGAAGCGCAGGAAGCTGTGCAGCGCCTGCTCCAGGTCGCGGCTGGCCAGCAGCAGGTAGCCGACCACGTCGAGCAGGCGCGGCTTCATCGCCTCGGCCAGGTGCAGGCCGATGTCCACGTCACCGCTCAGCTCCGGCAGCGCCGCCCAGAACAGCGGCACCTCGTCGTGCAGCAGGCGGCCGTCGGCGCTCACCGGCGCCAGGCGCACGCGCCGCAGCGCCTGGCGGTAGATGCGCGCCGGCTCCAGCCCCAGGTTGGTAAGCGCCTCGTAGAGCAGGCGGCGCAGGGTGGCCGAATGGGTGAGTGGCGCGCTGGCAAGGGACATGCAGCCTCCTTTTGACCGAAGACTTGCAGCTTGCGCGCGTTTGGTCAATGAAAGCGCCCGGCGCGAATGCGCAGAATCCGCCCAGAACAACAAGGAGAGCCGCTACATGAAACGCACGTTGACCGTTCTTGCCGTACTGGTGGCGGCCGCTGCCGCCGGGGGCGCCTGGTACCTGCATGGCAAGCAGCCGATCCGCGACGGCCTGGCCGGGCTGCCCGGGCTGCAGGCCGAGGTCGAGGTGCGCTACGACGAGCGTGGCGTGCCGCACATCCGTGCGCAGAACGAAAGCGACCTGTACCGCGCCCTGGGCTACGTGCACGCCCAGGACCGGCTGTTCCAGATGGAGATGCTGCGCCGCCTGGCCAAGGGCGAGCTGGCCGAGGTGCTGGGGCCCAAGCTGGTGGACACCGACCGCCTGTTCCGCACCCTGCGCCTGCGCGACCATGCCGCCGAGTACGCCGCCCGCCAGGACCGGCAGTCGCCGGCCTGGAAAGCCCTGGAGGCGTACCTGGACGGCATCAACCAGTACCAGGCCAGCCACCCGAAGCCGCTGGAATTCGACGTACTGGGCATTCCCAAGCGGCCCTTCACGGTGGAGGACACCCTCGCCGTGTCCGGCTACCTGGCCTACAGCTTCGCCGTGGCCCTGCGCACCGAGCCGGTGCTCACCTATATCCGCGACGACCTGGGCGCCGGCTACCTGAAGGCCTTCGACCTGGCCTGGCACCCGGAGGGCGTGCTGCAGCGCCCCACCGCGCTGGCCGCCGGCGACTGGAAGGACCTCGGCGCCCTGGCGCAGATCAGCCAGCAGGCCCTGGAAGCCGCCGGCCTGCCGCAGTACGAGGGCAGCAACGCCTGGGTGGTCTCCGGCAGCCGCACGCGCAGCGGCCGGCCGCTGCTGGCGGGCGACCCGCACATCCGCTTCGCCGCGCCCTCGGTGTGGTACGAGGCGCAGCTCAGCGCCCCGGGCTTCGAACTCTACGGCCACCACCAGGCCCTGGTGCCCTTCGCCATGCTCGGCCACAACAAGGACTTCGGCTGGAGCCTGACCATGTTCCAGAACGACGACATGGACCTGGTGGCCGAGAAGACCAACCCGGCCAACCCCGAGCAGGTCTGGTACCACGGCCAGTGGGTGGACCTCGCGCGCGAGGAGCAGAGTATCGCGGTGAAGGGCCAGGCGCCGGTCAAGCTGGTGCTGCGCAGCTCACCCCACGGGCCGATCGTCAACGACGCCCTGGGCGCCGCCTCGGGCAAGACGCCCATCGCCATGTGGTGGGGCTTCCTGCAGACCGAGAACCCGCTGCTGGACGCCTTCTACCACCTCGACCGCGCCGACACCCTGGACAAGGCCCGCGCCGCCGCCGCGCAGATCCACGCGCCGGGGCTCAACGTGGTCTGGGCCAACGCCCGCGGCGACATCGCCTGGTGGGCCTCGGCGCAACTGCCGAAGCGCCCGGCCGGCGTCGATCCGAACTTCATCCTCGACGGCAGCACCGCCGCGGCGGACAAGGACGGCTTCTACCCCTTCGTCGAGAATCCCCACGAAGAGAACCCGGCGCGCGGCTACATCGTCTCGGCCAACTTCCAGCCGGTGCCCGCCAATGGCCGGCCGGTGCCCGGCTACTACAACCTGGCCGACCGCGGCCAGCGCCTGGACCGGCACCTGGCCGACGCCTCGGTGAAGTGGGACCTGCAGAACAGCCAGGCGCTGCAACTGGACACCGGCACCGACTACGGTCCGCGCACCCTGGCGCCGCTGCTGCCGAGCCTGCGCCAGGCGGCGAGCGGCGAGCAGGAGAAGGCGCTGGTGGAGCAGCTGGCGGCCTGGAAGGGCGACTACCCGCTGGATTCGCTGGCCGCCACCCTGTTCAGCCAGTTCCTCTACCAGCTGGCCTACGGCGCCATGCACGACGAGATGGGCGACGCCTTCTTCAACACCCTGCTGAGCACCCGGGCCATCGACAGCGCCCTGCCACGGCTGGCCGCCGACGACGCTTCGCCCTGGTGGGACGACCGCGCCACGGCGCAGAAGGAAAGCCGCGCGGACATCGTCAAGGCCGCCTGGCAGGCCAGCCTGAAGCACCTGCGCGACACCTTCGGCGAGGACCCGGCCAATTGGCAATGGGGCAAGGCGCACACCCTCACCCACGTGCACCCGCTGGGCATGCAGAAGCCGCTGGACCGCCTGTTCAACATCGGCCCCTTCGCCGCGCCCGGCGGCCACGAGGTGCCCAACAATCTCTCGGCGCCCATCGGCCCGGCGCCCTGGGCCGTCACCTACGGGCCCTCGACGCGGCGCCTGGTGGACTTCGCCGACCCGACCCACGCCCTGGGCATCAACCCGGTGGGCCAGAGCGGCGTGCTCTTCGATGCGCACTACAAGGACCAGGCCGAGGACTACGTCGAAGGCCGCTACCACGCCGAGCATTTCGCGCCCGACGAGGTCGCCGCCAACAGCCACGGCCTGCTCAGGCTGGTGCCCCAGGCACGCTAGGCCGCGCCAGAAACGACGAACCCCGCATGCTGCGGGGTTCGTCGTTTCCGTGAGAAGGGACTGCGGGAGGCGCCGAAGCTCCCTGGCGCGTTATTCCCCCTAGGGATAACTATTGGGGTGTTGTATTGGGCGCCACCTCCCGCCTGGGTGCTGTGGAAAGCACTGGCAAATTGCCCGGGATCACGGAGGCCGACCAAGCTGCGGGGAATAGCCGGCAACCGCCAACGGACACACTGAATAGTAGTTGGCAAATGCAGGGAAGTTGCGGCGATTAGCTGTCAGATTCTTCTGAGAAGACCGACTCTTCTTGCCCTTCGGCATATGTCCGTCTCCCCCAAAAACATGGGCCACCCGAAGGTGGCCCATGGTTTTCGCAGGCACCGGCTGCAGCCGGCCGACAAGACGACCTCAGACGGTGGCCGGCGAACCTTTCTGCCAGTCGGTGGCCGTGGCTTCCATGGCCTCCTGGACGGCACGCTTGCGGCGCTCCTCGGCCTGGCGGGTGAAGTACCAGGCGAAGAAGGTGAACAGCGAGACGGTCAGCAGGATCAGGCTGGCCACCGCGTTGATCTCCGGCTTCACGCCCAGGCGCACGGCGGAGAACACTTCCATCGGCAGGGTGGTGGAGCCGGGGCCGGAGACGAAGCTGGCCAGCACCAGGTCGTCCAGCGACAGGGCGAAGGACATCATGCCGCCGGCCGCCAGCGAAGGCGCGATCATCGGGATGGTGATCAGCAGGAACACTTTCCAGGGCTTGGCGCCCAGGTCCATGGCCGCTTCCTCGATGGACAGGTCCAGCTCGCGCAGGCGCGCCGACACCACCACCGCCACGTAGGACGAGCAGAAGCTGGTGTGGGCGATCCAGATGGTGACGATGCCGCGCTCCTGCGGCCAGCCGATCAGCTGGGCCATGGCCACGAACAGCAGCAGCAGCGACAGACCGGTGATCACCTCGGGCATGACCAGCGGCGCGGTGACCATGCCGCCGAACAGCGTGCGGCCGCGGAAACGCGGGATGCGCGTCAGCACGAAGGCCGCCAGGGTGCCCAGGATCACCGAGGAGACCGCCGTGTACACGGCGATTTCCAGGGAGCGGAACACCGAACTGATCAGCTGGGTGTTGTCCAGCAGGCCGACGTACCACTTCACCGACCAGCCACCCCACACGGTCACCAGCTTGGAGCCGTTGAACGAGTAGATGACCAGGATGACCATCGGCACGTAGATGAACAGCAGGCCGAGGACAAGCATGATGTTGGAGAAGGACCAACGCTTGTTCATACCTTGCCCTCCAGTTCTTTGGCTTGGTTCTTGTTGAACAGGATGATGGGCACGATGAGGATCGCCAGCATGACTACCGCCAGGGCGGACGCCACCGGCCAGTCACGGTTGTTGAAGAACTCCTGCCACAGCACCTTGCCGATCATCAGCGTCTCGGGGCCGCCGAGCAGTTCCGGGATGACGAACTCGCCCACCGCCGGGATGAACACCAGCATGCAGCCGGCGATGATGCCGTTCTTCGACAGCGGCACGGTGATCTTCCAGAAGCTGGTGAAGTTGCGCGCGCCCAGGTCGGAAGCGGCCTCCAGCAGGCTCATGTCGTGCTTCACCAGGTTGGCGTACAGCGGCATCACCATGAACGGCAGGTACGAGTAGACGATACCGATGTACACCGCCAGGTTGGTGTTGAGGATGGTCAGCGGTTCGTTGATCACCCCCAGCCACATCAGGAAGCCGTTGAGCAGGCCGTTGTTGGACAGGATACCCATCCAGGCGTACACGCGGATCAGGATTGCCGTCCAGGTCGGCATCATGATCAGCAGCAGCAGCACGGTCTGCATTTCCTTGCTGGCGCGGGCGATGGCGTAGGCCATCGGGTAGCCGATCAGCAGGCACAGGAAGGTGCTGATCGCCGCCATCTTCAGCGAGCCCAGGTAGGCGTCGATGTAGAGCGGGTCGTCCGTCAGCATCAGGTAGTTGCCGAGGTTCAGCACCAGTTGCAGGGTCTGGTCGGCGTACTGGAACACTTCGGTGTACGGCGGGATGGCCACGTCCGCTGCCGCCAGGCTGATCTTCAGCACGATGGCGAAGGGCAGCAGGAAGAACAGGAACAGCCAGATGAACGGCACACCGATCACGGCGTGCCGGCCACGCGGCAGGCGCTTCATGAGCGATTTGCTGATGTTCATGATTGCAGCACCACACCGCTGTCGTCGTACCAGCTGATGTACACCGGCTGGTCCCAGGTCGGGCGCGCCACGTGGCGCTCGGCGTTGGCCATGAAGGCCTGGACGATCATCCCCGAGGCCAGCTTGATGTAGTACACCGAGTGGCCGCCGAGGTAGGCGATGTCGTAGACGGTGCCCTGGGCCCAGTTGAAGCCTTCGTGCTCGAGGTTTTCCGGCTTCTGCGCGCTGACCATGACCTTCTCCGGACGCAGCGCGTAGGTGATGCGCTTGTCTTCGGCGCGGGTGCTGATGCCGTGGCCGATGTAGATCGGGTTTTCCAGCTGCGGGCAGGCGATCACCGCGTGGTCCTGCAGGTCCTCGACCAGTTGGCCGTCGAACATGTTGACGTTGCCGATGAACTCGCAGATCAGGCGGCTGGCCGGGGTCTCGTAGATGTCCATCGGGCTGCCGATCTGCTCGATGCAGCCCAGGTGCATGATAGCGATGCGCTGGGCCATGGTCATGGCCTCTTCCTGGTCGTGGGTCACCATCACGCAGGTCACGCCCACGCGCTCGATGATCTCCACCAGTTCCAGCTGCATCTGCGAGCGCAGCTTCTTGTCCAGGGCGCCCATGGGCTCGTCGAGCAGCAGCAGCTTCGGCCGCTTGGCCAGCGAACGGGCCAGGGCCACGCGCTGGCGCTGGCCGCCGGAGAGCTGGTGCGGCTTGCGCTTGGCGTACTGGGTCATCTGCACCAGCTTGAGCATTTCCTCGACGATCTTGTCGATCTCGGCCTTGGGCAGGCCGTCCTGCTTCAGGCCGAAGGCGATGTTCTGCGCAACCGACATGTGCGGGAACAGCGCGTAGGACTGGAACATCATGTTGATCGGCCGCTCGTAGGGCGGCAGGTCGGTGATGTCCTGGCCATCCAGGAAGATGCGACCTTCGGTCGGCCGCTCGAAGCCGGCCAGCATGCGCAACAGGGTGGATTTACCGGAACCGGAACCGCCGAGCAATGCGAAGATTTCGCCCTTCTTGATGGTCAGGGAAACACTGTCCACCGCAAGGGTTTCGTCGAACTGCTTGGTGACCCGGTCGATTTTTACCAACACCTCTTTGGGCTGCTGGTCGCCCGCGAGGGCTTTCTTGTAGGCACCGGAGGCTATAGCCATTTACCACAACTCCCAACTTTTGGACGCCCGGCCCCCGCGGCCGGGCGTACTTGGATTGCTTACTTACCGGACTTGATCTTGGTCCAGGAACGGGTCATGAGGCGCAGGATCTTCGGCGGCAGCTCGTGCTGCACGAAGAGCTTGTCGAGTACTTCCTGAGGCGGGTAGACCTCGGGATTGTCGCGCACGGACTCATCCATGAATTCGCCAGCCTTGGGGTTCGGGTTGGCGTAACCGACGTAATCGCTGACCTTGGCGATCACCTCGGGCTTGAGCAGGTAGTTGATGAAGGCGTGGGCCTCTTTCGGGTTCGACGCATCCTTCGGGATGGCGAGGATGTCGAACCACAGGTTGGCGCCTTCCTTCGGAATCGCATAGGCGATGTTCACACCCTTGCCGGCTTCCTTGGCGCGGTTGGCGGCCTGGAACACGTCGCCGGAGAACCCGGCGGCGACGCAGATGTTGCCGTTGGCCAGGTCCGAGATGTACTTGGAGGAATGGAAGTAGGTGACGTAGGGGCGAACCGCCATCAGCTTGGCCTCGGCCTTCTCGTAGTCGGCCGGGTTGGTGCTGTTGGGGTCCAGGCCCAGGTATTTGAGCACGGCCGGCATCATTTCGTCGCCCGAATCGAGGAAGGCGACGCCGCACTGGCTGAGCTTCTTCATGTTCTCGGGCTCGAAGAGCACGGCCCAGGAGTCGATCTTGTCGACGCCGAGCACGGCCTTGACCTTGTCGACGTTGTAGCCGATGCCGTTGGTGCCCCACAGGTAGGGCACGCCGTAGAGGTTGCCCGGGTCGTTGGCCTCGAGTTGTTTCATCAGGTGCGGGTCGAGGTTCTTCCAGTTCGGCAGCTGGCTCTTGTCCAGCTTCTGGAAGGCGCCGGCCTTGATCTGGCGGCCGAGGAAGTGGTTGGACGGCACCACGATGTCGTAGCCGGTGCGGCCGGCCAGCAGCTTGCCCTCGAGGGTTTCGTTGGAGTCGAAGACGTCGTACACCGGCTTGATGCCGGTTTCCTTCTCGAAATCGGCCAGAGTGGTCTCGCCGATGTAGTCGCTCCAGTTGTACACGTGGACGGTCGGCTCGGCCTGCGCAACGGCGGCGCCCAGGCCCAGGGTCGAGATGGCGGCGATCAGGGTTTTGCGGAAGGGAATGCGCACACGTCGGTCCTCTCTGTTGTCATGAAGCTTCTTTGTGTTGGCGTTTACAGCTTGTCCGGGCCTTCCGTGGCGCGCGCGAGCGCTTCTGCAGCCCTAGCTGCAACCAACGGCCATCCCACTGCAGATGATCCGTGCCTGCAGAGCGATGGCGGGCCTGCGACCGCGCCGCCACCACCCTGCGCCCTGCCCGGCCGTTCGGGACGAACGACCGGGCCGGGGCGTCACTTGCCGGACTTGATGGTGGTCCAGCTGCGGGTCATCAGGCGCTGGGTCTTCGCCGGCAGGTCCGGGAAGGCGTACAGCTTCTTCATGACCGCGTCGCTCGGGTAGATGCCCGGGTCGTTACGGATTTCCTCGTTCACCAGCGGAGTGGCCGCGGAGTTGGCGTTGGGGTAGGAAACGGTATCGGAGATTTCCGCGATCACCTTCGGCTCGAGCAGGAAGTTGATCCACTTCAGGGCGCCTTCGGGGTTCTCGGCGTCCTTCGGAATGGCCACGGTGTCGAAGAAGGCGCCGGCGCCTTCCTTCGGAATGTGGTAGGCCACCTTCACCTTGTTCTTGGCTTCCACGGCGCGGGACTTGGCCTGGTAGATGTCGCCGGAGTAGCCGATGGCGACGCAGATGTTGCCGTTGGCCAGGTCCGAGATGTACTTGGAGGAGTGGAAGTAGGTGATGTACGGACGGATCTTCAGGAACAGCTCTTCGGCAGCCTTGATTTCCTTGGGATCCTGGCTGTCCGGCTTGTAGCCCAGGTAGTGCAGGGCCGCCGGCAGCATCTCGGTGGGCGAGTCGAGGAAGCTCACGCCGCACTGTTTCAGCTTCTGGATGTTCTCGGGCTTGAATACCAGGTCCCAGGAATCCACCGGGGCGCCGTCGCCCAGGGCGGCCTTGACCTTGTCCGGGTTGTAGCCGATGCCGATGGTGCCCCACATGTAGGGGATGGCGAACTTGTTGCCCGGGTCGCTGACCTCGAGGGTCTTCATGATGTCCGGGTTCAGGTTCTTCCAATTCGGCAGCTTGTCGCGGTCCAGCGGCTGGTAGACGCCGGCCTTGATCTGCTTGGCGAGGAAGGAGTTCGAGGGAACCACCACGTCGTAGCCCGACTTGCCGGCCAGCAGCTTGGCCTCCAGCACTTCGTTGCTGTCGTAGACGTCGTAGACGACCTTGATGCCGGTGGCCTTGGTGAACTCGTCGACCGTGTTCGGGGCGATGTAGTCGGACCAGTTGTAAACGTGCAGTACCTTGTCATCGGCCTGTGCCATACCGGCCACAGCGCCCGCCAGAGTCACGGCGAGCAGGGTCTTGCCGAAGGTTTTGAACATGCGGGTAGCTCCAATTGTTTTTGATGTTCCGGGTGGCGTCGGCGGCTTTCCGCCTTCACCACCCGGTGAGCCTGGCCAACGCACAGGCGCAGTCTGTCAAAGGTCCGGTGAAAGACTCAAGACAGCGCTACGGCGGCGGTTTGATCGAGGCACTTGCGCGCCAGGGTGATCAACTCGTCGATCTCCGGCTTGGTGATGACCAGCGGCGGCGAAATAATCATAGTGTCTCCCACCGCGCGCATGATCAGGCCGTTGCGGAAGCAGTGCTCGCGGCACAGCATCCCCACGCCGTTCTCGAAGCGCTCGCGGGTCTTCTTGTTCTTCACCAGCTCCAGCGCGCCGACCATGCCGACGCCACGGGCCTCGCCCACCAGCGGGTGGTCGGCCAGTTCCTGCCAGCGTTTCTGCAAGTAGGGTGCCGTTTCCGCCTTCACGGTCTCGACGATCTTCTCCTCGCGCAGGATGCGGATGTTCTCCAGGGCCACCGCCGCGGCCACCGGGTGACCAGAGTAAGTGAAGCCGTGGTAGAACTCGCCACCCTCATTCAGGGTATCGACGATCTCGTCGCGGACGATTACGCCGCCCATGGGGATGTAGCCGGAAGTCAGGCCCTTGGCGATCGGCATCAGGTCCGGGGCGTTGCCGTAGTACTGGCTGCCGAACCATTCGCCGGTACGGCCGAAGCCGCAGATGACTTCGTCGGCGATGAACAGAATTTCGTACTTGGCGAGGATCTCGCGGATCTTCGGCCAGTAGGTCTCCGGCGGAACGATCACGCCGCCGGCGCCCTGGATCGGCTCGGCGATGAAGGCGGCGACGTTCTCCTCGCCGACTTCGAGGATCTTCTTCTCCAGCTGCTCGGCGGCCCAGACGCCGAATTCTTCCGCCGACATGTCGCCGCCCTCGCCGTACCAGTAGGGCTGGGCGATGTGCACGATGCCCGGGATCGGCAGGTCGCCCTGGCTGTGCAGGGCCTTCATGCCGCCGAGGCTGACGCCGGCGACGGTGGAGCCGTGGTAGCCGTTCCAGCGGCCGATGACCACCTTCTTCTGCGGCTTGCCCTTGATGCTCCAGTAGTGGCGGACCATGCGCAGCACGGTGTCGTTGGACTCCGAGCCGGAACCGGTGAAGAACACGTGGTTCATGCCTTCGGGGGCAATGTCGGCGATGGCCTTGGCCAGTTCCAGCGCCGGCGGGTGCGCGGTCTGGAAGAACAGGTTGTAGTAGGGCAGCTCGAGCATCTGCTTGTAGGCGACCTCGGCAAGCTCCTTGCGACCATAGCCGACGTTCATGCACCACAGGCCGGCCATGCCATCGAGGATCTTGTTGCCCTCGCTGTCCCACAGGTACACGCCTTCGGCCTTGGTGATGATGCGCGCACCCTTCTCGTTCAGCTGCTTGTAGTCGGTGAACGGAGCCAGGTGGTGTTCGCGGCTGAGCGCCTGCCAGTGTTGGGTCTGGGCGCTGGTCTGTTTCGTCATTTTGGTAAAACCTCTCTGTAATGAACACGGGACCCGGCCGGCAGGGCCGGGCCCCACGCCGATCAGACGGACAGCAGGAGGAACTCCCGCTCCCAGGAACTGATCACCCGCTTGAAGTTCTCGTGCTCGGCGCGTTTCACCGCGACGTAGCCGCGGATGAACTTGCTGCCCAGGTACTGTTCAAGGGTCTTGCTGCCTTCCATGGTTTCCAGTGCCGCCTCGATGGTCAGCGGCAGGCGCAGGTTACGTCGTTCGTAGCCGCGGCCCTTGACCTGGGCACTGGGTTTGATGCCTTCGACCATGCCGATGTAGCCGCACAGCAGGCTGGCGGCCAGGGCCAGGTAGGGGTTGGCGTCGGCGCCGGCCAGGCGGTTTTCCACGCGGCGGTTCTCCGGGTTGGAATCCGGCACGCGCAGGCCCACGGTGCGGTTCTCCTCGCCCCACTCGACGTTCACCGGCGCCGAGGTGTCGGGCAGGAAGCGGCGGAACGAGTTGACGTTCGGGGCGAACAGCGGCAGGGCCTCGGGGATGAAGCGCTGCAGGCCGCCGACGTGGTGCAGGAACAGCTCGCTCATGGTGCCGTCGGCATTGGAGAAGATGTTCTTGCCGGTCTTGATGTCGACGATGCTCTGGTGCAGGTGCATGGCGCTGCCCGGCTCGCCGGTCATCGGCTTGGCCATGAAGGTCGCGGCCACGTTGTGCTTGAGCGCGGCCTCGCGCATGGTGCGCTTGAACACTAGGATCTGGTCGGCCAGGTCCAGAGCGTCGCCGTGACGGAAGTTGATTTCCATCTGCGCGGTGCCTTCCTCGTGGATCAGCGTGTCCAGGTCCAGGCCCTGGGCCTCGCACCAGTCGTACATGTCCTCGAACAGCGGGTCGAACTCGTTCGCCGCGTCGATGGAGAAGGACTGGCGGCCGGTTTCCTGGCGCCCGGAACGGCCCACGGGGGCCTGCAGCGGGTAGTCGGGGTCGTCGCTGCGCTTGGTCAGGTAGAACTCCATCTCCGGCGCCACGATCGGCTTCCAGCCCTTGTCGGCGTAGAGCTTGAGCACGCGCTTGAGGATGTTGCGCGGCGACAGCTCGATGGGGTTGCCGAGCTTGTCGTAGGTGTCGTGGATGACCATCGCGGTGGGCTCGATGGCCCAGGGGACGAGGAACACGGCATTCTCGTCCGGGCGGCAGACCATGTCGATGTCGGCCGGGTCCAGCAGGTCGTAGTAGATGTCGTCCTCGACGTAATCACCGGTCACGGTTTGCAGGAGCACGGACTCCGGCAGGCGCATGCCCTTCTCGTTGAGGAACTTGTTGGTCGGCGCGATCTTGCCCCGGGCAATCCCGGTCAGGTCGGCGATCATGCATTCCACTTCGGTGATCTTGCGTTCCTTCAGCCAGCCGGTCAGCTGGTCTAGCTTGGTAGTCATAAAGACCTCAGGGTTTTGAGAGCCCGGCCCCAACCGCCGGACTCAACGTTGCCCCGCCCTCTTGCCGCAGGCTTTGCCGAATGCCTGGAAGATGGCGAGATAGTTGGGATTGGATCGGACCTGCCACTCCGGGTGCCACTGCACACCGAGGGCGAAGGCCGTGGCGCCTTCTACGGAGAAGGCCTCGACCAACCCGTCAGGCGCCAGTGCTTCTACGCGAAGGCCCGGCGCCAGACGTGCAACGCCTTGGCCATGAATGGAGTTGACCTGGATCTGCGCCGGCAAGCCGATGCCGGCGAGAATGCCGCCCGGCTGCACGTCGACGACGTGGCGCGGGGCGTACTGCACCTCGACCGGCTGGTTGGCCGGCTCGCGGTGGTCCATGAAGCCTGGAGTTTCGTGCACCTTCTGGTGCAGCGTGCCGCCTAGAGCCACGTTGATCTCCTGGAACCCGCGGCAGATGCCGAGCAACGGCACGCCGGCGGCGATCGCAGCGCGAATGAGCGGCAGTGTAGTAGCGTCACGGGCGATGTCATGCAAAGTGCCTGCATCGCTCTCGGGGCCACTATAATGATGGGGCTCGACGTTCGACGGTGATCCGCTGAACAGCAGCCCATCGAGGCTGGAGAGCAAGGTGTCCTGGTCAAGCGATTCGCCCAGGGCTGGAATGATCAGCGGTAGACCATTGGCCCCGGCCACCACGGCACTGACGTATTTGTCACCGACGGTATGGCTGGGTTTATGACCGACTTGCCTGACGCAGGCGGTCACGCCGATTAACGGCAGGCGAGACATGGGACACCCGTGCTTGTAAGTGTTATGGGTTGCGACCGAGCTTAGCGCTGTTCATTTTTTTACACAATAGTCCTGTAAAAAATTGCACACGCCTCTCTGAACATCCCATGGCAGCACGCTTTCACGGCCCCTGAGACAGGCCGAAATGCCCCAGGAATGGCCACCTTGCACCATCAGCGGGCAGGAAGTGGCGCTATTGACATCAACAGGCCTTTCGGATTGACTCACAGCCTAGCCCCCGCATGATTGATATTTTTAACAATAAAGGTGTTGCACCATGTCGGTACCCCCGAGTGCCGTTCCGCTCTCAGAAGCGACCGAGTTCCTCAAGGAACACCCCGAGGTCCAGTTCGTCGACCTCCTTATTGCAGATATGAATGGCGTGGTTCGCGGCAAGCGCATCGAGCGCAGCAACCTGCCGAAAGTCTACGAGAAAGGCATCAACCTCCCCGCCTCGCTGTTCGCCCTCGACATCACCGGCTCCACCGTTGAAAGCACCGGCCTGGGCCTGGATATCGGCGACGCCGACCGTGTCTGCTATCCCATCCCCAACACCATCGCCATGGAACCCTGGCAGAAGCGTCCGACCGCGCAACTGCTGATGACCATGCATGAAATGGAAGGCGAGCCGTTCTTCGCCGACCCACGCGAGGTACTGCGCCAGGTCGTCCAGAAGTTCACCGACATGGGCCTGTCCATCGTCGCGGCCTTCGAGCTGGAGTTCTACCTGATCGACCAGGAGAACGTGAACGGCCGTCCGCAGCCGCCGCGCTCGCCCATCTCCGGCAAGCGCCCGCAATCGGTGCAGGTCTACTCCATCGACGACCTCGACGAGTACGCCGACTGCCTGCAGGACATCATCGACGGCGCCCGCGCCCAGGGCATCCCGGCCGACGCCATCGTCAAGGAGAGCGCCCCGGCGCAGTTCGAGGTCAACCTCCACCACGTCAACGACGCGCTCAAGGCCTGCGACTACGCGGTACTGCTCAAGCGCCTGATCAAGAACGTGGCATACGACCATGAAATGGACTCGACCTTCATGGCCAAGCCCTACCCGGGCCAGGCCGGCAACGGTCTGCACGTCCACGTGTCGCTGCTGGACAAGGATGGCAAGAACATCTTCGCCAGCGAGGATCCCGAGCAGAACGCCGCGTTGCGTCACGCGATCGGCGGTGTGCTCGAGACCCTGCCCGCCTCCATGGCCTTCCTCTGCCCGAACGTCAACTCCTACCGCCGCTTCGGCTCGGCCTTCTTCGTACCGAACGCGCCGAGCTGGGGCCTGGACAACCGCACCGTGGCGCTGCGCGTGCCCACCGGCGCGCCGGAAGCGGTGCGCCTGGAACACCGCGTGGCCGGTGCCGACGCCAACCCCTACCTGCTGCTGGCCGCGGTCCTCGCCGGCGTCCACCACGGCCTGGTCAACAAGGTCGAGCCGGGCGCGCCGATCGAAGGCAACGCCTACGATCAGCTGGAGCAGAGCCTGCCGAACAACCTGCGCGATGCCCTGCGCGAGCTGGACGACAGCGACGTGATGAACAAGTACATCAGCCCCGAGTACATCGACATCTTCGTCGCGTGCAAGGAACACGAGATGCAGGAGTTCGAGTATTCGATCTCCGACCTCGAGTACAACTGGTACCTGCACACCGTATAAGCAACACCCCAGGCGACGCCGGCCCCGCGCCGGCGTTCGTCTGACCGCCTTGCCCGCCGGGCGGGCGCCCCGCCGTACCCTGCTCTGCCGCACCACGCTGCAACCAAGCCCCCGGGATGGCCGCCGGCCGTCCATGCTGTGCCTTGACATAGGGAGAATGCCAATGCCACGCCTGCTCGCCCCGCTGTTGCTGCTGCTCTGCCCGCTGTTCGTCCAGGCCGAGGACGTCATCCGCGTCTACAACTGGAACGACTACATCGCCCCGGAAGCGCTCAAGGACTTCGAGAAGGCCAGCGGCGTCCGCGTCGAGTACCACACCTACAGCACCGCCGAAGAACTCAAGCAGGCGCTGCGCTCCGGCGAGAAGATCGACGTCGCCGTCCCCTCCCACAACGACCTGCCGCAGCTGATCAAGGACAAGCTGATCCAGCCGCTGGACTTCACCCGCCTGCCCAACCGCAGCCACCTCGACCCGCAGCTGATGAGCAAGCTGGCCGCCGTCGACCCCGACAACCGCCACGCCGTACCCTACCTGTGGGGCGCCGTGGGCCTGGCGGTGAACCAGCCGCAGGCCGAGAAGGCCCTGGGCGGGCCGGTGCCGGACAGCTGGAGCCTGCTGTTCGACCCGCAATACAGCGCGCGCCTGAAGAGCTGCGGGCTGAGCCTGCTGGACGCGCCCGACGAGACCTTCTCGGTGCTGATGAACTACCAGGGGCGCAACTTCGCCCGCAGCGCGCCCACGCAGATCCGCCGCGCCGGCCAGGTGCTCCAGGCGCTGCGCCCGAACCTGCGCTACATCGACAGCGAGCGCTACATCCAGGACCTCAACGACGGCAAGCTGTGCGTGGCCATGGCCTGGGTCGGCGACGCCCTGCATGCGGCTCGCGCCGGGCAGCCGGTGCACTTCATGGTGCCGCAGGAAGGCTCGGTGCTGTTCATCGACAACCTGGTGGTGCCCAGCAGCGCCCAGCATCCGGACCTGGCCCTGCGCTTCATCGACTTCATGCTGCAGCCGAAGGTCGCCGCCCAGGTCACCGCCGCCACCCTCTACCCGAACGCCAACGTCGACGCCGCGGCCTTCCTCGACGCCGAGCTGCGCCAGCAGCCGGGCCTGTACCCGGACCAGGAGACCAAGCGCCGCCTGTTCGCCCTGGAAACCGCCCCGGAGAAGACCGCGCCGGTGTTCAAGGAAACCTGGGACAAGCTGCTGGCCGACCACTGACGGCCAGCGGCGCGCCGCGCGCCAGGGCCTGCGAACTTGCTCCGGACGCATGAGCTGGCGTCCAATAGCCCGCTCATGCCCGGAGAACGCCATGCCCGCCCCCACCAGCTCCCGCAAGCCCCGCGCCAGCAGCCAGGCGCGCATCGCCAGCATCCTCGACGCCGCCCGCGCCCTGCTCGCCGAAGACGGCACCGCCGGCCTGTCGATCTATGCCGTGGCGGAGCGGGCGGACATACCGCCGTCCTCGGTCTACCACTTCTTCCCCAGCGTGCCGGCGCTGCTGCAGGCGCTGACCGGCGAGGTCCACGCCGCCTTCCGCGCCTGCCTGGCGGCGCCGGTGGACCACGATGCCCTGCGCGACTGGCGCGACCTCTCGCGGCTGGTGGAGGAACGCATGCTCGCCGTCTACGCCGGCGACGCCGCGGCGCGCCAGCTGATCCTCGCCAGCCACGGCCTGGCCGAGGTGACCCTCGCCGACCGCCAGCACGACATGGAGCTGGGCCGCTCCATGCAGGCCCTGTTCGACCACCACTTCCACCTGCCCGAACTGCCCCGGGACATCGAAGTGTTCAGCCTGGCCATGGAACTGGGCGACCGCGTCTACGCCCTCTCGGTGCAACGCCACGGACGCATCGAACCGCGCCTGGCCGAGGAAGGGATGCGGGTGTTCGATGCCTATCTGTCGCTGTATTTGCCGCCCTTCCTGCCTAAACGGCAGCTATAGGAAAACGGCAGCTGTAAGCGGCAAGCCTCAAGCTGCAAGCAAGAGCCGCTTTCGCTTGCGGCTTGAAGCTTATCGCCCACAGCTTTAAGTCCGATATTTATCTGTCTTTTTATCGGATTCGATGCCGCGATAGAGAAATATCGCTTCAAAAGTCGATTTTTATCGGATATAAATCGCCCCAGCGCCGCGAAAGACGTCGACCTCACGCCTTCTCGCAGCACCCCACGGCCGCCGCCCAACCCGGAAGGCCGATAAGTATCCGAATAAAAAGGTGTTCCATGACCCGTACCGTCACCGTCGCCGCCACCCAGATGGCGTGCTCCTGGGATGTCCAGGCCAACATCGCCAACGCCGAGAAGCTGGTGCGCCAGGCGGCCGCCCAGGGCGCGCAGATCATCCTGATCCAGGAACTGTTCGAGACCCCCTACTTCTGCCAGAAGCCCAACGCCGACTACACCCAGCTGGCCACCCCGGTGGAAGAGAACCCGGCGATCCTGCACTTCCGGAAGGTCGCCGCCGAGCTGAAAGTCGTGCTGCCGATCAGCTTCTTCGAGCGCGCCGGCCGCGCACGCTTCAACAGCATCGCCATCATCGACGCCGACGGCAGCAACCTGGGCGTCTACCGCAAGAGCCACATCCCCGACGGCCCCGGCTACCACGAGAAGTACTACTTCAACCCCGGCGATACCGGCTTCAAGGTCTGGGACACCGCCTACGCGCGCATCGGCGTCGGCATCTGCTGGGACCAGTGGTTCCCCGAGTGCGCCCGCAGCATGGCGCTGATGGGCGCCGAGGTGCTGTTCTACCCGACCGCCATCGGCAGCGAGCCGCACGACGCCAGCATCACCTCCCGCGACCACTGGCAGCGCGTGCAGCAGGGCCATGCCGGCGCCAACCTGATGCCGCTGGTGGCCTCCAACCGCATCGGCAAGGAAGAGCAGGACGGCTACGACATCACCTTCTACGGCTCCTCCTTCATCGCCGATCAATTCGGCAAGAAGGTCCAGGAACTGAACGAGACCGAGGAAGGCATCCTGCTGCACAGCTTCGATCTGGACGCCCTGGAGAAAGTCCGCACCGCCTGGGGTGTGTTCCGCGACCGCCGTCCGAACCTATACTGGCCGATCGCGACCCTCGACGGAGAGAACCTCTCCGAATGACCTCGCGCGGCGGGAGGCGATCCCTTCCGCCGCTTCGTCCGTAGCTGCCCGCATCTGGTGACCCCATGACCACTCTGACCAGTACCCCCCGCGCCGATGGCTTCCGCATGCCGGCGGAATGGGAACCCCACACCCAGACCTGGATGGTCTGGCCCGAGCGCCCGGACAACTGGCGCCTGGGCGGCAAGCCGGCGCAGGCCGCCTTCAGCGCCGTGGCCGAGGCCATCGCGCGCTTCGAGCCGGTCACCGTCTGCGTTTCCGCCGCGCAGTTCGAGAACGCCCGCGCGCGCCTGAGCGACGCCATCCGGGTGATCGAGATCAGCAACGACGACGCCTGGGTGCGCGACACCGGGCCGACCTTCGTGGTCGACGACCAGGGCGGCGTGCGCGGCGTGGACTGGACCTTCAACGCCTGGGGCGGCCTCGACGGCGGCCTGTACTTCCCCTGGCTGCGCGACGACCAGGTGGCGGCGAAGATCCTCCAGGTCGAGCGCTGCGATCGCTACCGCACCGAAGGCTTCGTGCTCGAGGGCGGCTCCATCCACGTGGATGGCGAAGGCACCCTGATCACCACCGAGGAATGCCTGCTCAACCGCAACCGCAACCCGCACCTGTCCCGCGAGGAGATCGAGCAGGTCCTGCGCGAGCACCTGGCGGTGGACAGCGTGATCTGGCTGCCGGACGGCCTGTACAACGACGAGACCAACGGCCACGTCGACAACTTCTGCTGCTACGTGCGCCCGGGCGAAGTGCTGCTGGCCTGGACCGACGACGCCAACGACCCCAACTACCCCCGCTGCCAGGCCGCCATGCGCGTACTGGAACAGGTGCGCGACGCCAAGGGCCGCCAGCTGGTGGTGCACAAGATGCCGATCCCCGGCCCGCTGCACGCCACCGAGGAAGAATGCGCCGGCGTCGACCTGGTGGAAGGCAGCCAGGAGCGCGACCCGTCGATCCGCCTGGCCGGCTCCTACGTGAACTTCCTGATCGTCAACGGCGGCATCGTCGCGCCGAGCTTCGACGACCCGAAGGACGCCGAGGCCAAGGCCATCCTCCAGCGCGTGTTCCCCGAGCACGAAGTGGTGATGGTGCCGGGCCGGGAAATCCTCCTGGGCGGCGGCAACATCCACTGCATCACCCAGCAGCAACCGGCGCCGCAGAAGCGCTGAGCCGGTAGCCGCCAACGAAAAGGCCGTCTCCCCGCGAGGGGAGACGGCCTTTTTCGTCACGGCGTGCATCGCCATGCCCTGTGCCGGCCGGATCGCGGACAAGGTCCGCTTACGGTTCCAGGGAGCACGGCTTTTCGTAGGATGGCGTTGAGCGAAGCGATACCCATCGTCATGCCCGACCGGGCGCCGGTGTTCCGGCCGGCGGCGTATAACCGCGAACGGTTATACGCCCTACGCCCCCACGCCATTCCCATGTAGGAGCGCGCCCTGCGCGCGAAATCGCGGGCAGGGCCCGCTCCTACAGGTCCCCCCCTCCGGCGCGCTCCTACGGAAAGCCCCAGGCCTAGAACAGCGGCAGGGTGTAGCTGACGATCAGGCGGTTCTCGTCCTGGTCGCGCTGGGCCGGGGTGGCGCCCTGGGCCGGCAGGCCGCTGCGCAGCGAGGCGTTCTTCCAGGTGAAGCCCAGGCCCTTGAAGGTGCCGTCCGGGATCACGTAGGCCAGGCTGATGTCGCGCTCCCACTCGCTCTGGTCGCCGCGGGCGGTGTCGATGTTGTCGCCGCGCAGGTACAGGGCCTGGAAGGTCAGGCCCGGCAGGCCGGCCTGGGCGAAGTCGTAGCCGTAGCGGGCCTGCCAGGTACGCTCACCGGCGCGCAGGAACTTGCCGATCTGCACGTCGGTGATCAGGTAGGCGGTGGCGCCGTCGCCGTTGTTGATGAACGGGAAGTCGCTGTCGCCGCTGAGCTGCTGGTAGCCGACGCCGAAGCTGTGGCCGCTGACGATGTAGGTGAACAGGCCGCTGTAGGCCTTGTTGTCGACCTCGCCCTTGGTCACGCCGTTGCCGTAGTAGCCGGAGGTGTAGTAGCGCGAGTCGTGGCTGTTCTTGCCGTCGTCGCTGCTGTTGAAGTAGCGCAGGTCGGTCTTCAGCACGCCCGGGCCGATCGCCCAGTTGTGCTGCAGGCCGAGGAAGTGCTGTTTGTAGAAGTCCTGCAGGTTGCCGTAGTAGTACTGCAGCGTCAGGTCCTTGGTCAGCTTGTAGTCGACGCCGCCGTAGTAGAACTTGTTGACGAACTCGCCGGTGCGCGCATTGTTGGCGCCGGCGATGGACAGGCCCTCGTTGTTGCTCGAACTGCGGCCCTTGGTGTGTTCCAGCTGGCCGCCGATCAGGGTCAGGTCCTTGAACTCGTTGGAGGTGATCTGGCCGCCCTCGAAGGTCTGCGGCAGCAGGCGGCCGTCGTTGTAGGTCACCACCGGCAGCTTGGGCAGCAGGGTGCCGTAGCGCAGTTCGGTGGAGGAAACCTTCACCTTGGCGGTCGCCCCCAGGTGCGAGAAGTCGTCCACCGCGCGGCCATCGCCATCGGTGGGGAACACGGTGCCCGAGAAGCTGGAGCTGGTCGGGTTGTAGTGGGTGCCCTTGCCGCTGTCCAGGCGCACGCCCAGCAGGCCCAGGGCATCGACGCCGAAGCCGACGGTGCCTTCGGTGAAGCCGGAGGTGTAGTTCAGCAGGAAGCCCTGGCCCCACTCCTCCTGCTTGCTCGGCTCGGCGGTGCCGTTGCGGTTGTCGCTGTTGATGTAGAAGTTGCGCAGGGTCAGGCTGGCCTTGCTGTCCTCGATGAAGCCGCCGGCGCTGGCCAGCGGAACATGGGCGCCAAGGGCAGCGGCCGCCACGGCCAACGCCAGGGTGGATTGCGTGATGTTACGACTCTTCATTGGTAATCCCCATTTATTGATCTTGTGTGAAGTCGGCAAAGCGCCAGGCGCCGCGTGGCGCGAATCCCACCGGACAGCCGCGCGGCCGGGCACGGCCCGGGTCTGCAGGCGAACGGCGGTCGTCAGATCGGTCGCCCCTGGGCGGGGTCTCTACGTGGGCAGGCAGGCAGGAAGGAACTTGCGGAAAGGCATGGCAGCGTCATGGTGAATGCTCGTGTCTTGTTCTTGTGGGCAAAGCCTGAGGCTTCACCCCGACATGGCAATCCGCGGGCCAATCGGCCCGGCACACCCCGACACGTGGATTGGCGCGGGTTGGCGTCCCGTAGCCTGGTCCTTCGCTGCGCGCTGGTCAGCGGAAATCCGCCACCTTTCCCGGCCTGGCTGGCGGTTTGTCGCCATGCTCGCCGGACTTCATTGCCTGGACCCTGCGGCCACGCTGGGGGCAACGATAAGCAATCGGAAATAAATCCAAAAAGAATTAATTATTAAAATGTAATTCCTTATTGGAATAAATAATGCGCCCGTATCCCTTCCCGGTCCATTTCCCGGAAGAGGTACGCGCAGGGCGCAAGAGAGGCAGTGGGCCGGGGAGCCGATCAGGCCTGTTCGATACGGTCCTTGCCGTTGCGCTTGGCCTGGTAGAGCGCGGCGTCGGCCCGGCCGTAGAGCGCCGAGAGGTTTTCGTCGTGGGGCTGCAGCAGGGTCAGGCCCTGGCTGACGCTGATACCGAAGGTCTGCTCGTCTTCCTTGAAGCGCAGCCGCTGCACCTCGCGCTGCAGGCGCTCGCCGATCTGCCGGGCGGTCACCTGGTCGCAGCCGGGCAGCAGCACGGCGAATTCCTCGCCGCCGATGCGGCCGAACAGGTCGCCGCGGCGCAGCGCCCCGGAGGCGCACTGGGCCACGCGCTGCAGCACGCGGTCGCCGACCTGGTGGCCATAGCGGTCGTTGACCTTCTTGAAGTCGTCCACGTCCAGCAGCAGGAAGGCCAGGGCCGTGCCGGCCTGCTTGGATTCGTTGAAGGCCTGCTCGGCATTGTCGAAGAAGTAGCGGCGGTTGCTGCTCTGCGTCAGCACGTCGGTGGTGGCCAGGCGCTGCAGCTCGCTCTCCAGGTGTTTCTTGTCGGTGATGTCCTCGGCGATGCCGACCACCATCAGCGGCAGGCCCGCCTCGCTGTGCTGGCTGATGAAGCACTTGTCGCTGAGCCAGCGCACCTCGCCGTCGGCGCGCAGGATGCGGTACTCGCGCTGCTCCACGGCGCCGCGCTCGAGCACCTGCAGCAGGCTGCTGGCGGCGTAGTCGAGGTCGTCGGGGTAGATGGCGTTGAGCCATTCGTTGTAGTCGGCCAGCAGCAGGGCCGCCGAGCGGCCGAAGATGCTTTCGTAGGCGGGGCTGACGTAGACCATGCGCTGGGCCTGCCAGTCGAAGGCCCAGAGCACCGCATTGACGCTGGCCAGCAGGGCGCTGAAGAGTTGCTCGCGTTCTTTCAGGCGCTCCACCTCGGCGCGGCTGTGCAGCAATGCCAGCAGCGCTTCGTCGAGATCCTGCGGCGCCCTGTACCTATCGTCCATGTCTCAGCTTCCCACAACTAATCGAGAGGTCTATGACCGCAAAATTAGCTAAGCGCTCGACAAAAAAAGAAAAAGCCCGCCGAACGGCGGGCTTTTTGTGATGCACATCTCAGTTATCAGGCCAACTCAGACAGCCGGGCGCAGCGAGTAGGTCTTCAGCTGTTCGGCGAAGTCGCGCAGCGACTGGATGCCGCTGGCCTCGGCCTCCTGCACCCACTGCTTGATGGCGGCCAGCATGTCGTGGCCGTTGGCGCTGGTCTTCTGCCAGATCTGCTGCAGCGCCAGGCGCTTCTCGTAGATCACCTGCAACGCCTGGCTGTGCTGCAGCAGGCGCTCGATGCGCGCGTGGTGGCGCTCCTCCAGCAGGCTGGTCTCGCGCGAGAGCAGGCGCTTGCCGCGGCGGAACAGGTGGCGCACCGAGGCATCGGCCTTGGCCAGCTCCTGCTTGACCAGCGGGCCGATCACCAGCTTGCGGTACTGGGCCATGATCTGGAAGCGGTTGTTGAGGATGGCCATGGCGGTATCCATGTCCAGGCTGCCCTTGCCTTCCACCCGGTGGGCGATCGGCGCCACCCGCGCCACCTTGGCCAGGCGCAGGAAGCAGAACAGCTTGATCCAGGCCCAGCCCAGGTCGAACTCCCACTTCTTCACCGACAGCTTGGCCGAGTTCGGGTAGGTGTGGTGGTTGTTGTGCAGCTCCTCGCCGCCAATGACGATGCCCCAGGGCACCAGGTTGGTGGCGGCGTCGCGGCACTCGAAGTTGCGGTAGCCCACGGCGTGGCCCAGGCCGTTGATGACGCCGGCCGCCCAGAACGGGATCCAGGCCATCTGCACGGCCCACACGGTCAGGCCGAGGGCGCCGAACAGGGCCACGTCGATCAGCACCATCAGGGCGATGCCGCCCAGCGGGAAGCGGCCGTAGAGGTTGCGCTCCAGCCAGTCGTCCGGGCAGTTCTTGCCGTAGATGCGCAGGGTGTCGGCGTTCTTCGCTTCCTCGCGGTAGAGCTCGGCGCCCTTGCGCAGCACGGTGCCCAGGCCCTTGTACACCGGGCTGTGCGGGTCGTCTGCGGTCTCGCACTTGGCGTGGTGCTTGCGATGGATGGCGGTCCACTCGCGGGTGTTCATCCCGGTGGTCATCCACAGCCAGAAACGGAAGAAGTGTTGCAGCGCCGGATGCAGCTCGAGGGCGCGGTGGGCGGAATAGCGGTGAAGGTAGACCGTCACGCTGACGATGGTGATGTGGGTGAGCACCAGCGTGACCACGATCAGTTGCCACAGCGGCAGGTCAAGGAAACCGTTGTACCACATGAATGATAATGAACCTCGGAAATGGTCGGCAGCCCAGGCAAGGGCCAGCTCGCATTATCACCAAGCGCGGCGGGAAAACCATCCGGTCTTTTTGATATGAACCGGGGCCAATGGCCATCCACTATACTGCGCAGCCAATAACTCGCTCCCCTCGCGATAATGAATCCACGCCCGAGTGCCCTCCGCATCTGCCTGCTGTACCTGTTGTTCGCCTGCCTGTGGGGGTTGACCAGCGACCAGCTGTTGCGCCTGGCGGTGGGCGATGGCGACCTGCTGCCCTGGCTGGTGGCGAAAAAGTATCTTTTCTTTGCCATCAGCGCCGGCGTGCTGTTCCTGCTGCTGGCCCGGCAGTTCAGGTGGATGCGGCGCACCTTCGCCGCCCGCGAGCGCAGCGAACGGCGCTTCGAGCGGGCCCTGGACGCCCTGGACGACGGCCTCTGGGAATGGGATATCGAGCGCCACCGGGTGTTCTACTCGCCCGGCTACGCGCGGCTGCTCGGCCTGAGCGAGGAAGCGCTGGGCGACAGCTTCGCCACCTGGGAACAGCGGCTGCACCCGGACGACCGCGACAACGTGCTGGCCCAGCACCGCGACCTGCTGCAGCGGCGCAGCCAGCGCCTGGAATGCACCTACCGCCTGCGCCACGCCGACGGCAACTACCGCTGGGTGCATGCCCGCGCGCGCCTGAGCGGCGGCCACGACGGCGAGCCGCTGCGCATGACCGGCGTCAGCCGCGACGTCACCGAGCAGCGCAAGGCCAACGACCACCTGCGCCAGGCCGCGGCGGTGTTCGAGGCGACCCAGGAAGGCCTGCTGGTGACCGACGACAAGGGCATGATCCTGCACGTCAACCCGTCGTTCCAGCGCATCACCGGCTACAGCGCCGACGAGGTGGTGGGGCGCAACCCCTCGATGCTCAAGTCCGGGCGCCAGGACGACGCCTTCTACCAGCGCATGTGGCAGGCCCTGAACGCCGAAGGCCTGTGGTGCGGGGAAATCTGGAACCGGCGCAAGAGCGGCGAGGTGTACCCGCAGTGGCAGCACATCTGCGCCGTGCACGACGAGCAGGGGCGCCTGACGCACTACGTCGCGGTGTTCTCCGACCTCAGCAGCATCAAGCGCTCGCAGCACGAGCTGGACTTCCTCGCCCACCACGACCCGCTCACCGGGCTGCCCAACCGCCTGCTGCTGCGCGAGCGCATCGAGCAGGCCCTGGCCCGCGCCGAGCGCGAACAGGGCAGCGGCGCCCTGCTGCTGCTCGACCTGGACCACTTCAAGCACGTCAACGACAGCCTCGGCCACAGCGCCGGCGACCAACTGGTCAAGACGGTGGCCGAGCGCCTGCGCGGCTGCCTCGACGAGCACGCCTCCCTGGCGCGCCTGGGCGGCGACGAGTTCGCCGTGGTCCTGGAGAGCCAGCAGCCGCACCATGCCAGCAGCCTCGCCCAGCGCCTGCTGGAGGCCATGCACGCGCCCTTCGAGGTGCAGGGCCAGCCGATCTACATCTCCGCCAGCATGGGCGTCAGCCTGTTCCCCGACGATGCCCGCGACGTCGACCACCTGCTGCGCCACGCCGATGCCGCGCTGTTCCAGGCCAAGGCCAGCGGGCGCAACCTGTATGCCTTCTATACCCCGGAGCTGACCGCCCGCGCGCGTTCCCACGTGCAGGTGGAAGCCGCCCTGCGCCAGGCGCTGGAGCACGACGAGCTGCGCGTGTACTACCAGCCGGTGCACGACCTGGCCAGCGGCCAGGTGGTCGGGGTGGAGTCGCTGGTGCGCTGGCAGCACCCGCAGCGCGGCCTCGTGCCGCCCTGCGAATTCATCCCGGTGGCCGAGGAATGCGGGCTGATCGCCGCCATCGACGCCTGGGTGCTGGACCAGGCCTGCCGGCAGATGCGCCAGTGGCTGGACGACGGCGTGGCGCTGGATTTCGTCGCGGTGAACCTGTCCAGCCGCCTGTTCGGCCGCGACGGCCTGGAACAGCGCGTGGCCCGCGCCCTGCAGGAAAGCGGCCTGCAGCCGCGGCACCTGGAGCTGGAAGTGACCGAGAGCGCCATCATGCAGAACATCGACCAGTCGGTGGCCCTGCTGCAGCGCCTGCGGGCGCTGGGCGTGCAACTGGCGATCGACGACTTCGGCACCGGCTATTCCTCGCTGATGCGCCTGAAACGCATGCCGGTGCAGAAGCTGAAGATCGACCAGGGCTTCGTCGCCGGCCTGCCCGGCGATGCCGAGGACGCCGCCATCGCCCGCGCCATCATCGCCCTGGCCCGCAGCATGGGCCTGAGCGTGGTGGCCGAGGGCATCGAGCGCCCGGACCAGGCGGCCTTCCTCCTCGACCACGCCTGCGACTTCGGCCAGGGCTACTGGTACGGCCGCCCGCAGCCGGCCGACGAGCTGCCCTGGGCCCGGGCGGTGGCGACCGAATCGAATTAAAACCTGGTGGAATATAAAAATTCTTAAATAGTATTTTTAAGAATATTCGACTCCTGCCTAAGATGCGCTCACACCGCACGCGCCGCCCATCCGGGACGGCCCGGCGAAGCCCACCAAGGAGCCCAGATCATGAGCGCAACCCTCCGTAGCCTGGAAGGCCAGGACGAAGCCAACATCCTGCGTGAAGTGCAGAGCGCCCTGCGCGGTCTGCGTTTCGGCGCCGTCGAGATCACCGTGCACAACGGCCAGGTGGTGCAGATCGAGCGCAAGGAGAAGTTCCGCCTGCAGCAGCCCGCCAGCCGCCAGAGCTGACCCCCGGGGCCCACGCGCCCCACCGCGACGCCCCCGATAAGAACACGCCAACAAGCACAACACTGAAGATTCGTATCCAGGAGCTGCACATGTCCATCCGCCGTTTCGCCCTGGCCGCCCTGGCCAGTGCCTTGATCGCCGGCCCCGCGGCCGCGGCCACCCAACTGCTGAACGTCTCCTACGACCCGACCCGCGAGCTGTACCAGGCCTACAACGCGGCCTTCATCAAGCACTGGAAGGCCCAGGGCGGCGACGACCTGACCGTGCAGCAATCCCACGGCGGTTCCGGCAAGCAGGCCCGCGCGGTCATCGACGGCCTGAAGGCCGACGTGGTGACCCTGGCCCTGGCCGGCGACATCGACGAACTGCACAAGCTCGGCAACCTGCTGCCGGCCGACTGGCAGGCGCGCCTGCCGGACAACAGCACCCCCTATACCTCGACCATCGTGTTCCTGGTGCGCAAGGGCAACCCCAAGGGCATCAAGGACTGGGGCGACCTGACCAAGCAGGGCGTGGAAGTCATCACCCCCAACCCGAAGACCTCCGGCGGCGCGCGCTGGAACTTCCTGGCCGCCTGGGCCTGGGCGAAGAAGCAGTACGGTAGCGACGACAAGGCCCAGGACTACGTCAAGGACCTGTACAAGCACGTGCCCGTGCTGGACACCGGCGCCCGCGGCTCGACCATCACCTTCGTCAACAACAACATCGGCGACGTGCTGCTGGCCTGGGAGAACGAAGCCTTCCTGGCCAAGAAGGAACAGGGCGGCGAGAACTTCGAAATCGTCGTACCCTCGCTGTCCATCCTGGCCGAGCCGCCGGTGGCGGTGGTCGACAAGACCGTCGACAAGAAGGGCACCCGCAAGGTCGCCGAGGAATACCTGAAGTACCTGTACAGCGAGGAAGGCCAGCGCATCGCCGCGCAGAACTTCTACCGCCCGCGCAACGCCAAGGTCGCCGCCGAGTTCGCCAACCAGTTCCCGAAACTGGACCTGGTGACCATCGACAAGGACTTCGGCGGCTGGAAGGTCGCGCAGCCCAAGTTCTTCAACGACGGCGGCATCTTCGACAAAATCTACCAGGCGCAGTGAATACGGGCTGGAAGCTGGAAGCGCGAAGCTGGAAGTCGACCTCGGCACCGCTTTCAGCTTCAGGCTTCCAGCTTCCGGCTTTCAGCTAACGAGGTTTCAATGTCACGACGCATCTCCCCGGTCATACCCGGCTTCGGGCTGACTCTGGGCTACACCCTGGTGTATCTCAGCCTGTTGGTGCTGATTCCGCTGGGGGCCCTGTTCCTCAAGACCACCGAGCTCAGCTGGGAACAGTTCTGGACCATCATCACCGCCCCGCGCGTGCTCGCCGCGCTCAAGCTGAGCTTCGGCACCGCGCTGATCGCCGCGCTGATCAACGGCGTGATCGGCACCCTGCTGGCCTGGGTGCTGGTGCGCTACCGGTTCCCCGGGCGCAAGATCATCGACGCCATGATCGACCTGCCCTTCGCCCTGCCCACCGCCGTGGCCGGCATCGCCCTGACCGCGCTCTACGCCCCCAACGGCATGATCGGCCGCTTCGCCACCGAGCTGGGCTTCAAGATCGCCTACACCCCGCTGGGCATCACCCTGGCGCTGACCTTCGTGGTCCTGCCCTTCGTGGTGCGCACGGTGCAGCCGGTGCTGGCGGACATCCCCCGCGAGGTCGAGGAAGCCGCCGCCTGCCTGGGCGCCAAGCCGCTGCAGGTGTTCCGCCACGTGCTGCTGCCGGCGCTGCTGCCGGCCTGGCTGACCGGCTTCGCCCTGGCCTTCGCCCGCGGCGTCGGCGAGTACGGCTCGGTGATCTTCATCGCCGGCAACATGCCGATGAAGACCGAGATCCTGCCGCTGCTGATCATGGTCAAGCTGGACCAGTACGACTACACCGGCGCCACCGCCATCGGCGTGCTGATGCTGGTGGTGGCCTTCGTCCTGCTGCTGCTGATCAACCTGCTGCAACGCCGCATCGAGACCCCGTAAGGAGCGCGCCATGAGTTCCGCAACGCTTTCCACCGCACAAGCGGCGAACGCCGCCCGGCGTGGCAACCCCTGGGGCCGCCGGGCGCTCATCGGCCTGGCCTGGCTGGCCTTCACCCTGTTCCTGCTGATGCCGCTGTTCGTGGTCCTGAGCGAGGCGCTGAAGCAGGGCTTCGGCACCTTCCTCGAGGCCATCGTCGAGCCCGACGCCCTGGCCGCGCTGAAACTCACGCTGATCGCCGTGGGCATCTCGGTGCCGCTGAACCTGGTGTTCGGCGTGGCCGCCGCCTGGTGCGTGACCAAGTTCGAGTTCCCCGGCAAGAGCATCCTGGTGACGCTGATCGACCTGCCGTTCTCGGTCTCGCCGGTGATCGCCGGCCTGATCTACGTGCTGCTGTTCGGCGCCCAGGGCTACTTCGGGCCGTGGCTCAGCGACCACGACATCCAGATCGTCTTCGCCGTGCCCGGCATCGTCCTGGCCACCATTTTCGTCACCTTCCCCTTCGTCGCCCGCGAACTGATCCCGCTGATGCAGGAACAGGGCACCCAGGAGGAAGAGGCCGCGCGCCTGCTCGGCGCCAACGGCTGGCAGATGTTCTGGCACGTGACCCTGCCGAACATCAAATGGGGCCTGATCTACGGCGTGGTGCTGTGCACCGCGCGGGCGATGGGCGAGTTCGGCGCGGTGTCGGTGGTTTCCGGGCACATCCGCGGCGTCACCAACACCCTGCCGCTGCACGTCGAGATCCTCTACAACGAATACAATCACGTCGCCGCTTTCAGCGTCGCCACCCTGCTGCTGCTGATGGCCCTGGTCATCCTGCTGCTCAAGCAGTGGAGCGAGTCACGCCTGTCCCGATTGAAAGTCAAAGCTGACGAGGAATAAGCCATGAGTATCGAAATCCGTAACGTCAGCAAGAACTTCAACGCCTTCAAGGCGCTCGACGACATCAACCTGGACATCCACAGCGGCGAGCTGGTGGCCCTGCTCGGCCCCTCCGGCTGCGGCAAGACCACCCTGCTGCGGATCATCGCCGGCCTGGAGACGCCGGACGCCGGCAACATCGTGTTCCACGGCGAGGACGTCTCGCAGCACGACGTGCGCGACCGCAACGTCGGCTTCGTGTTCCAGCACTACGCGCTGTTCCGCCACATGACGGTGTTCGACAACGTCGCCTTCGGCCTGCGCATGAAGGCCAAGAAGGAACGCCCGAGCGAGGCGCGCATCGCCGAGAAGGTCCACGAACTGCTGAACATGGTGCAGCTGGACTGGCTCGCCGACCGCTACCCGGAACAGCTCTCCGGCGGCCAGCGCCAGCGCATCGCCCTGGCCCGCGCCCTGGCGGTGGAGCCGAAGATCCTGCTGCTGGACGAGCCCTTCGGCGCCCTCGACGCCAAGGTGCGCAAGGAGCTGCGCCGCTGGCTGGCGCGCCTGCACGAGGAGATCAACCTCACCTCCGTGTTCGTCACCCACGATCAGGAAGAGGCGATGGAAGTCGCCGACCGCATCGTGGTGATGAACAAGGGCGTGATCGAGCAGATCGGCTCGCCGGGCGAGGTCTACGAGAACCCGGCCAGCGACTTCGTCTACCACTTCCTC
>Ga0182743_1000871_pt1 | contig 33086 bp, 29 predicted proteins | sample eDN3rd30CKraftOP_FD_128522 | JGI IMG/M metagenome (GOLD analysis project Ga0182743, IMG submission 128522) | Enriched Organic Plus compost microbial communities from Emeryville, California, USA - eDNA 3rd pass 30_C Kraft OP (version 2) (version 2) ... | reverse complement strand
CTGGGCCTGCTTGATCTCGCTGTCCCAATAGGCGCCCTTGACGAGGCGCACCATGAGCCGGCGCTTCGAGCGTCGGGCGAGGTCGATGAGGTAATCGATGACGAACGGGCAGCGCTTGCCATAAGCCTGGACCACGAAGCCCAGCCCGTTCCAGCCCTCGAGCTCGGGGTTGAAGCTGAGCGCTTCCATCAGGTCGAGCGAAATCTCGAGCCGCCGCGCTTCCTCGGCGTCGATGTTCAGCCCGATATTGTAGGATTTGGCCAGCACCGCCAGCTTGACGAGGCGCGGCAGGAGTTCCTCCATCACTCGCTCGTACTTGGTGCGCTCGTAGCGCGGATGGAGCGCCGAGAGCTTGATCGAGATGCCCGGGCCGCCATAGGGGCCCCGGCCCGCATTGGCCTTGCCGATGGCGTTAATGGCCGTTTCGTAGTCCCGGTAGTAGCGGTCGGCGTCCGCGGCGGTCGCGGCCGCTTCGCCCAGCATGTCATAGGAATACTGGAAGCCCTTGGCCTCCATCTTGCGCGCCTTCTCGAGCGCTTCCTTGATGGTCTGGCCGGTGACGAACTGCTCGCCCATCATGCGCATGGCCACATCGACGCTGGTGCGGATGATGGGTTCGCCCCCGCGCGCGATAAGGCGCGTCAGCGCATTGCCCAGCCCCGTCTCGACCACGGGCGTGGTGAGCTTGCCCGTCACCACCAGGCCCCAGCTCGCCGCATTGACGAAGAGCGAGCGGTCGTTGCCCACATGGCTGCGCCAGTTGCCGGTCGAGATCTTGTCGCGGATGAGCGCGTTGCGCGTCTCGTTGTCGGGAATGCGCAGCAGGGCTTCGGCCAGGCACATCAGCGCCACGCCCTCTTCCGAGGAAAGCGCATATTCCTGGATCAATGCCTCCACGCCCCCGCCATTCTTCTTGCCGCGGATGGCGGTCACGAGCTTGCGGGCGGTGTTGCGGGCCCAGGCCACCGTTTCGGGCGGCAGGCTCGCCTGGGCGATGAGATCGGGCAGCGCTTCGGTTTCGGGCCGGGTATAGGCGGCGGAAATCTTCTGGCGGAGCGCGGAGCGTTCCGAGGGGGCAGGGTCGTAGGTCGCAAACGGGCGAGCGGACATCTTGGTTTTATAGCCTTTTACGATGCGGCGTCCTATCCGCCGCGCTGGCGGCGAGCATAGATTCGCATTGGCGTAACGCTATGGCAGATTGGGTTTGTCGCTCGTAGCTTCAACGGCACCATCCATCCATTTGCGTCGAAAGTCCGGATATCGCGTCGGCACCCCGCCATATCCGCAGCGTTCCTCGCACCTTCAGGCGCTCCGGTCCTCCGTTTCGCGGCCATGGCGCACGCCTTTGACGTCCTTGGGCGCCAGCCCGAACTGGCGGCGGAACATGCGGCTGAAATGGGAGGGATCGTCCAGTCCGCACGCCGCGATGATTTCCGAGATCGTTACCTGCGGCGGCGATTTTTCCAGCAGGTGCCGCGCCCGCAGCAGCCGCGCGATGCGGATCTGGTCGGCCACTGTCTTGCCGTGGTCGAAAAACGCCCGGTAGAGCGTCGCCCGCGAGCAGCCCGTCGCCCGTGCGATCATGGCCGCGTCGAGCCGTGGATTGGCCAGGTTCTCGATGATGAAGCGCTCCGCCGCCACCATCAGGCCTCGCCTGTGCCGGGCGCCGCCATCGGCTCGTGCCCCTGTGGGCAGCCCGCCCAGCAGCGAGAGCGCCAGTTCGACGCTGCCGTTGAACACCGCCTCCTTCTGGCGCAGGTCGAGCGCTCCGAAATCGCGGGACAGCAGGGAAAGCTGCGCGCGCAGGAACGGCAGGAGCGGCGAGGCCGTGATTTCGGCGAGCAGCCGGTCGAGCGAAGCGGGCACCTCGCCCAGCGCCGCCTCCACGTCGCTGCGCCGCAGCGCCAGGTAAAACCCCTGGTGGTCGTCCCAGTCCACCTGGGAGGGGGCGCCGGCATCGTAGAGATAGACCTCCCCCGGGCGCGCCAGGTGCCGCTCCTCGGCAAAACTGTGGCGGCGATTGCCCGCGATCGTGAAGCCGATCGTGAGGTCGGCATTGCCGTCCGAGCGGAAGCCCGAATGGGTCCGCCCGCCCGAAAGCCCCTTGGAGCGGAAGGCGGCGAACTCGGCCCGCGGGCTGATCAGCGCCCGCGCGTCGGCCCGGAATGCCCCGGTCTCGCCATTGCGCCGGTCGGCCGAAAAGCCGTGGAACACTGTCTCGCGCCAGAAGTCATAGGCCTCTGCCGTCTCCAGGTGCCGGGTCGACAGCTCGATCGCCACGCAGCGCGACGGGCCGCCCATTTCGGGGCGCCACGGTTCGCGGTCCGGCTGCCAGCGCCAGACCTCTTCGGTCCAGTCCCAGCCGGTGACCGCCGTTGGAGAAGATGGTTCCCGCACGCGCCGCCTCTTTCGCGTTGCCAGATCAAGTCTCTAATAATGCAACGGATTCGGCCCGTTCGCCAATCCGGGCGACCGGCGTCCTTTGATGCAAATGCTATGGGCCGGCGAAATCGGCGGGCCGCTTGCCGATCATGGAATAAAACCGCCCGAGCCCCGGCTCGAGCCTCTCGGCCAGCGCCAGGCAACCGTGCCAGTCACGCGCTTCGTGGCGTTCGGCCAGCTCGATGAAGGCCGAGCTCGCCGCCAGTTCGGCATTGCCCACCAGGATGTGCACCGGCACCGGCTCGCTGATCCCCTTGAGCGCCACCCGCCCGGCGGGCAGGAATGCCAGCTCGCTCGCCCGCTCGCGCGTTTCCTCCGAAACCACGATGTCGTAGCCCACCAGCTTCGAGACGCTTTCCAGCCGCGAGGCGAGGTTCACCGTCTCCCCGATGCACGAATAGTCGAACCGGGTCTTGAGCCCCATATTGCCCACCAGCGCCTCGCCGGTGGCGATGCCCACGCCCACCGAGAGCGCGCGCGTCACCGGGTTCGTGGCCAGCCCGAACCCGTCCCCGGCATTGAGCCGCCCCAGCGTCTCGCGCATCGCCAGCGCCGCCCGGCAGGCGTGCAGGGCATGTTCGGGCACGTCGATCGGTGCGTTCCAGAAGGCCATGACGCTGTCGCCCACGAACTTGTCGATCGTGCCCATCTCGATGGTGACGCACTCGCCCAGCGCCCCGAACAGCGTGTTGAGCACCTTGAGCATGTCCGCCGGCGCCATGGTTTCGCTGAGCGGGGTAAACCCGCGCAGGTCGGTAAAGAGCACGCTCATGTCGCGCATCTCCCCGCCCAATTGCAGCCTCTCCCCGCTCGCCTCGATCTGCGCCAGGAGCGTGGGCGCCACATAATGGCCGAAGGCGCGCCGCAGCTTGCGCCGGTCGGCATCGGTGGTGGCGTAGCGCGCGAAGATCATGGCGAAATAGACCAGGCTTGCCCCCAGCAGCGGAAAGCCCGGGTCGATCAGCACGCCTGGTCCCTTGAACATCAGCCAGCAGAAGGCCAGCAGGCCGATCGCCGTCAGGAGGCCGATCGCCAGCCCCACCTTGGGGCCCGACCACAGCACCCCCGCCACCAGCGCCACGCCCAGTCCCACGAAGGCAATGATCTCGAGCGCCTCCACCCAGTCCGAGCGCGTCAGGAACTGCCCGGTCAGCATCTGCTCGATGGCCTGGGCATGGATGGCGACGCCCGGCATGTCCTCGAGCGGGGTGCCGCGCATGTCGTTGAGCCCCGAGGCCGACGATCCCACCAGCACGATATTGCCGTCGATCTCCTTTTCCTTGAGCCGGTAGTCGGGCCCGAGGATGTCCTTGGCCGAGATCGTGGTCTGGGGCGTCAGGTGCCGGTAATAGAGCCAGAGATTGCCGTCGGGCGTCGTCGGCACCTCGACATTGCCTACCCTTATGCTCTCGACATAGGGGGCGGCGGTTTCCCCCAGCACCACCAGGTTGTCCTCGCCCTGCGCCACGCGCAGCGCTTCGATAGAGAGCGCCGGATAGACCTTGTCGCCGGCCCGCCAGAGCAGGGGCGCGCGCCGCACGATCGCCACCGACTCCTCGGGATGAAGGCTTAGCCCGCCCAGCCCCGATGCCGCATCGCCCAGCGCCGGCAGCGGCACCACTGCCCCGGTCAGCGCCGGGATGGCCGGGCGCGGATCGGTGCCGCTGAGCGCGAACCCGCCCTTGGGCGCCTCGGGCAGCGTCTTGCTGGTGGTCGAGACCGAAAAGCCCAGCACCGTCGGGCCGCGCTCGAGCGCGGCCGCGAATTCGGCGTCGTAGTCGGGCAGGCGGTTGGCGGCGAACCCGGCCAGGTTCGCCGCGATATTGTCGGGCGAGAGCCGGTCCGGCTCGGCGAACAGCACGTCAAAGCCGATGGCCGCCGCGCCCATTTCGGTCAGCCGGTCGGTCAGCAGCGCGAAGGTGTGGCGCGACCACGGCCATTGCCCGACTGCCGTGATCGCCGCATCGTCGATGTCCACGATCTTGACCGGCAGGTCGGCCGCCTCGCGTGGCGACAGCCTCTGGTAGAGGTCGAACGCGGCGTCCCGCATCATCTGGAGCGGCAGCGGATCGGCCAGCCGGATCGTCGCCAGCAGCAGCACCAGCGCCAGGCCGAAGACGAGGGGGAGGCGGCGACTAGAGGCCATTGCCGTCCGCGAGCACGGTCATGGCACGTTGGTTAAGTTGCCCGTCGCCGGATTGGTGGTGGGGACAGTGGTCGGCGTGATCGATCCCCCGGCATTACCCTGCGTCTGGGTCTGGGGCTGCGGCGTCGAGCCGCCGCCACCGGTATGGCTGAGCGAATCCGGGGTGCCGCCCGTCGAGGGCCGCAGGCAGCGATCGGCCTGGGCCACGCGGAAATCGGCGAGAAGTCCCTCCTGCGACCCGATCAGCGGAAACTGCGCCCGCAGCCTGCTATTGGGCCGGATGCGCACCGATTGCACCATGTCGACCGCGCCCACCTGGCATTGGCTGTCCAGCACCACGCATTGCCCGCCGGGCGTGCACAGCAGCACCGAGCCGTGAAAGAGCACGAGCGTGGTCAGGTTGAGCGCATCCACCGTGAAGTCGAACGCCGTGCCGCGCACCCCGATGGTGGCGCTGGGCGTCTTGATCTCGTAGGCGGCCTTGGGGCTCCTGCCGGTGATGAAGCGGAAGCTGCCCGAAAGCGCGTTGATGGCGAAGCGGTCGGTGTTCTCGTTGCCGCGCAAAAGGTATTTTTCGATGAGGAGCGACGAGCCCGGCCCGACGACGAGCCGCGTCTCGTCCTCGAAGAGAATCTGCACCTGCCCGTTGGCGTCGGTCACCACCGTTTCGCCCACCGCCACATCCGAACCGACCGCAAGCGTGCGCGCGCCGCCGTTGCCCCTGGCCGAGGCGTCAGGGTCCACCCCAACGGCCGTGCCCGTCTGCGGCGCCGCCAGCGCGCCGCCCGCCAACATCGTTGATAGAGCCGCCGCCGCCAGAGAACGCCACCGCATGACCTGCCTCAAGGATCGTGTGCCCGGACGCTCACCATAGCACCTGCCCGAAAGATGTCACCCATGCCAGGACTTTAGCGGCAACGAACCGGCCCGCTCGCGCGTTGCGCTGCCATGCGGTCGATCCTGGTGCTTGCCCTGTTGCTCTTCCCGGTCGCGGCGCTGGCGCAGGATGTGCCGCTGCCGCGCCCGCGTCCCGATCCATCCATCCGGGCCGCCACGCCTCCGCCCGCCGAGCCCGAAAAGCCCGGGGCGGAAAAGCCCGAGGCGTCGAAAGCGAGCCCCCGCATCTTCCAGGTCGCCTGTCCGGCGGTCGTCTCGGGCAGCGTCGCCGCCAGCGTCGTGCCGCCCATTGCCGAGGGCCAGTGCGGCGAGCGCTCGCCGCTGGCGCTCGAGGCCATCCTCGCCAACGGGCGCATGGTGCCCGTCACCGGCGAGCCGACGGTCAATTGCCAGCTGGCTTCCGCGCTTCCCGCCTGGGTCTCCGCCATCGACGGCTATGTCGCCGCCCACGACAAGACCCGCATCGCCGCGGTCAATGTCGGCACCTCCTATATGTGCCGCGACCGCCGCACCGGTGCCGCCGATACCGATCTCTCCGAGCACGCCTTCGCCAATGCCCTCGACGTCGTCGGCTTCACCCTCGAGGATGGTCGCACCGTCACGGTCGAAAGCGGCTGGAACGGTGCCGATGCCGATGGTCGCTCCATCGTCCGCTTCGCGCACGATGCCGCCTGCACCAGCTTCATGACCGTGCTCGGCCCCGAGGCCAATGCGCTCCACCACGATCACCTGCACATCGATTTCGGCTGCCACGGCAAGACCTGCACCGCGCGCCTGTGCGAATAGGGCTCAACGGTCGCGGCACGGATGATGCACCGGCAGGTCCGCCCACTCGCGCGCCGTAAAAGCGGCCGTCGGGTCGGGCTCCGGGCCCGGCTCCACCAGTGTCCGCAGGAAAGCGGCAAGCAGTCTATAGATTTCCAACATCTATCGTCTCCGTCGGAACCGCGTCTGCCCGATAGAATGCGCCGCACGTCCGCGCTTTCTCAATCGACAAGACCTGCGGTAGGCTTTAGAAAATCTACATGCCGAGCCCGTTCCCGATACCCCTCAACGCCCTGCGCGCCATCGAGATCGTGGCGCGTCACGGCGCCCTGACCCCTGCCGCCGACGAACTCGGCGTCACGCCCGGCGCCGTCAGCCAGCACATTCGCCGTGCCGAGGAACGGCTGGGGGTGCAATTGTTCGAGCGCACCGCGCGGGGTCTGGTGCCGACGCCCGAACTGGCCGACCAGCTGCCCCGGCTCACCGCCGGCTTCGATGCCCTGGCCAGCGGCCTTGCCGGGCTGCGGCCCGATGTCGAGACCAGCCTCACCATCACCGTGGGCTCGATGTTCGCTTCGCTCTGGCTGGTGCCGCGCCTCGGACGCTTCGCCGCTCTGCATCCCGAAATCGAGCTGCGCCTCGTCGCCACCTCGAAATTCCTCGATCTGGGTCGTCAGGACATCGATTGCGGCGTGCGTTTCGGGCTCGGCCACTGGCCGGGCGTCGAGGCGACCCTGTTCGGGCGGCGCGACTATTCCCCCCTGTGTACCCCTGCGCTCGCCGCGCGTCTTTCCCACCCGCGCGACCTTGCCCATGTCCAGGTCATCCGCGACGAATCCAGCCTCCTCGACTGGCCCGCCTGGTTCGCCGCCGCCGGAATTGCCGATCCTGCGCCCATGAGCGGCCCCTCCTTCACCGATCCGCTTCTCGCCTATGAGGCGGCTCTGGCCGGGCAGGGCGTGCTGCTGGTCATGGATATGCTCATGGTCGATGCGCTTGCCGCCGGCCGCCTCGTGCGTCCGTTCCCCGTCGCGGTCGAAAGCGAATATGCCCACTGGTTCGTCAGCGCCGCCGGCCGCCGGCTGCGCAAGCCGGCCCGGCTCTTCCGCGATTGGCTCGATGCCGAGATGAGCGCCTGCCTGCCGGCAAGGTAAAGGCGGCAAAGGTGTTGCCCTTGCCGCCTTTCTCCCGTCCTGGGGTGGAGGTCATCCCCTTCAGGACGTGAGAGGAATCGCGGGCGCAACTCGGGCGCCATCTCACTCGACGCTACCGGCGAAATCTGGCGAGGATGGGGCGCCGGGGAGTTGTCTCGCGTCGCGCCATTGTTTAGAACTATTCTAAACTATGAGGTGCACATCGATGTTTTCCCGCTGGCTGGTCCCCAACAAGCGCGACTTTTCTTCCCTGTCCGAACGCGAGATTCTCTCCCTCGCCATCGCCGCTGAGGAGGAGGACAGCCAGATCTACGCCGCCTTCGCCGAAAAGCTCGCGCCCACCTATCCGGCCACCGCCCGCATCTTCGAAGGCATGGCCGAGGAGGAGAACGGCCATCGCCGGCGCCTGCTCGATCTCTACACCACCCGCTTCGGCGAGCGCCTGATCCCGATCCGGCGCGAGAACGTGCGCGGCTTCATCGCCCGCAAGCCGCTCTGGCTCTCCTCGACCTATTCGCTCGAAGCCATCCGCCAGCTTGTCTGGGAGATGGAGCGTGGCGCCCAGACCTTCTATGAATCCGCCGCCGCCAATGCTCAGGATGCGGGCGTGCGCAAGCTGCTCGGCGACCTCGCCGTCGAAGAGCGCGGCCACGCCCAGACCGCCGACGAGCTCGAGGCCGCCAATCTGGGCGAGGACGCCCGCGATGCCGAAAAGACCGAGCAGGACCGCCAGTTCGTGCTGACCTACGTCCAGCCCGGACTGGCCGGCCTGATGGATGGCTCGGTTTCCACCCTCGCGCCCGTCTTCGCCGCCGCCTTCGCCACCGGCGACACCACCCAGACCTTCCTCGTCGGCCTCGCCGCCGCCGTCGGCGCCGGCATCTCCATGGGCATCACCGAGAGCGCTTCGGACGATGGCAAGCTCACCGGCCGCGGCTCGCCCATCAAGCGCGGCCTCGCCTGCGGGGTCATGACCACCATCGGTGGCCTCGGCCACGCGCTGCCCTACCTCATTCCGCACTTCCACATCGCCACCACCGTTGCCATCATCGTGGTGATCATCGAATTGTGGGCCATCGCCTTCATCCAGAACCGCTTTATGTCCACCCCGTTCTGGCGAGCCGTGATACAGATCGTGGTGGGCGGCGGTCTCGTCTTCGCCGCGGGTATCCTGATCGGAAGCGCATGACGCAAAAGACATTCCTGGCCGGCGACGGCGTCGAACTGGTCTACGAGGATCTTGGGCCCGGCGAGGGCGAGCCGATCGTGCTCTGCCACGGGCTGGCCGCCGCCGGCGTCCAGTTCCGGGCCGATGCCGATTATTTCGCCTCCAGGGGCTATCGCGTGCTGGTGCCCGATCTGCGCGGCCACGGCCATTCGGGCGCCCCCGCCTCCATGCGCGACGAGGATTTTTCCATCACGCGCATGGCCACCGATCTCATCGAGATGCTCGATCATGCCGGGCTCGCTGCCGTGCACTGGGTCGGCAATTCCCTGGGCGGCATCCTGGCGCTGGCCATTCTCGGCATCGCGCCCGAGCGCCTGAAGAGCCTGGCTACCTACGGCACCGCCTATACACTGGCGCTGCCCTCGTTCCTGCCGCACCTTCTGCCGCTCGTCTATGGCGCCCTTGGCCCCAAGCTCACTGCCGAGCTCACCGCCCGCTCCACCACCAGCAATTCCGAGGCGCAGCGCCTCATCGCCAGCGTATTGCGCGATTTCTCCCCCCAGGCCGGCAAGGCCGTCGGCGCCAATGTCCGGCGCTACGATCTCATCGCCAATGCCAAGGCCTACAAGGGCCCGATCCTGCTGATGCGCGGCGGGCTCGATCATGGCGTCAACCGCGCCTTGCCGGTAACGCTCGAGGCCATGGCCGACCACCCCGATTTCCAACTGCGGCACCTGCCCAAGGGCGGCCATGTCGCCAATCTCGACGTCCCCGACCAGTTCCGCGCGACCCTCGAGGAATTCTGGCGCGAGGTCGATGCGCGCACCGAAGGCGAAAGCGCGCCGGCCTAGCCCAGCCCCACCAGGTCCGCTGCCTTGGAGCCCACCGCCATCGCCGGCGCGTTGGTATTGCCCGAGGGGATGAACGGCATGATCGAGCAGTCGATCACCCTCAGCCCCTCCACCCCGCGCACGCGCAACTGCGCGTCCACCACCGCCATCGGGTCATGGTCCGGGCCCATGCGCAACGAGCCCGAAGGGTGGTAGTTGGTCTTGACCGTCTGCCCGCAATAACGCGTCAGGCTCTCTTCGTCGTCGAGCGCCGTGCCCGGCAGCAGCTCGGCCGCGATCTTGGAACGGAACGGCTCCGTCGCCAGGATCTGGCGCGCATGGCGCAGCGAGGCCAGCGTCAGCCGTAGGTCGTCCGGGTCGCCGAAGAAGTTGCAGTTGACCAGCGGCTGCGCCGCCGGGTCCGCCGAGCGCAGCTTCACCTCTCCGCGCGCCTTGGGCCGCAGGAGGCACGAGGTGAACGTCACCCCATGGGTCGGCTCGGCCGAGGAGACGTCGCGGTCGAGATAGACGATCGGGGCGCAATAGAGCTGGATGGTCGGCCGCTCGCCGCCGTCCGGATCGTAGAAGAGGCAGCTCTCGATGCCCGTCGTCGTCACCGGTCCCGAATTGAACAGCAGGTATTGCAGTCCGTTGCGGACCATCGGCCAGCCGCGATCCTCCCCGAAATAGCCCGACTTGCCGCGCGTCGAGGCGATCACCGGCACCTCGTGGTGATCCTGCAGGTTCTGTCCGACCCCCGGCAGGTCGACCTTGACCGCGATGTCGTGTTCACCCAGATGCGCCGCCGGGCCGAGGCCGGAAAGCATCATCAGTTTGGCGCTGTTATAGGTGCCCGCCGCCACCAGCACTTCGCGCTCGGCGCGCACGGTCCTTTCCTGCCCGCCCTGCCGGTAGGCCAGCCCCACCGCCCGCTCGCCGTCAAAGAGGATGCGATCAACCCGCGCATCGGTGATCACCGTCAGCCGCTCGTCGCCCGCGAGCGGCTCGAGGAAGGCCTTGACCGCGTCCGAGCGCTCCTTGCGGCCGCGCCACTGCCCATAGGTGTGCTGCATGATGCCCACCCCGTTCTGGCGCGCGCCGTTGAAATCGGGGTTGTAGCTGTGGCCCAGCCCCTGCGCCGCCAGCAGGAAGTCCTCGGTCGTGTCCGAGATATGGCCGGGGTCGGAAACCTTCAGGTTACCCGAGATGCCGTGATACTTGTTGTTGAACCGCGCATTGGCCTCGATCCGGCGGAAATGCCCGAGCATGTCGTCGTAGGACCAGGCGTCGCTGCTGCCCAGGTACTCGGCCCAGCCGTCATAGTCTTCCTTCTGGCCGCGCATGTAGACCATGGCGTTGACCGCGCTTCCCCCGCCCAGCGCCTTGGCCACCGGCACGATCGGCCCGCGCCCGCCCAGTTGCGGCTGCGGCACGGTGTGGTGCATCTCCAGGAAATCGTCGCGTCCCAGATACTTCATGTATCCGGCCGGCATCGCCATCAGTCGCGCCGTGCGCCGCGGCCCGCGTTCGATGATGGCGACCCTGAGCCCGTAGTCGCGCACGAGCCGCATGGCCGCCACGCAGGCGGACGAACCGCCTCCTGCGATGACGATGTCGTAGACCGGTTCTGTCATGGATGAGTTCTCTCCCTGCCAAGTGATAGCGGCAGGGAGCGGCCGGCGTCTAGTTCCAGCGCGCCCGCGCGTCGCCCGGGGCAGCCACCCGCATGGCGGGCCGTGGCGGGGCGGCGACCGCTCGTTGCAGCATCGAGGCGATCAGCACGTCCTCGGGCATCGGCTGGCCGAAGAAGAAGCCCTGCCCCACATCGCACCCCATGCCCTGCAGCACGATCATGTCGGCGGCCTTTTCCACCCCGATCCCCACCGTCACGCAGCCGAGCAGGTGCGCCAGGTCGATGACCGAACGGCAGGCGGTGGATTTGACCAGGTCCACCGCGCAATCGCCCACGAAGGCACGGTCGACCTTGAGCTCGGCGATCGGCAGCGCCCGCAGGTTGGCGAGCGAGAGCCCGCCATGCCCGAACTCATCGATCGCCAGGTAGGTTCCGCAGGCGGTGAGCCCCCGACTCACCGCCTGCACTTCGGCCAGGTTTTGATGGATCTGCGCTTCGGTGACGTCCAGCAGCAGACCTGGCCATTTGTGGTGTTTGGGGCCGTAGGCGAGCACCAGCTCGCTGATCGGCAGGTTGAGGAGGCCCGTCATGGGCATGTTGACCGCCAGCCGCAGCGGAATGCCGAGCCGGGAGAAATGCGAGGCCGCCTTGAGCGCGCTGATCAGCGCCCGCTCGGCGAGCGCCAGCAGGTCGCCTTCGCTGGCTCCGGTCATGAATTCGGCCGGGCGCAGCAGCCCCAGCTCAGGGTGCCGCAGCCGCGCGAACGTCTCGACGCCGGCGATCTGGCGCTTCTTGAGGTCGATCTTGGGCTGGTACCAGAATTCGATCTGGTTGCGCGCCAGCGCCTCATGCACGTCCACGAGCGGCCCGCTGCCGGGCGCCGCCAGCTTCTGGTCCAATAGCAGCTTGTGCACCGCGCTTGCCGAGATCGGCTTGCCGAGCGGGGCCAGCATGTTGAGCGCCTCGCGCACGCCCATGCGGCGCATCGACTCCACCACGGGCGAACCCTGCGGGCCCACCAGTTGCACCCCGCCCGAGAACCGGGCTTGGCCAAGCCGCTCGAGCACGTCCAGGGCCTGTTCGCCCTGGGCGCGGACATCGAGGAAAATGAGTTCGGGCGTGGAGCGCCGCAACCCTGCGGCAAGGGTTTCGCCATTGGCGAACAGCACGGCGTCCACGCCCGATGCTGATAGCATCGCTGCCAGTTGTTGGGCGCTCGCGGCGTCCGGATCGACGATGAAGATCAGAGAGCGGGGAGGGGCGACGGTTCCACAGGCGCCCGGCTGCGTATCGGCGGCCAGGCCAGAGGGGATTGTATCGATCCCGGTGGTTCCAGCGTCGATGCCATCCAGCATCTGGAACCAGGTGCGCAATTCTTTGAGCATTATCGAACCAGAGCGCCGTCCTGGCGCATATAAGCGCAAGCTATAGGGGCAACCCCTTAAGACGGGATGTGCCCAAAGCCTTGCATTTTCATGGCTTTGTCAGTCCCCTGGTAACCGCGCCGACCCCGCGGCGGCGTGGCTTCAGGATCAGCCAGCCGCCGGCCGCCAGCACCAGTCCGCCGGCCACAACGAGGCTCCCGAGCGAGGGCCCCGCGCCCGGGCCGAACACCACCTGATACATGATCCGCCCCGGCGCCAGCGTGAAGATGCCGGTCACCGCCAGCGCGACGACGTAAAGGCTCTGCATCGTGCGCCGATGCGCGCCGATCCGTCCGGCACGGGCATGGCCCACGCCCTTGTAGAGGGCGTAGAGTGTAAAGACCGAAACCAGGTGGATGGGGCTGAACGGCCCCAGCATGCGGATTTCCCAGATGAGGAACGAGCTGGCGGCGACCACCACCATCAGCGCCACCCAGGCCCGGCCGAGGCCCCTGTGCCGGTCATTGCCCTTGGGCAGGAACAGCGTCACCCCGCCGATGGCGAACGCGGCCATGCCCGCCAGCGCGTGGATCTGGATGATGGGCGAGGCGACCAGAAGCGGTTCGAGGCTCATCGCCGCCTCACGCCATCGCCACGCGCAGGCGCAGGCCCGTGCGTACCAGCATCATCGTGCAGAAGAACCCCGAGACCAGTGCCGTCACCAGCTGGAAGCCGCCGCTCGCCGCCGTCGCCGGATCGATCGCGCCGATGACCGAGGCGACATAGTGGCTGGCAAAGATGGCAAGGATCACGAGGAGCGAGGTCAGTTCGCCCTTGATGCGCAGCCGCCCGTCCGCGAGCCGCACTGCCGCGTTGCGCCGCTCCAGCGCCACGCCCGCAGCGCCGCCCGCCACCATGCCCAGCACGAACCCTTCGAGCGTCGCCGCGCCGAACCCGGCGCTGGCCAGCCCGCTGAGCGCCAGCCCCGCCACGATCAGCGGAAACACCACCAGCCGGCTCACGGTCACGTCGCGGTCCTGCATGCGGCGCACGCCGATCACCAGCACCAGGAGCAGGGCGCCCCAGACCCAGCCGGGCGTATGAGTGAGAATGTCGAGGAAGGAAGGCTGCTGCATTTTTGTCGATTCTCCATTCTGGGCGGCGCCCCTGCGGCCCGCCGTCGGTGCAGCGGTCTTGACGCGCCCCTCGCGGCCCGGCAAATCCGGATACGTCAATCCGGAACCTGCTTCGTGAACAGCAGCCCCCTGCATTTCGCGCTTCGTGAATTACGGCTGAGCTTTTCCAATCCCCGCGCCCTGGGGGTGATGCTGGTCGTCGCCGTGGTCCTGGGCCTGGCCGGCCCCTTCGGCACCTTCCAGCAATTGGGGACCGCCGCCCGCTTCGGCTACTGGGCCGTCATCGTCATCGCCACCTACGGCGTCGGCCTCTTCGTCTCCATGCTTGCCCTCGCCATGGTGCGCCCCCGGTTGTCCAACCGCGCCGTGCTCACCCTTGTCCTCGCACTCGCGTCGGCCATCCCCGTCGCGGTCACCGTGACCGTGGTCAACATGGTTTTCCTCGGCGAACGCCTGCCCGATCCGGTCGGGTTCGTCACCCTTGTCCTCAACTGCTTCGTCATCACTCTTGGCGTGGCGGTGCTCGTCGTGCTGGCTGTCCGCAACGGCAGTGCCGTGCAGGAGACGCCCGCCGCCCAGCCATCGCCCGCCGCGCCCGAGCCCCCCGCACTCTTCAAGCGCCTGCCCCTGCCGCAACGCGGCGCACTATGCTATCTGACCATGCAGGACCACTACGTAGACGTCGTCACCGACCGCGGCCACGCCCTGATCCTGATGCGCCTTTCCGACGCCATCGCCGAGACTGCTCCCGTCCGGGGCCTGCAGATCCATCGTTCGCACTGGATCGCTCTCGACGCCGTCAGGGGTGTCAGCAAGGATGATGGCAAGGCGCTGGTGGAAATGTCGGACGGGGTCCGCCTGCCTGTCAGCCGCTCCTATCTCGCGGCCGCGCGGGAAGCTGGTCTTGTCGTCTGATGGTGTCGCCGCGTGCCTGAAAATCGTCTCAAATTTTATCGATTGAGCACCGTGGAATTTAGCAGCTTGGGCTTAGTGATGGCTCTCGGAACATCCGCGTATGGAGTGAGTTTATGAGAGAGAGGCAGCAGCGGATTGCAGTGGCGATCGTTGGCGAGCTCGAGCGCCAGGCCGCTGCAGGTGTGCCGCGGGCGCCCATCATCCACGAGCGCTTCGGCTTTAAGGAATACGATATCGACGGCACGCTCGACATCGAAGCCATTGCCATTGTTGTCGATTCCGCACTCGACCTCATGCCCGATCCCGTCGAGATCCTGGCGCCCAACGCCAATGACCGCCGCACCGGCCGCGACCGCCGCCAGGGCAACCAGGGCTGGACCGACGCCGAACGGCGCTCGGGCAAGGACCGCCGCAAGCCCGAGGAAGACTGAGCGCGCGGCCCCAGCTTTTCGCGCCGCGCAACGCCGCTGCGCGCCCGGCGCCAGTGGTAAAACCGGCCGAACCGGCCTATGTTCTACCCATGATGCAATTGAAGCCCTTCCAGGCCGCCATATTCGATATGGACGGCACGATACTCGATACAGAACTCGTCTTCCGCTCGATCGTTTTCGAAGTCGCCGGCCAGCTCGGCTATGAGATGACCGATACGGTCCACAAGTCCATGGTCGGCTCCAGCCACGAGACCACCAACCGCCTGCTGGTCGAGGCCTATGGCGTCGCCTTCCCCTATGCCATCTTCGACGAGAAGTGCCGTTTCATGATGCGCGAGCGCATGCATGAGGACGTGCCCGTCAAGGCCGGCGCCCGCGAGATTCTCGCCGAGCTGCGCGGCCGCGGCATTCCCACCGCCATCGCCACCTCCTCGCGCAACGCCCACGCCACCGCCCACCTGGGCGCGGCCCAGCTCATCGGCATGTTCGATACCATCGTCACCCGCGACGATGTCGCCAATCCCAAGCCGCATCCCGAGCCCTACCTGCTCGCCGCCGGTCGGCTGGGGGTCGAGCCCGTTCACTGCCTGGCGCTCGAGGATTCCCACTCGGGCGTCCGCGCTGCTTCGGCCGCCGGCATGCAGACCATCATGATCCCCGATCTGGTCGGCCCGAATGACGAGATTCGCGCGCTCTGCTTTGCGGTGATGGAAAGCCTGCACCAGGTGCGCGAGGCCGCCTTTCCCGTGGTCGAACTGACGCGCTAGTCCGTCCACAGCTTATCCACAGGCGCTCAGATCCTGCGCGCCTTGAGGATTTCCGGGATCGCGGTCGACATCAGCAACACCGCCGCGCCCACCAGCAGCGCGCCCCCGATGCTGCCATAGAGCAGCACCCCCACGATCCCGCCGATGATGAAGGCGAGGATCGTCATGGCGTGGAGCCGCAGGCGCGAGCGGTTCGCCGGCCATTCCTCGGCCGGCTCGACCCCGCGCTTGACGTCGAACAGCGTCGCCAGCTCGATTCCCATATCGGTGGCCATGCCCGAGACATGGGTGGTGCGCACCCGGGCGTTGGAAATGCGCGTGGCCGAGGCGTTCTGCAGGCCCATGAGGAAACTGAGCCCGATGATCAGCACCACGCTCCTGTGGATGCCCGGCAGCCACAGGTCCGCCATGCCGAAAAGCCCCAGCAGCGCTGCCTCGGTGAGGATCGAGAAGGCATAGACCGCCCGCACCTTCTTGCGCCGCCCGTAGTTGATCATGAGCGAAGACGCCCAGGCCCCGAAGATGAAGGCGGCAACGATGCTGCCATAGAGCAGCGCCATGAGGAGATTGCCGGTCGCCAGGTAATCAGAGAGCGCCGAGACATTGCCGGTCATGTTGGCCGAGTAATACCCAACGGCATGGAAGCCGGCCGCGTTCACGGCGCCCGCCACCCCCGCCAGGATGGAGGCCAGTCGGACATCGACTTCGACGGTTCGTTCGTCGCCTTCGTGGAGCAGCATCGGTCGTCTTGTGCGCATCGGGGGCGGAATCGCCCGGGCAGGACCTTCCCAATAGCACCCGCGCGGCGCCTCCGGCCAGCCATCCCGCGTTGCAGCCGGGCACCAGCGGCGCCCAAATCGTTAAAATTGCGACGGGTCTGGTAATTAACCATTTGCCCTGGATGCCATTGGCCGCAACTCCTTCCAGGAATTGAGGTATCAAGCTCTGCGGAGCCCGTTAACCGTGTTTTAAGACGTTAGCGCACATGGTTAAGCAGATGTAAATTCTGGGTTCCCTCCCGGCTTGGCCTCCGCTAGGGTGCCGCCCGGGAACAGACGAAAAATCTGGGGTCGCTAGCCGGGCTTGGCTAACTAGGGCGGCGTCGGGGAAAGACGGGGCGTATTGACGAGAGGCCATCTCGCCACAGCTATTCGCGCGAGTGTTCATGCCGCAGCCATCGCCGCTGCCGCGCTAGTACTCTTTGTGACTGTTAAGGCAACACCTGCCCAGGACACGATTCGGGTCGCCGAAATCGTGCCGGCCGTTACCTCCCACGCTCTGGCGATCGAGCGCCAGAAGCCGGTCATTGCCAGCTTCTCCGGTCCCATTACGCTGCGCGGCTCGATCGACGAGGTCGTGCCGGTCGCCAAGGCCCAGCCCAAGCTGACGCCTGAATTCCTCCAGGCCTATGTAGAACGTCAGAAGGCCCTGCGTTCGTTCAATCACTTTGACGTGGCCCCCGAGGCCAAGCTCACCACCGAGGTGCTGCTCGGCTATATCGCCCGCCAGCAGAACCCGGCGCTCGCCGCCATCGACAAGGCGTCCACGAGCCAGAACACCGTGAGCGACGACGTGCTGGCGGCATACGCCGCCGAGAAGTTCATGCCCACGGCCAAGAAGGTCAAACTCGCCGATGGCGAGCGCCTCTGCCTCACTCAGGCCATCTATCACGAAGCGCGCGGCGAGAGCGAACAGGGCCAGTGGGCCGTCGCCAACGTCATCATCAACCGCGCCTTCTCCAGCCGTTTCCCCTCGACCATCTGCGGCGTCGTCTTCCAGAACGCCCAGTCGGGCAAGCACCAGTGCCAGTTCTCGTTCGCCTGCGATGGCCGCTCGGACATGGGCACGGAGCGCCGCGCCTGGAAGCGTTCGATGGAAATCGCCGACGCCGCCTTTGCCGAGTTCCAGCAGGGCAAGCGTCCGGGCGTCGTTCCCAAGTCGGCCCTCTACTACCACACCACTTCGGTCTCCCCGAACTGGTCGGCGACCTTCAGCCGCGTCGCCGCCATCGGCGCCCACATTTTCTACGCGCCCAACCGGTAAGCCGGGCAGGGCGCCTCACGCCCGCCTCCCCCCATTATCCGCCGCGTCCCCGCCGCCTGCCTGTACGCCAAGGCGGCGTTCGGCACGCCGATTATGTCGGCCCGGCCGGCTTGCCCCGACTGCCATCGCACTGTCATACTGCCGGGATACGGGCAGTCCCCGACACGATTCATGGTTCCTTTCGAAAATGTCCGCCTCCAGAGAACAGGTCTTCTCCAACGCCCGCCTCGTGCTAGCCGACGAGGAGGTCGGCGGCACCGTTCTCGTGCGTGACGGACTGATCGCCGACATTTCGGAAGGCTCGGCCGATGGTGAGGATTTCGGCGGCGACTACCTGATTCCGGGCCTCATCGAGCTTCACACCGATCATCTCGAAAACCACTACGCCCCGCGTCCGGGAGTGGTCTGGAACCCCATTGCAGCCGTCCAGGCCCACGATGCCCAGGTCGCTTCCTCGGGCATCACCACCGTGCTCGACGCGCTGCGCCTGGGTACCGACGAGCAGACCGATGTCGATCACGCCGATATGCGGCACCTGGCCGATGCCATCGAGCAGGCCATGGCCGACGACCGCCTGCGCGCCGACCATTTCATCCACCTGCGCTGCGAGGTCTCCTCGCCCGATTGCCTGGAAGGCCTCGAGCTCTTCAAGGGCGATCCGCGCGTGCGCCTGGCCTCGCTCATGGACCACGCGCCCGGCCAGCGCCAGTTCGCCAGCCTGGCCGAATACGCCAAGTACTACCAGGGCAAGCTCAAGATGCCCGACGACGTGTTCCGCGCCTTCTGTGAACGCCGCATCGCCGAGTCGCAGGCCAATGCCCCGCGCAATCGCGCCGCCATCGCCGAGATCGCCAAGGAGCGCGGCATCGTGCTCGCCAGCCATGACGACGCCACCGAAGGCCATGTCGCCGAGGCGGTGGAGCAGGGCATCAGCGTCGCCGAATTCCCCACCACGCTGGAGGCCGCCCGCGCCTCCCACGAGGCCGGCCTCGCCGTCCTCATGGGCGCCCCCAATATCGTGCGCAACGGCTCGCACTCGGGCAACGTCTCGGCGCGCGAGCTGGCCGAGGCCGGCTATCTCGATATCCTCTCGTCCGACTACGTGCCCTTCTCGCTGATGCAGGCCGTGTTCTCGCTCAACGACAAGGTCGAGGCCATCAAGCTGCCCGAGGCCATTTCCCTGGTCACCAGCCGCCCAGCCGCCGCTGCCGGGTTCGATGACCGCGGCGAGATCGCCATCGGCAAGCGCGCCGACCTGGTGCGGGTGCGCCTCCACGAGGGTGTGCCGATCGTACGCGCCGTCTACCGCCAGGGGCAGCGGGTGATATGACGCGCTCCGCCCCGGATAAGTCTCCCACGCGGGAGGACGCCGGGGCGACCGGCGCCTTCATCGCCGTGGTCGGCCCGAGCGGTTCGGGCAAGGATTCGATCATCAACTATGCCCGCGACCATCTCCTGGGCCGGCCCAACTTCGTCTTCCCGCGCCGCATCATCACCCGCCAGGCCGATGCGCGCAGCGAAGATCACGACACCCTTACGATCGAGGCCTTCATCCAGACCAAGGCCCGCGGCGGCTTCGCCCTCGATTGGGAGGCGCATGGCCTGAGCTATGCCTTGCCCGCCAGCATCGATGATGACATCGCCGCCGGGCGCGTGGTCATCGTCAACACCTCCCGCTCCCTGGTGCCGGCCCTCGCCGCCCGCTACCGGCATCTGGTCGTGGTTTCCGTTTCCGCCCACCCCGATATCATCGCCCAGCGCCTCGCCAGCCGCGGCCGGGAGGATGCGGCCACCATCGCCAAGCGCCTCAGCCGCATGCAGGTCGAGGAAAGCCTGCGCTCGGACGCCATCCTCATCGAGAATTCCGGCCCCATCGAAATGGCCGGCCAGCGCTTCGTGCACGTCCTCGAGGACGCCGCCCTCGATATCGAGGACGGCAAGGCCCGGCTCGGCGAGGACTAGCCCCTAGGCCCCGTCCATCAGGGCCAGCATCATCTCTCCCACGCTCCGCCCGCCCCCCGGTGGCCACACCAGCCGCAGCGGCAGCGCGTGCTCTTCGCCCAGCGGCACCCGTCCCAGGTCCCCCCGGATATTGCTCACCGAGGCTTCCGGCAGCACCGAGAGGAACCCGTGATGGAGGATGAGGTTGACGATCACGGGGATCGAATCGATCTCGATCAGCGTGAGCTTTTCGCGCTGCGCCTCGCCCAGCGTGGCGTCGAGATAACGCGTCACCGCCTGCCGCAGCCCGCTCTTGGGGCTGGGCACGGCAATCGGCATGCTGGTCAGCAGCGCCCCCAGGTCGCCGGCCGACTCGAGCGCCGCCTGCGTGCCCACCAGCGCCAGCGGCGACCAGTAGATCAGCCGCGCCTCGTATTCGGGCGGCACCGTTTCGACATCGAGCATCGCCGCATCGAATCGCCCGCCCTTGAGCCCGGAGAGCAGTTCCTCCGCCGTCGTGCTCGAAACGAAGAGCGGCTGGCGCGGGCGCGCCTTGAGCCAGCGGGCCGTCAGGTCCGCGAGGAGCCGCGCCAGTTCGCTCTCGTAGCCGAGCGGGATCACCGAGCCGAGCCTTACCGTCGCCGCGCTCTTGCGGAACCGGTCCGTCGCCGCCCGCGACAGGCGCGCCCATACCGCCTCGAGTTCATGAACCAGCGCCAGCACCCGCTCGCCTTCCGCCGTCGGGCGCGAACCGGCGGTGCCCCGTTCGAGCAGGTGCGCGCCGACCACGCCTTCCAACGCCGCCAGTTGCCGGGTGAGCTGCGGCTGCCCCAGGTCCAGCCGCTGCGCCGCCTTGCGCACGCTGCCCGCCTCGACCACCTCGGCGAACCGCCACAATGCATCCAGGCTCACCGTCCTGCGCCCCGCCTTGGGCAGCATTTCCGTGATGATGGCGGCCGCCTTTTCGATCTCGGGCGCCAGCCGCTGCGCCTCGAGCGTGAGCACCATCCCCGTGCCGGCGCGCTCGGCCAGCGTTACCGATATCTCGGCCTCCAGCCGCGCCATGGCCGCCGCCACGCTGCCCGGCGCCCGTTTGAGGTCGCGCGCCGCTCCGCGTATGCTGCGCGCCGCCAGCACGCGCTGGGCGATGACCAGGGTCGCGCTATCCAATGGGTGCCTCTTTTCTGGCCGCCTGTTAGTGCTGCCCAAACCGGCGGCATCTAGTGTTCAAGATTTGGGATATCCCAGCTCGGACTTTTATCCAATAGCGTGTCCATCAACAGGGAGCCAATTGTCATGACCATCGCCGTAACCCCCGTAACCTTCGACGGAAAGCCGCTGAGCTTTGCGACGATGGCGCGGGTCGGGTCGGGGCTCGCCGTGCCGCTTGCCGACCCCAAGGCGATGGAGCGTGTCGTGGCGGCCCGCGCCGTCATGGAAGAGCGCATTGCCCATGGCGCCCCGGTCTATGGCGCCACCACCGGCGTCGGCGCCATGAAGGATATCGAGTGGTCCCCCGAGGACCTCGAGACCTACAACATGGGCCTGGTGCGCGCTCACCATTTCGGCACCGGCGCCCCGTTCCCCAATTCGGTCGTGCGCAACGCCATGGCCATCCGCGTCAATACCGCGCTCACTGGCCGCGTCGGCTGCTCGCCCGAACTGGTCGACACCTATCTGCGCCTGCTCTCGGCCGATGTCGTTCCGGTCGTCCGCCGCACCGGCTCGATCGGTTGCGCCGATATCGGCCTCATGGGCCAGATCGGCGCCGTGCTTACAGGGGCAGGGGAGGCCATATACCAGGGGCGGCGCCTCTCGGCCGAGGCGGCGCTTGCCGAGGCGGGCCTCAAGCCCGTCCAGTTCGCCCCGCGCGACAGCCTCGCTTCCATCTCCATCAACGCGGTGGGTTATGCCGCCGCGGCCGGGGCCATGCGCGCCGCCGCCAGCGCCATGCGCGTGGCGCTGGCCACCGCCCTGATGACCGGCGGCGCCCTGGGCGCCTCGCGCGAGCCGTGGAAGGCCGTCGCCCATGTCGGCACCGAGCGCGAAGCGCTGATCGGCACCTGGCTGGTCGATGCCGTTGCCGGCTGGGAATGGCCCGTCGCCACCCATGTCCAGGATCCGCTCAGCCTGCGCATGATTCCCCAGGTCTTCGGCACCGCTTTCGAAGCCATGCTGGTCTCGGGTCGCACGATCCTGGCCGCCACCGGCCGCACCGATGACAACCCGGTCGTCGCCGGCGGCGAGGTGCTGACCTCGGGCGGTTCGCTCCCGCTCGATGTCACGGTCTTCCTCCAGACCGCCCAGCTGGCCCTCGCTCACGCCGCGCGAAATTCCTTCAACCGTTGCGTGCTGCTCGGCAACGGCGTGCGCCGCGACCTGCCCATCAACCTGGTGGCGCCCGGCGCCATCGCCACCGGGTTCGGGCCCATCATCAAGCTGGCCGGCGAGCTTTTCGCCCGCGTGCATTCGATGTCGACTCCGATCTCCGCACAGGCCATGGTGGTGGCTGCCGGCATCGAGGACGAGGCGGCTTTCCTGCCCCTGGTCGTCGAGCGATTCGAGCGGCAGGTGCGTGCGTTGCGCCGCATGGCGGCGCTCGAAGCCCTGCTTTCGGCACAGGCCATGGATATTCTCGGCGATCGACCTGCCGGCGTGCCCGGCATGATCTACGAGATCGTTCGCGGCCATGCCGAGTTCTACCGGCTCGACCGTCCCCTCTCCGCGGAGGTCGAGGCCATCGAAAGCGACTTGGGTTCGGACGAGACCATCGGGAAACTTATTTCCCAAGCACCGTTACCCCAGTTGGACGACTTTTTCGCTCTGGGCCCCATTGCATAGCAATCGCGGGCTGGCCGTGCGGGCCGAAAACGTTAGGGTAGGCAACAGCTTGGCACCCGCCAAGAAAACACGGGAGTGCACTATGCGACTGACCACCAAGATTCTCGGCGCCCTCACGGCGCTCGCGCTGACTGCGACTGCGGCCCAGGCCCAGGTCGTCGTCTCTTCCAAGATCGACACCGAAGGCGGTGTTCTGGGCAACATCATCCTGCAGGTCCTGCAGGCCAACCAGATCCCGGTCACCGACAAGATCCAGCTCGGCGCGACTCCCGTCGTGCGCGAAGCCATCACTGCCGGCCAGATCGATATCTACCCGGAATACACCGGCAACGGCGCCTTCTTCTTCAATGAGGCCGACAAGCCCATCTGGAACAACGCCCAGCAGGGTTATGAAGAGGTCAAGAAGCTCGATTACGACGCCAACAAGATCGTCTGGCTCGATCCGGCCCCGGCCAACAACACCTGGGCCATCGCCCTGCGCGATGACGTGGCGGGTCCGAACAACCTCAAGACCCTCACCGATTTCGGCAAGTGGGTCGCCGGTGGCGGCCAGGTCAAGCTCGCCGCGTCCTCCGAGTTCGTGAACTCGCCGGCCGCGCTCCCGGCTTTCCAGACCACCTATGGCTTTACCCTCAAGCCCGATCAGCTGATCACCCTTTCGGGTGGCGACACCGCCGCGACCATCGCCGCCGCCGCCCAGCAGACTTCGGGCGCCAACGCCGCCATGGTCTACGGCACCGACGGCGGCATCGCGCCCTCCAAGCTCACCGTGCTCGAGGACGACAAGGGCGTGCAGCCCGTCTACGAGCCCGCTCCGATCATCCGTGAAGCCGTGCTCCAGCAGTACCCGCAGATCGCGGACCTCTTGAAGCCCGTCTTCGCCAAGCTCGACCTCAAGACCCTTCAGGATCTCAACGGTCGCGTTCAGGTCGGCGGCGAGCCGGCCAGCGCCGTGGCTGCCGACTTCCTCAAGAGCAACGGCCTGATCAAGTAAGGCCGCAAGGTCCCCGACGATCCCGGCGGGGAGGGTTTCTCTCCCCGCCCGACCATCCCGCCCGCGGATGGACCTTCCAACCACTTGCCTCAGGGAGCCCGCTGACGATGGCCCAAAGCGTCGCCACAGCATTGCCGAAGCGGGCCGTAGCGGTGGACAAGCTCGGCGTCGTCATCGTCCTCATCATCGCCGCCGCCTGGCTCTTCCTGCCCTTTGCGGACTTCAAGCCGAACCGCATCCTGCCGGGCGAGCCGCGCTCGATCTTCGCCGCGCTGCCCTTCGTGGAGGCCTCGATCCTGGCCCTGATCCTGGCGGTCTCGATACCGGTGACGCTGTTCAGGACGCCCACGATCATCCGGCTCGTCCTGAGCTTTGTCGGCCTGGGCGCCCTCGCCATCTTCATCGGCAAGGCGGGCTACTACCTGACGCCCGAAGGCGACAAGCTGGCGCGCATCGCGCCCGGCGCCGGCTTCTGGGTGTTTTCCGGCGCCTATGCGCTTCTGGCCGCCGATGCGCTGACCCGCATGCGGCTCGGCCCCTGGCCCCGCATCGCCATCCTCGCTCTCGTGGCACTCGCCCTCGGCCTGCTCCTCTGGAGCGGCGCCTGGAACAACCTCTCCATCCTCAAGGAATATGCCAGCCGCGCCGATGCTTTCTGGCGCGAGGGTCGCACCCACGTCTTCCTCGCCTTCGGCTCGGTTATCGCGGCCATCGTGGTGGGCGTGCCGCTCGGCATCCTCTGCTATCGCCACCGGCGCCTGCGCACCGTCGTGCTCAATACCCTCAACGCCGTTCAGACCATTCCCTCGATCGCGCTTTTCGGCCTGCTGATCGCCCCGCTCGGGGCTCTCGCCGCCGCTGTCCCGGCTCTCGCCGCGCTCGGCGTCTCGGGCATCGGCATCGCCCCCGCCATGCTGGCGCTGTTCATCTACAGCCTGCTTCCGGTCGTCTCCAACACCGTGGTCGGCCTCGTCGGGGTGCCCGAGGCGGCCAATGACGCGGCCCGCGGCATGGGCATGACCGATCGTCAGCGCCTGTTCTCGGTCGAGTTGCCGCTGGCCTTTCCGGTCATTCTCACCGGCATTCGCATCGTCCTCGTCCAGAACATTGGCCTCGCCACCATTGCCGCGCTCATCGGCGGCGGCGGCTTCGGCGTCTTTGTTTTCCAGGGCATCGGCCAGACCGCCATGGACCTCGTGCTTCTCGGCGCCGTCCCCACGGTCGCCCTCGCTTTCGCCTCCGCGGTGGTGCTCGACGCCGTCGTCGAAATGGTCTCGACCAAGGAGCCTGCCAATGATTGAGATCGACCAGATCACCAAGACCTATGGCGACACCACCGTCGTCGATCGCGTCTCGATGAGCATCGATCCGCACTCGATCACCGTGATCGTGGGCACCTCCGGCTCGGGCAAGACCACGCTCCTGCGCATGATCAACCGCCTGGTCGAACCGACCTCGGGCACCATCAGCATCGACGGGCAGGATACCCGCTCCGTCCCCGCCTATGAGCTGCGCCGCCGCATCGGCTATGCCATCCAGGGGCACGGTCTGTTTCCCCACCGCACGGTCGGCCAGAATATCGGCACGGTCCCCAAGCTCCTCGGCTGGGAAAAGGCGCGTACCGAAAAGCGCGTCGATGAACTGCTCGATCTCTTCCAGCTCGATCCCGGCCAGTTCCGCGACCGCATGCCCAGCGAGCTTTCGGGTGGCCAGCAGCAGCGCGTCGGCGTGGCCCGCGCCCTGGCCGCCGAGCCCAACATACTGCTCATGGACGAGCCCTTCGGCGCCCTCGATCCCATCATCCGTGCCAAGGCCCAGCAGGACCTTCTCGACATTCAGAAGCGCTTCGGCACCACCGTTGTTCTCGTCACCCACGACATGGAGGAGGCCATCCTCCTCGGCGACAAGATCGCCGTCATGGACAAGGGCCAGCTCCTCCAATACGCCACGCCCGAAGAGATCATCGCCCACCCCGCCACCGCTTTCGTCGATGAACTCATCGGCACAGGGGAGCGCCCGTTCCGGCTGCTCTCGCTGGCCGCGATCCGCGAGGCGGTCGAACCGGGCGAGGCTCTGGGCGACACTATCTCCGCCGAGGCCTCGCTGCGCGATGCCTATGCCGAGCTTCTCTGGTCCGGCCGCGCCGCCTTGCCGGTCGAGGAAAACGGCCAGGTCATCGGCCGCGTCACGCTTGCCGAACTCAACCGTCGCGCGGCGCGTCCGCAATGAACTGGTCGCTCCTCATAAGGCTGGTCGTCCTGGCCCTGCTCGTGGCGTTTCTCGTCACGCCGCAGAGCTTCGCCTTCCTGCTCGAGCCGCTGACCAAGAACGGCCAGCCCGCCATCTATGATCGTGCCAGCCTCCTGAGCCTGACGCTGAGCCACCTGGCCATCACCTTTGCCGCCACCTTCGCCGCCACCATCGTGGCCGTGGGCCTCGCCATCCTCGTCACGCGCCCCTTCGGCGCCGAGTTCCTGCCGCTTTCACGCAGCCTCGCCAATATCGGCCAGACCTTCCCGCCGGTCGCGGTGCTGGCGCTCGCCGTGCCGATCCTGGGTTTCGGCACCGCCCCCACGCTCGTCGCCCTCTTCCTTTACGGCCTGCTGCCGATCTTCGAGAATTCCCTCACCGGCCTCACCACCCTTCCGCCCGCCGTCACCGAGGCGGCACGCGGCATGGGCATGACCGGCACGCAGCGTCTCGTCCGCGTCGAGCTGCCGCTGGCCTTGCCGGTGATCCTGGGCGGTGTACGCCTCTCGACCGTCATCTCGCTCGCCACCGCCACCATCGGCTCGACCGTCGCTGCGCCGACGCTGGGCGAAGTCATCATCGCCGGCCTCACCGCCAGCAACACGGCGCTGGTCCTGCAGGGCGGCGTCATCGTCGCCGTGCTCGCCGTCCTCATCTACGACGGGCTGTCCGCCCTCGAAAAATTCCTCACCGCCCGCACCGGCCGCGCCCAGCAGGAAGCCGCAGCCTAGGGCCCGTGAGCACTACTTAGGAGTATCCAGCCATGTCCGATTTCGATCTCGTCCTCTCCGGCAACGTGGTCCTTCCCACGCGCATCCTCGAAGCCGGTTTCGTCGCCGTCCGCGACGGCAGCATCGCCGAGATCGGGCAGGGCCCCGCGCCCGCCGCCCGCGAGCGGCACGAGTTGGCCGACGCCCTCATCCTTCCTGGCGCCATCGACGCCCAGGTGCATTCGCTCTCCCAGAAGGACCAGGAAGACTTCATCTGGTCGACCCGGTCGGCTGCCGCCGGCGGCGTCACCACCATCGTCGACATGCCCTATGACGAGGGCAACCTCGTCTGCTCGGCCGAAGCCGTGCGCAAGAAGGTCGATCACGCCAGCCCGCAGGCCCGCGTCGATTTCGCCCTCTACGGCACCATCGATCCCGAGGAGGGCGCCAGGCGCATCCCCGAACAGGTCGAGGCCGGCGTCGCCGCCTTCAAGTTCTCCACCTTCGGCACCGACCCCAAGCGCTTCCCCCGCATCCCGCCGGGCCTTCTCGAAGAGTGCTTCGCCGCCGTGGCCAGGACCGGCCTCACCGCCGGCGTCCACAACGAGGATGACGAAGCCGTTCGCGCCGCCATGGAAAAGGTGAAAGCCCTCGGCATCACCGATTACCGCGCCCACGCCCTCTCGCGCCCGCCGCTGACCGAACTCCTGGCGACCCTCCAGGTCTACGAGACCGGCGCCCTCACCGGGGCCGACGCCCACATCGTTCACTGCTCGCTCTCGCGCGGCTACGACATCGCCGCCGGCTACCGCGCGCAGGGTTTTGCCGCCACCATCGAGTGCTGCATCCACTACCTGACGCTCGACGAGGAAAACGACGTCAAGCGCCTCGGCGGCAAGGCCAAGATCAACCCGCCCATCCGCCCGCGCGCTGAAGTCGAAGCCCTCTGGCGCCAGGTGGCCGCCGGCAATGTCACCCTGGTCTCCACCGACCATGTGAGCTGGTCCGAGAACCGCAAGACCGACCCGGATATGCTCGCCAACGCCTCCGGCGTCCCCGGCCTCGAAGTCATGGTCCCGCTTTTCGTCAAGGGCGCGCTGGAACGCGGCATTTCCCTCACCTGGGCCGCAAAACTCATGGCCGAAAACCCCGCCCGTCACTTCCGCCTCGACCACGTCAAGGGCGCGCTCACGCCCGGCCGCGACGCCGACATCACCGTCCTGGTCCCGGTCGAAAAGACCTACGACGCCGCCGCCTCCGGCAACAATGTCGTCGGCTGGAGCCCCTATAACGGCATCAAGCTGCCGTGGACGACTGCGGCGACATACCTCCGCGGCAAGCTGGCATTCGACGGATCGAAGGTCCTCTCCGAACCCGGCACCGGCAAGTTCGTCCGCCCCCCGCAGCAGATCGTGGTGGCGTCATGAGCGTGTATCGAACCCTTGGGGTGAGCCTCGCCCACTGCGCTCGCCGCACCCCCACCCTCAATCCCTCCCCACAAGGGGGAGGGAAGCCTGCCGGCATCATCGAGCCAAAGCGTCTCCCTCCCCCTTGTGGGGAGGGAACAAGGGTGGGGGTAAGCCTCATCCACGTCTTCCAGGAGGCCCACGCATGAGAAACCTCCCCACCAACCCCGACCGTATCGCCGAGGACATCTCCGACCTCGCCGCCATCACCGAGCCGGACCATCCCTATACCCGCCGGGCCTTCACCCCGATGTTCCTGGCCGGCCGCTCCTATCTCGAACGCCGCTTCGAAAAAGCCGGCCTCAAGGTCCGCATCGACGCCGCCGGCAACCTCATCGGCCACCGCCCGGGCAAAAACCCCGGCCTCGGCACCATCCTTCTCGGCTCGCATTCGGACACCGTGCCCGATGGCGGGCGTTATGACGGCATAGCAGGCGTTTCCGCCGCCCTCGAAGTCGCGCGCGCCCTCCACGACCAGGGCGTCCATCTCGACCACGACCTCGAAATCGTCGATTTCCTCGCCGAGGAAGTCTCGATCTTCGGCGTCTCCTGCATCGGCTCGCGCGGCATGGTCGGGCTCGTTCCGCCCGATTGGCTCGCCCGCACCGCCGAGCATCTCACCCTGGCGCAGGGCATCGAGGACGTTGGCGGTCACCCCGAGGTCAGCGAGACTCGCGCCGACATCAAGGCCTTCCTCGAACTCCACATCGAACAGGGCCCCGTCCTCGAAGACCAGAAGCTCGATATCGGCGTCGTCACCGCCATTGCCGGCATCACCCGCATCGAGATCGTCGTCGATGGCCGCGCCGACCACGCCGGCACCACGCCCATGGGCTCGCGCCGCGACGCCCTTACCGCCGCCGCCCGCCTCGTCCTCGCCATCGAGCAACTGGCGAGCCAGTTCGCCGAGGGCCCGGCCCATTTCGCCGCCACCGTCGGCGAATTCCGCATCGAGCCCAATGCCGCCAACGTCGTGCCCTCGCGCGCCGTGATGCTCATCGACGCCCGGGCCGAAAACCGCGCCGACATGGAGCGCTTCTGCGAAGCCGTCGATGCGCTGGCGCTCGAAGTCGCCGACGAGACCGATTGCTCGGTCGCCAAGCCGCGCCGCATCTCGGACAACCAGCCCACCCCCTGCGACCCCGAGCTGCTGGCGGTCCTCGACGCCGCCTGCGAAGCCACTGGCGCCCGCCATCGCCGCATGGCCTCGGGCGCCGGCCACGACACCGCCTGGATGGCCCGCGCCACCAAGGCGGCCATGATCTTCATCCCCTGCCTCGGCGGGCGCAGCCATGCCCCCGAGGAATCCGCCAAGACCGAGGACATCGCCTTGGGCGCCGCCGTGCTGCTCGAAGCCGTCAAGACCCTCGACAAGCAACTACAGGAATCCAACTGATGGGCCGCATTCTCACCGAAAAAGACATCGAACCGGCGGTCAAGGGCGGCTCCGTCTACGCGGCGGGCGGCGGCGGCTGGGCCGATCATGGCCGCATGCTCGGCCGCGCCGCGGTTTCCATCGGCAAGCCCGAGCTGGTTTCCATCGAAGAGCTCGATGACAACGACTGGGTTGCCACCGCCGCCGCCATCGGCGCCCCGGCCTCGACCACGCCGTGGGAAATGCAGGGCGTCGATTACATCAAGGCCGCCCAGCTTCTCCAGGATGCCCTGGGCGAAAAGCTTTCCGGCCTCATGGTCGGCCAGAACGGCAAGTCCTCGACCCTCAACGCGTGGCTCCCCTCCGCCATGCTCGGCACCAAGGTCGTCGATGCGGTGGGCGACGTGCGCGCCCATCCGACCGGTGACATGGGCTCGATCGGCATGGCCGGGAGCCCCGAGCAGATGATCCAGACCGCCGTGGGCGGCAACCGCGACGAGAACCGCTATATCGAGCTGGTCGTGCGCGGCGCCACCGCAAAGATCTCGCCGGTCCTGCGCACCGCCGCCGACCAGTCCGGCGGCTTCATCGCCTCCTGCCGCAACCCTCTTCGCGCTTCCTATGTGGCGAAAAACGCGGCTCTCGGCGGCATCTCAATGGCGCTCAGGCTCGGCGAAGCTATCATCGCCGCCGAAGCCGGAGGCGGCTCCAGGATCATCGACGCCATCGTCAACACCACGGGCGGCACCATCCTCGCCCAGGGCAATGTCGAGGCCAAGGACGTGGTCTACACCAGGGAAGCCTTCGACATCGGCACCATCACCCTGGGCTCGGGCGACAAGGCGACGAAGCTCCACGTCATGAACGAATACATGGCCGTCGAAGACGCAGGCGGCACGCGCCTTGCCACCTTCCCCGACGTCATCACCACGCTCGATGCCGCCGGCAATCCGCTCAGCGTCGGCCAGGTGCGCGAAGGCATGTTCATCTTCGTGCTGCACGTTCCCAAGACCATCATCCCCCTGGCCTCGTCCGTCCTCGACCCGACGGTCTATCCGCCGGTCGAAAAGGCCATGGGCATCGAAATCGCCAAATACGCGCTCGACCTCGGGCGTAGGACGACAGACCGGGGCTGAAAACCCTCATCCGGCGCTACGCGCCACCTTCTCCCCGAGGGGGAGAAGAAAAACAGAGCGAACCACAGGCTCCCCCCTTTCCTCGCCCCCTCGGGGAGAGGATGTCCCGAAGGGACAGGTGAGGGGAGGCCCAGGCCTCGAAAAGGCCATGGGCATCGAAATCGCCAGATACGCGCTCGATCTCGGGCGTAGGAAGACAGACCGGGGCTGAAAACCCCTCGTCCGGCGCTCACGCGCCACCCTCTCCCCGACGGGGAGAAGGAAACCGAGCGAACACTAGCCCCTCTTTCCTCGCCCCCTCGGGGAGAGGATGTCCCGAAGGGACAGGTGAGGGGGAGCCCAGGACTCGAAGGCCAATCGAAACGCCCTTCCAGCGGGAGGGTCGGGGAGGGGGAGAGCCTCCCGCACCTGAAGGACCAAAAGAATGCCCACACCCAATCCCCGTCACCCCAACTTCCCCATCCCCGGCGGCAACGAACTGCGCGCCAAAGGCTGGCGGCAGGAGGCCCTGCTGCGCCTCCTCGAAAACGTGCTCTCGGTGGGCGAAGACCCAGACAACCTTGTCGTCTATGCCGCCCTCGGCAAGGCCGCCCGCAACTGGGCCGCGCATGACGCCATCGTCAATGCCTTGAAGACCATGGACGAGGATCAGACCCTCATCATCCAGTCCGGAAAACCCATCGGGCTGCTGAAAACCCACGCCAGGGCTCCCCTGGTCATCATGGCCAATTGCAACATCGTCGGGCAGTGGGCCAAGGCCGAGAATTTTTACGACCTCGAGAAGAAGGGCCTCATCGCCTGGGGCGGGCTCACGGCGGGCGCCTGGCAATATATCGGCAGCCAGGGCGTCATTCAGGGCACCTATGAAATCTTCATGCGCATCGCCGAGAACCGCTTCGATGGCGACCTGCGCGGTCGCTTCATCCTCACCGCCGGTCTCGGCGGCATGGGCGGCGCCCAGCCGCTGGCTGGCCGCATGGCCAACGCCGCCATCCTCGTCGTCGATGTCGATCCCGAGCGCGCCCGCAAGCGCCAGGAAGTCGGTTATTTGGAACATGTCGCCCCCGACCTCGATACGGCCCTCGCCATGATCGATGAGGCGACCAAAGCCCGGCGCCCCACTTCCATCGGTCTCGTCGGCAACGCTGCCGAGATCTACCCCGAGATCGCCCGCCGCGGCATCACTCCCGACATCGTCACCGACCAGACCTCGGCCCACGACCTCGTCTATGGCTATGTCCCCAAGGGCTATTCGCTCGAAGAGGTCCGGCGTCTGCGCAAGGAAAACCCGGCCGAGCTCATGGCCGCCAGCCGCGCCTCGATCGTCGATCACGTCAACGCCATGCTCGAATTCCAGCGGCGCGGCGCCGAGGTTTTTGACAATGGCAACCTCATCCGCACCCAGGCCCGCGACGGCGGCGTCGCCAATGCCTTCGACATCAAGATCTTCACCGAAGCCTATCTCCGCCCGCTCTTCGCGCGCGCCATCGGCCCCTTCCGCTGGATGGCGCTATCGGGCGATCCCGAGGACATCCGCAAGATCGATGAGTTGGTGCTGAAAATGTTCGCGGGCAACAACATCGTCACCAACTGGATCGGCCTAGCCCGCCAATACGTCCCCTTCGAGGGCCTGCCCGCCCGCATCGCCTGGCTCGGCCATGGCGAACGCACGCAACTTGCCCTGGCGGTCAACGAGCTTGTCGCCAACGGCACGCTCTCCGGTCCGGTCGCCTTCTCGCGCGACCACCTCGATGCCGGCGCCATGGCCCATCCCAACATCATGACCGAGCGCATGAAGGACGGCTCGGACGCCATTGCCGACTGGCCGCTGCTCGACGCCATGCTCCTCACCGCCTCGATGGCCGACCTCGTCGCCATCCACTCGGGCGGCGGCGGCTATGCCGGCTACATGACCAGCGCCGGCGTCACCACCGTCGCCGACGGCACCCCCGAAGGCGCCGAACGCCTCCGGCACGTGCAGACCAACGACACCTCCCTCGGCGTCATGCGTTACGCCGATGCCGGGTACGACGAGAGCTTTGACGAGATCGAAAAGAAGGACATTCCCCACATCGATCTGCGCTAGCGGCCCCCACCCTTGTTCCCTCCCCAAAAGGGGAGGGAGACGCCCCCGCACGATCTCGCCCCATCCCCTCCCTCCCCCTTGTGGGGAGGGACCGAGGGTGGGGGGTGAGCCCAAAACCCGGTCGCATCGCCCGCATCCCCCACCACCCCGATCTTCAAGTCTCCGCCCGGGGAAGATCGCCTATGCACGAAGTGCTTGAACACGGTCGCCGCCCCATCGAAAACCTATCCCCATCGGGGAGAGAGGGCCCGGCAGGGCGGCGAGGGGAGGCCGGAAAACACAAAGGGGCGGCCCTGAAAGGACCGCCCCCAAGAAACCGGAATCCGAAAAAGCCTCAGCTCGGCAGCGCCGCTACCGCGATCATTTCCACCTTGAGGCGCGGGTCCGCCAGCCGGGCCTCGATCGTCGCGCGTGCCGGCGGGTTGGCCGGGTCGATCCACGCATCGTAGACGGCGTTCATCGCCGCGAAGTCGGCGATATTGTTGAGGATGACCTGCATCGAAAGCACGTTGGACTTGTTGGTCCCGGCCTTGGCCAGCACGTCATCGATGGCAGCCAGCACCTGCTGGACCTGCTCGGTGATCCCCGCATCGTAG
>Ga0182743_1000870_pt1 | contig 33137 bp, 34 predicted proteins | sample eDN3rd30CKraftOP_FD_128522 | JGI IMG/M metagenome (GOLD analysis project Ga0182743, IMG submission 128522) | Enriched Organic Plus compost microbial communities from Emeryville, California, USA - eDNA 3rd pass 30_C Kraft OP (version 2) (version 2) ... | reverse complement strand
GATGTGGTCCTACAATCACGAACGCCCGAATATGGCATTGGGCGGGTTCACACCAAAGCAGCGGCTGGCCATGGCCGCATCAGGTTCTACTTCTGCGGCCCAGTAGGAATGGGGGCATTACCACCGAAGCCCAGAGTTGGACCAGAAGTCCGCCTTTGTGCTCGCGGATGTCCAGTTCATACCAAGCGATGCCTTCGGCAGGCTTGCGGACTACATGAGACTCTCCTCTCATGATTGTGCGGACTTCCGGGAGGTCTGGTAACAAGGCTGAGTAGTAGAAGACTCGCACACCCCTGGCGCCACGCAGCCAAAGGTAGCGACGGAGGTACTCATTCGACATGCGCCAACTGACTGATCTCTTCAAGCTCCAGTGGTAATCACTGGACACCTCGCCCTCGGCCACACCGAACTCAGGGAGCCCCAAGTCATCGTAGACCAAACGTTGCTGATCATTACCGACGCAGCGGGGTGTCAGGCCAAGAGTCATCCAAACCTTCTCGGCTAGATTGAATGCGTAGAACGAACCATCACCCCATGCCGCGACAATGTAGTCATAACCCGATATTGACGGAGAAAGCTCGGCAGAGCAGCCGCGTTCGTCACCGGCGGGAACGGAGTACTCGACTACGCCATTGCCTGCCTCAGATAGGACTCCGATGGGGTCACTCACAAGTCCGGGAACCACCGCCATCAGCAAATGCAGATGTTCTGCATGCTCTCCGTGCGGATCGGATTCCTGCATGGAAGCCACCTCCACGAACTGGCTTGGCGACAAGCCGACGGGCTCCAGCAAGTCGCGCAGCCTTGGCGGCATGACATGAACCGGGAGGGGAAAATCTACTAGATAGTCGAACGACATGATTCTTCTTGTGGTGCTCTCAATGTTGATCAGGTGCTAGGCGCCTTGCTGTTGTGGTTGCTCCGGAGAAGGCAGCATGACATCGCGCCAGCTGATCGGGACAGTGGGCAACAAATTTGTCTCGGCTTCCAACAACCCTGTGTGCCCAGGATGGTTCTCCACTGCGAGCGCCACAACTGCGCGACATCCTTCCATATCGCCAGCGCATCGAAGTCGTTCCGCCAAGTCCAGAGCAATTGCGGCTTCAAACAGCCGAGGGAATCTCAGACCATTCGCAGAGGCGCGCCGACGCAAGTAGGTGTTCAGAGCCCCGTGATGAACTTCCAAGGGCCATTGCACGGTTTGTCCAGCCAGTACGTGAGCAATCAGAGCTTCCGAGGAGGGTTCTTCCAGCTCCTCTTGAATCAGGGCCTCGATTGCCGACGGCATCGCAGCCAAATCCTGCTTCGCCACATGCATATTGAACAGCACGTGCAACGCTAAGTAGGGCAACCTGAGGCGCTTCTCCAGACGAGGAACAACCTCACAGGCAACTGCCAGCACGGGCCTCAAATCGGTCACGACCCCGTCAGGTTCCCTAAGAAGGCAAGAGGCGAGCTGCTGCAGAAACCCTTCCAGCTTATTGCGACCAGCTTTTGTAATGTCACCCTCAGCGCGACCAACCCAGTACTGCGGCGCCATACGCATTTGAACAACGCCGCTTCGCTCCAGGTGGTAGTTGTATGGCTCATGCAGCACAGTTGGCTGACGCTCAACGAATTCGATGATGACACTACGCATCAAACGCGACAGTCCCTGTAGCGTCAGATGCGTGGTCCGATCTTCGATCGCAGTCTCGCCGTGGCCGTGCCCCAATGTCACGGTATCCGGTAGCCGCCGGAGTTGGTGCACATATTTGGATCGCGATTGGTACGCCGTACCGAGCACTTCTGCGAGGTCCGATCGTCCCAGTAATGGGCCACTGGCAATGCCGGAAGCCTGACGAAAGTACGTAGACGGGGTATGGGCCACTGCAAACTCTCGGAAGCGACGTGCCAACGCGATATGTTCAACCTTGAGTAGCGCCTCTCTGACACGCTGCGCAATCATTTCGTCAGCCCCAGATAACGCCTCATCGACCGCCTTGCGTTTGCGTTCGTCAAATGAATCCCAGTCGCTTTCGTGGCCGTCAAAGTCTTGGGCGAGCGACTCTACGGAAGCAACGAGCAATGTGTAAGCCAGTTCCAGATCATCGGCGATGCGGTGCATTCCGTTGACATAGGTCCGAAGCGCGCGCATAACGCCCAGAAAGGTGCGTCGCGGCAATCCGATGAGCTTCTCAACAAACTCTTCCAGAAACTTCACCTCATCTGGCTTGCACCAAATCTCCCCATCGAAGAATCGGCGGACAAGCGTCTGCGGAGCGATCCTGGTGGCCAGTCCGCGTTGGCCGGTCGTCAGTCTTCTGGCCAGATCAACGTCGGGCGTACAAACGCAGTTCAACGCAAAGGACGCTACCACTGAATAGTCTTGGAGATATGGATCAACAGTAGATGAAACAAGCCCACCAGGGGCCTGCTCTTCTCTTTCCATGTGCTCGGTGAACTCATAAACCAGGACAGTGGGACGTATCGAATAGCTCGACGATGGCAGCAGTCGCCCCGCAGTTGTTTCGATAGCATCCTCTCTAGCGAGGATGGCATTCGTATAAAGCATGCCGCGCAAATGGTTTTCCCTGCCTGCGGGTCTGGTAAAAAGCTTTCCAGTGGCAATTTGGAGCACACGTCCTCCCACTCAATCGCGACGCTTCCGCAATGGATACTTGGCATCAAGAATTTTTTCTTCAAGCCATTCGCACAGGCGTTCCACCTGATCGATTGCAGTCATCAACTTGTCCCGTGAGACATGGAGCGACGGAGACATGAACAGGCTCGGGCCATCATCATCCTGAAACAGTTCCACTTCCCGCTCGCTCAAAAAGAACGGCCGTGTGTAGCGTAGCGTGTCCTTCTCAGCATGAGTCACCCGAATCGTTGTGATGCTTTCTGGATGCTGGTCGCGGTTCCGCGCGAGCACCACTTGCTCAATGAGGTCGAGGTCGACCGGGCAGCAGCTCCAATCAACTCCCGCTCGTTCTGCCAGGCAGGCTCGATAGCCACCTACCAGCCCTTCCTTCTTGAACTCAGCCGCGAACTCCTTTCCGCAACTAAACCCTAATTCACGTTCCCAAGTTTTGAAGTAGAGCTGCAACGAGGCCGACAACATGGAAATACAGCAACGCCCCGTAACCTCCAGCAGTTCGCCTGCATCGATCCATTCACTGAGAAAAGGCGGTTCTCCGTCTTCGCTGTATGGAGGAACATAAGGCTCCTCCTCCGCCTCGATCTGTCTCATGATCTCGTTGAAAGGCTGCGCCGCACACTCGTAGTACTGACGGATGAGCCTCGTGCGATCCTTGAGAAAATACAGGACATCCATGCTTACCCTCCTCCGGTCGTCGGCAACGTGCTGGAGGCAAGTCGGGCGGCCAGCGTATCGACCTGCTCGGCAAACTTCTTCGCATCGGTCTTCTGCAACTGCGCCAGGTTGTGCAGCTTCCAGCGGATGCCCGGCAGTTGTTCGAGGTGCGCGATGCCCAGCAGCGACCACTCCGGCGTACCAGCAACCAACGACAGCAAGAAGCGCCGCTCGTTGTCGTCCAAGCCCTCCTGGATTTCGCGCACCATGCGTTCTCGCGCGGCGAGCAATGCATCGAGTGGCACCGGCTCGGTCGTCATGCCTTGAAAGTTGTGCGCGTAGTCGTGCCGGATGTCCCGCAGCGGCGGGAACAGCACTTCATGGATCGGCCGGTTGCTGCTGGATAGATAGACCACGAAAGCGCGTCGGATGCCGGGCGTGATGCCCTCGTGCGCAAAGAGTTGCATCACGTCGAACAGGTCGCGCGGGTGTTGCCGATCCAACGCCGCTACCAGCTTGCCGCCGTATACGTCCTCCAGCGACACCACCGGAATCTCCAGGTCGGCCAGCAAGCTGTCGCGGGCGGCCGGCGTGAGCGAAGCACGGCGCACCGGTTGCACCGTTCCGCGCATGACGAAGTTGACTTCGACCTTGACCTGGATCGAGCCGCGACGCACCAGCAGCTTCGTCTCCCCTGCCACGGCCGCCGGCGCGTGCGTCTGGAACCCTCGCTTCTTCAACCGCTCGGCGGCTTGCCTGACAGCCTCGTTGATGCGCGTTAGCGCCTCATCGCGCGGTAGCGTGTGATCGGGAAAGACCAGATCGAGGTCCACCGACAAGCGCGGCATGTCGCGCACGAAAAGATTAATCGCCGTACCGCCCTTCAATGCGAAGGTGTCGTCCACGAACACCAGCGGCGCCACCTGCGTCAGCAGGCGCGCGGTATCGAGATAGATCTGGTTCATGGCTTGAGCACCAACAGACCATCCGCCGATCGGGACACCCAGGGCCGGTCGCTGCCCGTTGGCAGCGTGGCCGGGTCGAGCTTGTCTACCCAAGGCAGTGACGCCTCACGACCGAATTGCAGGCACAACCGCACGGTCTTGACGCTCGTACAGCGCTGCAACAACTCGCGCAATACGTCGGCGCGCAGGCTGTAGGCGCTTTCGACTAGTTCACGAGCTTCCTGCAGGGGCTGGCGCACGCCGACTTCGCTCAACAGTTCCAGCAACGCACGCTCCGGCGCCGACACCTGTGGCGCTCCGCTACGCTTCTCGAACGGGCCGACGTGCAGCAGGGCGTCCGGCTGCTCGGCGAACAGGCGCTTGCGGTGATACTCGGCCGGGAAGTGTTCGGTGAACCATTCCGGCAGACGGGCTGCCGTCCATCCATACAGATGCAGCACCGGCTGCTGCGACACGTACTGGCGCACGCCGTACCAGTCAAGGGCCGACTTGCCGCCCACGTGCAACCCCTCCAACCTGCGCTGCAACAGCAGCAAGCTGGGATGCAGAGCCAAAGTGTCGTTCGGACGTCCATAGACACCGCGCGCCAGGCGCGTGAGCCATCTTGCCCGAACGTAGTGGACGGCCAAATCGGCGGAGATGCCCAGTGCCGCCAAATCCTCCGAGGTCAGCGGTGTTCCCGGCGCCAACCGGGTATAGAGCGCATTTAACTTACTTGAAGTAGTCGTAGCCATACTACGATTTTTACAACTTTTCCAAGAGCAAGTCAATTTGAAATGATGGTTCAAATCGTAGCCTGCATACGACAATCGAAATTTATCCAAACTCTTTCCCCTTCGGCGTAGCCATGCGGGAAGATGGTCGAATGTCGTCTCCCCTACCCCGCCTGAATCCCCGGTCGCCGGCGATGAACGCCTCCAGCATGTGCGGGATCAGCGTCACGGCATCGACCGTCTCGCCATACGCCTGCGCGTGCAGCACGGCGTAGCGGTCGAGGTCGGCTTTCAGGCTGGCCGGGCAGGCAAAGGTCAGCTTGATGCTCTCGGTCTTGGGCAGCGGCCCGAGCCGCAGCTTCTTGGTTGTGCTCATCGCGAAGTCCCCCGGTTGAAGAACAGCGGCTGGTACGGCCGCAGCACCAGATCCCGGTTGACGATGATGCGAACCGGCAGGCCCGGCCGCTCGGTCAAGGTGGGCTGGATATTGAGGTTGCGCCGGGTCATCTCCTGCCCGACCTGGTTCACGCTGTCCTGCAAGCTGTCTCGCCCGGCGATGATGACGCTATCGCCGTCCTGCCGGTTTTCCGGCGCGGCCAGCTCGGCGCCAACGCCCAGCAGCGTGGTCAGCGCCGCACCGGCGAAGATGCGATCCCAATGCCAATCGACGCCATCCTCCAGGCCGGCGTAGCCGGCCGGGTCAGTGCCGGCCAGGTTGTCGAGCGTGAGCGAGGACGTGTCGGGCAGGATGATCCGGTTCCAGACGACTTGAACGCGGCTTTGCCCGTAGCTGACCTGACTGTTGTAGCGGCCGAAAATGCGTGAACCCTGCGGAATCAGCAGGAAGCGCCCGGTGGCCGTGTCATAGACCGGCTCCGTCACCGTGGCGATCACGTCGCCGGGCAAGTCCGACTTGATGCCCGTGACCAGCGCCCCGGCGACCACCGTTCCGGCCATCACCTGATACGGCGATGCCGGCATTTGCAGGTTGCCGGAATTACGGGTTTCCGTGGTTCCGGCTTGCTGGAACGCCTCTTTCTGGTCTTGCCTGTTCTGCACGGCCGTCGGGTCGGCGGGCTGGGCCGCCATCGAGGCCGGCCCGCCCGCCATCGGGTCGAAGGCCGCATTGGCAGCGAAGCCTGGCGCGGCGGCCACCTGCGACTGCGCCATCGGCGCGGCCTGCTGGGTGCCGGTGCGGAAGAACACAGACGATGCAGCCGCTTCCTCGGCCTCCTTCAACCGCGCCAAGCGTTCCGCCTCGGCCGGGTCGTGACCGGGGGCAGCGTAGGCGGCCACGGCCGGCTGCTGCGAGTTCACGATGGCCGGCCCAAGGTCGCCCGGCAGCGGCGGCCCCAGCTCGGGCACGTCGGGGGGCAAGGTCGGCGGCAGCTTGGAATAGTCGGCCGGAAGCTGGTCGAGTCCTTCGGAGCGTGAAACGCGATCCACGTTGTAAAGCTCGGTCTGCTCGTTGGCCGTGCGCCGCTGCGGTTGCAGCGACCACATCAGCGCGCCCAGCACGGCGACCGACAGGCCGCCGGCGAGGATGGCCAGCGTGCGCCGGTTCAGCCGTGTGACCGGACGCGGCTGGGCGCGCAGCGCCACCGCTTCGGGTTCGACCTTGCCCGCCTGCGGCACGGCAACGTCGGGAGTGTCGTCCTGGCTCATGGTCAGTTCCTCCGCGTGCCATCCGTGCGCTCGATGCGCACCACGTCGCCACCGTCCCCGCCCAAGCGCAGTTCAGCCGCACCGAACAGTCGATCGACGATGTAGTACGGCGAGCGGAAGCGGTAGTTCACCAGTTGCCCGTCGCCCTGCGCGCCGATGACGAACAGCGGCGGCAACTCGCCTTGGGCGATGCCCGGCGGGAACTGGATATAGACCTTCTCGCCGTCGTCGAAAGCGCGCAGCGGTTTCCACGGCGGATTGCTGCCGCTGATCGCGTAGCGGAAGCGGATGCGCTCAAGCGACAGGCCGGTATCGACTGGCGCGGTCGTCTGCGCGGCCTGCGCCTGGCGCTGCAAGGCAAGCATCCGATCTCTCGGGTAATCCCAGGACACCGAGGCCATCCAAGCGCGTTCGGTCGAAGTCAGTTCCAGCAGGTACGTCCGGCGGCTGGTGGTGATGACCAAGTTCGTCTTCAACCCGGAACGGATAGGCTTGACCAGCACATTGATGCGCAGCTCATCGCCGCTGCCGCTGGACGTGTCGCCAACGATCCAGCGCACGGTATCGCCGGCGGCGACTGTCACCAGTTCTTCGCCGGGCTGGAGCGAAACCACGGTGACGCGCCCCGGTGCGGCATAGACCTGATACAGCGCGCCGTCGGTGTACGGCCAGACTTGAATCGCGTTGACGTAGCCCTCGCGCGTGGGCGCAATGCGCGCCTCGGCATTGGCCTTCGATACGCGCACGGTTTCGTCGGCCGGCTCCGGCGCCGGCGGCGCTTCGTCCACCTCGGGCAGCGGTTTCAACTGCGCCGGCATCGGCAGCACCGTTGGCACCTCCACCACTTCGACCGGCTTGGGCGGTTCGGGCAGCGGCTGCGCCTGCACGGGTTCATCGAGCGAAATGGTCGGCGGCGGCTTGCCCTGCGTGGCGCAGCCCGCCAGGACAAGAAGCATCAACGGCAAAGCGTAAAAGCGGAAAGGCAGGTTCATGGCTTGGCTCCTTCGGAAGAATCCAGCTCGCGGCTCCACGACAGGCCGTTGACGTAGATGCCCAGCGGGTTGTGGCGCAGACGTTCCTCGGTGCGCGGGGTTTGCAGCACGATGGACACCACTGCCGTCCACCGCTCCAGCCCTGCGGCGGCGCCATTGACGTAGCGGCGCTCCGTCCAGCGCACGTTGAAAGACGTGTCGCTGGCGCGCACGACGCTGCTGATCTGCACCGTCACCGACTCGCGGCCGATGCGTGCGAACGGGTCATTACTGCGGGCGTAGTCGTTGAGCACGGCCGCGCCCCTGTCTGTGGTGTAGTCGTAGGCGTCCAGCCAGTTCTGCCGCACCACAATGGGGTCGATGGACAGCGATCGAACCAGCGTGATGAAGCGCGCGATGTGGTGCGCCGTCTGCGCGTCGTTGGGCTGGTACGGCGTGGCCGCTTCGCCCACGGCGCGTACCTGGCCGGCGTTGTCCACTTCCACCACATAAGGCGTGACGATGGACTGCGCCGAGCGCCACACCAGGCCACCGGCCATCAACAGCGCCAGCACCAGGCAGCCGAAAGCCATCAGCCGCCAGTTCTTCGCCTGCACGCGGGCCGAGCCGATACGCTCGTCCCACACCTGCGCGGCGGATTGGTATGGGGTGGCAGGCTGCGGTGTATCGGCATAGCGCACCTGCGGTCGCTTGAATCGCATGGTCGTCTCTCCTTATGAATCGGAATCGCGCAGGCTCGGGCCTTGCCCTGAGCCGCCACCATCGCCACCGCGCAGCGTGTGGGCGGTGGTAGTCGCGGCATGGGTCATCTGCTGGCGGCGGTGCAGGCGCTTGGCCCAGGCCGGTTGCTTCTGCCCGGCGGCGGCCGGGGCATCGCCTTCGGCTGCGCTCCCTTGGGTGGCGGCGCCGCTGGTCGCTGCCGCACCGCCGCCAGAAGCCGGTGCCGCGCCGTCGGCGCGGAAAGCGGCGGCTGTCCGGTCTTTGAGCGAACGCGCCCCGGCGGCGGCCTTCTGGCCGGCGGCCTGCGCGCCGGTCTTGGCGACATTGCCCAGGCCTGCCATCGCGCCTTTGGCCCCGCCACCGGCTGCGGCGGAACCGGCCTGGAACGCCGACCGGGCGCTACCGGCCGTCGAGGCAGCGGCACGCGCACCGCTGCCGGCCAACTTGGCGGCGGCCGGCGCCATACGCGCCCCGGCCATGACCGCACCGCCCACACCAGTCGCGGCGGCGCCAATGGCAACGCCCGTGCCAACAGCGCCGACCGCGGCACCGGCCATCGCGCCCGCGCCAAGCTGCGGCGCACCGGACACGAGACCCGTGGCGATGCCCGGCCCGAAGATGCCCAGCGCCAGCAGCGCAAGCGAGGCCAGCATCACGACCAGGGCATGGTCGATGGACGGTTCATCCGGCACGGTCTGGAACTCGGCGAACAGGCCCGAACCGATGCCGACGATGACGGCCAGCACCAGTACCTTGACGCCAGACGACACCACGTTGCCGAGCACCTTTTCCGCGAGGAACGAGGTCTTGTTCCAGAGCGCGAACGGCACCAGCACGAAGCCGGCGAGCGTGGTCAGCTTGAACTCGATCAGCGTGATGAAAAGCTGCACCGCCAGCACGAAGAAGCAGAGGATCACCACCAGCCAGGCGAGGAACATCACCACGATGGGGTCGATGTTCACGAACACCTCGGGGAAGCCGGCCATGTCCCCGATCTGCTCCAGAATCGGCGCACCCGCGTCGATGCCGGTCTTCGCCAGCCGCCCCGGTTGCAGGAAGTTCTCCATCGTGATGGCCGAGCCGGTGGCGGTCAGGCCCAGGCCGGCGAACGAGCGGAACACGATGCCGGCCAGCCAGTTGAAGTTGCCGATGATGTAGGCGAAGGCACCGACGTAGAGCACCTTGCGCAGCAGCTTGGCGATCACGTCTTCGCCCTGGCCGGTGGCGTGGCTCATGGCCCAATACAGGCCGGCGATGGTCATGTCGATGACGATGAGCGTGGCGGTCAGGAACGCCACTTCGCCTTGCAGCAGCCCGAAGCCGGAGTCGATGTAGCGCGAGAACGTGTCGAGGAAGCGGTCGATGATGGTCACGTCGTTCATGGCGCGTCCTCGGATGCAGGCGAGGCCGGCGTATCGCCGCCATCGGCGGGTTCATCGAAGCTCGGCGGAATCGGCGGCAGGTCGGCCAGCGTCCGGTATTCGTCTGGCCCGGTCTGTCCGGCGAAGAAGCGCCGCCTGAAGGCTTCGGCAGCAGCGCGGCAGGCGTCCTCGCCCACGGCTTGCCGGTCGGCCGCGCATTGCGCGCGCAGTGCCTTGAGCCGCACGGGATCAGCGGCCAAGGCATCGGCCAGGTCTTCGGCTTGCTGCTGGCCGCACGCGGTCAGCAGCAGGGCCAGTAGCGAAGCCGACAGGGCGAGGACGCATCGCATGGCTGTCTCCCGTCAGTTGGAATAGAAATCCACGCGCTGCGGCGTGTACGGCGTGCCGGTGCCCAGGAAGCGCCGCCGCACTTCGCGGGCGCGCTCGGTGGCCGCCGCCTGCCGCGCCAGTTCCAGCGAGGCCGCCCGGTCTTGCGTGATCTGGAGCTGCTGCGCCTGGATGGACTGCTTCGCCTGCAATGCAAGGAGCTGGTTTGTCGCTTGCATTGCTTGCAGCGCGCCCGTGGCGGACTGGCTTTGGCTGACCAGATCGGCCAGCGCGCTTTCGTCTTGGGTCAGGTTCTGCGACACCTGGGCTTGCATCCGCATGGCGGTGTGCAGGCCGTTCAAGCTGTTCTGCCAGCGCTCGCGGGCGTCCTGCGCCATGCGGTCGCCGCTGACGGTGGCGGCGTACTGCTCGGGATACAGGCGAGAGAACTCCCGATCCATGTTCGTCACGTCATAGGCCAGCCCCTGCGCCTCGGCGATCAGGCGTTCGGTGGTGGCGAGCGTCGAGCGCAGCCGATTGACGATGTTGAAGTCCAGGCTTGCAAGGTTGCGCGCCTGATTCATCAGCATCTGTGCCTCGTTCTGGAGTTGGTTGATCTGGTTGTTGATCTGCTCCAGCGTGCGAACGGCGGTCAGCGTGTTCTGCACGAAGTTCGACGGATCGAACACGGTGATGGCCGCCGCCGGCTGTGCGAGCATCAGCGAGACAGACAGCGCGACAGCAAGCGAGGCGGACAGCAAACGGGGCTTGGTCTTCATGGCGAAACCTCCAACGTTTGAGAAGCGAGGAAGGAAGCCGCCGCCGGTGAGGACGGCAGCAGGTCGGCGGCCCAATCGAGGCCGCGATGGCGCAGCCACGCGCCGGCGAAACCGGGTGCGCCGGCCTGCGTCAGCACGCGGTCGATGTCGCGTTGGTCTTGCGGTGTGGAAGCGCCCGCGAAGGCGAGCGCGGCCGGCCCCAGGTCGAGGTCGAACACGCGATTTCCGAGGCGCGATTGGTAGTAGTAGTCGCGCTTGGGCTGCGCGGTGGCGACGATTTCGATTTGCCGGCTGTTGAGGCCGAAGCCCTCGTAGATCGTGCGAATCTGCGGCTCGGTGGCCTGCGGGTTAGGTAAGAAAATCCTGCTCGCGCAGCTTTCGATGATCGCTGGCGCGATGGTCGAATCCTTGATGTCGGCCAGCGACTGCGTGGCAAAGATGACGCTGACGTTCTTTTTCCTGAGCGTCTTGAGCCATTGGCGGATGCGGGCCGCGAAAGACGGCTCGTCAAGGAACAGCCACGCTTCATCCAGAATCAGCAGCGTGGGTGCGCCATCGAATCGCTCATCGAAGCGGGCGAACAGGTAGCGCAGCACCGCTTGCACGGCGGCGGGGCTGTGCATCAGTTCTTCCATCTCGAAGCCCTGCACGTCGGCCATGCCCAGCCGGTCGTGGTCGGCGTCCAGCAGCTTGCCGTGGGCGCCGCCGAGCACGTAGGGCGAAAGCGCCTGGCGCAGCGCGTTCGATTGCAGCAGCACGGAAAGCCCGGTCATCGTGCGCTGTTCCTGCGGCGCACCGGCGAGGCTGCCGAGTGCCGACCAGATGGCCACCTTCTCGTCCGGCCCGACGGTCACGCCTTCATACAGCAGGCGACCTTCCACCCATTCGGCGGCCCAGGAGCGGTAGCCTTCATGGTCGATGCGCGCGAGCGGCTGGAACGCGATGCCGCCATCGGCGCCCAGGTCGTAGTGCTCGCCGCCCAGGCCGAGGATGGTGGCGCGCATGGAGCGGCCCATGTCGAATGCGAAGATCCGCGAGCCGAAGTAGCGGCGGAACTGCAAGGCCAGCGTCGCCAGCAGTACCGACTTGCCCATGCCGGTGGGGCCAGCGACCAGCGTGTGCCCCACGTCGCCGATGTGCGTCACCAGCCGGAACGGCGTCGCGCCATCGGTGCGCGTCACGATCAGCGGCGGGCCGTCTAGGTGATCGTTCTTCTCCGGCCCAGCCCACACCGCCGACAGCGGCATCATGTGTGTCAGGTTCAGTGTCGAGACGATGGGCTGGCGCACATTCGCATAGGCGTTGCCGGGGATTGAGGACAACCAGGCATCCACGGCATTGAGGATTTCGGGAATGGTCACGAAACCCCGGCCCTGGATGACGCGCTCCACCATGCGCAGCTTCTCGTCGGCCACGGCCGGGTCGGCATCGAGCACCGTCACCGTGGCGGTTAGGTAGCCGAAGGCGACCTGATCGCTGCCCAGCTCCTGCAAGGCCGCGTCGGCATCGGCCGCCTTGTTGCTGGCGTCGGTATCCACCAGCGGCGATTCCTGCTGGAAGATGGTTTCTCTCAGGAGCGCGACCACGTTCTTGCGCTTGGCAAACCACTGGCGGCGCAGGCGGCCGAGTTCCTTTTCCGCTTCGGCCTTGTCCATGCACAGGAAGCGCGTGCTCCAGCGGTAGGCAAAGCCCAGGCGGTTGAGGTCGTCCAGCAGGCCCGGCCAGGTTGAGGTCGGAAAGCCGCGCACCGACACCACACGCAGGTGCTGGTCGCCCAGCGTGGGCGCCAGGCCACCGACGAGCGCGGAGTCGGCCAGCAGCGCGTCCAGATGGAACGGCACTTCGGGGACGCCGATGCGATAGCGCCGCGTCGAGACGGTCGCGTGCAGGTAGGTCAGCGTCTGGCTGTCGTCCAGCCAGGCGATTTCCGGCATCACGCCGTCGAGCAGGTCGAACACGCGATCGGTTTCCGCCACGAAGGCATCGAGGCGGCCGCCCCAATCCACGCCATCGCCGGGCGAGTTCTCGTAGAGCAACTTCGCGGCGCGGGCGCGGGATTCCTCCGGCGGCAGGTACGCGAGCGTCAGGTGGTAGGCACTCTCGAAATGGTTGTCGGATTCCTCGAAGGTGGCGCGCCGTTCTTCATCGACCAGCCAGGACAACGGTTCGGGGAAGTTGGAATGCGGATAGTCCGCCGCCGGCCGGCGCTCGGCCTCGATGAACAAGGCCCAGCCAGAACCCAGCCGGCGCAGCGCGTTGTTGAGCCGCGCCGACGCGGCGATCAACTCGCCCTGCGTGGCGCTGTCCAAGTCCGGCCCGCGAAAGCGCGCCGTGCGCTGGAAACTGCCATCCTTGTTCAAGACGACACCCGGCGCGACCAGCCCGGCCCAGGGCAGCCAGTCCGCGAGCAAGGCCGGGCGCTGGCGGTATTCGGCAAGGTTCAGCATGGCATCCCCCTCAAACGTCCAGCAGCGGCTTGTGCTTGATGTGTCGGGCGAAGACCTGCATGAACTGCGGATCGACGCGCGCGCCCCACACCGCCAGCGAATGGCCGACGAGCCAGAGCACCAGCCCCGGAATCCACAGTTGCAGGCCCAGCCCGACGGCGGCGGCCAGCGTGCCGTTGGCGATCGCCACGGTGCGTGGCGCACCGCCCATCAGGATCGGCTCGGTGAGTGAGCGATGCAGCGGCACCTCGAAGCCCGCCGTGAAGGCATCCGGGGCACTCATACGACCGCCCCGCCGGAGAACGAGAAGAACGACAGGAAGAACGAGGACGCGGCGAACGCGATGGACAGGCCGAACACGATCTGGATCAGCTTGCGGAAGCCGCCGCTGGTATCGCCGAAGGCCAGCGCCAGGCCGGTGGAAATAATGATGATGACCGCAACGATGCGCGCCACCGGCCCCTGGATGGATTCGAGGATCGAGGTCAGCGGGCCTTCCCAGGGCATCGAGGAACCGGCGGCCTTCGCCGTACCGGCTGTCATCAGCATGATGGCGGCCAGCAGCAGGCCGTGCTGCGCCGGCGTGGCCAGACGCCGCAGGCGCGCGAAGGCCGAAGCCGGATTTACGGAAATGCGGAAAGCATGAATGTGCATCTGCGTCATGGCAGTTCTCCAGAGGGTTCAGGGGACGGGGAAGGAACTGGCGGCAGCTCGGGAAACGGCGTTTCCAGCGCATCCGCCATGCGATAGCCCACGCCGTCGAAGCCGACGACGCGGACGATGCTTTCGACGTGGCGCTTGCGGCCACGCCCGGCGATGTGGATGACGACGTTGATGGCCTCGGCGATCAACGCGCGCGGCGGATTCACCGCCACTTCAAGAATCAGTTGCTCTAGGCGCAGCAGCGCGCCCAGCGCGGAACCCGCGTGAATGGTGGCGATGCCACCCGGATGGCCGGTGCCCCACACTTTCACCAAGTCCAGCGCCTCGCCGCCGCGCACCTCGCCGACGATCACGCGGTCGGGGCGCAGGCGCATCGTGGCGCGCACCAGTTCCTGCATCGACACCACGCCGGCCCGCGTGCGCAGCGGCACATGGTCGCGGGCGGCGCATTGCAGCTCGATGGTGTCTTCGAGCACCAGCACGCGGTCGCCGGTGGCGGCGATTTCGGCCAGCAGCGCGTTCGCCAGCGTGGTCTTGCCGGTGCTGGTGCCGCCGGCGATCAGGATGTTCTGGCGCTCGCGCACGGCGCGGCGCAGGAAGTCCGCTTGCCCGGCGGTCAGGATGCCGTCGGCCACATAGCGATCCAGGCCGATGATGCTCACGGCCCGCTTGCGCAGCGCGAACGCTGGCCCCGGCGCGGCCGGCGGCAAGATGCCCTCGAAACGCTCGCCCGTCTCGGGCAGCTCGGCCGTCAGGAGCGGTTGACCGCGATGCACCTCCGCGCCGACATGCGCGGCCACCAGGCGAATGATGCGTTCGCCATCGGCTTCGGGCAGTTCCACGCCCAGCGGCGTGCGGCCCGACGACAACCGATCCACCCATAGGGTGCGGTCGGGGTTGAGCATGATTTCCACAACGTCCGGGTCTTCGAGCGCGGCGGCGATCAGTGGCCCCATTGCCGTGCGCAGCATCTGGATGCGGCGATCCTGTGAAGTGGTGGCCGACGAACGCGGCTCGGGCGGGATCTGCGCAACGGCGCTCATGAGGCACGCTCCTGCGCTTCAGCCAGCGCCGCCGCGTCATCCATCCGCATCGGGTCGGGATGCAGTTCTTCCACCACGTCGCGCACCAGGCTCCGGCCGCGCAGCAGGTGCTTGCCGAGCTGTTCGATGAATTGCTCGAAACGCGCCTTGCCCTGGGCACGGGCGGCGTCCTGATGCGCCTCGGGCACCGGGGTGCTGACGGTCAGGAAGTAGCGGATGAACAGCGCCAGCGTTTCGATCTGGATGTTCTGGTCGCGCTCCAGGCGTTCGGCCTGCCGCGACAGCCGATCCAGCCGCTTGGCGATGGCGGCCTCGCGCTGGTCACCCGCGTCCGGCGACAGCCAGGACGCCAGCGCCGCCGCGACGATGCTGGATTTCGAGACGCCTTTCTTGGCGGCGAGTTCTTCCAGCCGCTTGGCGTGCTCGTGCTGGATGAACAGGTTGAGGCGGTATTGGCTCATAGGTCGATTCCGTCGTTGGGGTCGAGGGAAGCCAGTCGGGCCGTGCGCTGCATGGCCGGGTTGAGCTGGCCGGGAAGCGGCAGCGGCAGGTCGTCGTCGTCATCGAGCAGGCCCAGGTCGTTGCCTGCGGTCAGCGGTTCGGGGCTGTATTCGGTGACTTCGGTTAGCTCCGGCTGGCGGCGCGGGCCGCCGTCATCGGTGCCACCCAGGCCATCGGCGGATGTCGTGGCCGGTGCGGCAGGGACGGTGGGAATCGCCAGGCCACTCCAGTCGTCGGGGCGAGTTGGCGGCGCGTCGGCGTAGCTCCCGGCCGCGAGCGCGGGCGGGGACAAGACACGCTGCTTGAAGTTGGCATCCGCGTAATAGCGCAGCTTCTTGGCTTTGATCGGTGGCAGGCTGGACACCATCACCACCGACTCGTCGGGCGGGAGCTGCATCACTTCGCCTGGAGTCAGCAGTGGTCGCGCCGTTTCCTGCCGCGACACCATCAGGTGTCCCAGCCACGGCGCGAGCCGATGGCCGGCATAGTTGCGCTGTGCACGCAGTTCGGTCGCGGTGCCCAGCGTCTCGGAGATGCGCTTGGCGGTGCGTTCGTCGTTGGTGGCGAACGTCACCCGGACGTGGCAGTTGTCGAGGATGGAATGGTTCTGGCCGTAGGCTTTGTCGATCTGGTTGAGCGACTGCGCGATCAGGAAACTGCGGATGCCGTAGCCGGCCATGAACGCCAATGCCGTCTCGAAGAAGTCGAGCCTGCCAAGCGCCGGGAACTCGTCCAGCATCAGCAGCAGCTTGTGGCGGCGCGCGATGCCATCCATGCCGTCGAGCGATTCGGTGAGCCGCCGACCGATTTGGTTGAGGATCAAACGGATCAGCGGCTTGGTGCGGCTGATGTCCGAAGGCGGCACCACCAGGTACAGCGATACGGGATGCTCGGCGGAAATCAGGTCGGCGATGCGCCAGTCGCAGCGTGACGTGACTTCGGCCACCGTGGGATCGCGGTACAGGCCGAGGAACGACATGGCGGTGCTCAACACGCCGGAGCGTTCGTTGTCCGACTTGTTGAGCACTTCGCGCGCGGCGGATGCGACGACGGAATGCGGCGCATCGCCCAGGTGCGCGGTCGTCATCATCCGGTGCAGCGTCAGCTCGAACGGGCACGCTGGATCGGACAGGAAATTCGCCACCCCGCGCAGAGTCTTGTCGGTGCCGGCGTAGAGCACATGCAGGATGGCGCCGACCAGCAGCGCGTGACTGGTCTTTTCCCAATGGTTCCTGCGTTCGAGCGCGCCATCGGGATCGACCAGAATGTCCGCCACGTTCTGCACGTCGCGCACTTCATGCGCGCCGCGCCGAACTTCCAGCAGCGGGTTGTAGGCGGCCGACTTCGCATCGGTGGGGTTGAACAGCAGGCAATGGCTGAACCGCGAGCGCCAGCCTGCGGTGAGTGTCCAGTTTTCTCCTTTGATATCGTGGACGACGGCGGATGCAGGCCAGCTCAATAAGGTCGGCACGACCAGGCCGACGCCTTTGCCGCTGCGGGTCGGCGCAAAGGTCAAGACGTGTTCCGGGCCTTCGTGGCGCAGGTATTGGTCGCGATGCAGGCCGAGGAAGACCCCGGCCGGCTGGGTCAGCCCAGCCTTGCGGATGTCGGCGGTATCAGCCCAGCGCGCCGAGCCGTAGGTCGTGACGAGGCGCGACTGTCGCGAGCGCCATACCGACATGGCGATGGCGACCACCACGGCCAGAAGGCCGCTGCCGCCCGCAATCGCACCGCCTATGTCGAAGACATGCGGCGCGTAGGCATCGAAGAAGAACCACCATTCAAACAGCCGCCAGGGGTGATAGACCGGCGTGCCAAAGAAATCGAACCAGGGCGAGCCAAGGCGTACTTGATGTCCGAGGGCTGCCGCTGTCCATTGCGTTGCACTCCATACGCCGGCGATCACGATGCCGAAGACGGCGGCGATCTGGCCGAACAGCACGCCCTGACCTTGCATGACTGGCCTCCGATTTTTCCTGCGCTGATTCCTCGCTCACACGCGGCACAAGGACGTGCCGCATAGCGCGAGGATCAGTGCCGGGTCGGTGCCGGTCAAAGACCGTTATCGGAAGAAAGGTCGAGTAAAAAGCAAGATTTCGCGCGGGAGCGCAGGCAGAGAAAATGCCGCAAGCGATGGCGCGTTGCGGCGTGTCGAGCAAGAAATCGAAAGTTGCGTAGCGAAGCGCCTACGATCAGAACTTGGGGGGATTCTCCGGCGGCGTATAGGGCACCTTGCCATCGCCATAGAACCGCTTGCGTGTGGCCTCGGCGACGCGGTTGCATAGCTCGTCGCCCAGCTTCGCGCGTTCCAGCCTGCATTGCTGGCGCAGCTCTTTAAGCCGCTCAGGGTTGGATGCCAGTTCCTCGACGGTCGGCAGATTAGTTCTTTGAGGTGTCTCGGACTGGCCGCAGGCCGTCAGTGCTGTGGCAAGCAGGAACGGGATGATCTTCTTCATGGCTTGGGCTCCTCCACACGATGAGAATGACGGCCCAATACGGGCCTGCTGGCCTCGGGAGATTCGATGGCTTGCACCCGCTCGATGAAGTGAGCCAGCGTCTCCGATGGTTCGCCTGCCGGACGCAGCAAATAGGTGGTAAGCAGCGGCGAACGCCCCGCCAGAGGCCGGGCCACCACGCCCGGTTCCCGGCTGGCTTCAATGTGTGCGGCGCCTGTCAGACCCAGCGCAAACCCTGCCGATACCAGCGCCATCATCAGGTCGCACGACGTTACCCGCTCGGCCACCAGTGGCTCCATGTCCACGCGGCGCAGTACGCGCTCGATTTGCCGTGCATGGCCTTCGCACGCCTGCGGGTCGCACAACACCAGCGGGAAGCGCAGCACTTCTTCCAGCGGAATTCGCTTGTGCTTGAGCAAGTCATGCCGTGCCGGCACCGCCACCATCAGCGGATCGCTCCAGACCGCTTCTGCAACGATGCCATCGCCGACCTCATCGGACTGGGCGAGTCCCACGTCGTACAGGTCGTCATGCAGTCCTTTGATCTGCTGGGACAACGGCACCTCGAACAATCGAATTTCGACCTCCGGTTCTTCCTGCCGACAAAGTGCCAACAAGGTCGGCAAGCGCGATGGGGTGATTCCGTCAGACAAGGCGATGCGCAACTGACCGTGGAAACCATTGGCCGCTGCCTTCACGCTGTCGCGTGCCTGCTGCAAGGCGGTGAAGACGCGCGGCACATGTTCCAGAAAGAGTGCGCCCGCACGTGTTAGTCGTGTGCTGCGCGTGGTGCGGGCGAACAGCACCACGCCCAGTTCCTCCTCCAGTTCCTTGATAGCTCGCGACAGCGGCGATTGCTCCATATGCAGCCGCTCAGCCGCTCGGGCGAAATGAAGTTCTTCGGCGACAGCGATAAAGCAGCGAAGATGGCGAAGCTCCATCGTCCTCTACCTCGCGATCATGGCTGCGTTTCGTAGTGCGATCTCACGCCTGCTCGGTGGGCAGGACGAAGAGTTCGGCTACATTGACGTGAGCGGGCGCCTGGACCGCGAAGACAACTGCATCGGCAATGTCCGAGGCCTTCAACATAGTGATCTGTTTGCCGAAATCCTCCAGCATCTGGCGGTGCGCGGCGTCAGTGGTCTGTTCGTAGAGTTCCGTTGCCACTGCGCCGGGTTGGATGCAGGTGACGCGGATGTTGTGCTTCTTTCCGACTTCCATGCGCAGACCTTCCGAAAAGGCAGTGACCGCAAACTTGGTTGCCGAATAGACCGTGAGGCCTGGCATCACTTTACGGCCCGCAATCGAGGATGTATTGACGATGTGCCCGGCCTGCTGCGCGATCATCCGGGGCAACACCGCCGCTGTGGTATTGAGCACCCCCTTGATATTCACATCGACCATGCGGCTCCATTCGTCCGTCCGCAGTTGATCAACATCCGAGACAGGCATCAGGCCGGCGTTGTTGAACAGAATGTCGAGCGACCCGTAGGCTGCAATCAACTTCTTGACGCCCGCATCGACGGAGACTGGATCGGCCACGTCCATCTCAATGGCCAAGGCTTCACCGCCCTTGGCGGCGATCTCCGCTCCGAGGGACTCAAGGCGATCCAGCCGCCTAGCGGCAATGCCAACCTTGATACCGGAGGCTGACAGCTTGAGCGCCGTTGCCGCACCAATTCCACTGGATGCACCGGTAATCAGCGCTACTTTTCCTGACAGGCTACTTTCCATTTAGATACCTCGTTTGCAACAGGTGAAGACCTTGCTTCGGGCCAACAGCCCGAAGCGATCGCTCGGTCGTCAAGGCTGGTCGGTCGGACGAACGACGATCTCGTTGATGGCGACCCGACGTGGGTTGGTGACGATGAAGGACACGGTTTCAGCGATGTCCTCGGCATGCAGCCGCTCGACCTCGCCGAACATCGCGGTAAAACCTTCCCACTGACCTTCCTTGTTCCAAAGCTCAGTGGAGGTGGCGCCAGGCTCGACCACGGAGAACCGCACAGATTGCCGCGTGAATTCCTGCCGCCAAGCTTCGGTCGCCGCCGTGACCGCGAACTTGGTTGCGTTGTAGATGGCCACCTGGGCGGCCGCGTAGCGTCCGCCGACCGACGAGATGTTGACCACATCCACCACCTTGCGTGGACTCGTGGCCACCGCCGCAACCAGATGGGGAAGCGCAACCTTCGTCACGTACATCAGGCCGCGCAGATTGACGTCCACCATCTGATCCCAATCCGCCAGAGGAGATTCGATGGACGGGCCATTGAGCATAACGCCCGCAGCATTGACGAGTGTGTCGAGCCGCCCGAACTCGGCGACCGTACTGGCGACGGCCTTCGCCGCCTCCTGCGCCGAGGAGATGTCGGCTTCGATTGGCAGCGCAGTCCCGCCGGCCACCCGGATCTGCTGGGCCAGTTTCTCCAGACGGTCCGCACGGCGGGCAACGAGCGCGACATGCGCGCCCTCCCCTGCCAGGCGCAGCGCCGTCGCCTGACCAATCCCACTGGATGCGCCCGTCACCAGAGCAACGGTTCCGTCAAGTTTCTCGAATCTGCTCACGATGAACTCCTGAATTGACAGCAATGATTCGGCGTCGGCGCGGCTGTGACAGCACAGGAACCCCGCCTACACGATTCATCGAAACTGTAGGGCCGCGTGGCGATACCCCGTGACTCCAATCCTGTCTGATGATTGCCTAATTCTCTTGATTCGCCACTAAATTGCTAAGATGTTGGCTTGGGTTGTGCATACTGCGATTGCTCCAGATCCGATACCGTGGGAGAACGCCATGATTCTTGAACCGGACCAAAGTGATCGCCGTCGCCGCAAGCAGACCGAGCCCATCCGTGCCGGCCTTGCACAGCAGGTCGCAGCATTCGTCGGAAACGAGCGGGAACGTGTCACGTCTTTGCCCGGCCTGAGCTTTTCGAAGGTCACGGCACCTACGCCGCCTACGTCCTATCTGTACGATCCCAGCATCTCGATGATCATTCGTGGCAGGAAGCGCGTTCAGCTCGGAGGAACAACCTACATCTACGACGAGTCCCGTTTCCTGCTGACAGCCGTGAATCTTCCGACGGTGACCGAGGTGCTGGAGGCCAGCTCCGACGCACCCTATCTCTCGCTGCTCATGAGGCTGGACCTACAAGCGGCCCGGCAAATGATCGCCGAGGTGGACACGCATGAAGCGAACATGTCAGTAGGCGGCGCTGCCATGGCAACCGGTCCCGCCACGCTCGAACTTTTCGATGCCATCAAGAGACTGGTTGATCTGCTCGACAAGCCCAAGGATCTTGCCCACCTGGGCGTATTGATCCAACGGGAAATCATCTATCGGATTCTTACCAGCCCTGCCGGCGCGCGCTTCCGCGAAACTGTCCTGCTCGGCACGCAAAGCCAGAGGACAGCCAAGGCAATCGCCTGGCTTCGGGAGAACTACATGCAGCCCCTCAAAGTCGAGGATCTGGCGGAAATGGCCGGCATGGGTGTGTCCACACTGCACCATCATTTCCGGGCCATGACCGCGATGAGCCCCTTGCAGTATCAAAAACATCTGCGGCTGCACGAGGCCCGCCGCATTCTTCTTGGGGAGAACGTGGATGCGGCGACCGCCGCGATTCGCGTTGGCTACGAAAGTGCGTCGCAATTCAACCGCGAATACCGGCGCATGTTCGGCGCGCCTCCCATCCGCGACGTCACGCCATTGCGCACCACCAAAGCAAATCGCGGATTGAACTGATCCATCAGGAGTGCTGTTCGCAGAGGACGAACTTTCAACGGGGATGCTCGTTCGGCTCCCCCGCAGCCAGCAGCTTAGCTTCGATTGCCAGGAATCGCGTGGCCACCATCGACAAGCAGATTCTGGCCGGTCACGAAACTGGCACCGGAGGAGCACAGCCAGACGACCACCTCGGCGATTTCCTCTGAAGTACCGACACGGTGCATCGGCGTATGCGCAACGAACGGTTTCAGCGTCTCTTCGGTCGTGCTGCCGCGCATCATCGGCGTGTCGATCACGCCGGGATTGACGTTGTTGATGCGGATGCCGAGGTCGGCGCATTCCAGCGCCAGCGCCCGCACCAAGCTGTCCAATCCGGCCTTGGTCGCCGAATAGAGGCCGGAGCCCTTGAGGACACCATGCGCGAGCCACGACGAGGTGTTGACGAGGGCGCCGCCATGCCCCTGTCGCTTCATCTGGGCGATCTCAGCGCGAGCGCAGAGCCAGGTCCCCCGCAGGTTGACGTTGATCGTCCTGTCGAAGTCCTCCGGGGTTAATTCCTCGATCGGTCCCCAGCCGCCCATCACGCCGGCGTTGTTGAACGCCACGTCCAGCTTGCCGAAACGGGACACCACTTGTTCGACCATCGCCGACACCTGCTCCGGGTCGGCGATATCCGTCGGGATGCCGATGGCGGCTCCGCCGAATCCCGAAATCTCGGCGACGACTTCATCGAGTTCGGAGGCCCGACGCGCGGCGACGGCGACCTGCGCGCCTCGACGCGCGAAGAGCAAAGCGGTGGCCTTGCCCATTCCAGAGTTGCCGCCAGTCACGAGAACCGTCTTGCCTGCATAGTCTTGTTGCATTTCATAGTTCCTGAAAAAAGAGGGGTCGGCTGGATGAAGGAGATCGGATGCCGATCAAGAATCGACGGTGACCACGATCTTGCCGATCTGGGCATTGGATTCGAGATAACGGGTCGCCTCGACGATCTCTTCCAGGCCGAAAACCTTCCCGACGATTGGTCGCAATGTGCCCGATGCGACCGCGTCGTCGACGAACTTGACGAATGCCTCGCGGCGCACGGGATCGTTCACCCAGTCGCGATAGACGAAACCTCGGATCGTCAGACGCTTGACCAGGAGGTTCATCGGCGGAACCACGTTCGGGTCCAGGCTAAGCAGCCCGTAAATTATGAGGACGCCATGCGTGGCGGCCAGCTCGGTGTACTTGGCGACGTCCGGGCCAGCAACCGCGTCGAACACGACGCGGGCACCGGTGCCCTCGGTGATCTCCTTGACGCGGGTCACCATGTCCTCATCGTCGGTCACGATGACGTGCGCCGCACCGGCGCGCAGCAGCGCCTCCTTCTTGGCCGCTGTGCGCGTGGTCGCGATCGGGATGGCGCCCAGCAGGTTGGCAACCTGGATCGCCGTCACGCCGATGCTGCTCGATGCCGCGGTGATCAGGACATGTTCGCCCCGTTTCAGCGCCGCGTAATCGACCAGCGCACCGTAAACCACTGCTGCCGCCATCCACAGCGACGCAGCTTCGTTCCAGTCCAGCGACGACGGGTGCTTGACGACGAACTCGGCCGGTACGTTGGCGAGTTCGCCGTAGGTGCCCCAGCGGCTGATCGAGTTGGGCGGGATGACGCTGACGGCGTCCCCGACCGACAGACCGCGCACGTTCTCGCCGACCGCCTCAATCAGGCCGGCGGCCTCGTACCCGATCCGGGCCGGGAACACAGGCTGCTCGTCGTAGTGGCCCGCGCGGAACATGGCTTCAGCGCGGTTCAGGCCGATGGCCTTGACCGCGATGCGAACCTCGTCCGCCGCGGGCGGCGGAACCTCGAAGTCCTCCAACTGCAGGACGTCCGGCCCGCCCAATTGGTGTATGCGAACGACACGTGACATGGCTGGCTCCCGTGCCCGAATCAGGCGATTTCGACGACGATCTTGCCGAACAGGTCCGGTGCGCTCTGGGCCTGATAGGCGTCCTTCGCATCGGCGAAGGGGATGACGCGATCGATCACCGGCTTGATCTGGTGCTTGTCGATGAAGCGGATCATCTCTTCCTGGGCGTCACGCGGGCCGACCGGAATGCCGCGCACGCTCGCGCCCTTGGCGAAGAACAGGCCCGGGTCGATCGCCTCGCCGAAGTTGAACAGGCCGACCACACCGATGTCGCCACCGAAGGCCAGCGCTTGCACCGACTGGTTGATCGAACCGAAGCCGGCGGTATTCACCACCTTGTCCACGCCGCCGGTGGCCGCATAGATGGACTGCCCCCAGTTTTCGTCGGTGCGATAGTTGAAGACGTCCTCGGCACCGAGGTCGAGCAGGTGGGAACGCTTGTCGTCCTTGCTGGTGGTCACATAGGTCTTCGCACCCAGTGCCTGGGCGAAGGCCATCGCGAACAGCGATACGCTGCCGGTGCCCAGCGACAGCACCTTCTGGCCCGATTTCACCGGGTAGGCGTTTTGCAGCGCCGTCCACGCCGTCAGCGCAGCGCACGGCAGCGTCGAGGCTTCCACATAGTTGAGCGTGCCAGGCGCGCGGGTCAGGCGGGCGGCCGGCAGCACGACGTACTCGGCCAGGACGCCATCCTCGTCCAGCGAACCCAGGCCCAGGCCGATGCCGGGGTGCGGCGGCCACTGGATGAAGTCGCGCAGGTAGACGGTGATCACCTTGTCGCCCACGGACCACTGCTCGACACCTTCGCCGAGCGCATCGATATCGCCGGCGCCATCAGCCACCGGGATCAGGTCACGATCCAGACGCCAGTTGCCACCGGCATCGCCCAGGACGAGTTGCTCGCGGTAGTTCAGCGATACCGCACGAATGCGCACGCGAACTTCGCCCGGACCCGGTTCAGGCTTTTGGGCATCTTCGAGGACCAGACCATCAAGGGTCGTCGCCCCGCTCTTCAGAATCCAACGCTTCATCGTTTTCGCTCCTAGTCAGGCAATTTGAGATGTGGGCCGGGCAACGAGATCGCATGCATTACCGGGCACTCAAGCAACTATAGGAAGGCCTCAATTGATTGATAAGATGGAGTTTGGTTGATGGGGTTATGAGTGAGGCTCAGCAATGAAACGAGCAGATTTTGCGGACCTGATGGCTTTTGCAGTGATCGCCGAAGAGCGGAGCTTTACCCGTGCTGGCAATAGACTGGGAATCTCAAGCTCCGCGCTCAGCCATGCCATTCGCCTTCTGGAAGAGCGCCTCGACGTCAAGCTGCTCAGCAGGACCACCCGTAGCGTCGCGCCTACGGCCGCAGGCGAACGCCTTCTTGCGCGGCTGCGGCCTGCGCTTCAAGAGGTGGGGGACGGGTTGGAGGAGATCGCCACAGAGCACGCCGGCCCCAGCGGCCACGTCCGCATCAATTCGCACCGCAGCGCCGCCGTGCTCTACGTCATGCCCAAGCTGCAGGCCCTGCGCAAGAAGTACCCAGGCATTACGCTGGACCTCACAACGGAAGAGGGGCTGGTCGATATCGTTTCGGCCGGCTATGACGCGGGTATCCGAAACGGCGAGCGGCTGGCGCAAGACATGGTTGCCGTGCGCATCAGCCCGGACTACAAAACGGCCGTGGTCGCCGCGCCCAAGTACCTCAAGAGTGCCCCGGCAATTGAACGTCCAGAGGACCTGGTGCGGCAATCGTGCCTGGCCTATCGGATGAGCACGTCCGGCGCCTTGCTTCGATGGCAGTTCCAGCGCGGGTCGCGCACATTCGACGTGGCAGTCAAGCCGACCTTCATCACCAATGACATGGACCTGCTGATAGATGCCGCCGTTGCCGGGACGGGGGTGGGCTATCTACTTCGGGAGCAGGTAGCAGAGCACTTGGCCAGCGGCAAGCTGGTGGAACTGCTGCCCAAGTGGTCCATGCGCTATGAAGGGACTTTCTTGTACTACCCGAGCCGTCGCCAGATGCGGCCCGCCTTGCGGGCCGTCATCGAGATGCTGCGATACGAAGGACGGCCCTGAAGGCATCCGCGGAAGATCGCAGAGCGGCTGGATGCTTCCTCAGCGACGTCCTTGTCTCCCGTACCGAGTCGCGTCCGACTACATCCGTCCGCCATTGGCAGACCATGTGCTCCCGGTGACGAAACTGCTCGTCCCCTCCGCCAAGGTGACATAGAGCGGGGCCATTTCCACTGGCTGCCCCACGCGCCCAACCGGCGTAATGCGATTGAGATTTTCAACGTTGTTGTCAGGAGCGCCGAAATAGATCTGCAGTGGGGTCCAGATAGCGCCAGGAGCGACGCCGTTTACCCGAATGCCACGTTTGGCGACCTGGTTCCCAAGAGCGGCGGTAAAAGCGACCAGTGCCGCCTTTGTAGCGCTGTAGTCCAGAAAGGCATCAGAAGGCAGGTAGGCCGTGACCGAATTCGTGAACACAATGGCACTCCCCGGCTTCATCACCGCGATGGCGGCCTTCGACAACCAGAACGCGGCGTACAGGTTGGTCTTGATCGTCTGGTCGAATTTTTCGCTCGGGTGTTCGAGGATGTCGGGCAGGAACCAGCCGTAGCCGGCGTTGCTGACGAGGATGTCCAAGCCACCCAGCTCGCTTTCCGCCTTGGCCACCAGACCCCGGCAGAATTCTTCGGTGCGGATATCGCCGGGGATCGCAACGGCCTTGCGGCCCTCGCGGCGGATGAGGGCGATCACTTCTTGAGCGTCCGGCTCTTCCTCGGGCAGGTAGTTGATCGCAACGTCGGCGCCTTCGCGGGCATAGGCGATGGCCGCCGCACGACCGATGCCGGAATCGCCGCCCGTAACCAGGGCGCGGCGACCGGCGAGGCGCCCGCTCCCGCGATAGCTCGTTTCTCCGCAGTCGGGCCTCGGTGTCATCTTGCTTTGAAGCCCGGGCCAGGCCTGCGACTGCGTCGGCTGGTTGTTCGGGAACACAGTACGCGGGTCGCTGAGCGGCTGGGCGGGGTTTGAAGGCTGTGCAGCGGCGCTCCCCGCCGATGCGGACAGTGAGGCTACTGCCAGCCCTGCAATGGCCGCGCCCTTGATCACGGAACGACGGCTCGCATCAATGTCGTCTTCGACGGTTGAACCAATGGTTGGAGTCTTCTCAGTCATCTCGATTCACCTTTCTTTGGCCGTATCTATCCGGCGAGAGGGAGCCTGAACGCAGGCGGGTTTTACTCAGCGATATCCGTCGAGGCCGACAGCTCGCGCCACTGGTCGGCGACAGCACGATCCTTGGTCGCCCGGCCTGTGATGACGTCATAGGCGTCCGATCCGGCAGCGAAACGGACCGGTGGCTCGTTTGAGGCGGCCAGCGTGACAAGCACCTTGCCGAGCTTGTTCGGGTCTCCGGCCTGTCTGTGATTCATGGCGTCGAGGTGCGCCTTGAAGCTGACCGCGTAGTCCGCGTAGTCGGCAATGTCGATGTCGCCATAGGACACCGAGCTGGCATCCAGGAAGTCGGTGCGAAAGAAGCCCGGTTCGATCAATGTGGTTTTGATGCCGAACGGCTTAAGTTCGAAGCTGATGCCCTCCGACCAGCCTTCCAGCGCGAACTTGGTAGCACTGTAGATGGAGCCGCCTTCGGCGCCGATCAGGCCACCTATCGACGACACGGTGAAGACGTGACCGGAACGCTGCGCACGCATGATCGGTAGCACTGCCCGCGTGACCGCGAGCGTGCCGAAGAAGTTGGTGTCGAACTGCCGCTCGATCGCAGTGGCGGATTGCTGCTCGAACACGCCAAGCTGGCCGTAACCGGCATTGTTGACCAGCACGTCGATGCGGCCGAATCGCTCGGACGCCGCGTCAACCGCAGCTTGGATCGATGCCTGGTCGGTGACGTCCAGTCGTAGTGCCAGGAGGCGACCGCCACCCACATCAGCGAGTCCGGCCTCCACCTGTTCGGGCTTACGGGCCGTAGCGACGACCTGGTCTCCTGCCTCCAGTACCGCACGGGCGATGCCCAGCCCGATGCCGCGGTTTGCCCCCGTAATGAACCATGTCTTCATGTGCCTTCTCCTACAAATATTTCCAGAACGGCCGTCAGGGAAGCCTTCAACCGCCGTCGATGCGGACGTTGTCGAACGTTGCGGTGGCGACACCGGATGGGTCGTGTGCGCAAAGGAAAAGCCCGACCTGGACTTCTTCGCCAAGATCGAGATCCGCAAGCTCGGTATGAGTGAACGGCTCCCCGGATCGCGCGACCGACATGATGAATTTGCGCCCGCGTCGTTCGAACTGGATTACGTCCGGCGCTTTGACCGGCGACTCGATCAACTCGGTCTGGCCACCCGTTGTGCGGCGGAACTGAAGCGACGCCATGCCGTTGCCGCTGAGGACGGCATCAGCGTAGGCGGCGTTGTCGTCAAGCGAGGTGCGCACGATCCACCCGAGTTTTCGGTGCGGTTCGCCGTCGCTCGTGAAGCGCGCGTTCGTGCGCAAGATGAAGTCGCCGCGCAGCGTCTTCCACACGGCGTGAAACTCATCATGCGTGCCCCACATGTTCGTGCCGGACGCACGCAACGTGTAGGTTTGGCGTTCCGGGTCATACGTCGTCGAGCCAGCGATAGCCGGCTCGCCAACGTCGGCGGCATGCGTGAAGGTGCCGAGATCCGTGCGCACCGCGGGCGGTTGACGATCTGCCGCAGGGCTGGCCACGCCGAGCGCGGGTGCGACCAGGATCATGCAAGCAATCACGAGCCCGATGCCGCGGCCCGCGCCCGTGTTGAACCATCTTTTCATGCGTCTTCTCCCGTGAGTGGATTGAGGAACCACAGTCAGGGGAGGCTCCAGCCGCCGTCGATCACCAGTTCCGAGCCGGTCACGTAGCGGGCCTCGTCCGAAGCGAGGTAGACGGCGCCATGGGCGATATCGGACGGCTGGCCGCGCACGCCCATCGGCACGAGCGCCAGTACGGCGGCGTTCTCCTCCTCAGTGAGGGTGGCCATCGCTGGCGTTTCCGTGTTGCCTGGAAGGATGGTATTCACCCGGACACCGCGGCGTGCGTAACGCAGGGCGGTCGCCTTGCTCAGCATGCGCACGCCGCTCTTGGAGGCGTGATAGGCGACGAAACCATCGGTGGCGATGATCGCGTAGAGGGACGCGATGTTCACGATCGCACCATTACCAGACTTCTCAAGCTCCGGTAGCACCGCCTTCATGCCGAGAAATGGCCCGGTGAGGTTGACCGCGATGACCTTGTTCCAATCGTCAACCGAGATCTCGTCAATGCCCGAATTGTTGAAGATCGCAGCGTTGTTCACGAGTGTGGTCAGCTTGCCAAAGTTGGCGACCGCCGCCGCCACGGTGGCGGCCCAGTCGGTTTCGCTGCTCACATCGAGCTTCTGGAAAATTGCCTGCTTGCCCTGGCCACGCAGTTGCGCGGCGACCTCTTCGCCTTGCTCGGCCAGCACGTCGGCGACGACGACGCTAGCCCCCTCCGCCGCGAAGATCTCGGCGTGCCCCTTGCCGATCCCGCGCGCCGCGCCAGTGATGATCGCGACCTTTCCTTCAAGTCTTCCAGCCATGATGCCGCCCTTCAAGAATTGCCAAGGGTTCGAGCATCACCGGAAGACACGTTGAGACGTGAGCCTGATCCTTCCCAATCGTTGCCTGATCGTCTTGTGGGCAACGATTTTTGTCATTGGTAGAAGCTTGCCGGGTGCGATGTGGCGCCAGCCTTGTCCGCTGGAGGCAACAGGCAAGCTTGTCCCCATCACTGAAAAACGACTCGCCGCCTGAGGCAACTCACCGCGTCAATGCGGCACTCGGTCGACGCTTACTGGGGGCCGAGCTGGAGATGCCCGGCTTCACAGCCGCGCGCGTGAAACTTCGCTCATCGGAGATGACCGAGAACGTCATCAAGTCGTTAAGATCGTCCCGTTTCATTCCTGCATTCTCCTCAGTAGAGCGAAACTTTTGTTGAGGCAAACCTCGCTATCGTTGACTGTCGATGGATGACCGCGCAAGAGCCAAATCGCTAATGTAGACCACTCCACATCGCACGAATTACTGAGCCTGACTCACAACCTCATTCGATTTATGCCGGCTTATCGGAATGATTGGGCGGACTTACCATCCGACGAGAAGGTGACGAAACGCACCGTCGCGGGTTCGCAGTTCGGAGAAGGAGCAGCCATGAAGCGTTGGGTTCTGAAGTCGGGTCAGTACGATCTCAGTAGTCTGGTCCCACAAGAGGTGCCGAAGCCGGAGCCAGGCCCCGGCGAAGTCAGGATTCGCCTGCACGCAGTCTCCCTCAACTACCGCGATCACTACGTGGTCACGCTGCCGCTCTGGCGTGGCGAGGGCGACCTCGTTCCGGTGGCCGATGGCGCCGGTGTCGTCGATGCGATTGGTGACGGCGTCGATGACTGGAAAGTGGGTGATCCGGTCATCAACCTCTACCTGCGTGATTTCTTTGCCTGGCCGCCTCACGCGAACATGGGCATGGGACTGGGCTCGTGCGGTGAACACGGCCTGCTGACCGAGTACGCCGTTCTACCGGCGGCGCGTCTCTTACCTGCGCCCAAGTCCCTCTCCATGATCGAGGCCGCGACAATCCCATGCGCTGCCCATACCGCATGGACAGCGCTGATGAAGCTCAGTCCGGCCCGCCCAGGCAACAAGATCCTGATCCTCGGCACCGGCGGCGTGTCGCTGTTCGCTCTGACTCTGAGCCGGAAACTCGGTTTCGAGGCAATCGTGACCACAAGCCAGGAGGACAAGCGCCAGCGCCTCCTCGATCTTGGCGCCAGCGCCGTCGTCAACTACCGCGACGATCCCGACTGGGGCAGTACCGTCCATAGCCTTACCGGAGGGGGCGTGGACAAGGTGGTGAACAATGCCGGCGTTGGGTCTCTGAACCAATCTATGGCAGCGCTCAAGTTCGGCGGCAACGTCGTGACGGTCGGATTGATGACCAAAGCGACGGAGCTGGACGAGTATGCGTTTCTCGGCAAGGGTCTGACGCTTCACGGAATGCCCGTGGGTGGCCGCGACGGGCTTCAGGAGTTGATCGCATTCACTGATGCATCGGGCCTGAAGCCGGTCATCCACAAGGTGTTCGGCTTCGACGACGCGAAGCGTGCCTACGAAGAGCAGCACGCCCGCGATCTCTTCGGAAAAATCGTGATCGAGATTGCCTGACTCGTATCAGGTGATTGCACGCAGCCCCCATCCACGAGATAGCATCCATGATTCTTTACGACGCAAACGCCCCAGGCCCCAATCCGGTAACGGTCAGGCTATTCGTCCTCGAACGTGGCGGGCTGTCGCTCGACGTCGAGACGGTTGACCTCGCCAGCTTGGCGAACCGTGCGAAGGCCTATCGCTCGACGGTGAACGCACGCGGAGAGGTGCCGGCACTGAGGCTCGACAATGGCAAGATCATTACCGAGATCACGGCCATCTGCGGCTATTTCGACGAGGTGGCCAAGGGCGGCCGCCGGCTGTTCGGCGAGACGCCCGAGGAACGTGCGGAGATCCATATGTGGACACGGCGCATGTACCTCGAAATCTGCCATCCCGCCGTGACCTGGTGGCGCGGCACCGATGCCGGTGAGAACCTCTATCGCGGCACCCGCGTCCTCTTCCCCGAGGCCAAACGCAACAACCGGCTTCTGGCGGAACAGGGCCTCAACCAGCTCGACGACGATCTCGAAGGAAAGGCATTTATCGCTGGTGACCGGATCACCATGGCGGACATCATGCTCTTCGGCTTCATGGGGTCGATGATCGCCGCAATTCCCTGGTACAACCCGCCTGGCCGGAAGAATGTTGCCGCTTGGTACGACCGCATGGCAAAGCGCGAGTCTGCGCAGAAGATGATGAGCCATTTCGATTCGCACATCACCAACTAACGACGGTGTGCGGCCATCGTGCGTCAGCCGACGGATATCCCCCTTTGCTGGCTTACCTCCCAAGACACCCCGCCGTCGCGCACCGTCGCGGCGATCTGCTGGCCTAGCCGCTGTTCAATCACCGGCCGCCACGGCACCAAGCTGAATCCCTTACCGTCGTCGAGCATCGCATAGCGCCCGCTCGCCAGCATGACTGAGCGCCGGTAGATACCGGCCACGCGCTGCCCGTCCGCCACTGGCCGATGCGCCAGTCCGGTGTCGGCGGCAAAGTCCTGTGCGGCCTTCGCCAGATCGCGTCCGCGCAGCGTCGCCAGCAGGTTGCGCGCCAGGATCACGCGCTGCCCACGCCGCTCGGCCAGCCCCTGTTCGGTCAGGAAGTCGGCTCGCTGTTGCAGGGTGTTCTTGACCTCGCCGCCAAAGCCCAGGTCGCCCAGCCCCTTGCCGCCGCCGATCAACTGCTGATCCAGCCAGGTCGCGCCGATGACGCGGACCTGTCGCTCAATCGGAAGGTGCGATTTCAGTTCCACCGCCACGCCGCCCAGTCGCTGCGCGTCGTACTGGCGGCCACGCTCGGCCAGGTCGTCCGGCACCTTCCATAACCCCTCGGCCACGCGCTCCACGATGCCGGCCCGGCGCAGGGCTTCCAGTCGGCGGACGTGGGCCGCGACGACTTCCTGCGGATCGCGTCCGGCCTTGGCCCGGCCTTGCTCAATCGCCAAATGATGATCGGCGCGATACAGGCTATCGCTCGCCAGCGCGGCGATGTTCTTGTCAGCCGCCCGCACCTCGGCGGAACCGCGCACTTCCACCACCGTGCCGGTGGGATAGTTCGCCAGTTCGTCGCGGGCGTTCAGCGCAACGTAGTGGGCCTTGCCGTCAGTGCCGTCGATGACCAGATAGCCGCGGTCGTGCAGCTCGTCGGCCAACCCCTTGGCGGCCACGCGGCCGACGATGGTGCGGTCGTCGTCGCCCAGCTCGAACACTGCCAGCTCGCGCGGCTGGCCGCTCATGGCCCGCTGCATGGTGCGGATGATGTCGCCACGCTCGCCCAAGGCGCGCAAGGTCTTCTCCGCGTCCGCATGGACGGCCCAGGTGCCGGGCTGCGTCTCGTCGGCCAGGCCCAGGCGCTGCAAGCGTTGCAGCCGGCCGATCAGCAGCAGGCGCTGGCGTTGCAGCCGGGGTTCGTTGAAGCGTTCGATCTGCACCCGTCCATCCTCGCCGGCCTCGCGCTGCAAAGTGCGGTCGAGGCTCGTCCACCGCTCTTGCTCCACTTCGCGCTGCAAGGTCTGCTGGATCTCCAGCTCGGTGCGCGGTCCCAGCCATTCGGTCGCCAGTTCGGTGGCGCGATGGCGGAAACCGTGGGCGATGTAGTCGCCCGCGATGATGAGGTCTTTGCCGGCGTCGTCGCGCCCGCGCACGATCAGGTGGGTGTGCGGGTTGTCGGTGTTCCAGTGATCGACCGCCACCCAATCCAGCCGCGTGCCCAGGTCGGCTTCCATCCGATTCACCAGATGCCGGGTGTAGGTACGCAGGTCGTCCAGCTCGGCGCCGTCCTCCGGTGAGACGATGAAGCGGAAATGGTGCCGGTCGTCGGCGGCCCGCTCCTTGAAGGCATCCAGGTCGGCTTCGTCGGTCTGCG
>Ga0182743_1000868_pt1 | contig 33213 bp, 35 predicted proteins | sample eDN3rd30CKraftOP_FD_128522 | JGI IMG/M metagenome (GOLD analysis project Ga0182743, IMG submission 128522) | Enriched Organic Plus compost microbial communities from Emeryville, California, USA - eDNA 3rd pass 30_C Kraft OP (version 2) (version 2) ... | reverse complement strand
TTTTTTGCGAGAGCCCTAGCGCGCTGGCGCCAAAAATTTCCCAGTTGCGGGAAAATGGCAAAAAAAGGAGGAGAAAGCATGGCCATCACGTACGAGGGCGGCTGCGCGTGCAGCGCCGTCCGTTTCCGGTTGACCAGCGAGCCGATGTTCGTGCACTGCTGCCACTGTACCGAGTGCCAACGGCTGACGGGCAGCGCATTCGCCGTCAACGCGCTGATCGAGGCCGACCGGGTGCACCTGCTGCGCGGCACGCCGCGTGCGCGTGTCGTGCCCACCGAAATGGGGCGCACCCGCACCATCTACCGTTGTCCCGATTGCGGCGTGGGGCTCTGGAGCCAGCACCCCGACCTGGGCGAGCGCGTGGCGCTGGTGCACACCGGCACGCTGGACGAGGGCCGCCGGCTGGCGCCGCAGGCGCATTGCTTCGCCCAGTCGCGCCAGCCGTGGGTGACGCTGCCGCCCGGCGCCTACGTGGCCGACGCGCACTACGAGCTGGAGGCCTGTTGGCCCGTGGCCAGCCTGCAGCGGCTGGACGCGGCCCTGGAAGAGGCCTAGCCGCGCAGCCGCGGCCGGTTCGCCGGCGGCGGCGGCCGGCTGCGGTTATGCTGGGACATTGCTTCCGAATTTCCGCAGGAGTCGCCATGCCGGCCTGGATCCCCTTACTCAAAGCCTCGCTGCCCTACCTGGCGCAGATTGTTACCACGGCCATTCCCGTGTTCTCCAAGCCCGCCGGCAAGGGCGCCGCCGACGAGGTGCTGGCCCGGCAGATTGCCGAGCTGCAGACGGCCGTCACGCAGAACGCCGAGTCGGTGCACGTGATGGCAAGCAAGCTGCAGGAAACCATCTCGGGCATCGAGCTGGCGGCACAGAGCCTGCAGGCGCAGATGGCGGGGCTGAAACGCCTGGTGGGCGCCGCGCTGGGCGTGGCGGCGGTGGCGCTGGGCGTGGCCGTGTGGTCGGCGGGAGCCTGAGCCATGGCCGATCCCACGCAAGCGCACCCCCGGGACGCCGTTGCGTCCGAGATCGAGCGCCGCCTGACGCAGCTGGAGGTGAAGGCCGCCTTTGCCGATGACCTGGTCGATCAGCTCAACCGCACCGTGTTCCGCCAGCAGCAGCAGATCGAGCTGTTGATGCGCGAACTGATGGAGCTGCGCCAGCAGGCGCCGGGCGGGCCGGCGCCGTTTCGCAGCCTGCGCGACGAGCTGCCGCCGCATTACTGAGACAGCGGCGTTTCACGCTCCCGGCACACGACGCCTGCGAGCTACCGTGCCTCGCCGCCGCAGGGCGGTGCGGCCTTCAGCGCCGCTGCGATCTCTGCCGGCGTGAGGTCGCGCTGGTGGGTGGCCACGGACCAGATGTGGCCGAAAGGATCCACCAGCTGGCCGTAGCGGTCGCCCCAGAACATGTCGGCGGCAGGCATGCGCACCGTGGCGCCCGCCTCGACGGCGCGTGCCATGACGGCGTCTACGTCCTCCACGTACAGGTGCAGCACCACCGGCGAGCCCTTCAGGGCCTTCGGGCCCGGGCCGCCGTACTCCGGAAAGGCATCGGCCAGCATCACGGGCGAGTCGCCGATGCGCATCATGGCATGCATCAGGCGGCCGTCGGGGCCGGGCAGGCGGGTCAGCTCCACCGCGCCGAAGGCGCGCACGTAGAAATCGATGGCGGCAGCGGCGCCTTCGCATATCAGGTGGGGCGTCAGCGTGTGCATGCCATCGGGGATGGGCTTGACGGTGTCGGGCATTGCGGTCTCCTTGGAATGGGGCGGCGCCGCGCGGTTCCGTTGCGGGCGCTACATCGGCACGACGAGCGAGCGTGCTCCGGGTCGACACCGGGCCGCCAAAAATTATGTAACCGCGTGTCGCGGCGTGGCACCCAGGCCGCCGGAATGCGTTCGGCGCCTACCCGGCCGCTTCGGCCGGCATGTAGATCTGGGCATACCCCTCGCGGATGGCCGAGGTGATCTGGTCCAGGCGGCGGTCGATGTGCTTTTCCAGCAGGCCGATGCAGGTGGCTTCGTCGCGCGCCTGCAGGGCCTCGAGGATGCGCCGGTGCTCCAGTTGCGTGCCGGGACGGTCGCGGCTTTTCATGTCGATCCAGCGCACGAAGCGGATGCGCGCGTTGACGTTGCGCAGCACGCGCAGCATCTCGACGTTGCCCGACATGGCCAGCAGGCGCTCGTGGAAGGCCTCGTCCAGCGTCACCAGTTCGGCCACGCTGCGTTCGCCGGGATCGGGGCCGGTGGCGTCCAGGAAGGCCAACGCCTCGCGGATGTCCTCGTCGTTGGCCCGCTGTACCGACAGCCGGGCGCCGGCCATCTCGATGGCCTTGCGCAACTCGTACAGATAATAGACCTCGTGGATGTCGAGGTCGCGGCAGAAGAAGCCCTTGCCGGGCTGGAAGCGCAGCAGGCCTTCAATGACGAGCCGGTTCAATGCTTCGCGCAGCGGCGTGCGGCTGACTTCCAGGCGCTTGGCCAGGGCGACTTCGTTGAGCTTCTCGCCGGGCTTGAATTCGTAGCCGATGGCCATGGACCGCAGCTGGCCATAGACTCGGTCGACGGTGCTGTCGCTGGCGTCGGTCACGTGGTCTCCGTGGATTGCCGGGCCGCGGCGGAACGTGCCGCGCTGGAAATCCGTATAAGCATCGATCGGCGGCGGCCGGCAGGAGGCCGGACTGCGCCACCCCGGCGGCCGCGTCAGGCGGCATATTAGTCCATTCGGATGCGGCCGCAGGCGACGCCCAAGGCCGCGGCCAGCATATCACTTGACTGAATACAGAACAATAATCATGATGTGTATACAACTGGGGCGGATCCCGCCCGTGTCTCCACGTCTCGCGGCGCCATCCGCACCGCCGCCTTCACGGAATCCTATGAAAGCCATCTTCGTCGACGCCAATCCCACCCTGGCCGCCGTGGCCGAGCGCCTGCACCGTGCCGACGATCCGGCACTGGCCGTCAACCGGCAGCCCGACATCACGCCGGAACAGCTGCCCGAGGTGCTGAGCGGGGCCGAGATCGCCATCATCGACCACACCCATCTGCCCACCGACATCGCACGCCGCTGCGCCGGCCTGAAGCACGTCGTCTTCCTGGGCACCGGCGCGCGTTCGTACATGAATCCCGAAGATCTGGCCGGCCTGGGCATCGAGGTGCACATCATCAAGGGCTATGGCGACACCGCGGTGGCCGAATGCGCCTTCGCGCTGATGTGGGCCGCCGCCAAGGGCTTTGCCGGCATGGACCGCGGCATGCGCGCCGGCAACTGGCTGCGCACCGACGGCATGCAGATCACGGGCAAGACGCTGGGCCTGGTGGGCTTCGGCGGCATCGCCGCCGAAATGGCGCGGCTGGCCCAGGGAGCAGGCATGCAGGTCATCGCATGGAACCGCAGCCCCAAGCAGCATCCCGGCGTGGAATTCGTCGAGCTGGACGATCTGCTGGCACGCAGCCACGTGGTGTCGCTGCACCTGCTGCTGACCGACGAGACGCGCGGCCTGCTGTCGCGCGAACGCATCGCCCGCATGCGCGACGGCGCCATCCTGGTCAATACCGCCCGCGGCGCGCTGGTCGATGAGGCCGCGATGATCGATGCGTTGCGTTCGGGCAAGCTGGCGCATGCCGGCCTGGACGTCTACGAGGTCGAGCCGCTGCCCAAGGACCATCCCCTCACCACGCTGCCCAACGTCACGCTGTCGGCGCACTCCGCCTTCCGCACGCCCGAGGCCAGCGACAACCTGGTGCAGGCCGCGCTGAACCACTGCCGCCGCATCTCGGGGCAGGGGACGCAGCAATGAATGACGAGTGCACGGCACCGGGATCGCGCCGGGGCCCGGCGCCCGCGTGCCGCCGCGGCGTCACCGTGCAGGTCGCGTGCCCATCTTGCGCGGGCTCATGGTGATGGCCACCCGCTGACGCCGCCCGCCTGCTTTCCTCATCGCTTCATCATTGCCGCCATGTCTTCCTCCGCCACCTCTGACACTTCCCCGTTCCGCCGCGCGGACCGCATCGCCCGCATCGCCGTCTCCGAGATCCTGCGCATCGGTGCGCGGGCCGCGCAACTGAGGCAGGCCGGCCGCGACATCATCGTGCTGGGCGCGGGCGAGCCCGACTTCGACACGCCGGACAACGTGAAGGACGCCGCCATCCGGGCCATCCGTGCCGGCGACACCAAGTACACGCTGCTCGACGGCACGCTGGCGCTCAAGCGGGCCATCGCGGCCAAGTTCGAGCGCGAGAACGGCCTGTCCTACGATCTCGACGAGATCACCGTGGGCGCGGGTGCCAAGCAGGTGCTGCACAACGCGCTGATGGCCACGCTGGACGCGGGCGACGAGGTCATCGTCGCCGCGCCGTACTGGACCTCGTACGCCGACATGATCGCCATTGCCGGCGGCACGCCGGTGGAGGTCGTGTGCGGCGAGGCCGACGGTTTCCGGCTGGCGCCGGCCGCGCTGGAGCGCGCCATCACGCCGCGCACGCGCTGGGTGATGCTGAACTCGCCGTCCAACCCCACCGGCGCGGCCTACGGCGAGGCCGACCTGCGCGCGCTGGCCGACGTGCTGCTGCGCCATCCGCACGTCTGGGTGCTCAGCGACGACATCTACGAGCACCTGGTCTACGGCGACTTCGCCTACCGCACCCTGGCCCAGGTCGAACCGCGCCTGAAGGCGCGCACGCTTACGGTCAACGGCCTGTCGAAGGCCTACGCCATGACCGGCTGGCGCCTGGGCTACGGCGGTGGGCCGCGCGAATTGATCGCCGCCATGGCCGTGGTGCAGAGCCAGAGCACGTCCAATCCGTGCTCCATCAGCCAGGCCGCCGGCATCGAGGCGCTTTCCGGTCCGCAAGAGGTGCTGGCCGAGCGCCGACTGGCCTTCCAGCAGCGCCGCGACCTGGTGGTCGATGCGCTCAACGGCATCGATGGCATCACCTGCCGCCGGCCCGAGGGTGCGTTCTATACGTACGCCAGCTGCGCCGGCGTGCTGGGCCGCGCCACGCCCGCGGGGCAGCGCCTGGAGACCGACGTCGATTTCTGCCGCTACCTGCTCGACGAGCACGACGTGGCGGTAGTGCCCGGCACGGTGTTCGGCCTGGCGCCGTATTTCCGCATCAGCTACGCCGCCTCCGAGGCCCAGCTGCGCACGGCGATGGGGCGCATCGCGCAGGCGGTGGCGCAGCTGCGCTAATTGAGTTTCCGCGCCGGCCGGCAACGGCAGGCGCTGCTTGCAGTACGACTTGGCAGTACGACTTTTCCACAAAAGGGGAATCACCAATGTTGCTGCGTCTACTCACCACCGCCGCGCTCGCGGCCGGCGCCCTTGCAGCCGGACCGGCCGCCCTGGCGCAAGACAAATGGCCGTCGCACGCCATCACCATCGTGGGCGGCTTTCCCACCGGTGCGGGCACCGACCTGTATGCCCGCAAGCTCGGCCAGATCCTGGGCGACAAGCTGGGCGTGCCATTCGTGTCCGACAACCGCACCGGCGCGGGCGGCAACGTGGCGTCGGACCTGGTTGCCCGGGCCGCGCCCGACGGCTACACCTTCCTGCTGGGCACGGCGGGCACGCACGCCATCAATGCCTCGCTGTACAAGAGCCTGCCGTTCGACGTGGAGAAGGACTTCACCCACATCGCGCTGCTGGGCGACGTGCCCAACGTGCTGCTGGTCAATCCCAAGAAGCACCCTGACATCAAGACCTGCGAGCAGTTGATCGCGCTGGCCCGCGCCAATCCCGGCAAGCTCAACTACGCGTCCACCGGCAATGGGGCTTCGGGGCATCTGGCCGGCGCGTTGTTCAGCAACATGGCGAAGATCGACGTGGTGCACGTGCCGTACCGCGGGCAGGGGCCTGCCATGACGGCGCTGCTGGGCGGCGAGGTCGACTTCTTCTTCAACCAGAGCGCGCCGACCATCCCGGCGGTGCAGTCGGGGCAAGTACGCGCGCTGGGCGTGACGGTGTCCGAGCCCGTGAAGGCGCTGCCCGGCGTGCCCACCGTGGCCAAGGGGTGCGGCCTGCCGGGCTATGAGAGCAGCACCTGGTATGGCCTGTTCGGTCCGGCCGGCCTGCCGCCGGCGATTGCCAAGCGCATGAGCGACGAGGTGGTCCAGGCCATCAGCACGCCTGAGTTCAAGGCATGGCTGACCGACACGCAGGGCGTGACGCCGCCGGCCGACCCCAGTCCGGCCGCGTTCGCGCGGATCCACAAGGCCGATATCAAGCGCTGGGCCGACGTGGTGAAGATGTCGGGCGCGAAGGTGGACTGATGCGCGGGGCGGCTACTGCGCCAGCACCAGCGTGCGGAAGCCGCCCCACGACATGCGCTTGCAGTCGAACACGCCCTCGGGGTTGCATTCGGTCAGGCGCGGATCCTGCATCACGGCCGCATTGATGCGGTCGCGCTCGGCCCGGCTGGCGAACACGATCCACGCGAAGATCACCAGTTCGCCATCGCGCGCACCCGCCGCGGAGCGAAACGAGATCATGCCTTCCTTTTCCAGGTCGTCGCCGACGCACTCGCGGTAGTCGAGCGCGCCGTGCTCCTTCCATACCTTGCCCGCCAAGGTGGCCATTTCCTTGTAGGCCTGCAGCCTGTCCTGCGGCACGGTAAGCAGGTAGCCGTCCACGTACTGTTCCATCGTGGTCTCCTCCTCGGTGTCGTTGCTGACGAATTCCTGAATTATCGGGCAATGCGCAGAAAACCGCCGCACGGGACGGGGATAAATTTGCGACATATTTTCGCGGCGTGACGCGGGGCGGGTGCGACGGGATTCAGCCGCGTGTACGCGGCACCGTGCTACAAAAGCCGACTCTCCTGCCCCTGCCAGCCGGGCCGGCCCGGCGCCGCCTCATGTCCAGCATCGCCACGCCGTCCGACCGGCCCAGTGCCTTCACCCTGTTCCTCATCTTCGCGCGCATCGGCCTGACCAGCTTCGGCGGCGGGCTCAGCGGCTGGCTGCTGCGCGAGTTCGTGCAGCAGCGCGGCTGGCTCAGCGAAGAGGAGTTCCTCAACGGCCTGTCGATCTCGCAGGCGCTGCCCGGCGTGAACGTGAAGAACATGGCCATCTGGATCGGCTACCACCTGGCCGGGCGTACGGGGGCGATCGCGGGATTCGCCGGCATCATCGTGCCGCCGGCCATCTTCATCCTCCTCCTGTGCACGCTGTTCACGGCGCTGGCGCGCTATCCGCTCACGCACGTCGGGCTGGCGGGCGCGGCCGCCGCGGCCATCGGGCTGTCACTGTCGATGGCGATCACCGCCGTGCGGCGCGTGCGCCGCAGCGTGCCGCCGCTGCTGGCTATGGCCTGCGTGTTCGTGGCGGTGGCGATCCTGCGGTGGCCCTTGCTGTGGGTGGCGCTGGGCCTGGGCACGGCCAGCGTGGCCTGGGAATTCCGGCGCCTGCGCGCACAGGCGCGTGCCGGGCGGGAGAGCGGGGCATGAACCGCGCGCTGGCGGGTTTGCTCACGGTCTTCGCGCCGCTGTCGCTGGCCACCATCGGCGGCGGCCAGGCCACGGTGGCGGAGATCCAGCGCCAGGTCGTCGACGTGCACCATTGGCTGACGCAGGCGCAGTTTCTCAGCGATTTCGCCATCGCCCGGCTGGCTCCGGGTCCGGGCTCCTTGATGGTGACGCTGATCGGGTGGCAGGTGGCGGGCTTCTGGGGCGCAGTGGTCGCCACGTTGGCGCTGTTCGGACCGACCGCATTCCTGCTGTATGCGGTCGCCTATCTGTGGCGCCGCCATCGTGGCGCGCTTTGGCAACGCGCGCTCGAGGGTGGGCTGCGGCCTATCGCTGCCGGAATGATCGCGGCAGCCGTGTACGTGCTGTTCGGATCGCTGGAGGGTGGGCTTGCCGCGCGCGTGATCGCACTGGTGTCCACTGCGCTGGTCATGTACACGCGCGTCAACGCGCTGCTGCTGGTCCTGGGCGGCGGCGGGGTGCTGATCGGCCTGCACGCGGCCGGCCTGGCGGGCTGACGGCTGCAATGCCGTGTATCGTGCGCGTAGTCTGCGGGCATGCCGGTATTGCCCGCGGGAAACGGCGCATGCTATTTTTCGAGGTCCCGATCTGGCCGCGATGCGCGTGCGCAGGCCCGAATCCATGAACGTCCGATCTTTTTTCCTTGCTGCGCTGTGCTCCTGCCTGTGGACGGCCCCTGCGGCCGCGGGCCAGGTGCGCGTGGCGGTCGCGTCCGGCGTGGCCGCGCCCCTGCGGCAGATCGCCGCCAGCTTCGAGCGCGACACGGGCAACAAGGTCGTCTCCACGGTGGCGCCCACCAGCGGCCTGTACCGCGACATCCTGCAAGGCGCCGAGTTCGACGTGCTGGTGTCTGGCAACGGCGAGGTGCTCGCCCGCCTCGAGGCCGCGCGCCACGTGGTGTCCGGCACGCGCTACGTCTATGCCGTCAGCCCCCTGGTGCTGTGGTCGCCCCACGAGGGGTACGTCGATAGCAAGGGCGCCGTGCTGATCCGCAACGAATTCCAGCGGCTGTCCGTGGCCAGCCCCAGCCTGGTCTACGGTCGGCCCGCGGCGCAAGTGCTGGACAAGCTGGGCATTTCCGAGGCCGTGGCGCAGAAGCTCGTGGAGCGACGCACCATCGACCAGTCGCAGCAGTTCATCGCCAGCGGCACCGCCGAGCTGGGCTTCGTTACGCTGTCGCAGATCACCGTCAATGGCAGGCTGGCGCGCGGGTCGGCCTGGCTGGTGCCGCGCACGCTGTACGATCCCGTCGAACAGGAAGCCGCCGTCCTGGAGCCCGGCCGGGACAACCTGGCGGCACGCTCGTTCCTGTTCTACCTGAAGGGCCCGCGCGCGGGCGCCATCCTGCTCCAGCACGGCTTCTTCCGCTAGGGGTCTTGCTCGCGCTGCGGAACTATTGCCGCCGCACGCGTCTAACCAGACAAAACAGCAAATAAAAACCGAACAACAACTCACGGGTTTTCTTGGGTCGTGGCTTTGGACTGGCATGCGCAACTGGGCGCCAGCCTCATGTGGCTGGCCGAGGCGTTCTTCATCGCCGCCGCCGTTCTGGCGGCGGTAGCGGCCCTGCTGGTGCGCACCACGCGCTGGGGCAGGCAGTTCTGGCGGCTGGCGTGGCCGTATCTCACGCCGCGCCGCAGCTGGCGCCCGCTGCTCACGCTGTGCCTCATTCTGTTCCTGGCCATGGTCTCGGTGCGCATGACCGTGCTGTTCTCGTTCTGGTACAACGGGTTCTACAGCTCGCTGCAGGCACTCGACCGCAACGCCTTCTGGCTTTACCTGGGCATCTTCACGGTGCTGGCCACGCTGCACGTGGTGCGCGCACTGGTCGACAGCTACGTGGGGCAGGCTTTCGACATCCGCTGGCGCGTCTGGCTCAATGAGCGCCTGACGCAGGATTGGCTGGAGGGCCGCGCGTACTACCGGGCCCAGTTCGCCGATCCTCCCGTCGACAACCCCGACCAGCGCATCCAGCAGGACATCGCGTCGTTCGTCGAGGGCTCGCGCACGCTGGCCATCGGCGCCATCAGCGCGCTGGTGTCGCTGGTGGAGTTCACGGGCATTCTGTGGAGCCTGTCCGGCGCGCTCGACATCGCGGGCGTCGAGGTGCCGCGCGCCATGGTGTTCATGGTGTACCTGTACGTCATCGCGGCGACGCTGGTGGCGTTTCGCATCGGCCGCCCGCTGATCCGCCTGAGCTTCCTCAACGAGCGCCTCACCGCCAATTTCCGCTATGCGCTGCTGCGGCTGCGCGAGAACGCGGAGAACGTCGCCTTCTACCAGGGCGAGGGCGTGGAGCGCGCCACGCTATGGACGCGCTTCACTGCCTACATCGCCAACCTCTGGGCGCTCGTCTACCGAGGCCTGAAGTTCGACGGCTTCAACCTGGCCGTCAGCCAGGTCGCGGTGGTGTTCCCCTTCCTGCTGCAGGCGCCACGCTTCTTCTCCGGCGCCATCAAGCTGGGCGATGTGATGCAGACCTCGCAAGCCTTCGGGCAGGTGCAGGACGCGCTGTCTTTCTTTCGCACCTCGTACGACACGTTCGCGCAGTATCGTGCCACGCTGGACCGGCTGGACGGCTTCATGGATGCCAACGCCGCGGCGCGCGCACTGCCGGCCGTGCAGACACATCATCAGGCGCCTGCAGCCGGTGCCGGCCTGGGCATCGACGGCCTGTCGGTACGCCGGCCAGACGGCGGCGTGCTGCTGCATGGCCTGTCGCTGCGGCTGCAGCCCGGCCAGGCGCTGCTGATCAAGGGGCCGTCGGGCAGCGGCAAGACGACGCTGCTGCGCGCCATCGCGGGCCTGTGGCCTTATGCGCAGGGCCAGGTAAGCAGGCCTTGCGGCGCCGACGCGCTGTTCCTGTCGCAGCGGCCCTACCTGCCGCTGGGCGACCTGCGCGCCGCGCTGGCCTACCCGGGGCTGGCCCAGCTCGAGGATGACGCCCGGCTGCAGGCCGCGCTGCGGCAGGCCAACCTGGGCCACCTTGCCGCGCAGCTCGACCGGGTGGACGACTGGTCGCGCATTCTTTCGCTGGGCGAGCAGCAACGCGTGGCCTTCGCGCGCGTGCTGTTCAACCGGCCCAGGGTGGTGTTCCTGGACGAGGCCACCTCGGCCACCGACGAAGGGCTGGAGCATGCGCTGTACACGCTGCTGCGCGGTGAGCTGCCCGACAGCGTGCTGGTCAGCATCGGGCATCGCAGCACGCTCGACGCCTTCCACACCCACCGCCTGGCGCTGGACGGCAAGGGCGGCTGGGACTGCGCCCCGCTGACCTGCTGACCGGACGCGCTAGGTTCCCACGCGCAGCGCGCCCGTCAGCTTGCGCAGGGCAGCCACTACGCTCAGCGCGGTGATGCGGCCGGTCTTGGGATTCTCGGATGGAATGTTCTGGATTTCCATCGAGAACTTTGCCGCATCGGAGTCGACCTCGACGCGGTGGATGTTGCGCTGTACCCCCGGGTCGGCCCAGATCTCCAGCGTGGTGCGGTCCGGACCGATGCCGGCCAGCGAGACGCTGACGGCCACGTTAAGGTTGGCCGGAAAGCCCAGCGCAGCATCGCGCGGCGTACCGCGGAAGATCAGCGTGGGCTCGCTGATGCCGGCTACGTCGATGCCGTGGGTCTCCAGGTACGGCGCGCCCAGCAGGCCGCGCGGCGGCTTGCGCGTGATCATGGTGACGGAATGGATGGTGCCCTCGGCCGCGGCCGTAAGGGCGTCCAGGCCCAGAATGGCGCCCGACGGCACGATGATCTGGCCGCCGTGGCGGCGTGCGGTCTCGATGAGATCGTCGTTGCGCAGCAGCGCACCTGCGCTCAGCACCATCAGCGTCTTGCCGGCCTCGAGTACGGGCTGGGCCAGTTCGCGGAAGACCGCGGCGGGCGCGCATTCCACCACGACATCGCACAGCGGGGCCAGATCGGCCAGTACGGCGCGCGCAGGCTCGGGGCCGCGCCAGGCGGCGTCGGGACGGCGCTGCGGATCGCGCACGCCCAGCGCGGCCAGCGTCAGGCCCGGAATGCCGGCGTCCAGTGCACGCGCCACGGCTTGGCCGATGGCGCCGAATCCCGCGATGCCAACTCGATAGTGTTTCATGCTGCTTGGTGTCCTGTGCAAGGGAAAGGAAACGTCGGGCCGGGCGTGCGCGGCTGCGCACGACGGCGGCGATCGTCCGCACGGCGGTGCGGGCACGATGCCGACCCGAAGATAGTATTCGTTCGCGCGGCTGCCGGCGACAAGGGGCGCCGCCATGGCCGGCTTCAGGCAGGCGCGGTACGTACCCTGCGCGCGGGCCTTGAATACGAGGCGGCCATTTCGCGCATCAGCGCTACGGCGTTGGCGGCCGCGGGCGACAGGCCTTCGCGGCGCCGGGCCATGTCGAGCAGGGCGCGCGGGGCGTCGCCGCGCAGCGCGCGGTATTCGATGCCCTCGGCGCCAACGTGGCGCATCGCCGCCGGCACCAGCGCGATGCCCACACCCGCGGCGACCAGGCCGACGATGGAGGCCATTTGCGGCGCTTCCTGTGCCACGCGCGGCGTGAAGCCGGCGCGCTGGCAGGCGGCCAGGATGGCGTCGTACAGCCCGGCGCCGATGGGCCGCGGATACAGCACGAAGCTTTCCTCCGCCAGCGCCGTCAGCGGCACGGTGCGCCGGCGGCACAGCGGATGCTCGGGCGGCAGGGCCAGCAGCATCGGCTCGTCCAGCACGCATTCGGCCGCGAACGCTGCTTCCAGTACGTAGGGAGGCCGCACGAAAGCCACGTCCACCGCGCCCTCGCGCAACCCTTGAAGCAGGGCAACGGTGTTGCTCTCGCTGAGCTGCACGCGCACGTCGGGATAGCGGTCGCGGTAGGCGCGGATGGCGCGTGGCAGGAACGGATGAAACACCGCCGAGGCCGTGAAGCCGACGCGGAGGGTGCCGCGCTCGCCGCGGCCCAGCCGGCGCGCCGCGTCCACCGCGCGCTCGGCGCCGGCCAGCAGGGCGCGCGCGTCCTCCAGGAATTGCGCGCCGGCCTGCGTCAACTGGATGCCCCGCGGCAGGCGCAGGAACAGCGGCGTGCCGATCTCGCGTTCCAGCTGCTGGATCTGCAGGCTGAGGGGCGGCTGGCCGATGCCCAGCCGCGCCGCCGCGCGCGTGAAGTGCAGTTCTTCGGCGACGGCGACGAAATAGCGGAGATGACGCAGTTCCATTTTAAATAAAAATAACAAACGGCAGTACTATATATTGGACAAATGCCGAACCGGCGTCTATCGTTTTCATCATTCCGAGTCTTTCCCGAGCTTCATCATGTCCCGCCCTGCTGCCGTGCCCGCTTCCTCCGCTTCTGATGTCCAGGCGCAGGCGGGGCCCGCGGTGGACGCGGGGCCGGGCTACCTGGATCCGGCGGCGCGCCGGCGCGCCCAGTGGGCGTTGTTTGCTGCGGGCTTCGCCACCTTCTCGCTGCTGTACTGCGTACAGCCGCTGCTGCCGCTGTTCACCGACGCCTTTCGCGTAACGCCTACGCAGAGCAGTCTGGCGCTGTCGCTCAGTACGGGTACGCTGTCGCTGTCGATCTTCCTGGTGGGGCTGTGGTCGCAGGCCCTGCCTCGCAAGGGCCTGATGGCCGCCTCGCTGTTGGGCTCGGCCTTGCTGGTGATCGCGGCGGCGCTGGCCTCGGGCTGGCATACGCTGCTGGTGCTGCGCGCCTTGCTGGGCGTGGTGCTGGGCGGCGTGCCCGCGGTCGCCATGGCGTACCTGGCCGAGGAACTGGACCCGCGCACGCTGGGCGCCGCCATGGGCCTGTACATCGGTGGCAGCGCCTTCGGCGGCTTGTCGGGCCGGGTGATCACCGGCGCGGTCTCCGACGTGCTGGACTGGCGCCATGCGATGGGCGTGGTGGGCGTCACCGGCCTGCTGGCCGCGCTGCTGTTCATATGGCTGCTGCCGGCCTCGCGGCGCTTCGTGCCGCGCCGCGGCAACGGCCTGGCGGCGGTGCGCGAAGGCCTGTCGCGCCATCTGCGCCATCCGCCGCTGATGGGACTGTTCGCGGTAGGCTGCCTGCTGATGGGCGCCTTCGTCACCGTCTACAACTACATGGGCTTTCGCCTGCTGCAGCCGCCGTTCTCCCTCAGCCAGACCTTCATCGGCGCGATCTTCGTTGTGTATTTGGTAGGCATCGCGGCCTCCACCCTGTTCGGCCGGCTGGCCGACCACCACGGCCGCGGTCCGATGCTGACACTGGGCACGCTGCTGGCGCTTGGCGGCCTGCTGCTGACGCTGTCCGGCAATCTGGCGGTGATCGTCGCCGGGCTGGTCGTGTTCACGTTCGGATTCTTCGCGGCGCATTCGGTGGCCAGCGGCTGGGTGGGCCAGCTGGCGCGTGGCTACAAGGCTCAGGCCGCCTCGCTGTACCTGCTGGCCTACTACCTCGGTTCCAGCGTGCTGGGATCGCTGGGTGGGCAGAGCTGGTCGGCCGGTGGCTGGGTGGGGGTAACGGAGCTGTGTGGCGGCCTGGTGGTGGTGGCCCTGGGGATCAGCGTATGGGTGGGGCGCGGCGTGGCGTCGTCCGATCCGGCGGGCGCCGCCGCGCCCCAGCAGCAATAGCGTCCTACTCGCCGTTCCTCAGGATCGCGTAGATGCGGTCCTTGAGATGCAGCTTTTCCTTCTTGAGTTTCTCGATATCCAGCGCCGTACCGGTGATGCGTCCGTTTTCGATGTGCTGGATGCGCTGGTCCAGGTCGTCGTGCTTGTCGCACATTCGCTCGAAATGCGGATCCTCCTGCTTGAGGCGGGAAATCCGCTCGCGAAACTCAGGGAACATGAGAGCACCTCCTTGGCGAACGCGGCCGTGCGCAAGAGGCGCCTGGCCATCGGGGAATTGCCGTTCCTGATGTCCAGGCCAGTATATAGCGGGGCCGGCGGCGCGGCGGGTCGCCCCGGCAGCCGCCTCCGGCCCCGTTTTCAGCCGGCGCGCCGCAGCGCCAGCACGAGCCCGCCGATGATGGCGGCCATGCCCAACAGGCCCGTGCCCGAGGGGCGATGGCCCAGCAGCAGGTAGTCCAGCAGCGCCGTGCCCACCGGCACCAGGTAGAACAGACTGGTCACGTCGACCAGGTTGCCTTGCTGGATCATCCGGTAGAGCAGCAGCGTGGCGCCCACCGAGATGCCCAGCGCCAGCCAGCCCAACGACAGCACCAGGCCTGCGCCGGGCGCCAGCCACCACGCCTCGAAGGGCGCGCACAGCAAGTACAGCCCCAGGCTGACGGCATACTGCAGCGGCAGCACCTCGATGGGGGCGTGGCGGATGCGCTTCTGCAGAATGGCGCCGGCCGTCATGCAGCCCAGCGCCGCGAGCGCCCAGCCCGCCGCCGTACCGGAGGGCCCGCGTGCGTCCACGCCGCGCAATACCAGCAGCGCTAGTCCGCCCAAAGCCAGCAGCAGCCCGGCCACGCGCCGCGGCGTATGCCGTCGCTCCAGCAATACCAGCGTCAGCAGAGGTTGCACGCCCATCAGCGTGGCCAGAATGCCGGGCGCCATGCCGTGCTCCAGGGCCAGCAGATAGCCCAGCGTGTAGCCGCCGGGCAGCAGCAGGCCGATGCCGGCCGCCTGCCAGCGCACGCCCCGTGGCGGCAGCCACCGCGAGCGCCGCAGCGCCAGCAGGACGAACAGGGCCAGGCCGAAGCGCAGCACCAGCGACGCCATCGGCGAGGCATGGTCCAGGCTCCAGCGGGAAGCGATCGCGCCACTGCTCCACAGCAGCACGAACAAAGCGGTTGCGCCGTGCGTGCGCACGGCGGGATTCAGGGTACTCATGACGGTCTACCTGTCGAAAGACACGATGCCCCGCGCGCGCGGCGCACGACAAGCGGCGCCGCGCTTCATGCGCGGAGTGGGGAAATGCCGGGTTTGGGCAGGCGGTGCTTAGCCGCGTGGCACGGCCGGCGGCGCGCAGCCGACGGCGGGACCCACGACGCCCGCGGGCGGTGCGGCGGGCGGCGACAGGAGACGGCCCACGACGTGCGCGTGCGTCGACACCGCGGGAGGCGGGGCGGCAACGGACGACAGGTGGGCGTGATGGGACATGAGAGGGGCGATGTAGGGCGGCCCCGTACGGGCCGCGGAACTCCCGGCGGCGCTGGGAATGCGGTCGCTACATTACCCCACCCGCCGCCATGGCGTCAATGGCGGGTGCGGTGGCCATCATGGCGTTCTGCCCGATGGCCGGCGGCATCGCGCCGCGCGTCACACTTGTTACCCCAGCCGGGCGGCTTGCGGTGCCAAACTATCGGCAGTATCGCGAAAGGCAGCAGTGGATGCTGCAATCGGCGCTTGCGTTGCGGGCGCGGCCTTCAGCCGAACCAGGAGGTGGCCCAGCCATGAATCCCTCATCCGACAATCCAGGCCCGGACGCGCGGCCCGCCATGCAAACCCCGCCCGTGGTGTCGCCACAGGAATGGGAGGTGGCGCGGCAGCGGCTGCTCGTGAAGGAAAAGGCCCATACCCGTGCCCGCGATGCGTTGGCCGCCGAGCGCCGCCGCATGCCATGGATGGCGGTGCGCGGCGACGACGTCTTCGAGGGGCCACAGGGCCGGGCCAGCCTGCTGGACCTGTTCGAGGGACGGCGCCAATTGATCGTCTATCGCGCTTTCTTCGAACCCGGCGTGTTTGGCTGGCCGGAGCACGCCTGCAGGGGCTGCTCCATGGTGGCCGACCAAGTGGCCCACGTCGCACACCTGCATGCCCGCGACACGACGCTGGTCTTCGTCTCGCGTGCGCCGCAGGCCGACATCGCCCGGCTGAAGTCGCGCATGGGCTGGGAGATCCCGTGGTTCACCCTCACGGACGGCTTCGACGCCGACTTCGGCGTGGACGAGTGGCACGGCACCAATGTGTTCTACCGCGACGGCGACCGGGTGTGGCGCACCTATTTCGTCAACGCTCGCGGCGACGAACAGATGGGCGGCACGTGGAACTATCTGGACATCACGCCGCTGGGCCGCCAGGAGACCTGGGAGGACTCGCCCGAAGGCTATCCGCAGACGCCGCCGTACAACTGGTGGAACTGGCATGACACCTACGTGCAGGGCGCCTCGCCCGACCCGCGCTGGGTCGAGGTGTCGGACGCCGGGGATGCCGCCATCCGCAAGCAGGCGGCCGGCAAGGCGCGGGGCGGCACGGGGGCGGTCGTTGGTGACGAAGTATGACGGGCTCGTCCGCGCCCAAGACGGCACACGGCAATTGCCGCAAGCATGGCGGCGCGTGGGCGCCGTCTGGCGGTTCTACGGGATGTAACCACGTGTCGGTGCTCGCGCAAAATCGGGTGCTATCCTACGAAGCCGTGGCGCGCGGCGTCGATCGGCATAGGAACTGCACCGGTGCAACAACACGCAACTCCGGCCTCGGCTGCCGTGGATCTGGACAAGTGCGCCCAGGAGCCGATCCGCATTCCGGGGGCCATCCAGCCGTTCGGTGCGCTGCTGCTGTTGGTCCCCGCCGAGCTGCGCATTCTTGCCGCCAGCGCCAACGTGGCCGACGTCGTCGGCCTGCCGCTCGGGGCCGGAGACGTCCTCGCGGCCTCGCACGATGACGGCTGGAGCCGGATCCATGAAGCCATCAAGGCCTGGTCGGAGGGCACCGATCCCTCGCTGAGCCTGGTGGCCGACGTACGCGACCGCCGGCTGCAGGTCACGGGCTCGCGCGGCGCGCAGGGCCTTCTGGTCGAGTTCGAACCCATCGACCGCGACCGCAGCACCACGCTCGACGCACTCTATCCGCAGCTACGCACCTTCCTGGACGACCTGGATCCCGCAGGCAACTCCGACGTCATCCTGCAGCGCACCGCCGCGGAGCTGCGCCGCCTGACCGGGTTCGACCGGGTGCTGGTGTACCGCTTCGACAGCGACGGCCACGGCACGGTGGTGGCCGAGGACGGCAACGGCGTGCTGCCGGTGTACCTGAATCACCGCTTTCCCGCCTCCGACATCCCGCGCCAGGCGCGCGAGCTCTACTGCCTGAACCGTATCCGCCTGATTCCCGACGCCGGCTACGCGCCCGTGCCGCTGCAGCCCGCCTTCCTCGGCCCGGACGCCCGGCCTATCGACCTGACCCACGCGGTCTGGCGCAGCGTGTCGCCTATTCATCTCGAGTACATGCGCAACATGGGCACGCAGTCGTCGATGTCGGTGTCGCTGGTGGTGGATGGCGAGCTGTGGGGCCTGCTGTCCTGCCACAGCGCGCGTGCGCACCACGTCGACCCGCAAGTGCGCGCGGCCAGCGAGTTCCTCGGCCGCATCGTGGCCCACCAGATCGGTGCCAATGAGCGCATCGCCGAGCACGCCCATCGCATCGAGCTGAAGAAGGTCGAGGTCGAGCTGGTCGAACTGCTGTCGCACGCCGACACGCTGCAGGAGGGCTTCAAAGGGCGCGCACCCGCCTGGATGTCCCTGCTCGATGCGCAAGGCGTTGCGCTGGTCTGGCAGGACGAAATCCTGACCATCGGCACCACGCCCACGGGGGCGCAAATCGGCCGGATCGTCGACTGGCTGGGCGACCAGGACGTGGAGCAGACCTACGCCACCGATCACCTCGTCGGGCAGTGGCCGGACGCCGAAGCCTTCGCCGATGTGGCCAGCGGCCTGGCGGCGGCGTCCATCTCGCGCCTGCACAAGAGCTTCCTGCTGTGGTTCCGCCCGCAGGTGGTGCGCACCGTCAGCTGGCGCGGCAATCCGCACAAGGCGGTCGACCCCGTGTCGGGGCGATTGCATCCGCGCAAATCCTTCGACCTGTGGCAGGAGCAGGTGCGCAACCGCGCCATACCCTGGCGCCGTTCCGAGCTCGAGGCGCTGCGGGACTTCCGCAACGTGGTCGTCAACCTGATCCTCAAGCGTGCGGAGGAAAGGGCCGAACTGACCGCGCAGCTGGAACGCAGCAACGTCGAGCTCGAGTCGTTCTCGTATTCGGTATCGCACGACCTGCGCGCACCGTTTCGCCACATTGCCGGCTTCGCCGAGCTGCTCAAGCGCCGGGAAGGCGATCTCGACGAAACGTCGACGCATTACATCGACAACATCGTGCAGGCCGCCGTGACCGCGGGCCGGCTGGTCGACGATCTGCTGCGTTTTTCGCACCTGGGCCGCGCGGCACTGGCGCCGCAGCTGCTGGACATGGACAAGATCGTCGCCGAAGTGCGGCAGGCCATCGAACTGAACAGGCCGGGCGTGCGCTGGATGATCGAGCCGCTGCCTGCGGCCCATGGCGACGCCAAGTACATCAGGCAGGTCTGGTACAACCTGCTGGAGAACGCGGTCAAGTACTCCAGCGGCAGGCGTACGCCCGAGGTCCGGGTCCGCGGTGCGGAAGGCGACGCATGCACCATCTATACCGTCGAGGACAACGGCGTGGGCTTCGACATGGCCTATGTCGGCAAGCTGTTCGGCGTCTTTCAGCGCCTGCACCACCACGATGACTTCGAGGGCACGGGCATCGGCCTGGCGCTGTGCAAGCGCATCGTGGAGAAGCATGGCGGCTGGATCAAAGGGGAGGGCGCCGTCGACCTGGGCGCCCGCTTTTCTTTCGCGCTACCCGCGCAATGAGCCACTCATGGAAAAAGTAAAAGAACTGCGCCCCATCCTGCTGGTGGAAGACAGTGCCAACGACGTCGAACTGACGCTGGCGGCGCTGGCACAGTGCAACATCGCCAACGAGGTCGTGGTGGTGCGAGACGGCGCGCAGGCGCTGGACTACGTCTATCGCCAGGGCGAGTATGCGTCCCGCAGCCCCGGTGACCCGGCGGTCATCCTGCTGGACCTGAAGCTGCCCAAGATCGACGGTCTGGAAGTGCTGGCGCGCTTGAAGGCCGACCCGCACCAGCAGCAGATCCCGGTGGTCATGCTGACGTCCTCGCGCGAAGAGCGCGACGTGGTGCGCAGCTACCGGCTGGGCGTCAACTCGTTCGTGGTCAAGCCTGTGGAGTTCGCCGAATTCTTCGAGGCCATCCAGAATCTCGGCATGTTCTGGGCCATTCTCAATCAACCGCCTCCCATGCTCGGCGAACGCGCGTCGAAACGGCCGGGTACCGACACGCCGTGACTGTCCTGATTCTGGAAGACGACGACCTGGACGCCGAGCTGATCCAGCACCATCTCGGCGATGCGCTGCCCGGCGTGCCCTTGCGGCGCGTGGCCGACCGCCAGTCGTACGAGGCGCGGCTGCGCGAGGGCGGCATCAGCCTCGTGGTCTGCGACTTTTCGTTGCCGGACATCGACGGCTGGACGGCGCAGCGCATTGCGGGCGAGCTGGCGCCCGGCATTCCGCTCATCTTCGTGTCCGGCTTCATCGGCGAAGAGGTGGGCGTGAAGGCGCTGAAGGAAGGCGCCACCGACTACGTCCTGAAAGAGCGGCTGGAGCGCCTGGGCACCGCGGCGCGGCGCGCGCTGCTCGAGGCGGAGGACCGCCGCGCCCGTCAGCGTGCGGAAGAGGCCCTGCGCGATAGCGAGGAGCGCTTCCGCAGCCTGACGGACAGCGCCCCGGCCCTGATCTGGGAGGCCGACGAGCACGGCAACATGGTGTTCGCCAACCGCTACTTCGAGGACATGTTCGGCCGGCCCGCCGACACCATGCTGGGCCAGGGCTGGCAGCACACCGTCGATGGCCGCGACCTGCCGCGCCTGATGGAGGTGCTGCGCGCGGCCACGCGCGAGCGGCGCCAGTTCCAGTTCGAGATGCGGGTGGTGGACCGCCATGGGGACTTGCGATGGATGCACTGCCAGGGCGTGCCGCGCGTCGACCGCAGTGGCCGCTTCCTGGGGCTGATCGGCACCCAGGTCGACGTGACCGATGCCAAGCGGGCCCGCGACGAGCTCGAACAGATGGTGGCCGCGCGCACCGCCGAACTGGTGCGCACCAACGAGCGGCTGCTGCAGGAGATGCAGCAGCGCGCCGACGCCGAGAGCGCCCGCCGCAGTGCTGAAGAACAGCTGCGCCAATCGCAGAAAATGGAGGCATTTGGTCAGCTTACCGGCGGCGTGGCACACGACTTCAATAATTTCCTCACGGTCATCCAGGGCAACGTCGAAACCCTGGAGCGCCTGCTGGCGGGCCAGGCCGAGGGACAGCCGGGCAGCCGCATCGCTGCCGCGCTGGCGCATGCCAAACAGGGTGCACAACGCGCCGCTGCGCTGACGCAGCGCCTGCTGGCCTTTGCGCGGCGACAGCCGCTGCAGCCGCGCCACATTGACCCCAACGCACTGATTTCCGACGCCACCGAGCTGCTGTCACGCACCCTGGGCGAGCAGATCGAGGTGTGCACCGAACTTGCGCCCGACCTGGGCGGGAGCCTGATCGATCCGCACATGCTGGAAAGCGCGCTGCTGAACCTGGCCGTCAACGCGCGCGATGCCATGCCGGGCGGCGGCGTCATCCGCATCCGGACCGAGAACGTAGAGATCGCGCCGCGCGTGGCCGAGGTGGCCGGCATCGCACCCGGGCCGTACGTGCGGATCGGCATCGCCGATACGGGCTCGGGTATTCCGCCCGACATCCTGGACAAGGTCTTCGAGCCTTTCTTCACCACCAAGGACATCGGCGTGGGGACCGGCCTGGGGCTGAGCCAGGTGTATGGCTTCATCAAGCAATCGGCCGGCCACGTGCAGATCGAGAGCGAGGTGGGTGTGGGCACGACGGTGTACATCTACCTGCCGCGCCATTCGGCTCCCAGCCATGGCGAGGCCGAGCCGCGCCACGACGGCCAGGCCCCGCACGCGCGTCCCGGCGAGGTCATCCTGGTGGTGGAGGACAACGTCTCGGTACGCACCCACTCGGCGCGCATCCTGCAGGACCTGGGCTATATCGTGCACGAGGCCGCGGACGGCCCCGAGGCGCTGGAGCAGTTGCAGCGCCACGATGACGTCTCGCTGCTGTTCACCGACGTGGGCCTGCCCAAGGGGATGAACGGCCGCGAGCTGGCCGAAGCTGCCCATGCGCTGCTGCCGGACCTGCCGGTGCTGTACACCTCGGGCTACGCCGAAGGCACGCTGACGCACGGCGGCCAGCTGCCGCCCGGCGTGGATCTGCTGCCCAAGCCCTTCTCGTTCGTGGACCTGGCCAATCGCATCCGAGCCATCCTCGATCGCGCGGCCCCGCGGACGCCGGCCCGCGTCCTGTTGGTCGAGGACGAGGAACTGGTGCGCATGCTGACCGCAGACGGCCTGGTCGATGCGGGCTACGAGGTGGTCGAGGCGGGCACCGGCGCCGATGCGCTGCGGCGGCTGGAGGCCGAGCCCGGCGCGTTCGGCGGCGCCGTCGTCGACCTGGGGCTGCCCGACATGCCGGGCGCCGACCTCGTGCGTACCCTGGTGGCGCGCTATCCGGAGCTGGCCATCGTCATTGCCAGCGGCGCGGGCGGCGTGGACGGCGACGTGCCCGGCCACAGGCGCATTGCCATGCTGCACAAGCCCTACCGGTTCGAGCAGTTGACCGAGGCGTTGCACAGCCTGGGAGTGAGCCCGCGAGAATGACGCAAGGCGCCGGGCGAGCCGCCCGGGTATGTCAGGCCATCTGTCCGCGGGCGGCCAGCCAGCGGTTCAGCGTGTCGAAGGCGTCGCACGCGCCCCGGCAGGCCTGCGCCATCGCCTCTGGCGTGTCCAGGGCCTCTTCCAGAAAGGCCAGGTAGTCTTTCCATAGCCCGCCCAGCGCCTCGCCGTAGCCGGCCAGGTACCGGAACGAACCGCCAGGGTGTGCCTGGCTGTAGCGCTTGTACAGCATGCGCCCGCCCAACTGCGAGCCTTCTACCACGTACAGCACGCCCAGCGCGTAGGCCTGCGGGCCGTCCGTGTCGGGTAATTCGGTGCAGTCCTGCAGCGGCGGCGCGGGTACGCCGGCGGCCGCGGCGGCGCGCAGGTCTTCGTGGATCCACTCGGCCTTGTGGGATCGTTGCGTGGGCTGCAGTCGCGCAGGCCAGGTGCGCTGCCAGAAGTGTTGCTCGACGGGGTGCAGCCAGCCGAGCAGGGCCGCGAGATGGCCGACGTAGTCGGCATAGGTGGCGTCAGGGGCGGCGATGCGCAGGCTGCTGTCCAGGCGCTCGTGACGGCTGCGCGTGGCGTCCCGCAGTGCGGTGTGGGGATCGGTTGCGGCGGGCATCAGGCGCCGTCCGTTTCCTCCGCCGGAAACTGCAGCGTCCAGACGGCGCTGTCGCATTCGGCTATCCAGCCGTGTCCGGCGGACAGGGACAGGAATTCGTCGACGGAGACGTAGCCGTGCGCGGGTGTGTCGGGGCGCACGACAGTGCGGTGCGCCTGCAGCACCTGTGCATCGCGGGCTTCCACGCGCAACTCGGCGCCCTCGGGGAGGGTGTCGAGCAGGCAAAGCAACCAAGCCAGCACCACGTACCTGCCCGAAAAGGCCGGCAGTACGACCGCCGGGCAGTGTTCGGGCAGGCGGATCTGCTTGCCCGAACGCAGCATCTGCGTGAAGACCAGCTTGCGGCACTGCTCCAGCAGGTCGGGCAGGGTGACCGTCTCGCCGGAGTCTTCCAGCCAGTCCGTCAGCCGGCGGATCTCGGCGGTGCTTTCGGCCAGCATGCTTTCCAGGTCGGCGGCCAGGTCGTCCTGGCGGGCCGTTGCGTCGGCACCGGCGTGCTCGGGCGCCTGGCGCAGCATCGCCGCGGCCAGGGCAGCATTGGAGATGGGGCGGATGACCTCGTGGCGCAGCACCGGGAATACCTGGCCCAGCACCTTGAACTGCACGCCGGCTGCCGAGGTGGACAGCGCGCGCCGGGAAACGGGGGAGACCGCCATGCTGCGCAACCTTAGTTATCGGTATTCGGCGGCCTCAGGCCGCGGGGCTGACCAGGTCGACCAGCTTGTCGGGGTCGGCCGGCTTCTCGACCCAGCTGTCGAAGATGTCGGCGTCGGGGCGTTGCGGGTCGCGTGGCAGGCCGCTGAGCGCGATGAGGCGGGGCGGCTGGCTGGCGTGCTGGGCGCGCAGGCGACCGGCCAGCGCGTAACCGTCGGTGTCGGGCAGCAGGATGTCCACGATGACGGCGTCGGGCAGGAACGCGGCGCTTTGCTCCAGGGCGTCCGCGCCTGTGGCCGCACGGCGGACGTCGATGCCGGACAGCGACAGGAAGTCGGCCAGCAGCTCCGAGGCTATGGCGTTGTCGTCCACCAGCAATACACGAGGCGCGTGCGGTTGAGTCAAAGTGTCGATCTCCAGGCGGAAAGGCAAGAGTGTCCGCCACTTCAATTATGTCAAACTTCTACCGCGCCGGGGAAGCATGCCGCTGCGGCGGGCCGCGACGCAAGCAAATGAAACGGTGAGCGTCCGAGCGTTTCTACAGCCCCGCTCGATAGGTTTCTACCGCCGCGAGCGCGGTGGCGCATTGCACGGTATGCGCGAAACGGAAACGCTCGCCGTACACGGTTTCGTCCGGAAACTCGGTCAGCAGCGCCAGCGGCGCCATTTCACGGTCGCTTTCGGCAAGGGTGACGGCAATGCCGTTGACCAGGTCGAAGCCGCGCTGGCCGGCATGCGCCTCGAACAGCGCCGTCTGGCGCGCGTTGAACTCCAGCAGGCCCGGCACCTGCGCCAGGCGGGCCGTCACGCCGTCGACCAGGCGCTGCGCCTGCCGCTTCCAGCCGGGGTGGTGGCGCATGACAAGGAAGAAGCCCTTGGGCACGGTCCACAGCTCGAACAGGCGGGGCAGATAGCCCGACAGCGGGCGGGTCCATTCGTGTGCGGGATAGCCGTGCAGGTTGATGTGCAGCTGCGCATCGCTCTCGGCCAGCGCGTCGATGCGCGCCTGCTGTTCGTAGCGTGGCGCGTGCTCGCGATAGGCGACGTCGTCACCCAGCGCGCTGTAGCGGGCAGCGTGGTGCATGTGGCGCGGATGTACGGCGCAGTAGGCCTGGTGCAGCGCATAGCCGTCGGGGTTTTCGGCGGCGATCAGCGCGAAGTGCGCATCGCCTGCCCGGCGCAGCGCGTGCGCGGCCCGCAGCGCGCCCACCACACCCGAGGTTTCGTTGGCGTGCTGGCCAGCGGAGATCAGCACGGCGGGCCCCGGGCCGGCGAAGTAGGCACCCTGCACAGGCCGGCCCTGCAGCGAACGGACCTGCAAGGGCTCGCCGCCCAGTGCGGCCATCTGACCGGCGATGTGGCCGGGCGTCAGCGGCGCATCGATCTCCTCCAACGGGCACGGCAGCGGCTCGGGTTGGACCGGCCCCGCAGGTTCGAACGGCTGCACCGAGATGCGCAGGCGCGCGGGGCCGTCGTGCGGGCGTACGTCGGGCACGATCTGCCCCGGTCGCAGGCCGCGGTCGCCCGGCGGGCGGCCGGAGAGCCGTTGGAAATGTTCCAGCAGCGAGAAATACAGGTCTTCGTGCAGCGCCTCGCAGGTGCTGACGAGATCTTCGTCGTGGTCCAGCGCGAGCTCGATGGCGGGGATGTCGGCACGCAGTTCCAGCCGCGGAAAATAGGGTTCCTGCTGCCACGGTTGTGCGCGCACGCAGTCCAGCGCGGCGCGGTACAGGGCCTCGTATTCGGTGGAGCAGGGCTCGTCCACCCGCACGCTGCCGTCCACGTCGCGCACGCGCAGCCAGCCGGTGGGCGACAGCGCGGCCCCTTCGGCGCCGTTGGACACGTGGTTGGGCGCATGTACGTCCTGGTGCAGCACGCGGCCGTCGGCATAGTGCAGCGCCACGTGGTAACGCAGATGCGGGGCCAGCAGTTCCGCGCCGCCCGCCTCGAAGGCCAATTCCACCCCGCGCAGCAGCCCTGCGAGCGGATAGGCCTCGAGCGTGTAGCGGTTGGGGGCAGCCCGCGGGTGCACGGGGTATCGCACCACGGCACGGCGCAGTTCCGCGGTGTCGACCTCTTCCAGGAAGTAGTGCAGCAGGGGCTTGTAGGCGCTGCGCAGCCGCGCGGCCACGCCGGCCTGGGCGAGTCGGGCCTCGGCCTGGCGGCGGGCGGGCTGGCCCTCGAACAGCCAGCCCTCCAGGCAGGCCCCGCGCCACGCCGGCGCGGCGTAGGTCTGTATCCAGGCATCCAGGGTGCGTTCGAAGACAGTGTCCAGCAGAATCACGGGCGGCTCCAGGAAAGGCCGCTTTGCGCCGGCCTCGGTGCCAGCCTTGTACCATGCCCGCACCCTGTTGCCGATGGACACGCGCGCCCGCGTCAGCAGAGACTACGATAGCCGGCGCGGTCCGTGTCCCGGTACGGGCCCTTCCCGCTTTTTTGCAGAGGTGTCCATGAAGCTACGCATGTACGCGCCCGTCGCGCTCGGTCTTGCCGTCCTGACCGGCGTCGCCTGGGGTCAGCCCCAGCCGGCACAGCAGTTCCAGTTTCCCGCCGCGCCCGACAGCGCCTCGCCGCCGTCCACGCTGCGCATCACCGAGACGCCGGCGCCGGGCGCCACGCCGGCTGCCGCGCCCATCCACGACACGCCCGAGAGCGTGCGCGAATACCAGCGCTGCCGCACGGTTTCCGACCGCGCGGCGGTCGACAGCGAACAGATGCGCCTCGGCGTGGCGCAATGCCTGCGCGAGCTGGAGGCGCGCCGCAAGGCCCACTAAGCCGGCGCGCACGGTAGCTCCGGCGTGCGCCATCGCGGCCCGGCGCCGCCCGGTGGTAATCTGGGCGGCGCTTTTTTTCCCATTTTTCGATTCGACCGTCATGACCGCCGACGCCTCTTCAGACGACACTCACCTCATCGAAACCTGCGTGCACAGCGAGACCCCATACCAGGGCAGTTTCCTGAAGATCCGGCGCGATACCGTGGTGCAGCCGGGCGGCCGCCAGGCGGTGCGCGAGTACGTGGTGCATCCGGGGGCGGTGGTCATCATCGGTCTGCTCGACGATGGCCGCGTGCTCGTCGAGCGCCAGTTCCGCTACCCCGTTGGCCGTGTGATGACGGAGTTTCCCGCCGGCAAGCTCGATCCGGGCGAGGACCCGTTCGTCTGCGCGCAGCGCGAGTTGCGCGAGGAAACCGGCTACGCCGCCACGCAATGGGCCCGCGCCGGCATCCTGCATCTGGCCATCGGCTATTCCACCGAGGTGATCCACATCTATTTCGCGCGCGGACTGCGCGCGGGCGAGCGCGAACTGGACGAGGGCGAGTTGCTGGACGTGCATGCGATGAGCCTGCCCGAGCTGCTGCAGGCCAGCCGCGACGGCGGCATCACCGACGCCAAGACCTTGACGTGCATGTTGTGGCTGCAGAACGCGCAGTCGGGCGCGTGGCCGCTGGACTGGCGCGAGATTCCATGAGCGCGGCGCCGGTCCATGCCGTGACGCTACGGCCCTCCGGCTGGCGTTTCGCGTGTGCCGCCGACGACAGCGTGCTGGGCGCCGCGGCGCGCGCGGCCATCCGCCTGCCCAGCTCGTGCCGCAACGGCACCTGCCGCGCCTGCATGTGCCGCTTGCAAGCGGGCGAGGTGACGCATGCCGTGGCCTGGCCCGGGCTGAGTCCGGAGGAAAAAGCCGAGGGCTGGATCCTGCCTTGCGTGGCGCGGCCGTGTTCCGACCTGGTGATCGATTCGCCGCATGCCGCGCCGCTGGCGCCGCGCGCGGCCGCTCCGTTGCCCCTAACGGGTGCGAAGCGGCGCTGACGGGGTGTCCTAGCCGGCGCCCGCGGGATGCGTCGCGCCGGTGTCCGCCGCGATCGCGCGCACGCAGGCCAGCAGGCGCGGCGCGACCTCGTTGCGCAGCACGTCGGGCGGCAGCTTGAAGGCCGGCCCGCCGCAGTTCAGCGCATAGATGTCCCCGCCGGGCATGATGACCGGCGCGGCGATCGCGTTGACGTCGGGATGCCATTCGCCGTACGAGGCCACATAGCCGTTTTCCCGATATTCGGCCAGCGCCTGCTCCAGCCCCGGAGCGAGGGACGGCCACTGGTCTCCCATGCTGGTGCGCAGGTTGTCGATGAGCCGGGCCTGCTCGTCCTCGGGCAGGGCGGCCAGGTACGCCCTGCCCGAGGCGGACGTGCCCAGCCCCAGGCGGGCGCCCACGCCCAGCCGCATGATGATGGCCTGCGACATCGGCCGCACCGTTTCCAGCAATACCATCTCGAGCCGGTCGCGCGTGCCCAGGTGTACCGTGACGCCGGCTTCCTCGGCCAGGGTGCGCATGTGGGGCTGCGCCTCGGTGCGCACGTCCAGGCGGCTGAGGTAGGCATTTGCGTAGCTCATGATGCCCGGACCCAGGGCATAGCGCTCGGAGCCCGGCACGCGGCGCAGCAGCCCGGCCCCCAGCAAGGTGCCGGCGAGCCGCAATGCGGTGGGCTTCGGGATGCCGGTGCCTTCCGAGATTTCCTTGAGGGTCGGTGCGGCGTGCAGGCTGCCGACGAAGCGCAGGACGGCCAGCCCGCGCGCCAATGCGCTGACTTCACCTTCGGCGGGCTCGTTGTCGGAAGAAAATGGCATGACGGGAGGCTCGGGAATAGTCGTCGAGTGTCGAAATTCTGGAACGCGGGGTCGCGGAAGCGATTCTACCTTGTCAAAAAATCGCTTGTGTCGCTTCTGGTTTTATATAAAATAAAACGTAATTTCATTATTCGGAGGTTGCCATGGAATTGACGCTGACGCCCATCATGCCGGGCTTCGCGGCCGAGGCAAGCGGCGTGGATCTGGCGCAGCCCCTAGATCCTGCACAGATCAAAGCCCTCGAGGCCGCGCTGGACCAGTGCGGGGTGTTGGTATTCAGGAATTCCCCCTTGGCCCCGGAAGCCCAGCTGCGGTTGGCGCGCCAATTCGGAGAATTGGACCTGGGTTTCAAAAAAGCGTCGAAGGCGCCGAATCGTCTGGCCTACGACGAGCTACTGGACATCTCCAATGTGGACGAATCCGGCCAGGTGGCCGACCGCAACCATCGCAAGATCATCGGCAACCTGGCCAACCAGCTGTGGCACAGCGACAGTTCTTTCCAGGATCCCCCCGCCCGCTATTCGATGCTGCACGCCGTCGTGCTGCCCGAAGAGGGGGGTGATACCGAATTCGCCGACATGCGCGCGGCCTACGATGCCCTGCCGCCGGCGCGCAAGCGGCAGCTGCAGGGGCTGCAGGCCGAGCACTACGCATTGCATTCGCGCTTTCTGCTGGGCGACACCGACTATTCCGAGGAACAACGCCGCGCGATTCCATCCGCGGTCTGGCCGCTGGTGCGCCGCCATCCCGGCAGCGGCCGCGAACTGCTGTTCATCGGCTCGCACGCCAGCCATGTCATGGGACTGTCCGTGGCCGAAGGGCGCCTGCTACTGATGGACCTGCTCGAGCATGCCACGCAGCCGCGTTTCGTCTACCGGCACACCTGGCGGCCCGCCGACCTGGTGATCTGGGACAACCGCTGCACGCTGCATCGCGGCAGGCCGTTCGACCTGGCCGCCAGGCGCGAGCTGCGCCGCACCACCACCCTGGACGCCGCGGCCTAGAAAGGCGCCAGGCCTTGCACAGAGACAACACCGACAACAATGCGCCCAGGAGAAGGGCGGAGGAGCTCCCATGAAACAGGCATTCGCTGCCATCGTTACCGCAATCGCCACCCTCGCCGCGCCCGCGGCATCGGCCGCACCGACATGGCCGGCCGCGCCGGTGCGCCTGGTGGTTCCGTTCCCGCCCGGCGGGCCGACCGATTCGTTGGCGCGCATCCTGGCCGAGGGGCTGCAGGCGCGCTGGAACCAACCCGTCATCGTCGAGAACAAGCCGGGCGCGGGCACGCTGATCGGCACGGACAATGTGGCCAAGGCGGCACCCGACGGCCAGACCATCGGCATGGTGATCAGCGCCTACACGATCAATCCCTCGGTGCGCCGTTCCATGCCCTATGACACCCTGCGCGACCTGACGGGCGTCACCCAGCTTGCCGAGTCCAAGCTGGTGCTGGTGGCGCGTGCCAACGCGCCCTTCGACACCGTGCCCGAACTGATCGAACAGGCCCGCCAGCACCCCGGCAGGCTCAGCTATGCCTCGCCGGGCGCCGGCACCTCGACCCACCTGGCGGGCGAACTGTTCAAGAGCGCGGCCGGCATCGACATCGTGCACGTGCCCTACAAGGGCAGCAGCCCCGCGCAGACGGACCTGATCGGCGGACAGGTGGACATCATGTTCGACGTGCTGCAGTCCGCGCTACCGCTGGTGCAGTCGGGCCGCCTGAAGATCATCGCGCTGGCCTCGGCGAAGCGCGATCCCACCTTTGCGCAGTATCCGACGGTGGGCGAGACGCTCAAGGGCTTCGAGGTCGGCAGCATGTTCGGCCTGGTGGCGCCGGCCGGCACGCCCAAGGAAAGGCTGGAGGCGATCCGCGATACGGCGGCGCAGGTGATCGAGTCGCCCAAGGTCAGCAAGACGCTGAGCGAGCTCGGCATGACGCCGGTGGCCTCGCGACCGGAGGATTTCGACCGGTTCCTGCGTGCCGAAATCGACAAGTGGGGCAAGGTCGCACGGCAGAGCGGGGTTCATCTGGACTGAGGGATGGCGCTGCGCCTTGCCCCCGCGCCGTTGCCTGCCCGAGCCAGCGGCCGGCAGGGCGCCGCGGCGCTGTCCGGTTGGGCCTGCGCACCCAGCAATGCCTGCGCCCCGCATACCGAGCCGTACATGGCATCCTCGGTGTGCCCCACGCCCGTTGCCACGAAGGCGGGGTGGGCGGGTGTGGAGGCGGGTGCGCGCGTGGCCAGCCGTGTTTCATAGCGCCAGTAGTCGGTGCCACGTGTCAGCCGGGTGGCGCCCTGGGCTTCGGCGCCACAGTCCTTGTCCAGCCCCTGGTGCTCGGGATTGTTGTCGCTCTCGCCCAGCAGGTACACCACCCGCCGCGCGCCGTAGCGCGCTGCCAGCCGTGTCCGGTCCAGCTTGCCGACATAGGACTTGAGGGCGGCCGGCAGGCTGTCCATGCCGTAGCGGAACTGGTCGTAGGTGGGGCAGATGCCGCGCTCGTAGCGTTCGAAGCCGCGTCCGCCGGCGCGCGGCCGCTCCGGCGACAGATACAGATAGGAGTCGGCGTTGGCCAGCACGTAGCTCAGGCCGATGCCGTCGGCGCGCAGGCTTTCGTCCAGGTTGTTCAGCACCGCATAGCGCTGCGCCATTTGCGCGCCGCCGCCATGGCCGGCCAGCACGATCGTGCGCAGGGCGGGCAGGCGGCCGGGCGCGGCCAGGGCGCGCAGCAGGTCGTCGAGCACGTGGTATGCGCCCACGGCCGCGGGACGGCCAGCCGCGGCCATGCTGGGCAGGCCATCCATCCAGTCGGTGCGCCGCCAGGCCGGCATGGCGCCCAACCCGGCATCCACGGGCCCGGGGAACTTGGGCGCCACGACCAGCGTGTCCTGTGCGCGCGCGCGGTTGGCGCCGAACAGCTGCGTGACCGCCCGGTAAGCGGCGTCGGCGTCGCGGCGTTCGTCGTGCACCACCACCACCACACGGCGGATCCCGGCCAGGTCCTGCGGCGTATCCAGGCGGCGGCTGGCGTAGACCGGGAACGGATAGCGCTTTCCCGCGGACCCCAGCTCGATGCGTTGCCACACCTGCGGCGCGGCCGGGGGCGGCGGCAAATGCTCGATGTAGGGGTCGCGTTCGTGCAGGGCCGTCTGCGCGTGCGGCGCGGCCGGCGCCAGCAGCGCGGCGGACAGCAGCACGGCCCACGGCGCGCGCCGGGGCAGGGGGCTGGACGCGCGGGATGCGGCAGCAGACATTTCACCAGCCGCTGAAGCGCGCCCAGACCGCTTCCACGCGCGGGGACTCGCCGCGCACTACGTGGTAGGCCGGATGCTGCGCGCCCGTGGCACAGGCGTGGTTGGGCAGAATGCGCAGCAGCGTGCCGACCGGGAACTGCGCCGCGAGGTCGCGGCCCGTGGCATCGCCGGCGAAGGCGAGAATGCCGTGTTCCTGGTTGGCGTCGATCATGCGCAGGCCTTCGATGGGCCGGCCCGCTGCGTCGCACACCGCGCCATAGCCCTGGTCCACCGGCTGGCGCGCCGTGCCGCGGTCGCGGCTCATGGCCATCCAGCCGCCGTCGGTCAGGATCCAGCCCTTGTCGGCCTGGTGGCCCAGCACGGTCACCAGTACCGACAGTGCGATCTCGTCCTGCGTGCAGGCGCCGATGCCCGCCATCACCAGGTCGAAAAAGATATAGACGCCGGCCCGCAGTTCGGTCACGCCGTCCAGGTGGCGCGCGTAGCGGGCGGTGGGGGTGGAGCCGACGCTGACGATGGGACAGGCGTGGCCTGCCGCGCGCAGCCGCTCGGCGGCCTGCACGCAGGCCGCGCGTTCCTGCTCGGCCATTGCCGCGATGGCGGCTTCGCCCCGGCAGTTGTACGAGTCACCGGCATGCGTCAGCACGCCCGCCACCGTGACGCCGCCGTCGCGCAGGCGGCCGGCCACGGCGACCAGGGCCGGGTCATCGGGCCGCAGGCCGCCGCGCAGGCCGTCGCAGTCGATCTCCAGCAGGCAGGGCAGGTCCACGGCCTCGGCCATGCGGGCCTGCACCACAGCTTCGGCTGCCGACGCGTTGTCCAGGATGATCTTCAGGTCGCAGCCCGCGCGCCGCAGCCGCGCCACGTGGGCCAGCTTGTTGGGGGCGATGCCGACGGCGTACAGGATGTCTGTGTAGCCGGCCGCGTGGAAGCGCTCGGCCTCTTTCAGCGTGGACACGGTGATGGGGCCGGGTTGCCCGCCGCAGGCCGCCAGGGCGACCTCCAGGCACTTGGCAGTCTTGACGTGGGGGCGCAGCGTGACGCCCAGCGTGCGGGCACGGTCCAGCATCATGCGGGCGTTGGCCTGCATGCGGGCGGCGTCCAGCACCAGGGCCGGGGTCTCCAGCGCCGTCAGGGCGGCGGCCTCGGTGGCCGGGGATGCGGGGAAGTCGGAAGCGGCGTTCATGCAGGGTCCTTGCCGGGGGAAGCGCAATGCCCGGCATCGCGGCGCAGGCGGTAGGCGATCCAGTCGTCGCCGTCGATGCCGCACGCGTGGGCGCGGAAGTCGGGGTCGATGGGATAGTACAGGCATGCCACGGGGCCCGCGGCGGTCTGCGCGACGGTCTCGCGGCGGACGAAGCAGCTAGGCGTGCCGGGCGTGTATTCCTCGATCTCGTCCATCAGCGGGAGCAGGGCCGGGTCCACCTCGTACAGCTCGCCCCGCACGCCGTGGCCGCCGGCGGCAGGCAACAGGCCCGGCCAGTCGCCGAAGTCGACCAGCGTGCCCGGCACGCGCGCCGGGCCGGCCGGGCGCGGCGGTGGCAGGCCGGCCTGGGCGGCCACCCGCGCCAGGTCGTTGCACTCGCCGCGGCGTAGCGTGCCGTAAACGAAAACGTATATGCTCATGTAGAAAAAGGTCGTGCCAGTCGAAATATCCGGGTCGGCGTGCGGGTATTGAAAAAATCCCCGCAGTCCGCACATTCAGATCATCGAGCCCGCCCGCGGGCGGCTCCTCATGTTCCCACCCGACCATTATGCGATTCGACAAACTTACCACCAAGTTCCAGCAGGCGCTGGCCGATGCGCAAAGCCTGGCCGCGCGCAACGACCATCCCTACATCGAACCCGTGCATGTCCTGTCCGCCCTGCTGGCGGACCCCGATAGCGGCGCCTCCAGCCTGCTGGCGCGCGCCGGCGTGGCCGTCAGCCGCGTGCAGGGCGCCCTCGACAGCGCGCTCAAGACCCTGCCGCAGGTCCAGGGCAGCGACAACGTCCAGGTCGGACGCGAGCTGCAGGGTGTGCTGACGCGCACCGACAAGGAGGCCGCGCGCCGCGGCGACACCTACATCGCCAGCGAACTGTTCCT
>Ga0182743_1000867_pt1 | contig 33251 bp, 24 predicted proteins | sample eDN3rd30CKraftOP_FD_128522 | JGI IMG/M metagenome (GOLD analysis project Ga0182743, IMG submission 128522) | Enriched Organic Plus compost microbial communities from Emeryville, California, USA - eDNA 3rd pass 30_C Kraft OP (version 2) (version 2) ... | reverse complement strand
TCGGGAAACTTCAGCATCGCCGTCAGGTCGTACGTGCAGCGCGGCCCGATACCGATCACGCCGAGCGTGATCTTTTCGCTCGGCGCCGTCGCTCCATCTCGGCCGAGAGCTTTGGCCGGAACAAAGGTCGGAGCGGCTGTGGCGACGGCAGCCGCCGCGGTAGTCGAGAGCAGGAAGTCACGGCGGGTAGCGGTTTGCGGCAGTTTCAAGGGTCGATACTCCTAGCGGGGCCATCAACTGCAGTCAGATAAACTGACGGAGAGGAGCCAGCCGGCCGGGCGACGCATCGCACGCGAGGGCGGGCTGGCTGCAGGTCCGCTATTTTGCTGCGTCGCCCGCCGCGATGCAAAGAAAATCCTTCGTAGCTGAATCCGCCACAAAGCAGATTCAGCTACGGGAGAAATCGCGACTCGTCGTGCCGCTTACTTCGGCACTTCCCAAACGCGAGCCGCCCCGTCGCGTCCGCCCGACGCCAGCTTCGTACCGTCGCGGCTGAACGCGAGGGCGTGAACCGACGCATCGTGCCCGAGAAAGCTGGCCAGCAGAGCGTTCGAGTCGCGCGACCACAGGCGCACCGCGCCCTCCTGGCCGGCGGTGGCGATGATCCGATCGTCGGGCGAAAAGGCAACCGCCCAAATGTCAGTCTTGCTCGCCTCCCACGACTTCAACAGCATGCCACTGCTGACGTCCCAAATGCGAACCGTCCGATCCCAGCCAGCGGAGGCGAGCTGAGTACCGTCGTGGCTGAACGCGAGGCTGTAGACCGGCCCGGAGTGACCGTCGAGTGGCAGCTTCTGCGTCAGCGTCTCCGCGTTCCACAGACGAACCGTCTTGTCGCTTCCCGCCGTGGCGAGCGTCTTTTGATCGGGCGAAAGGGCCACCGCGTAAATCGCTCCCGGCTGCTCGGCCTGGGCGAGCGGCTGCGACTCGTCCTCGCCCCACACGCGCAGGCCTCCCTTGCGATCGCCAGCGTAAAGCCGAGTGGCGTCGGCGTTCATGGCCAACCCGCGCACGGCGTTGGGATGCTCGAAAGTCCGCAGTGGCGCATTCTCCGTCGGTCGCCAGAGCTTCAACAGCCCATCGTCGCCGCTGGTGACGAGCAACTGGCCATCGTCGGAGATCCGGGTGGTCCAAACCACGCCGCGGTGCGCGTCGAGCGTGGCCTTCACGCTCTTGGACGGCAGATCCCACAGCCGAACCGTTCCGTCCTCGACGCCCATCGCCACCGTGTCGCTCGTCGGATCGAACGAAACCGCCCAGACCGAGCCCGCATTGCCCCCTAGCACGGCGATCGGTTCGGCGGACGACTGTTCCGGCGTCGGGCCGACGCCGCGCGCAGGCAAGAACCAGCTCCCGAGCATTCCGGCAACCAGGCCAACACTCAGCAACCCCGCACCAGCAACGGCGAGCAACATCCGCCGCCGCGAAGCGCGCCGGGCGACCTCCACCTGGCAGACCGCTGGCATCACCAGCGACTCATTCGTCATCTTGGCGTACGAATACTCCAAGACCTCAGCCAAATCGGTCGCCGTTTGATAGCGATCGTCCGGATTCTTGGCGAGCAATTCGTCGACGAGTTCCTCGAGCCATTCGGGCACATCCGGGTTCACTTCGCGCAGCGGCCGATGGCGCACTTCGGTGATTTGCCGCAGGATCGAAAGCGCCGAGTTGCCTTGAAACGGAGTCTGACCGGCGAGCATCTCGTAGAGGATCGCCCCCAGGCTGAACAGGTCCGACCGCTGATCGGCTTCTTTGCCGAGCGCCTGCTCCGGCGACATATAGAGAGGCGTTCCCGTGACGAACCCGGTCCGAGTCAGACGAACGTCTTCCGACACGCGCGCCAGGCCAAAGTCGGTCAGCTTTACGCGGCTATTTGGCGCTTCGAGCAGGATATTTCCCGGCTTGATATCGCGATGAATCAGCCCTTGCGCGTGGGCGGCGGCCAGGCCACGCGCCGCCTGCATGCCGATCCGAACCACTTCCGGAACCGACAACTTCTTTTCGCGCAGCAGTCGCTGTTCGAGCGTTTCGCCGTTGACCAGTTGCATCACGAGAAACGGCACGCCGTCTTCGCAGATGCGTTCCACCTGGTGCACCGCCACGACGTTCTCGTGTGCGATCGACGCCGCCGCCCGCGCTTCGCGGCAGAACCGCTGACGGGCCAGCTCGTCCTTCGACAGATCGCCGTCGAGCACCTTGATCGCCACGTGCCGCTGCAACTTGGTATCGAAAGCTTCGAGCACGACGCCCATGCCACCGCGGCCGAGGACGCGCATCACGTCGAAGTGTCCAATGCGTCCCAGATAAGCGGCGTCGGTCGCGGGGCCGAGAAAACTGAGCGAGGCGTCGCGGAGTCGCGTTTCGGGCGGAGTCGTGACCGTCTGGCCGAGGCCGTCTTCGACCGCGCGCAGCGCCGGCCAATAGGCGGAAGTGGCGAGCGGCTCCGAGTCGTGCAGGTTCTGGACGATGCTCGTCAGGTTGGTGCCGCCGACCGCCAGTTCTTCCAGCTTGTGCTGGCAGACGACGCACGAATCCATGTGGGCCGTGAACGCCTGCTGCTGCTCGCCAGAGAGACTGCTATCGAGGAGCTTCTTTAGCTCTTCCGTGGTCGGACACGTCGTGGTGGCGTGCATGATCAGGCTTCCTCCTGAAGTCGCATCGCTTCGACTTCTTCTTTCAAGCGGGCGAGCACCCGACTCTTGGCGACATAGATGGCGCCGGGCGACAGGCCGATCCGCTTGGAAACTTCGTTGGCCGAAGCTCCCTCGACAGCCGTTAGCAGGAACGCCTGCCAGGTTTTCTTCTGGAACTCGCTCTTGATGCGTTCCATCGCCAGGTAGGCCGTCCGGCGCTGGTACTCCAGCTCCCACGCGTCGCTGCTATCGTCATTTGCCGGTTCGGAGTTGAGCAGCCGGTTCGTGGTGGTATCGCCGGTGGCTCGGGGCCGAATGCGGCGGGCGGAAAGGAAATTGAAAATCTTGTTGCGCGTAATCGTGTACAGCCAACCGCGAAACGAGCCTTGCTTCGGGTCGTACTCCAGGCGGCCGATCGACGAAGCGACCGAACGCATCACGTCTTGCATCAGATCGGCTGCGTCCGCGTCCTGCAGACCGCGTTTGCGAGCGAAGCCGTAAATGACCGGTCCATACAGCCGCGTAAACTCCTGCCATGCGAGATGGTTGGAGCCGCTACGCAACTGGACGAGAAGGCTGGCTCGCGTGATTGGGGAATCGTCCACAGGCATCATTGCACCGGTGTTGATCGCTTGCCGCGGAAGAGCGCTGAAATGCGACACCCGCCCGTGTCGAACGCAATGATACGCTGCGGGCCCCGCTGAGACGATGGCCCCCCGCTCACAACCTCGGCGACTGGCAGCCCGGCAATGCCCCGGCTGGCCGGCGTGGCACGACGATAGGGACATAGACGGTATGGACATAATTGCCTCTTGCATGGCGATTTATCGCTGAGCGACCTTCCCGGCTGCTTGCACATGCACTTGCTGGCCCGCGGCGAGCGAATCGGTGGGATTCACCACCAGTCGCTCATTGCCGACGATTCCGTCCACAACCACGATGCTCGTCCCCAAATCGCGTCCCAGTTTGACCGGGCGAACCTCAATGCGTCCCGCGCTGTCTACCACCAAGACCTGCGGGCCACTCGAGTTCATGCGCACCGTGCTGAACGGGACAGTCCAGGGCGCGTTGTCGTTCGAAATGCCAAGGCGCACTTGGGCATAGCTCCCCGGTTGCAGGCGAATCTCCGAGTTGTCGAGTTCGATTTCGGCGAGCATCGTCCGCGTCGTGGCGTCGATCGATGAGGCGATACGGCTGACCTCTCCCGTAACCGGCTCGATCGCCGATTCAGGGATCGTGATGGTAGCTGACGCTCCGGGGTGAACCTGCGGCGCGGTGGTTTGCGGCACGTTTAGCTGCACGCGAACGCGGGTCATGTCTTGCACTTCGAACAAGGGCTCGGCGCCGGCGGTGATCAGCATGCCGACTTCGGCGTTGCGTCGCGTGACGGTGCCGTCAAACGGCGCCACAATTCGCTTGAACGCTTGCAATTGCTTCAGTCGCTCGACATTGGCGGAGCGGCTTTGGGCGGTCGCTTCGCGGGCTGCGATAACGGCCCGGCGAGTCTGCAGGTTGGTCCGGCGATGATTCACTTCGGCGTGAGCAGCGGCGACGTCGGCCGTGCGAGCTTCCCACATTTTTTGGAATGTGTCGCGCTCTTCCTGTGAGATGGAATTGGTCGCAATCAGCTTTTCGCGACGGACGAGTTGGCTGCGGGCGAGTTCCAATTCGGATTGCACCCGGGCAAGTTGGGCGATGGAGGCTTGCAGGGCGGCCTCCGCCTCGGCGTACTCGGCGCGTGCCTGGGCGGCGGCAGCCAAGGCTTCCTGGGCCTGGGCCTCGCTCTCGGACACTTCTTGATCGAGTTCCGGGGTTTCGAGTTCGGCGAGTAGCTGGCCGGCTTTCACTTCGGCCCCCAGATCGGCATGCCAGGCGAGCAGATAGCCAGTCACGCGAGAATGCAACGTCGTCGCTTGCCAGGGTCGAACCGTGGCCGGCAGGACAACGTCGGAGGTCGCCGACCGCTTGGGAGTTGCGGTGACAACTTGGGGAATTGAATGCTCCTCGGCCCCGCCATGCGCTGGGGCGGCCGATTCGGCGTGGACACTTCGCCAGGCGCTCAGCAGAGCCGTGATAGCGGCGATTCCGAGAAACGCGGCGACGAGCCAGGCCGTTTTTCGCACGACACTATTGCCGGCCGAGGCTGTCGGTCGGGGGAAGCGGGCGGTTCGCGTGAAAGTGGCTGTGGTGTTGAGACTGCTCATGGCGGACTCCTGACTGCCTGGTCAGCTGGGTCGCAAGTTAGGTCACTACCGTCGGTTTACCGCCCAACCGGCAAAGTCTTACACGCCCGGCGGCAAACCGGCCGCCGCGAGTCGATCAGGCGTCCCGCTCTGCAAGCGGGGCAGGGGCCGAGCCGCGGCGGAGCAGGCTGTAGACCACGGGCACGAACAACAAGGTGGTGAGCGTCGCGACGATCAGCCCCCCAATCACCGCCCGACCGAGCGGGGCGTTCTGTTCGCCCCCTTCCCCCATGCCAAGCGACATCGGCAGCATCCCCAGAATCATCGCCGCAGCCGTCATCAGCACGGGCCGCATTCGCGTTCGCCCGGCTTCGAGCGCCGCTTCCAGCGCCGACTTGCCTTCCCGGCGCTGCTCGTTCGCAAACGTGACGAGCAGAATGCTGTTGGCCGTCGCCACGCCGATCGACATGATCGCTCCCATGAGCGCCGGCACGCTAAACGTCGTGTTCCAGAGAAACAGCGCCCACACAATGCCGACAAAAGCTCCCGGCAAGGCGGTGATGATGATGAACGGATCGAGCCAACTCTGAAAATTGACCACCATCAGCAAGTAGACGAGCACCGCGGCAAAGATCAGCCCCAACCCAAGCCGCACGAAGGCCGACTCCATACTTTCCACCTGGCCACGCATCGTGATGGTGTTGCCCGGGGCCAGTTTGGCTCGGTACTCGTCCAGAATTCGATTGATTTCGCTCGCCACGCTGCCGAGATCGCGTCCTTGCACGTTGGCGTACACATCGACCACCGGCTGCACGTTGGTGTGATTGGCCACTTCGGGAGTGACGCTGCGTTCGACCTGCGCGACGTTCGAGAGCAACTGCAGATTGCGATTCTGTTGCGAGTTGAGCGGCAGGCCGAGAATGGCGTCAACGCTGTCGAGCTTATACGTCGGCGTGCGAGTTTCGACGAGGTACGAAATGCCCATGCGGGGGTCGACCCAGTAGTTCGGCTGGACCTGGCCGCTGCCGGACAGCGAAACGAGCAGGCTATTGGCGACGTCTTCCTGCGTGAGGCCAAGTTCGCGAGCTCTCGTTTGATCGACCGCCACATGCAACTTCGGCACGTTCACGACCTGGTGCAAATGCACGTCGCGCACGCCGTCGATCGTGCGAATCCGCTGGGCGATGGCGTTGGCCATTTCGAGATTGGCGGCGCGGTTGAGGCCGGAAATTTGAATGTCGATCGGCGCCGGCAAGCCGAAGTTCAAGATCTGGCTGACAATGTCGGCCGGCTGAAAGAAGAACGTCAAATGCGGAAACCGTCCTGGCAATTCCTGGCGGAGCAGGGCGATGTATTCGGGGGTCGACTTCTCGCGGTGATGCGCGAGCGACACCAGGATTTCGCCGTCAGCCATGCCGGTCGTCGCGCTATCGCCGAAGGCCATCGCGTACGTTCGGTTCGGCAAGCCGATGTTGTCGATCACCAGCTCCACTTCATGCTCGGGGATGATTTCGCGAATCGCGCTCTCGACTTCGCTGAAATACCGCTCGGTCTGTTCGATCCGCGTTCCCGCCGGCGCTCGCACGTGAAGTCGAAACTGCCCCGCGTCCACGGTCGGAAAGAAATCGCGTCCCACCCAGGGGAGCGCAATAAAGCCACTCAGCACAACGACGCCAAACACCAGCAGCACCGCCAGGCGGTGACGGAGATTCCATGCCAGCATCGAGACATAGAACGACCGGAACTGCTCAAACCGCCGCTCAAACGCTTGATGCAGCCGGCCGAACCAACCCGCGCCGCCACCATGCCCATGCTCCAGCTCGGCGGGGAGCAAATAGTCGACCATCGTGGGCACGATCGTCCGCGACAACAGGTACGAGGCAAGCATCGCAAACGCCACAGCCAAGGCGAGTGGCGTGAATAGGTACTTCGGCGGTCCTTCGAGGAACAGCACTGAAACAAACACAATGCTGATCGTCAGAGTCGAGACAAACGTTGGCCCGGCGATCTGCATTGCCCCGTCGAGAATCGCCTGCCGCAGCGGTTTGCCGAGGCCAATGTTGCGATGGATGTTTTCGATTTCCACCGTGGCGTCGTCGACCAAAATACCGACCGCGAGCGCCAGCCCGCCCAGCGTCATCACGTTGAGCGAATGGCCGAGCAGGTACAGAACGGAAATCGACGTCAGAATCGCCAGCGGAATGGATACGGCAATGATTAGCGTGCTCCGCCAACTGCCGAGGAATACCAGGATCATTGTCGCCGTCAGCAGTCCGGCGATGACGCTTTCGACCAACAGGCCGTGAATGGCCGCCGTGACGAAGAGCGACTGGTCGAACAGCAACTCCACCTTCAAATCCTGCGGCGCGGAGGCCTGTATCTGCGGCATCATCGCCTTCACTTGCTGGACGATGTCGAGCGTCGAAGCGTTTCCGTTCTTCAAAAGCGTGACGAGCGCCCCGCGAGTGCCGTCGCGCCGCACCACGGTGGTTTGCGATGTGCTGCCGTCGCGCACCTGGGCCACGTCGCGCATGTAGATGGTCGCCCCGTTCACCACCTTGATCGGAATGTCGTTGAACGCTTCCGGCGTGAGGGGCGTGTTGTTGAGCGTGACGGGATACTCCTGGGTGTCGATCCGCGCTACGCCGGTCGGGTATGCCAGGTTATAGGCGTTGATCGCGTCGGCTACTTCCTTCGACGAGATCCCCTTGGCTTGTAGCAGCTGCGGATCGATATCGACCATCACCTGACGCTCGCGCCCGCCGTAGGGAGTGGGCATCGTCAGCCCTTGAATGGTCGAAAGCTGCGTGCGGAGGATGTAGAGGCCGTAGTCGTACACTTCCTCCTCGCTCATCGTGTCGCTACTCAGGCTAATCTGCACGATCGGCACGCTGGAGGCGTTGTAGCGAACGATGATCGGCGGCTGAATGCCTGGCGGCATCAGGGCCCGAATCGCCTGGCTGACCGACGTCACTTGCGACATCGCCACGCCGATGTCGACGCCCGAGTGAAAGTAAATCTTGATTACCGCCACGCCGTTGAGCGTTTGCGACTCAATGCGCCGAATGTCGTTCACATTCGAGCTGATCGCATACTCACTGTAGGTCGTGATCCGTCGCTCGACCTCGCTCGTTTCCATCCCCTTGTAGGTCCAAATGACCGTGACGACGGGAATGTCGATCTCTGGAAAGATGTCGGTCCGCATCTGGCGAATCGACGTAAAACCAAGCACGACGATCAGCAGCGCCATCACCGCGAAGGTGTACGGACGCCGCAGTGCAAGCTGCACGATCCACATGGCAGTTCTCCCAAGTGACGCTTCTACTGGGGAACTACCGCAAGGAACGGGGTTCCTTACAGACCTGCCCAAATGCCGGGAAATCGGACGCAACAGCGAGCAATTTTTCCCGGCGTGTAAGATCCGGATCGTCGGCAGGTAAATCGCCGTGTCAGGTGGGACGGCGCAGCAACTCAAGCGGTCTTCGCCCATAGTCCTGAGCCCGCCCGCAATAGGATTGCCATGAACCTGGCCGCGATGTGCTCTGTAGGGCAACGAAAACTCAGCAATGAAAGGGAGCAGCAATGTCCAAACCACTGGCGGGTAAGGTTGCACTAGTAACAGGGGGCTCGCGCGGCATCGGAGCGGCGACCGCCAAGGCGCTGGCCGACGACGGCGCCGACGTGGCGATTAGTTATGCCGCCTCGGCGGAAAAGGCCGAGGCGGTCGTCGCGGAGCTACAACAAAAGGGCGTTCGCGCCGTCAGCTTTCGAGCGGATCAGGCCGACGCCCGGCAAGTAACCGAGTTGGTTCACAAGGTGGCCGAGCATTTTGGCAAGCTCGACATCCTGGTGAACAACGCTGGCGTCTTCGAGTCGGCAGTCGTGGGGGATTCGTCCGCCGATCAGAGCCGGCTCGAACGAGAATTCGCGGTCAACGTTGGCGGCGTGGTCGCAGCTGTGCGAGCCGCTGTGCCGCTGATGACTGAAGGAGGCCGCATCATTACGATCGGCTCAGTGATCGCCGATCGCGTGGGGTTCCCGGGACTGTCGAACTATGCCGCCACCAAGGCTGCGGTCGTCGGCTATTCGCAAGGCTGGGCGCGCGATTTGGGGCCCAAGGGAATCACGGTCAACGTGGTTCAGCCGGGGCCGATCAACACCGACATGAACCCCGACAATTCCGACTTTGCTCAGGTGCAAAAGGCGGCCACGGCGCTCGGACGATACGGCCGGCCGGAAGAACTCGCCGCAGCCGTCGCTTTCCTTGCCAGCCCGAAGGCGTCGTTCATCACCGGCGCGACGCTCACAGTGGATGGCGGTTACCTCGCATGACCTTCGCTCGACATTTGCGCAACGTGCGAAGTCGGGCTGTAACGAATGTAACGGTCGTAGGCAAAGCGACTGCAAGCTGCGCCGCTGGGCATCCGGAGTGAGTGCGACGGCGAGGCGCCATCCGCATCGCGATTTCACGCTTTGAACGGGCTTCTTTATCCTTGAAATGGGAGGGAAGCCGACTAGTCTGAGGGAACCCACGTTTGGCTGTAATTCCCGCAGCTAGTGGCGGCGCTGGCCGATCGGCTGTTAGTCGCCGCTTCGACTCATAGCACTCTTCGACCGCGCGGCGCGGACGCTCGCTCTTCCCCCGAAGGCGCCCGCCGCCGCACGTGCGATCAACCCGACGACGAATGCGATGAACGTAGCGAACGAACCCCTGACCGGCTCCAAATGGCAATCCGCTGCCGAACTGCTGCGTTGCGTAAAGTGCGGCGGCGCCGTGCAGTACGATTCTCCCGAAAGCCTGAGCTGCTCGGCCTGTGCGAGCAAGTTTCCCATTGAACGTCAGGTCCTGCACCTGAACACCGAGTACCAGGGAAACAACGCCATCGCAGCCGAGTACTACAACAGCTCGCTGTGGCCCAAGTTCCGCTTCTGGGAGTGGGTGGCCCACCTGCCGCGCGGTGGCGAGCGTAAGGCGCGCAACGAGGTGCTGCGTCATTTGCCCAACCTATCGGGCACTCGACTGCTCGACGTCGCAATCGGCGACGGGCGCAACATGCCGCTCATCCCGCGCGACTGCCAGGTCTTTGGCGTCGATATCTCGCGCGTGCTTTTGGAAAAGTGCCAACACGACTACGCCGACCGCGACATTCACCTGATCGTCGGCGAAGCGGAATCACTGCCGTTCCCCGACTCCACGTTCGACAACATGTTCAGCCTCGGCGCGCTGAATCACGTGAACGATCCTGGCAAGGCGCTCAAGGAAATGGCCCGCGTCGTGAAGCCGGGTGGCAAGGTGGTCGTCGCCGACGAGATGCCCGACCTGCCGAATCGTCAAATCGCCCACAAGCTAGGTCTGCAGCGGCTGCAGAAATGGATTTTGTCCAAGATCTTCTTCCTGGGCCCGATGTCAGACGTGATTCTCGAACACACCGATCTGAAGATCGAGCCGCTGGTCGACGCCGCTCTGCAGGACTGGAAAATTCATAAAATCTGGGGCGGCATCGGCTACTGCGTGGTCGGCACACCCAAGAAATAACTCAGCCCGCCGATTTCGGCGAGCTGGAATGAATGGAATCATTCTTCAAGGGACGCGCGAGCGTCCCTTTTTTCTTTGTCGATTTTCAGCCGAGCCAGCTCTCCGCCGCGCCCGCGGATCGACTACGACCGCTGCCGTGCAACTTCGACGGTCGCATCGACCGTAAGGCGCTCATCATTGGGATGCGTTTTGGCGGCAGCGAGCACTGGCGCGGTTCGCGGCAATCGCGTAAACCGCTGCATCAACGGCCGCAGGATCGGAAACTGCGCCAGCCGACCAAACAGGCGGTATTTGAAGGTCGGAAAAACCAAGACCTTCTTTGGCGAAAGATTGGCTAGCGAACACTCCACGACCTGGTCGGGCGTCAACCAAAGGCTTTCCGCCGGATTGCAGCGAACATTGAACGCCTTCATGCTTTCGACGGAGTGAAACCCGGTGCGTACGAAGCCGGGACAGAGCGCCTGCACGCAAACGTTCGTCCCCCTCAACTCGTCGCGCAAGGTGAGCGACAGCGAAGCCAGGTAGCTCTTCGTAGCGCCGTATTGAGCGTTGCCGGCGTTGTGCAAGAACGCGCCTACCGAGGCGACGTTGATGATGCCGCCGCGATCGCGCTCCATCATGCCCAGCAGCACGGCCCGGATCAGGATGGTGGGAGCGACGACGTGCAGGTCGGCCATACCGAGCAAATAGTCGATGTCGGTATCGGCGAAGTAATCGATCGCGCCGAACCCGGCATTGTTCACGAGCAGCTCAACGTGCGGCGGTTGCTGCAGCCGCTCGGCAAGGCGATGAACCTGGTCGCGTTTGCTCAGGTCGGCCACGTACGCTTGCGTGCTTACGCCGTAGCGCTCGGAAATGGTTTCGCAAATAAGTTCGAGCTGCTCGCGCCGGCGATCGACCAGTAGCAGGTGATGGCCGCGCTCAGCCAATTTGGTGGCGAAGCAAGCGCCCAGTCCGCCCGCCGCCCCGGTGACAACCGCAATACCATGCTGGGACGAAATCATCTTCGAACTCCACGACAGGACTATCTTTGCCCACCGTGGCAATCAGAGGACCGTCGTTACTATAGTTCGGACAACCGCAATGTGCCGGTCAAAGTGGAAAATACCGCCAAGATCTAGCGGCATTCTCATTGAAGCTGGAAACGTCTGCTCGCAAATCGCAAATTGTGTGCCGGCCTAGAGTTGCATGCAGAAATCATGCCAGCGTTGCCGCGATCAGATGCTAGGCGCTACCAAGAAGCCTCGATGCCGCCACTCCCAGAATTTAGGGCCTGACGGTCATTGGCAATTAGATCGTAGCCGCCAAAGAGACGAACGCTGTCACCGCGCAAACGGTGCGAAAGCGACGCGCCGACGACGGCGAAGTCGCGGCCGATACCGGCGCCTTGCACAACGAAGCCAGGCCCCGGAGCGCCGGCAAAGCTGGAAAGAACCGTCGCTCCGCCATCGCTCACATAGTCGTGCATCCAGGCGACGCGGGTATCCAAACGTGTGGCCCCCAGTTCATCCAATTGCAGCCCCATGTCGAGACCGACGAGCGAACGCAGGCTGTCGATCGTGAGCGCATCGATCGTCAGGCTGCCAAGCGACGAGCCGTTTTCCGTAAAACGATCCTGCGCGTAGAGCACGTAGCCAAGACCCGCGAAAGGCCGAACGATCAGGTCGTCGTCTCCAAATCGCAAGCCGTACTCGCCATACACATTGGCGAACGAGCCGTGAGGTCCGCCGTTCGTAGCAGCGCCGGGACCAATGCGTTGTACGTCGAGATCGACTCCGCCACCGCCAGCAAGTAGCAGGAAGTGATCGAGCTCGGTGTGATGCGCAAGCAACACGCCGAACTCGTTGGCCTGAGCGCTGACCGAACCGAGCGAGTCGGTTGAGAGGCCAGCAGCAGTGAAGTTGTAGTAGCCGCCGACCGTCGTTTCGCAGCTCAAAGCGCGAGTGACGACGACTTGCGTACCACCAGCGCCATAGCTGTAGCCAGCGGCGTTGCCATCGGAGCCAGTTCCGCCCCCCGTACCAAAGCCGGTGATCCAACCGCCAAGACCGACGCCGATCGGCTCGCCGTTCTCGTCGCACGGAGCGAGACGGGCAGAATCATCGCGCAGTTGCCCAGCCAGCCGCATTTGCATCAGGTACGACTGCTGCACCATCATCGGAGCCACCGACGCATACAGCTCGCCCGTCATTTGATTGAGCACGAGCAGGGCAGCCTGGTCGTCGGCCACTAGATCAAGCGAATCGCGGAACCACTGCACCTGGTCACCGAACGGCGAACCGTCGTCGAGCGTAAACAGATCGTCCAGGTATCCGCCGATTGAGCGCTGATTGGCTGTCTTAGCTAGCGCCTCGTACGAAGCGTCGCGACCGACGTAGGCGAAGTAGTACTGAGCGCCAGGAGTGTAGAACGCGACCTGATCGACGTCGCTGCGGAGAATGAACCGCCGCCCGTCGAGATTGTCGGTCACCTGCGGCCGAGCCTCGATCTGCAACATGCCGGGAGCGTCGGTCGTCAGGATCGTGTATCGCCGGCCGATGGCGTACAGTTCCGGGTTCGAAGGGTCTTCGGCGTTGAATTCAAACGTTCCGCGCTGGGCGTACGGAACGTTGGCGTTGATTGTGGCCGTTCCCGTAAAGACGTCGTATCGGCTGGCGTCCTGTGGTAGCGTCTGATGCGTGACGTCGAATTGCAGAGTGCCGCTCGATTGAAAATCGCCCACGATCGCCATCGTTCCGATGCTGTTGCCGGCGAACATCGTGCCGCCGGACCGGTTTTCGACCAGCGGCGCTACGATCGTCGGCGTCCCCGCCAGCCGGCCGCCGTCATGGATAATTACGGAGTTGAGGGCGCCGATCACGCCGTCGGTGCTCTGCAACACGCCTTCGACCTCGATCGTGTCGGCTGCGACGAAGACGCCGTTAGCCGTAACGCGACCTTGCTTAAAGATCTCGGCAGAGTTGAACACCACGGAGCCAGTGAGCAGCGTCCCTGTTGCGTCTTCGACGCCGCCCACGAACTGGGCATCCATGAGGGTTTGGCCTCCGACGTTGCCGGCGTATTCGAGATGAAAATCGGCGTCGGCTTCGTCCGTCGCCACGCCGTCAGCGTCGGCTTGACGCCCAAAGGTGATCATGGGGCGATCGAAGTTCCGCGACGTGCCGACGAGCGCGTCGCTGACGATGTCCCCCGTAAGTTGAGCGCCGGCGAGCACATTGATTTCTTTCACGGCGGCAGTGTGATCGATGTGAATCGCGTTGCCGCCGGCGTGAATCTCGCCCGAAATGTCAGCCCGGTCGACGAGATAGTCGCCCGAATATTTGCTTTCGGTGGCCGATGTCCGATTGTCCCCTTCGTCGGGCCCCATCGTGTCGAATCCGAAGCCGAAATAAATGCCGGTCCCGGCTGATCCCGGCGTCGTGGAGGCGGCGCTGATCGAGCCGCGATGGACGACGCGGTTGTTCTTGCCGTTGCTCACCAGCAAACCGACGCCGTATTCGCCGTCGGTCTTAATGTTCACGCTACCGTCGACTATCACCTCGTTGTTATTGCCATCGATGCGAATGCCGTTGCCGGCAACGCCCGAAGCGATCAAGTCGGCTCTTTGAACCACGACGCGGTCGCTCGCCTTCAGGTGCAAACCAACGCCATAGGTGGCGTCGGAATTGAAGCCGTCCAGATTTTCGATTGCGCTGATGCCAGCGCCGCCGTCGGTGTAGATAGAGCGTCCGAAAAATCTGCGACGGTCGATCTGATAGCCCAAGTCCTGTAGGACGGCCAGCTCCACTTCGGCAAAGAACGGATAGTTGCGAAACGACTCGTGCGTCATCGTGAACGCATCGATGCCCAGATGGCATTTCTGTTCCGATTCGGCCAGCGGAACGGCCCGCCCAAGCTCGCCGTAGACCGTGTCGCCGTACACTGCCCGCGCGTTGAGGCCGTTGAAATAGTACATGTCGGACGCGCTGAACGTCTCGCCAGCAACCACAGGAATGCGATTGCCGTTGGCGTCGATCGAAACGACCTGCGATTCGTAAAGCGTCAGCGGCTCGCCGACCGTTCCCCACGAACCGATGCCGCCCGTAATGCCCAGCGTGTGCCCCAGTTCGTGAATCGTCGTAATCTCGAGGTTTACGCCGGCTTGAACCTGGATTGGGCCGTTCCGCGCAAACCCGGTTTCGGTGCGGTCGAAGTTGATGATGCTATCGACCACCTGCGACGGAGCAGCCGCGCCGCCGAAGGCCCAAACGTTGTTCGTCGAATTTTGAAAGTCCCCCCCGGCGAGCAAAGACGACGAGGACGAGTGCGTGCTCGAAGTGCGCCACGTGCCCAAGCCGGCATCGTACTGCTCGCCCGTGCGAATCATCCGCAGCGTGATTGTCCGCCCCGGAGTGTTTTGGGCCCCCAGCACCTCCCACCAATAGCCGACGCCCCGTTCGACCGAGGCAATTTGATCCGCGGTCCAGGTTCCGGTGGCGCGGCGTTGGTCGGGCGCGTACCAGTCGAATACCCCATCGGCCTCACTCCAGAACTCCACGCGAATTGGGACGTTCACCCCGTTGAACGTGCTCGAAACAACCTGGCCAAACGCTGGCCCAGCTCCGCCCAAAAGCAGCACCGCCGCAGCCAGCAGACAGCCGCCCGGCCCAAACATTCGCGCTCGGAAATGAAGCCAAGATGCGTATGATGCCCCCGCGCTCAACGTTGCCCCTTCCTTGGTCATGCTGGCTATGCTGGCGCTAGAAACGCACCCGCCCATACAATCGGCAGAATTGCCGCATATTCACCACTTTTTGAAACGCGGTGAAGGGCAAATTTTGGCCAGACAGGGGAGGCTCACCCAACGAGAGAACTTCCAGCCTAAGCAGGGGATGCTACGGCACCGCCGAAGGGGGAGCGCTAAAAGAACTGCGTCGCTCTTCAAATGCGGACTTGAGCGTCAGCCAAGCCGCTAGAGGCGCCTCTAGCGGCAGCCTCCGAACGATACGCGTGTAGAAAAGATGCTCGCCCAATCCGACCTCGGGATCGGTCTTGGGCGGCGTCAAAAACTGGAAAGCGGAGGGCACGGGAGTCGAACCCGCAACCGGTTGCCCGGCAACTGATTTCGAATCAGTCCGCTAACCATTCGCTTACCCTCCGGGGCTATTTTTAGCGTTTTCCGAAACGGCGGGCAAGGGACCGTCCGCGAGTGGTTGGATTCGAATTGCCGAGATCGGGCCGCGTCGAATCGATTGTTCCGATTTCAGCCAAAAAGCCGGCCGTCGTCCACGCTGGCAAGGGTGGAAAGCACAGCCCGCCGTTGGTCCTCGAGCGGCATGGTCGTGTCGATCCGCGTCTGCGGAACGCTCGCCGGCCAGGGAGCCCACGACTGGGCTTGCTGGCGGTAGACGCCAGCGTGAGCTTCGGAAGCGTCCGTGCCGGCTTGCAGCCGCTGCGAGATCCGTTGCAGGGCAATTTCGGGCGGGCACCAGCACTCGACCGCCAGGAAACGCGCATCTTGCGACTTCGCCAGCTCCTGGGCAGCCGACATAAAGCCGGCCTGGGCGAAAGTGGCGTCGAGCACGACCGATACCCCCAGATCGAGCAGTCGCTCGGCTCGGCGGAAAAGTTCTTCGTACACACGGGAGCGTCCCGCTTGCGAGTATTTTTCTGCGTCCGGCGTTTCCCCCGCCACGGCGGAGGCAAACAGCTCCTGACGGACGACGTCGGAACGGAGGATCTGGGCGGCCAGCGCTTCGCAGAGGCTGCGGGCGAGCGTGGTCTTGCCGGTACCCGACAGGCCACCGACGGCGATAAGCAGAGGCCGATAACTCGGGGGAACGTAGCTGCCGGCGAGCTCGAGGTGGCGTTCGGCTTCGCGCGTCGATTCGTCCTTGGCGGGGCCGTCTTGCTGCGAGGCGCGCAGAGCGGCGACCTTGGCTCGCACGCTGGCCCGGTACGCTTTGTAGAAGGCCAGCAATTCGGGCTCCGGCTGATCGCCGCTGCGGCGCGAGTAGCGTTCGAACAGTTGCGGGCCGACCCACGTCGCGCCGATGAAGTCGCAGTCGGCAGCCAAAAAGGCGAGCTCGTCAGCAACGTCGAGATAGCGGAATTCGTCCTGGAACTCGATGCAGTCGAAAATCGCGATCGGATCGTCCAGGCAGATGTGCTCGGCGCGCAGGTCGCCGTGCCCTTCCACAACCAAGCCGCGCTCTCCCCGCTGCATAAACAACTGCGGCTGTAGCGAAAGCAATTGCATCTGAAAACCGTGCGTCCGATCGACCGCCGCTTCCAAATTCGCCGGAAGGGCGGAGCAGAGCGAATCGCGGTTCTCCCGCACGTGGGCCTGGCATCGCGCAAGGTACTCCTGCGGCGTGTAGGGGGCCCGCGGAGCGCTAGCGTAGAATCGGGCGAGCAGTTCTGACAGTTGATCGATCTGCTCCGGCCGCAGCTTGCCCGCCCCGTGCAGCCGATCGAGCATTCGGTCCTCGCGCAGGCGACGCATGTGCACCAGCCAATCGACCACTTCGCCATCGCCGTCAAGCGTGAATTGCCCCGTGGCGTCGCGCGTAACCGGAACCGTCCCCAGATACGCCCCCTCTGCCAATCGGCGGTTCAGCCGGACCTCTTCCCTACAAGCGCGCTCGCGCGCGGCGAGCGTGGTGAAGTCGAGAAAGCTGAACTTCACCGGTTTCTTCAGCTTGTAAACGTACGGCCCCGCGAGAAATACCTGCGAGATGTGCGTTTCGATTCGCTGCACGCTCTCCGGCCGATGCGGGTAGGCCTCCGGGCGTTCCAGCCATTGGACCAGTGCGTTCGTGTGCTGCGGGGTGGTCATGACGGCTTTGCCTTTCATCCTCCGAGGCATGCGTAAGCATTTCGGGGCAGGGGACTAAGTCGCAAATCCGCGTTTCAAGAAGCGACGCGGGGCGTTGCCGCCAGTTCAGGCGACAACGCCCTCACGCGAGCGTCATTCTACGGCCGCTCATTGCGTCATCCCAGCGAGCGCCCGTTCGACCATACGAGCCGCTTCCGGATGTCGCTGGGCAAAGTTCTTGCGATAGGCTCGCAAAGTGTCAGCGGGGCGTCCTTGCAGTTCATAGAGCAGGCCGAGGTCCTCGTAACCGAACATCACGGTCAGGCCCATTTCGGCGGCTGCGTCCATGTGCTCTTCCGCTTCGCGGAGCATTCCGCGGCGAAGGAGCAGATCGCCCAAGGCGTGGTGCGCCTTGCCGACGAAGTTGTCGGCTTTGAGCGCTCGCACCAGATCGCCGACCAGCGGGCCGAGGTTCGTCGCCTGCGGATCGGGCATCAGTTCGTCATCCATGTGGACGGTTGCAGCCCGTTCGATCGCATCTCGGAACTCCATGATGGCGGCCAGCTCATACATGGCTCGCTGCTCTGGAGCTTCCCACGGCATGGCCGCGACGAACTGCGCGCCGATGTCGGGATCGACCTGCTCGCACGCGGCTGCTTGCTCCATTCGCAGCACGCCGGTGTAGTAGGCGACCAGAGCGTTGTCCGGATCGAGGTTGCGAGCGTCACGCAGCAGGGCTTCCGCAGCCTTCAGATTCTTCTGCCGTATTTCGGCTACCGCCATGGCTGTCGGTTTGTAGACCGCCGTGTGCGGCGGCAGGACCACCTTCTCCCAAGCCAATAGCGCCTCAGCCGGCCGATCCTCGCGGTGCAACTGCAAAGTCAGCCAAAGCTGATAGTGCATTTCAGGAGTGACGGCTGGCATGCGGGGCTCCAGCTCGAAGCGGTGGTTCAGTTGCGGCAGCGGCTGGATTGGGGTCGCCTGCCCGGTGATTTCGGCGGGGAGCAAGCCCGGCTCTCCCATGGTTTTTCGCGGCGCGGCGCCGGTCACAGTGCCGACCATCGTCAGCAGCAGGATTGCGGCCAATATCGCCAAGATCAGTAGCTTGAGGGCTTCCAAGCGGAGGTCGAGTTTGTTGGTGGTAATCATGGCACACCTCCAAGCGGATCGAGCTGGGCGAGTCCCGATTCCAATCTGGAGCGGCCGGCTCGCCGACGTTGGAACAGATCGCAAAGCGAGTGCCTCAGCTCGCACGAATCAGCGGCTTGTCCGAGATCGTTGTCCCACCACGCGATGCGTCGCGCGGCCGCCGAACGTCGCTGCGTCGCACGCTTGTGCATACGAGCGGTACCGCACACTTTTCGCGCTCTTTCGCCCAGCCGCCCTCGCGCAAGCGCGCAGCTGTTGTCGATGGCCGCGCCAAGCGATAGCCTGAACCCCATGTCAGACCATCCTTTTGCGCAAGATATGACGGTTGTGCCATCCGGCGCGCCCAGCGCGCTCCCCGCGGGACTCTGGGAGCGTTATCGGGACCTGCAGCGCTATGTCGACTGGGCGGACACCGACCTCGCCCACGTGACCGCCGCGGCCCCGCTCCTGGAAAAACACTTCGTCCGAATGGTCGACGACTTCTACAACCGGCTGCAACAGCACCCAGCCGCCAGCCGCGCCATTACCGGCGGACCGACGCAGATCGAGCGGCTGAAGCGAACGCTGCTCGGCTGGCTGCGAGAACTTTTGAGCGGCGTCTACGACGAGGACTACGTCCTACGGCGATGGCGCATCGGGCTGCGGCACGTCGCCATCGGCCTGCCGCAGGTCTATACGGCCGCAGCCATGTCACGGCTGCGCACGGGCCTGGCCAGCGCGCTAGCTGCGGAGTGGACGGGCGACGCCGCTCAGCTTCACTCGGCGCTCGTCTCGCTCAACAAGCTGATCGATCTCGATCTGGCGATCATGAGCGACGCGTACGAGACCGAGCATGTCCAGCGGCAGACGGAGTTCGAACGGCGGCGTCTGGACGACGTCTTACATCGCGAGAAGGAACTTTCCGCCGGCTTGCTCGCGCATGCCCAGGCCGCCGTACTCGTTCTCGACCGCACGGGGCGCATTGTTCGCTGCAATCGTTTCGCCGAGAGCCTGCTGGGCTGCACTGGCGAGCCGAGCCTTGAAAGCCAGGATTGGTTCTCCCGCTTTCTTAAGGAAGAGGACCAGGCCCGGCTGCGAAACGCGCTGCTCGATCCGATGCAAGATACCGCCGAGGGGCGCGTGCAGGTTACGTCTACGTTGGAGCACGACGGCGTCGTGCGGCAGTTGCACTGGTCCGCCGTGCCGCTGCTCGACGGGGCAGGGGAGGCGTTTGCCGTGCTGGTCGTCGGGCACGACATTACGGAGCTCTACCAAGCCCAGCAGCGGGCCCTGCAAGCCGAACGACTGGCGGCGATCGGCGAGATGGCGACCGGCCTGGCTCACGAAAGCCGCAACGCCCTGCAACGCATCGGCGCAAACGCCGAAATGCTGGAACTCGAAGTTGAAGGCAACCCGACCGCGGCCAACTACCTGCAGCGCATCCAGCAAGCCAAAGATCATTTGCACTGCCTGCTGGAAGAAGTGCGGAGCTACGCCGCGCCGGTCGTCCTCGATCGGTCGCCGATCCGCATCAGCGAAGCCTGGCGTGAAGCGTGGCAATTGCTCTCCGCCCAGCGGCAAGGCCGCGATTGCGAGCTGCGCGAGCATATCTCGGCGACGGAGCTAATGATCGAGGTCGACCGGTTCCGGATCGTGCAGGTGTTTCGCAACTTGCTCGACAACGCCCTAGCAGCCGCAGCCGATCCTGTGAAGATCGACATCTGGTGCGAAACCTGCCGTCTCGGCGACCGGCCCGGGCTGCGAGTGCGTGTGCGCGACAACGGCCCAGGCCTCTCCCCGCAGCAGCGACAGCGAATCTTCGAACCGTTTTACACCACGAAGCCGACCGGCACGGGGCTGGGCATGTCGATTGTCCAGCGACTCATCACAGCTCACGGCGGCGCGATCCGCGTCAACGACGTTGACGGCCCCGGTACCGAGATCGCGATCGACCTCCCACGACACGACGCTGGCGAAGCGACGTGAGCGGGTGGTCGTTCGGCTGCGAGGATGCGCGAAGGACAATTCGACGAGAGCAGTCCAACGGTTCATCGCATATCTGAACAAACAATCGGTACATGCAGCTCATTCACTGAGCGCAGGCCCTTTTAGAAACTCTTTGGGCCCCCCTCGCGACCAAGAGCCCCCACAAAATCAAGAACGGCGCCAGCGCGTCGGCCTTAACTTCTGCCGAGCCCACAGCCACAAAAGCGGAACGGCGCGAGCCGTCCGGTGAAAGCGGTTGGAGTGCCAGTTGGGTTGGTTGCTGGAGCGTTCGTTTACCGGGCGGCTTGCGCCGCTCCGCTAAGTTGGGGGCGGCCACCCTTTCGCGTTGGTTCGTCGTTCAGAAGTCGCAATCAGGCAATTCGGTCGTTGGGAGCGTCGGGGCGAGGGAGGCCGCCGGAGATAAAGAGGGAGAGGAGTTCGCCGCGGCTGTTCACGCGGAGCTGGCGGTAGATGCTCTTCATGTAATCGCCGATCGTGTGCTCGCTCAGGCCGAGCTTCTGGGCGATCTCCTTACGGGTGTCGCCGCTGAGCAAGTAGAGCAGCACCTGGCGTTCGCGGCCGGTGAGGCGGAGCACGCTGGTTCCGGCGGGGGCGTCGGCGCCGTCGCGGTGGAGCCAATCGACCTGTTGAAACACGACGTGGACGATGGCCTTTTCGCGGTCGGTGAACGGCGGGTTAGGGCTGCGGCGATGGTAGCCGACGCCGCTGAAGAAGTCGTCGTTGATCGGGTAGACCGAGGTGATGAAATCGCAGAGGCCGGTGGCGTAGAAGCTCCCTTCGAGCCGCTGCCAGGCGTCTGGCGAGTAGAGCTCTTCGCGGCGGAGCGTGAAGTGTCGACCGTGACGGGCAAGTTCGGTCACGGGTTCATGCCCTGGGATGGCTGTCTCCGGGTCGGTCACATAGCGAGTAAAGGCGACTCGCTCGGCTTCGCCGCTCCAGCCGCCGTCGATCAGGTTGAGCGCGGCGACGTTGCCCTCGACCTTTTCATGGCGGGCAACCGTGGACCAAAGCCAGACATCGGCGGAGATGATCCGAGCGACTCCTTCGAGGAGGAGCCGCTTGCGCTCCGCGAGACGCAGATCCTTTGTGGGATCTCCAGCCAAAGCGAGAATCTGGACGATGGCTTCGACGTCGGACAGGGACAGCGTTTGCATTTTGCTCCGTGGCAAGTGCGTTCAACAACAAGTTAACCAATGAACTGTCGACGCAAGCTGATGATATTTTGTACGGCAGGCTTGGCTCGGCCGCGAATGTCGAATAGCCCACCGTGCGGATAGTCGTGCGGCAGATCGTCGCGGAGCTGGTTCCAGAAGATGGCTTGAACCGCTTGCTTGGCCAAGAGCAGCGGCAAGAGCCAATCGACTGTGGCTTGCTGAGTTTTCTGCGACACGCCGCTGGGCATCCAGTTGGGAATAGGACGCGAGGAAAGCTTGGCAAGCGGATCGGCGTCGAGACCGCTGGGGATCGTCAGGAACACGCAGAGCGGCAAGCCGATCTGAGTCCAGCGGTCGAGCAGGCGACTGACTTCGATGCAATCGCGAGGCTGGGTGCCCCCCGGCGAGTAGCCAAGGTTCCATTCGAGCCCGACGCCGGCCAAGCCAAGTTCGCCGCGAGCGAGCGTATCGGCAAAGTGGAGCGGACTGAGCTCCTGATCCTCGCGGGCAATGTACTCAGCCCACGGCTGATCGAAGCTGACGATGGTCGGCACGCGAGGATCGAGCGAGCGAACGCGGTGCAGGGCGTCGACGACCAGCTTCAGCCGTTCCTCTTCGTTGAACTCAATCGTGCCGGGCTGGTTCATCCGTGCCGCGACATGCCAAAGCTGAACGCGCCCCTTGTAACGCTGCACGACCGCTTCAATAAAGCTGGCGATGTAGCCTTCGAGCTCCTCGAAATCGCCTTCCCACAGGTACAGCCAATCGGGCACCATGCGCACGTCGAGCGACAGGAGCGGTCCCATGCAGATGCGCAGGCCGTTGTCCTTGCACCATTGCACCTGGCGGTCGAGCGAGTCCCAATTCAACTGCCCGGCGGTCGTTTCGATCTCGCGCCACAGGGGCGAGATGAGGGCCGTGTTAAAGGCGGAGAGAAAGTGCGTCGCCATCGTCCGTTCGGGAACCGATTCGATGCGGGCCCCAAGGAGCGTGCTCAACGGATTGCCGCTGCCGCGGCGGATGGCGAGCACTTGGTCGGTGTAGTCGCGGCCGAGGCGTCGCAGGGCGGTAAAGGCGTGGGTAAGAGCGACGTCGGCATAGTCGCTGGCCTGCGCGGGAACGGCCTGGCTCGATGCGGCTTTGCCAAATTCAACGATGGCCTGCTTGAGCTCGGCTAGGAACGGCTCGGACAGTTGCATACCGGCCGACTGCCAGAGATAGGACTGGTTGCGGAGGCGATTGATCGTGCCGCGGGCCAATTCGACCGGCAGGTTGTAGGGTTTGGCCCGTTCCATCAGGCTGGCGGAGGAGAGCATCCATTCGCCGTGGCCGGGGACGTTCCAGGGGAAATGGAGGTTGCCGGACTCGCGAGTATCGCGTTCGAGGGTCAGGAGACCGTCGTGGTAAAACGTGCGGCTTTCCCACGGAATGCCTTCGGGGCCAGCGAAATAGGCTCGGCCTGGGGCGTCGTGCGCAATGCGTTCGGGGCGAGGGATGACAAACCGCAATTGACCCATGCTGGGCAGAATCTCGCCGAAGACGCGTGAGAAAAGGGCCGGCGGGCCAGCTGCCGCGGCCACTCGGCGGGTACGGTTGGAGTTTAGTGCAGATGGGCGGGGTGTTCAACGGACGCTCGGCGAGGGTAGGGCAATTGGTATATTGCGGGCACGGCGGGCGGACGCTTCTGAAGCGCCGCTCCCCCTGGGCACACCTGGGCAAATGACCGTCGTTTAGCAACTTCTACAGACTTGGACCTTAACCGCACTTTGGCCTCGGAATCTATGAACGCACTGCTGCAAACCAACTTGCCGGGACTGCCGGTTCGCCGAGGGAAGGTCCGGGACATTTACGATCTGGGGGACTCGCTGCTGCTGGTGGCGACCGACCGGATTAGCGCGTTCGATTGGGTCATGCCCAACGGCATTCCGGACAAGGGACGAGTGCTCACGCAGCTAAGCGCGTTCTGGCTCGAAACGCTCCAGGTGCCGAATCATTTGATCTCGCTCGATGTCGAGTCGGCCAGGCTGCCCGAGGGGGTCGACCGCAGCGAGCTGGCCGGGCGGAGCATGATCGTCCGCAAGGCCGAAGTGGCGCCGATCGAGTGCGTCGTGCGAGGCTATCTGGAAGGCTCGGGCTGGAAGGAATATCAGCAGACACAGAGCGTTTGCGGCGTGTCTCTTCCCGAGGGACTCAAGCAATGCTCGCTCCTGCCGCAACCGATCTTCACGCCGGCGACAAAGGAGGAATCGGGACACGACATCAACATTTCGTACCAGCGGATGGTCGAGATCGTCGGCGAGGCGACGGCAACGGAGCTGCGCGATCGCAGCCTGGACGTCTATCAGCGGGCGGCTGAGCACGCCCGGCAGCGGGGCATCATCATCGCCGACACGAAGTTTGAATGGGGCTACTTCGACGGCAAGTGGATCCTGATCGACGAAGTGCTGACGCCCGACAGCTCCCGCTTCTGGCCGGCCGACGATTATCAGCCGGGCCGGGCTCAGAAGTCGTACGACAAGCAGTTCGTGCGCGAATGGCTGGAGACGACTGGCTGGGACAAGAACAGCCCGCCGCCGCAGTTGCCGGACGACGTAGTCGCCAAAACGCGAGAGAAGTACGTCGAAGCCTACGAACGGCTCACGGGCCAGACGTTCGCTTGGAAATAGGGGCGAGCTGGTTCGCAGCCACCAGCGCCGAGTGAACAGAGAGCCCGATAATCGTAAGCCTTAGACTTCGCCGTTTTCGATTGCGACGACCGTCAAACCGTGCCTTTCCGCTTCCCGGATAACTTCGGGTTGGTCGAGCACGATCGTCTTGCCGGCTTCGATGGCCAGAACCTTGGCCCCAGCCTCGGCCAACACTTCGATGGTGCCCAAGCCGATCGTCGGCACATCAAAGCGCATGTCCTGCTGCGGCTTGGCGACCTTAACGACGGTGAAGCCGCCCTGCGGGCAAAGCTGGCCGGCGCGTCGAATGCACTCGTCGGTGCCTTCGACGGCTTCGACCGCAATAACCGCTCGACCTTTGACGGCTACGCTCTGGCCGACATCGAGCCGGCCCATTTCTTTGGCCAATCGCCAACCAAAGGCGATATCGTGTTGCTGTGCGGTGGTGGGTTGGCGGCGGGTGAGATTGCCAAGTTTCACGAGCAACTCCGGTGCAAAATCGGTCGCCGGGGCGAGGCGAATTCCGTCGCGAGCATACTGATCGACAATCGTCGTCAGCAGCGTATCGTCAGCCCGGTCCTTCTTCCCCAGCAGATAGATCGGCAGGAAGGTGCGAATGGTGCGCAGGTCGGGCACCAGCGTCAGCCAACCGAAGCGGCCGAAGAGAATCTTCGACTTGTGAATCTTGCCGGCCAGCGTCGCCTCGCGAATGCCTCGGCGGTGAAAGTATCGCAGGTGTGCCCCCAGCCGAGCGACGCCGCTGGGGCGATAGTCGTCGCAGATCTCCGCCAAGACCGGATCGGCGTGGCCGTGGATGCCGATGCAGTAGACCTCGTGCCCCTGGCGCTTGAGCGTCTGAGCCACGACAATCGGCAATCGTCCCCACCCAGCCACCAGTCCAACACGGCTGCGACTCGGCAGGGGCGCTGGGGCGGGAGAAACTTCCAACTGCGTCGCCATCGGTGTGCTTATGCTGCGTCCTGAGCGGCCTGCGAAGCGGAGTCGTGGTGCGACTCGTTCTGTCCGGTCAATTCGCCAATGGCCCGCTGCAGCTCGATGATCTGCTTCCGCATGGTCGGCAGCTTGAGCATCAGCGAAACGCACTGGAACTGGTGCTTCTCCTCGGTCGCCGGCGACCCGAAGTAGCGCCGCCCAGCGGGGACGTCGTACATCACGCCAGCCTGGCCGCCGATCACGGCGCCGTCTCCCACGTGGATGTGGTCCCGCACGCCGACCTGCCCAGCCATGACGACGTAGTCGCCGGTCGAACTGCTGCCGGCAAGGCCGGTCTGCGAGCAAATCAAGTTGTGCTTGCCGATGCGGCAGTTGTGGCCGATCTGCACCTGGTTGTCGATCTTCGTGCCGGCGCTCACGCGCGTCGGCCCGTAGGTGCCGCGATCGATCGTCGTGCAAGCTCCGATGTCGACATCGTTCTCGATCTCAACCCAGCCCAGCTGCGACGACAGCTTGTGCTGGCCGTCGACCGTCGAATAGCCGAAGCCATAAGCTCCCAGCACCGCGCCGCCGTGAATGTTCACGCGGTCGCCCACGATCGTGTTTTCGTACAGCACCGCGTTCGGGAAGATGGTCACGCCCGAACCGATGCGGCTGTTGTTCATGATGCGGACGCCGGGATAGATCACCGTGTCCGAGCCGATCACCACATCCTCGCCGATGTACGCGTGCGGGTGGATGTTCACTCGCTCGCCGATCTTCGCCGAAGGGGCCACCCAAGCGGCCGGGGAAATGCCAACCGGCTGCAGGGGCCGCAGCGGATGAAACTTCTGCACCACCGTGGCAAACGCCCGATGGACGTCGTCGACCACGATGTACGGCTTGTCGTCGGGATGAAAGTCGTGTCCGACGATCACCGCCGAAGCCGCGCACCGGCTCAGTTGCGGTTCGAGCTTGGCGTTGTCGGCGAGAGTAATCTCCCCTTCGCGGGCACACGCGATGGTCGCGGCGCCAGTCAATTGAATGTCGCCGTCTCCATACAATTGCCCGTTTACGAGCCGGGCAATCTCGGCAAGTGAGAGGCTCATCGCGTGGAATCCTTTCCGCGGAGAGATCTGGAGCTCCTGGCTTAGCACAGAGCAAGCGCGGGAGCTTTATCCTGTCCCGCCCTATCAAGAGCAACGACGGATCGTAACCGAACCCCCGAAAACAGGACAAGATCGAAACTTCCAGCCGCTAGCGTTCCCGCTTTCGCCGTCGCGGTTACGCATCTTCCAGCCGGCAAATCGCCCATTGCCCGCAGTTTTCGTCAACCGCCACTTCCAGCACCTTCGGCCGGCTCGACGTCCGCTGCTCCAGCGCGTCGAGCAGTCGCAGGCCGATGTACCGGGCCAGCAGCTCGGCTGTCGTATTGGCGACCGGCAGCAGCACGCAGTCTTCCAGAGGAAACACCCAGCGGCGGTCCTCGAACTTCGCCTCCACCTCTTTCGGCCCCGCATGAACATGAATCTGCTCGTGCTGCGTCGGCAGCAGCACGTGATGGTCGAGTTCGTCGACAATCTTCCGCAGTTCGTCCCGCAGGGCGATGAAGTCGATCACATACTGGTTCTCATCGAGCGGCCCCGGAACTTCGACGGCGACCCGATAGTTATGACCGTGCAGCCGCTCGCAGATATTGCCGTTGAAAGTGATGAAATGGGCGGCACTGAAGACGTGGTACTCTTTGTCGAGTCGGACGGCATAGCGCTCGTTCATGGTTTCGTCCTTTCGACCGTTCAGCGGAGGGGCGGAACAAGTTGGCGATCGCGCAGGCCGGCGAACAGCGCCGCCGCGATCAAGTCGGCCGTCGTACCGGGATTGCGGCGATTGCCGTCGCTCCGCAGCCAAAAATCAAAGTCCGACATGGCTGCGTGATAGTTTTCATCGTCGGGCCCGCCAGCGTCGAGCACCTGCTGGGCCATCACGGCGACGCGCTTCGCGGTCTCGTCGCCACACTTGCGAGCAATCAGGCTGTCGCCGTACTGGGCGAGCAGTTCCAAGTGCGTGCGCAAGATCGACGTCGTCAGCGACCAACCGCGCTGCTGACCGGCCACCAGCCGCGGCAACACGTCCCCCAGCACCAGCTCAAAATCGGTCACATACTGCCGCGCGATCAAGTCGCGATCGGCTGCGACGCGCATCGCGTCGAGCAAGTTTTCGGGGGGCGCCTCGGCGACGTCCATCTCTTCGACTTCCCCCATGCCGCCCGGCTTCGCGAGGCGAATCGCTTCATACACCAGCTGGCAATCTTCCGCCGAAAGTCCGGCCAGAACTTGTTTCACGCCCGAGGCCAGGTCCTGCTCGCGCGGAACGGCGGCAAGCGGGGCCAAGAGCAGGGCAATCCCCAGATTCACATTGGTTTCCACCAGCCCGCGCGTCGCCTCTATTGCCGAGAGCACGGCGCGGCCGACGCCACTGACCTGTGCATCCTCCATCGCGGGACCAATCGCCACGCCGGCCACCGTGAAATCGGTGAACGACAAATCGTGAAAGTCCGCCCCGCGATGCACATTGCCGACCTTCGGCGCGGTGGCTTCCAACAGGCAAGCCAGCGTGGCGCATTGCCCGATCGACAGTTTCGCGATGGCGGCCGCTTGCTCACTCATGATTCCACTCACTCGCCCGACAGGGGATGCCGCTCCAGAAAACCGCGAACCCAAGGCACAATCCGCTCGTGTGCGTCCTCAATCACGTAATGCCCCGCGTCTTCATAGCGTTCCACCTCGGCGTTGGGCCAGTGCTTTAAGAACCGGTCGAGACATGCGGGCGTAAAGCACCAATCGCGCATGCCCCAGACCAGGCCAATCGGCAAATCGGCCAGCGACTTCAGACCGGCTTCGAGGTTTTCGAGCGTTTGCCAGGTCGGATGCCGCCGCGTAAGGGGAATGTCTTTGACAAACCGATCGTTTGCCACGCGGTTTCGCCAACTGTCGTAAGGGGCGAGCAACCCGGCCCGCACCTCCGGCGTCATCCGTTCCGGCTTTTCTGTCGCCATCTTGATCGCCGCGCCGGCGAACGCGTTGAAGCCCCGGATCGCCACCGTTCCAAACACCGGAATACGACAGGCTGCGATGCGTTTGGGGATGAAAAACGGCGGATACGCCCCCGTGTTAAACAGGATGATCCGAGCGAAACGCTCTTTGAGATGTTCCGCAGCCCCCAGGCCGATCGCGCCTCCCCAATCGTGGGCTAGCAGCGTGATATTGCGCAAATCAAGTCGCTCGATGAGCGTCTCGAGGTTCTTCGTGTGCTGGGTCAGCGTGTACGGATAGTCTTGCGGTTTATCGCTAAGCCCGCAGCCAATATGATCGACCGCGATCGCGCGGTTCCGATCGCGCAGTCCCAGGATCAAATTACGCCAGTAGAACGACCACGTCGGATTGCCGTGCACCATCAGCAGCGGCTCGGCGGCGTGGGGGCTATCGCGTCCCTCGTCGACGTAGTGATAGCGCAGTCCGTCCAAACGGATTTCGTGCGACTCAAAAGGGTACAGCGAACGCCAATCCATTACGATTTTCGATTTTTGATTTCGAATTCTTGATCACTAGGAATTTTCCGATCCTAAATCAAAAATCCTGAATCAAAAATCCCCCTCCTGACGCCAGCCTCAATCCACCGTCGCCTCGTCCACTTTCTTTTGCCAATAGTCGCGCGCCGCGCGATGATACTTCAGCACCTCCGCGCGTTGCTCCGCGTCTTCGAGCTTGAGCTGCTTCGCTCGTTCAATGACCCAGTCAAGAAAGAACTGAGCGCTCGCCTTGCTAATCGTCGGCTTGTAGCCGATTTCGACGTAGTACGGCGCCGTCATCGCAAAACGATAGGTTTGCCCGTTGGTCGTCCGCGCCCGGACCAGCATCCAGCCGCTCCGATCGAACGTGAGCGTCGGCAGCCGGCCACCTTCCTTGGCCCATTGATCCAAGCGGACTTCATGCTCTACCTTGCCGTCCTTGATCAGTTCGAGATAGTCGATCTTTTCACGCGTCGACAGGTTGAGCGCCGTCTCGAGTTGAACGACTTGCCCCTCTTCGGCTTGGAACACGTGCCCCGGCAACTCGCCGTTCACGAGCGGTTGCAGCAGCGGGCCGTTCGTCACAACCACTCGCCCCTTGCGGAGGTTCTCCCACCAGCTATCCCAAGTCAGCTCGTCGCCGCAATGCACGTACACCCGGTTGTAGCCGATCGGACTCGGCGTCACGCCGTTGCCGCTGCCAGCCGTCGGCGGCAAACGCAGTCCGCAATTGAGCAGGTGGAAATAAACCGTCTGCGACCAGGCCCCGGCGTCCATTTTGCTCGGCCCGAGCGTGCCTTCACGCGGCTTGCCCAAGAGCGGCAACTGCATGCCGTCCCGCCATAAGTGATCGCCGGCCACATTCACCGAATCGACCATCCCGCTGGCAACCCAAACGGGCAAATCCCACGAGAACGGCCGGCCGATGTCGGCATGTTTGCCAGGCTGATTGCGCGCGCCCTTGAGCAAATCGACCGCCGACGGATACTCCGGCGCCAGCGCTTTGGAGTCGCTTCCCGAAAGGGCGAGCGTCGACCAAGGCGAGGGGATCTCGGTCAGATTGAACATGAGCAGCAGCCCCGCAGCTCGATCGTCCCGCCCAGCCAGCCGGCCGTAAAACCGGTTCGTGTCGAACCGCACCGGCCCGGCCGAAGCGGCGTCGTCCGCTTTGGCAGCTTTTGTGGGCAACGCTTTGCCTTTCGCCGCCGGCATGGCCCGTTTGAGGGCGGGCTGCGTGCCCCAATCCACAAGTGCGGCCACGTGCAAGTCGTCGGCCTGCATGAACAGCTCAATGTCCTTCGTCGGCTGATCGACGTAGAGGTCTCCCGACCACCAACCTTCCTTGGTCATGTCGATGAACCGGTTCATCTCGACGACCGTGTTGTCCGAGGCATTGCGTTCCAGGATGAAGTGCCCATAGCGAGTCTTGTATTCGAGCCCCCGCTCCATCTCGAACGTATAGGTGCCGACCGGCAATTCCAGCACCATCGAACCGGGGAGCACGAAGTAGTCGTTCCAGAACGGCACCTTGGGCGGGCGGACCGTCTTGCCGCGGGCATCTTTCAAATGCACCCGTACGGCGATCGGCTTTCCCGTGGCGCTATCGACAGCCCGGATTTCCAGCTCCCCGTTACCGGCGGCAAACGCAGCCGACGTCAGACTGACCAAACTCAGGAAAAGGAGAATCCGGACCATAAAAATTCCACGCGCATCGAGGATCCAAACCGAACTTCAGAACTCTAGCTCCCCCCAAGCGTCACAACCGTTTTACTAGAGGGCGCGCATGTTTCTCGCGACGACACCGCAAATCTACAAACGACTGAATATCAACAACTTACGAAAGCACATCTCATCTCCGAACCGTAAATTTCACTAGTGGGCCACAATACCCCCAATGGGTGGTTCGCGGCCGCGATTTTCCGACCCGTCTGGCTTTGGGGCGGGGCACAAGGGCGGTTGGCCACTTCGTCCATCCAACCGCCCTTGACATTTTACCAAACAATCATAAACTTCAAAAGAGTTTTACAGCGACCATCCTACGCGCAGGTCCCGGGCGGCCGCTTGCTGCCCATTGCCGCCGACGCATAGAATCCGAATCATGAGTGACGACTATTACAAGGTTCTCGGCGTCAGCCGCAGTGCCTCGCAAGCCGAGATCCAAAAGGCCTATCGAGCGCTGGCCAAGAAGTATCACCCCGACCTGAACCCCGACGACAAGAACGCCAAGCAGAAGTTCCAAGAGGTTCAGACGGCCTACGACGTCCTCAACGATCCCAAGCAGCGAGAGCTGTACGACAAGTACGGCCCCAATTTTGCCGCCGCAGCCGAAGCGGCCAAGCGAGGTGGCGGCGCCGCCTGGAGCGGCGGTCAGGTTCCGCCAGAGTTTTCGGGCTTCGACTTCACGCAGATCTTCGGCGGCGGCAGGGGAGGGCAGGGCGCCGACCTCGAAGACCTGCTTCGTCAGTTCACGGGCGCAGGGGGTGGTTTTGAAGCCGGCCCCCGTCGACGTCGCCGCGCAGCGATGCCCGGCGAGAATATCGAGCACGAGTTGACTATCCCCTTCGCCACAGCCGTCGTCGGCGGCGAAGCCAACCTGCGCATCCGTCGGCCAGGTGCGAAGACCGAAACCATCTCGGTCAAGATTCCGGCTGGCATCGACGAGGGGCAGACGATCCGCTTGCGAGGGCAGGGGGCCGAGTCGCCGACCGGCGGACCGCCCGGTGACCTGCTGATCACCATTCACATCGAGCCGCACGAGCATTACACGCGGCAAGGGCTCGACCTGACCGTAAAGGTGCCGGTCACCGTCGCCGAAGCGGCTTTGGGATCGAAGATCGACATTCCAACGCCCCACGGCGTGATCACGATGACCGTTCCACCGGGCACCAGCAGCGGCAAGCGCATCCGCGCCAAGGGCTACGGCGTCCGCAAGAAGAACGGCGACCGCGGCGACCTCTACGCCGAAATCCAGATCGAGATCCCCAAACAAATGGACGCCGAGGCGACCCGTTTGATTCGCGAGCTGGATCAACACTGGTCCCAGAAGCTGCGCGAGGACCTGACGTTTTAAGCGAATACGATCAGTTGGGCGTTGAAGCGCCGCGCTACCCCAAGATCAGCCTACTGAAAACTGACCACCGAAACCTGATAGCTGCTTTCGTTCCGTCAGGCCTGTTGGACCTTTCTATGCTCGCTCGCTTGTCGGACATCACGCTGGCTGGATCGAGCCTGATCGCCCAGCAGGCCGCTCAGGCGGGCATCGAAAAGCTCGACGGGCCAACTCGCGCCCGCGTGTTGGCTGCTCTCGCGGGGTTGATCATCCTCGGCTTCGGTCTTGTGATTCTCACCTGGATGGGCGCTCGCTACACGCGGCGGTACATGAACTCAGGTCCCAGCGGCCCAAGCAAACAGGTGCGAACCGACGAATGGGTCCGCCGCTCCCAAGAGGATGGCGCCCCTCCGACCCCATAGCCGGGGCGTCACACGCCTCGGAGAACCTCAAGACAAAGCCCTTTCGCACTTCGCCACCAAATCCACTACTCTAAAACTGAATCCATCTCATCCGCCGACAACCGCTGCTCCACCCCCAGCACGTTGGCTTCCATGCCGCCTGTAATGACCGATAACCGCTTTCCCAAAGAGCTGCGTTTGCAAAAGCAGGCGGAGTTCGATCGCGTCTATCAGGCGAGAATCTTTGCAGCCGACGCAGTCCTTATCATGAACGGCTGCGCTAACGGACTCGATCATCCCCGACTCGGTTTGAGCGTGTCGCGCAAGGCGGGCAACGCGGTAGTGCGAAATCGCTGGAAGCGGCGGATCCGCGAAGCTTTTCGATTGTCGAAGTCGCAGTTGCCGCCGGGGATCGATCTGGTCGTTCGGCCTCAGAAGGGAGCGGAGCCCGATTTTCACGCGATCGCGCGTTCGCTCCCGGCGCTGGCCCAGCGCATTGCCCGCAAACTTCGCCGTGAGTCTCGCCCATGAACGCGCTGCAATGGCTCGTGCGTTTGCCTGGCGAAGTGCTGATCGCGATGGTTCGCGTCTATCAACTGACGCTCAGCCCGCTGCTTGGGAAGAATTGCCGCTTCGAGCCCTCCTGCAGCAAGTATTTCATTCTCGCGGTGCGGAAGTACGGCGCGATTCGCGGCAGCCTGCTCGGAGCCTGGCGCATCCTGCGTTGCAACCCATTCTGCCGCGGCGGCTACGACCCACCGTAATGGCAGGCCCCCTAGTAGTAGCCACACTCCGCTTGCCGTAACCTCACCAGCACCCGCAGCGCGTCACAGCGCCAAAATTCCAGCCCCGCACGGGAAGGACGGCACACCGAGTGTGCCTGTTACCATGGCCGAGATCCCACTCCCCACAATCCCCTCGGTCACCTGCGAAGGCTGCGGCGTCTGCTGCATGGTGGTCCGCACTCCGCCATTCTGCGTGATCTGGGAAGGGGATGAACCGACCCCGATCGATCAGACCGAAGATTCGTTGGCCGAAGTGCGCTACGCCCTGGCTGTGCCGGCCGACCTGCGAAAGGAACTTTCCAAACACTCCGTGTTCGAAGTGCTGCAGGACGAGGCGCCGTGCACCTGGTTCGACATGGCGACCAAGAAGTGCAAGCACTACGACCTGCGTCCCCCCATCTGTCGCGACTTT
>Ga0182743_1000866_pt1 | contig 33257 bp, 29 predicted proteins | sample eDN3rd30CKraftOP_FD_128522 | JGI IMG/M metagenome (GOLD analysis project Ga0182743, IMG submission 128522) | Enriched Organic Plus compost microbial communities from Emeryville, California, USA - eDNA 3rd pass 30_C Kraft OP (version 2) (version 2) ... | reverse complement strand
CTTCGATCGCCCCGAAATCGAGGCTCTTGCGCCAGACGAACGGGCGAATGGCGGCGAGGAAATCCTCCCCCATCGGCACGTCCCCGGCGGCCGAACGGGCGCGGATGAACGCCGCGCGTTCCCACGCCAGCGCGGAGGATTCGTAATGCGTCAGCGCCGCGCCGAGCGAAATCGCCAGCGGCGAGACTTCGGAAGCCGGGCGCAGCCGCAGATCGACCCGGAAGACATAGCCATCCGCCGTCATGTGCGAGAGCATTTCGACCACGCGGCGCGCCACGCGCTGCGCCGCTTCGCCGGGTTCGTCCCGTTCCCGCCGGGGCAGCACTTCGGGATCGTAGATCAGGATCGGGTCGATATCGGAACTGTAATTGAGTTCGCTCGCACCATGCTTGCCCAGCGCAATGGCGAAGAACCCCGCCGGATCGCTATCAGGCGCGCGTTCGCGAATCGCCGCCGCAATCGCCACGTCGAGCGCGCGGTCGGCAAAGCCCGACAACCGCGCCATCACGTCGGTGAGCGAGAAGCCCCCCGCAAGATCGCCGATGCCGAGCGCCGTGGCGAGCGCCCAGCGCTCCAGCCGCAGGGCCACCGCCGGATCGTCCGTCCCCTTGCCCGCCTGCGCGGCATAGGCCAGCGCCTCCTCCACCTGCCCGGCGGCGAGCAGGGCCGCAAGTTCCGGCTGCCGATCCAGTCCCAGCGTGAGGAACGGGGAATGCGCCCGTGCCCGCGCTATCACCCCCTGCCAATCTGCGTCCCTGTCTGCGCTCATCTGCACCGCCTGCCCCACGGCGCGCGCAAGAGCAAGAGGGCGGCGCTTGTCGGCGGCGCGAGCCTCTGTCACTACAGCGCGAACCCCGCGCAAGGAACGTCTGCCCGATGACCCGATTGCTGATCGTCATGCTCACCGCGCTGGGGCTGGCCGCCTGCGCCGCCACGGCGGATACTCCGCGCACGGCGGGCCCGCCACTGCCGATGGTCGAACGGGGCGACATCGCCATCGCCACCATGCAGGAGGTGACGCGGACGCTTTCCTCCGACGCGTTCGAAGGACGCGCGCCGGGCACGGCGGGAGAGCGGAAGACGCTGGCCTATCTGGTCGAGCGGTTTGCCGCCGCCGGGCTCAAACCCGGCAATCGCGGAAGCTGGTTTCAGGACGTGCCGCTGATCGAGATCACCGCCTCTGCCTACGATCCGCTGATCATTGCCGATCCGCGCAAGCCGCCGGAGGAAGCGGAGCCGCTGCGGTATGATTTCGGGACCGACTGGGTCGGGGTCAGCTATCGCCCGCAAAAGCGCATCGATCTGCGGCAGAGCGAACTGGTTTTCGTCGGCTATGGCATCAATGCCCCGGAAAAGGGGTGGAACGATTATGCCGGGATCGACATGCGCGGCAAGACCGCGGTGATCCTGGTCAACGATCCCGATCACGCGCGCAAGGATACCAAGGGGCTCTTCAACGGTAGAGCGATGACCTATTACGGCCGCTGGACCTACAAGTTCGAGGAAGCGGCGCGGCAGGGCGCAGCGGCCGCGCTGATCGTGCACGACACCAAGCCCGCCGCTTATGGCTGGAACGTGGTTCAGGCGGGCTGGTCCGGCCCGCAATCCCATGCCGTGCGCGATGACGGCGCCAAGGGCGAACCGCTGGTCAACGGCTGGATCCAGAACGAGGCCGCCCGCGCCATTTTCACGGCTGCCGGGCAGGATTTCGCCATGTTGAGCGCCGCCGCCACGCGGCCCGGTTTCAAAGCGGTGCCGCTGGGGCTGACCGCGACGACCGGCTTCGACAACGCGGTGCGCCGCTATGCCTCGAAGAATGTCATCGGCCTGCTGCCCGGCGCCGAACGGCCGGGCGAATACGTGCTTTACACCGCGCATTGGGACCATCTGGGCCGCTGCCCGGCCAACCAAAGCGGCGACGATATCTGCAACGGCGCGATCGACAATGCCACCGGCACGGCAGCGCTGGTGGCGCTGGCCGAAGCGTTCACCAAGGCCGGCCCGCCCGCGCGCAGCGTGGCGTTCATCGCGCTGACGGCGGAAGAGCAGGGCCTGCTGGGATCGGAATACTATGCCGCGCACCCGGTGTTCCCGCTGGCGCGGACGGCGGGCGGGATCAATATGGATGCGCTTTCGCTGGCCGGCCCGGCGCACGATGTCACCGTGATCGGGCAGGGCAAATCGCGGCTCGACGCCTATCTCGCCGCCGCGCTGAAAAGGGAAGGGCGCACCGCCAGCCCCGACCGCGCGCCCGAAAGCGGCTTCTACTACCGTTCCGACCATTTCAGTTTCGCCCGGCGCGGGGTGCCGATGCTCTATTTCGATGGCGGGGAAAATCTGATCCACGGCGGGCGCGCGGCCGGGGCGGCTTTCGCCAGGGACTACACCGAAAAGCGCTATCACGCGCCGGGCGACGAATACGATCCCGGCTGGGACTGGCGCGGGGTGGCGCAGGACCTTCAGCTCAACTATCTGGCCGGGCGCATGCTGGCGCAGGCGCGCGAATGGCCCAACTGGCACAAAGACGATGAATTCCGCCGCATTCGCGACGCCAGTTGCGGCGCGCCCGGCGGCTGCTGACACAGGACACGCAATGAACGACATCATGTTTCGCATGCCGCCCGAATGGGCGCCGCAGGATTGGCTGTGGATCGGCTTCCCGCACGATCCGCAGGAATGGCCCGCCTCGCTGCCCCGTGCGCAGGAACAGATCGCCGCTTTCGCCAGCGCCGTGGCCGAAAGCGGGCAAGAGGTCCGCCTGCTGGTGCGCGACGCAGCGAACGAGGCGCGTGCGCGCAGTCTCGTCAGCGGCAAAGTCGCGCTGGAACGGCGGCGTTATGGCGATGTCTGGCTGCGCGACACCGGGCCGCTGGTGGTTCATGGCGGCGCCGGCGCGCGCGTGGCGCGGCGCTTCGGCTTCAACGGCTGGGGCGAAAAGTACCTGATGGACGGGGATCAGGAAATCGGCGCCGAACTGGCGCAGGACGCCGGGCTGGACGTGACCGTGGCCGACTGGATTCTCGAAGGCGGCGCGATCGATGGTGACGGCACCGGCCTCGTCGCCACGACCGAGCAGTGCCTGCTGAACCCCAACCGCAATCCGCACCTGTCCCGCGCGGAGATCGAGGAGCGGCTGGCCCGCGACCTGAACTTTACCCGCGTGCTATGGTTGGGCGATGGGCTGATCAACGACCATACCGATGGCCATGTCGACAATCTTGCCCGCTTCGTCGCGCCGAACACGCTGGCCCTGCCCGTGGCGACCGGGGCGGACGATCCCAATGCCGCGATCTACGCCGATGCCCGCGCGCGCGCGCAGGCTTTCGGGGTTACGGTGCGCGATGTGCCGTCACCCGGCCGGATCGAAACGGATGGCCGCGTCGAACCGGCGAGCTACATGAATTTCACGATCACCACCCGCCTGGTCGTCGTGCCCACGTTCGGCTCGCCCCATGATGCCGATGGCGTGGCCGCAGTGGCCGCGCTGTTTCCCGACCGCGACGTGATCGGCCTGCCGGGCGATGCGGTGCTGGCAGGCGGCGGCGGTTTCCACTGCGCCAGTCAGCAGATGCCAAGCGCAACGGGCTGATGATCCGCATCATGGCGAACGGCATGGAAAGGCACCGTATATGCCCACCGTCACCCTGAACTCGTTTCAGGGTCTATCTCACCGGATTGGAAACAACACGTGGGGTAAGATGGATGCTGAACCAAGTTCAGCATGACGACTTTCTTTAACCCTTCGCCAATCCCAAGGCGCGACAATCGCGCCTTGGAGCTTACCGCCATCCTTTATCACGCACCATTCTAGCGCGCGCCCGCATAACGCAGGTGGATCAGCGGATAGGGCCGGCCTTGCGGATCGGTTTCCGAACGGCCGATGCGCACGAAACCGCGCGCTTCGTAGAACGGCAGGGCATTGGTCGCCTGCTCGCTGGCATCCACCAATGCTTCGGGCGCCAGAGTCAGCGCGTGGTTCAGCAGCGCAGTGCCATAGCCGCGTCCATGGACCGCCGGATCAACGAACAGCGCATCGATCATATCCTCATCCATGATGAGAAAGCCCGCCGCGCGGCCATCTTCGCCATCGACCAGCCATAGCTCCGCCTCGGCGAAGAATTGCTGCACCATGCCGTCGATTTCCGCGCGGTCTTCCGATGTCAGGAAACCGTGCGTCGCATCCACCGCATCGCGCCAGATTTGCAGCGCACGCGGCCGATCGGCGGCGGTTCCCCGCCGGATGATCATCGCAAATCGGGCGGGGTCGCTTCCGCCTTCAGCAGGGCAATGGCTTCGTCGAGGCTCATCACTTTCTGGTGCTGCTCACCCAGCGTGCGCATCGCAACGGTGCCTTCCTCGGCCTCGCGCTTGCCGACCACCAGCAGATGCGGGACTTTCGCCACCGAGTGTTCGCGCACCTTGTAGTTGATCTTTTCGTTGCGCAGATCGGATTCGACGCGGATGCCCGCCGCGCGCAGCTTGGCCACGGCGTCCTTCGCGTAATCGTCCGCATCGGAAACGATGGTCGCCACCACCGCCTGCACCGGAGCCAGCCACACCGGCAGCTTGCCCGCGAAATGTTCGATCAGAATGCCGATGAACCGTTCGTAGGAGCCGAAGATCGCGCGGTGCAGCATGACCGGGCGATGGCGTTCGCCGTCCTCGGCCACGTACGAGGCATCGAGCCGTTCGGGCAGCACGCGGTCCGACTGGATCGTGCCGACCTGCCAGGTGCGGCCGATGGCGTCGGTCAGGTGCCATTCCAGCTTGGGCGCATAGAACGCGCCTTCGCCGGGCAGTTCTTCCCAGCCGTATTCCGCCGTCGCCAGCCCCGCGCGCACCACGGCATCGCGCAGTTCGGTTTCCGCCTGATCCCACATTTCCTCGGTGCCGAAGCGCTTTTCAGGGCGCAGCGCCAGCTTGATCGAATATGTGAAGCCGAAATGCTTGTAGATCCGGTCGGCCAGTTCGCAGAACGCCTGCACTTCGGCCACGATCTGGTCTTCGCGGCAGAAAATATGCGCATCGTCCTGCGTGAACTGGCGCACGCGCATCAGCCCGTGCAGCGCGCCGTGCGGTTCGTTGCGGTGGCAGCAGCCATTCTCATAAATGCGCAGCGGCAGATCGCGATAGGACTTGTTGCCCTGGCGGAAGATCAACACGTGCGCCGGGCAGTTCATCGGCTTCAGCGCCATCCATTCGGCATCGCCCGAGATGATCGGCCCTTCATCCTCGACATTGGGCACTTCATCGGGGATCACGAACATGTTTTCGCGGTACTTGCCCCAGTGGCCAGACTGTTCCCACTGGCGCGCATCCATCACCTGCGGGGTCTTGACCTCCTTGTAGCCCGCGCCGTCGATCGCCCGGCGCATGTAGGCTTCCAGTTCGCGCCAGATCACGTAGCCTTTGGGATGCCAGAACACGCTGCCGTGCGCTTCCTGCTGGAGATGGAACAGGTCCATTTCCGTGCCGAGCTTGCGATGATCGCGCTTGGCCGCTTCCTCCAGCCGGTGGAGGTGTTCGTCGAGCTGCTTCTTGTTGAGCCAGCCGGTGCCGTAGATGCGGCTGAGCATGGCATTCTTCTGATCGCCGCGCCAATAGGCGCCCGATACGCGGGTGAGCTTGAACGCCCTGGGATCGAGCTTGCCGGTGGAGGGCAGGTGCGGGCCGCGGCACATGTCGTACCAGTCGCCACCCGAATGATAGACCGTCAACTCCTCGCCCGCGGGAAGTTCGGCGGCCCATTCGGCCTTGAACGTTTCGCCCGCCGCTTGCCACTGGGCGATCAGCGCATCGCGCGCCACCACTTCGCGCGTCAGCGGCTTGTCGGCGGCGATGATCTCACGCATTTTCGCTTCGATGGCAGGCAGGTCTTCGTCGGTGAAAGGGCGATCTTTCGGCGCGAAATCGTAATAGAATCCGTCATCCGTCGCCGGGCCGAACGTGATCTGCGTGCCGGGGAACAGTGCCTGCACCGCTTCGGCCAGAACGTGGGCATAATCGTGCCGCGCCAGTTCCAGCGCGTCGGCCTCGTCCCGGCTCGTCACCAGCGCCAGTTGCGCATCGCCCGCGAAAGGGCGGGAAAGATCGACCAGTTCGCCATCGATCCGCGCGGCAAGAGCGGCCTTGGCAAGGCCCGGCCCGATCGCGGCGGCGACATCGGCGGGAGTCGAACCCTGCGGCATTTCGCGCACGGAACCATCGGGCAGGCTGATCTTCAGAAGTTCGCTCATCGCACTCGTCTCAATTCGCTGTGTGGCGCGCCATGGCACAAGCCGCCGCGCACCGGAAGAGTTCGCGTCGCCGGAAGGAAGCCGATTCGGGAAGCCGACGCTTTGCCGCCCGGACCGGGGCGGCCGCCGCGCTGCTCAGGCCGCGCGCAACCGCCCCCACAGAGTGGAGGTAGTCGTCGTGCCGCCTGTATCGCGTCTATGCGCCATGCACGGCGCTCTAGCAGGCGCAAAGGGCAGAGTCACGCACGGCCTGACAGGGTGGGGGCCTTGCCTGCCGCGCGGGCCATCCCCATGATGGCAGACAATGACCGACACGCAATTTCATGCCCTGCCCGACGGGTGCCGCCTCGCCTATCGCTTCACCCCGGGCAGTGGCCCGGCGCTGGTGTTCCTGCCCGGCTACATGTCCGACATGGCAGGCGGCAAGGCGACCGCACTGTTCGATTGGGCGCGCGAGCGCGGGCAGGCCTGCCTGCTGCTCGACTATTCGGGCTGCGGTGAAAGCAGCGGCGATTTCGCCGACGGCACGCTGTCGCGCTGGCGCGGCGAAGTGCTGGCGCTGATCGCCCTCACGATTGGCGATACGACGCCGGTGGTCCTGGTCGGCTCCTCCATGGGCGGGTGGCTGATGCTGCTGGTCGGGCGCGAACTGGGCGGGCGGCTGGCGGGCCTTGTGGGTATCGCCGCCGCACCCGATTTCACCGAATGGGGCACCAGCGAGGCGGACAAGGCGCAGCTTGCCGCCGGGCAAACCGTCTATGAAGACAATCCCTACGGCCCCGATCCCACGCCGACACACCCCGGATTCTGGCAGGACGGGCAACGCCTGCGCCAGTTGGACACCGCCATCCCGATCGATTGCCCGGTGCGGCTGCTCCATGGCCAGTGCGATGGCGATGTGCCGTGGGAAATCGCTCTGCGCACGGCAGGCGCATTGCGTTCACCCGATGTGCAGGTCGTGCTGGTCAAGGATGGCGAACACCGCTTTTCCCGCGATTCCGATATCGACCTGATCCTGCGGACTATCGCGGCCCTGCCCGGAATGCCCCAGCCATGATCGCCTCCCTGCTTCTTCCCCTGTTCGTCCATGCCAGCCCGGTGGCGCTGACTCCGCCCGATGTCTCCGGCCTGCCGCCTTCGGACCGCCCGGTTGCCCGCCAGCCGAAAAAACAACCGGCGGAAGCGCCGCCCGCCGCGATGCCACCCGGCACGCCCGACGAATTGCAGACCTGCCTCCATCTGGCGCAGACCAAGCCTGCCGAAGCGATCAAGCAGGCGGGCGACTGGCTTTCTGCCAGCAAGGGCGCGGCCAAGGCATTTCCTTATCAGTGCCTCGGCGCTGCGCTGGGGCAGTCCGGCAGTTGGGACGAAGCGGAATATGCTTTCCTCCAGGCCCGCGAAGCGCTGGCGCCCGGCGAAACCCTGCAACGGGCGCGCCTTGCGGCAATGGCGGGCAACGCCGCCATGGTCGACGAACGCTACGATGCCGCGCTGACCGCGCTCGATCTGGCGCGCGCCGATGCCGCCAGCGCGGGCGATGCCGCGCTGACCGGCGGAATCGAAGTGGATCGGGCCCGCGCACTGGCCAATCTCGGCCGCCTGCCGGAAACCGGCGAAGCGCTGGCCATCGCGCGCAAGAATGTGCCCAACAATGCCGAAGCCTGGCTGCTGTCGGCCACGCTCGCCCGGCGCGAAAACCGCCTGCCCGCGGCGCAAGGCTACATCGAAAAGGCCGCCGAACTGCGCCCGGTCGATCTCGAAATCGGGCTGGAAGCGGGCGTGATCGCCATGCTGTCCGGCAACGAACAGGCTGCGCGCAAAAGCTGGAAATCGGTGATCGATGCCGATCCATCCAGCCCCGAAGCGCAGACCGCCCAATCCTATATCGCCCAACTGGACACGCCATGATCTCCATTTCCGTACTTGACACCGTGCCGGTCAGCGAAGGCAGCACCCCGCGCGATGCGATGCTGGCCAGCGCCGAACTGGCCAAAGCGGCGGAGGAGGCAGGCTATGCCCGGTTCTGGATCGCCGAACATCACGCGATGGACGGGATCGGCGGCGCGGCGACGGCGGTTGTGCTGGCCCATATCGGTCATGCCACCGCAACCATCCGCATCGGTTCGGGCGGAATCATGCTGCCCAATCACAATCCTTTCGTGATCGCCGAACAGTTCGGCACGCTGGATGCGCTGTTTCCCGGGCGAATCGATCTCGGCCTGGGCCGCGCGCCGGGGGCGGACGGGCGAATCGCCAACGCCATGCGCAAGAACATCGGGCAGGCGGCCGAATATTTCCCGCAAGACGTGATGGACCTGCGCATCTATTTCGATGGGCAGGCAGAAGTTGCGCTCAAGCCCAATCCGGGCTGGGGGGCCAGCGGCATCGAGATGTGGATGCTCGGCTCCAGCCTCTACGGCGCACAACTCGCCGCGCAACTGGGCATGCCCTATGCCTTCGCCAGCCATTTCGCGCCGGATCATCTCGATGCAGCGCTGACGCTCTATCGCGAACGGTTCCAGCCGTCCGAACGGTGGGACAAGCCGCATGTCATGGCGGGAATGACCGTGTTCACCGCCGAAACCGACCGCGAGGCGCAGATTCTGGCCAGTTCGCAGGAACAGATGTATGTCGCCCTGCGCACCGGCCAGCCGGGCAAGATCCTGCCGCCGATCCCCGATTACCGCGAAAGCCTGCCGATGCAGGCACAGGCAATGCTGGCCCATGTCGGGCAGGCCGCGGCCGTGGGCAGCCCGGCCACCGTGCGCGCGGCGGTGGGCCATTTCCTCGACCGGACGCAGGTGGACGAACTGATCATTTCGGGCGCCACGTTCGATCCCGCCGCCCGCCGGCATGGGATAAAATTGACCTGGGATGCACTTTCCGCCTGATTGATCGGGACACACGCTGCATCGGGGCTTGACGGCGCGGCCATTTCCGCCAACTCACCTGCCATGGACAAGGCAGATATCGTGATCGTTGGCGCGGGTCATGGCGGGGCACAGGCCGCCATCGCGCTCAGGCAGAACAAATTCGAAGGCTCGATTCTGATAATCGGGCGCGACAGCGAGCCGCCTTATGAACGCCCGCCCCTGTCCAAGGAATATCTCGCCCGCGACAAGGAATTCGAACGCATCTACATCCGCCCGCCGCAGTTCTGGGCGGACAAGGGTGTGGATCTGCGCCTCGGCGCAACGGTCACCGCGGTCGATCCCGCCGCGCACACGCTGACGCTGGCCGATGGCGGCACCGTCGAATACGGCAAGCTGATCTGGGCCGCAGGGGGCGATCCGCGCCGCTTGCCGCTGCCGGGCGGCGATCTGGCCGGGGTCCACGGGGTGCGCGACCGCGCCGATGTTGATCGCATGATGGCCGAACTGGATGGCGGTGCGAAGAACATCGTCGTCATCGGCGGCGGCTATATCGGCCTGGAAGCGGCCGCGGTGCTGACCAAGCTGGGCTGCCATGTCACTCTGCTCGAAGCGCTGCCGCGCGTGCTGGCGCGCGTGGCGGGCGAACAACTGTCCGAATTCTACCAGAACGAACACCTCGCCAAGGGCGTCGACCTGCGGCTCGAAGTCGCGCTGGACAGCCTCGAAGGCAAGGATGGCCGTGTTACCGGAGCCAGGCTCGCCAGCGGCGAAGTCATCCCGGCCGACATGGTGGTGGTGGGCATCGGCATCGTTCCGGCTGTCGCCCCGCTGATCACGGCGGGCGCGGCGGGCGCCAACGGCGTGGATGTGGACGAATTCTGCCGCACGTCCCTGCCCGATATCTATGCCATCGGCGACTGCGCGGCCCATGCCAACGCTTTTGCGGGCAATGCGGTGATCCGCCTCGAATCGGTCCAGAACGCCAATGATATGGCCAACACCGCGGCCAAGCATATCATGGGCGATGCGCAGCCTTATCACGCGCTGCCGTGGTTCTGGTCCAACCAGTTCGATCTCAAGCTGCAGACGGCGGGCCTGTCCATCGGACATGACCAGACGGTGCTGCGCGGCGATCCGGCCACCCGCAGCTTCTCGGTCGTCTATCTCAAAGGCGGCAAGATCATCGCCCTCGATTGCGTCAACGCGATGAAGGACTACGTCCAGGGCCGCAAGCTGGTGGAAGCGGGCGCGGCCATCGCCCCCGATCTGCTGGCCGATGCGGCCACTCCGCTCAAGGACATGGTGTAAGCTGATCCAGCGCCCAGCGGGCGGCTTCGGCCACCACCGGGTCTGCATCGTCCAGCAAGGCGCGCACCGGTGCGCTCAGCGCCTGATCGCCGCTGTTACCCGCCGCGATCAGGCAGTTGCGCACGAACCGGTCGCGCCCGATCCGCTTGATCGGGGATCCGGAAAACAGCGCGCGGAACCCTGCGTCATCCAGCGCCAGCAATTCGGCCAGGCGTGGGGCCACCAGTTCGGCACGCGGCAGGAATGCCCGGTTGCGCGCCGCGCTGGCGGCGAACTTGTTCCATGGGCAGGCCGCCAGACAATCGTCGCAGCCATAAATATGGTTGCCGATCGCCTTGCGGAACTCCTCCGGAATCGGTCCTTTCAGTTCGATAGTCAGATAGCTGATGCAGCGCCGCGCATCGAGCCGGTAGGCCCCCACGAAAGCCTCCGTCGGGCAGGCCTGCTGGCAGGCGTCGCACGAACCGCAGCGATCGGTATGCGGCGCGTCGGGCGGAAAGGGGATTTCGCTGTAGATCGCCCCCAGGAACAGCCAGCTCCCGTGGGTGCGGCTGACCAGATTGGTGTGCTTGCCTTGCCAGCCCAGCCCGGCCTGTGCGGCCAACGGCTTTTCCATCACCGGCGCGGTGTCGACGAACAGCTTGAGCCGGGCCTCACCCAGCCCGGCTTTCACCCCTTCGGCCACCAGCCAGCGCGCCAGCCGCTTGAGCGCCTTCTTCATCACATCGTGATAATCGGCCCCCTGCGCATAGACCGAAATACGCGCCCGGTCCGGCGCGGCGGCCAGAGCCATCGGATCGCCCGCCGGGGCGTAGCTCATGCCCAGCGCGATCACGCTGCGCGCTTCGGGCCACATCGCTTCGGGGCCGCGCCGCACATCGGCACGGTCCGCCATCCATGCCATCTCTCCATGGAAACCCGCCGCCAGCCACGCATCGAGCCGTTCCCCACGCACGGGATCGTCCACCGCCGGAGCGAAGCCGACGGCAACGAACCCTTCCCGCTCCGCCTCGGCGATGAAACGGCGCTTGAGGTCGGCAATGGCCGCAGTGTTAACCAAACTTCCTATGCCCTCTTTTCATTCCCCGGCGATATGGGACAAGCATGAAGATGGAGCTAGGCGAACAGGTTTCCCACGGCAATACGCAAGCCCCCCTGGCAATAGAGGCGCGCGGGCTGGTCAAGCGCTTCGGCGAGACGCTGGCGGTCGATGGGATCGACATTTCGGTGCCCGAAGGCGCGATCTACGGTATTCTCGGCCCAAACGGCGCGGGCAAGACCACGACACTGCGAATGCTGCTGGGGATTATCGATCCGGATGCCGGGGTGCGGCGCGTGTTCGGCCATGACCGGCCACATGAAATCGCCCGGCTGATCGGGTATCTGCCGGAAGAACGCGGGCTGTATCCAACGATGAAAGCGGTGGAAGCGATCGCTTTCATGGGCGCGCTGCGCGGGCTGCCGCTGAAGGAAGGGCGCAGGCGCGGCCACGAATTGCTGGATCGCCACGGTCTGGGCCATGCGGCCGACAAGCAGATCCGCCACCTGTCCAAGGGCATGGCGCAAACCGTGCAATTGCTGGGGTCGCTGGTACATCGGCCCCGGCTGGTGGTGTTCGACGAACCGTTTTCGGGTCTCGACGCGCTCAATCAGGGCAAGCTGGAGCGGATGATACGCACGCTGGCCGAAGACGGCACCACAGTGATCTTTTCCACGCATGTCATCGCCCATGCCGAACGGCTGTGCGAACGGATCGCCATCATCGCCGGGGGCAAAGTGCCTTTCGCCGGGGCCGTCGATGTTGCGCGCGACCGCATTCCGCCGCAGGTGCGGCTGGAAACGCGCGTGCCCGATGGCCCATGGCGGCAAGCCCTTCCCCAGGGGGCGCAGCAGGAAGTGGCACCGGGGGGCAGCACCGTGTGGCATTTCGCCCTGCCCCCCGATGGGATCGAACCGCTGCTGCGCCAGCTTATCGCGAGCGAGGCGGGCATTCTTTCGCTCTCGATCGAGCGGGCGGGCTTGCACGATGCCTTCGTCGCCATCGCGGGGGAGGCCGCCGCCCGTGCGCTCGACAGCGAACAGGCAGAGGAGATGCCTTCGTGACCGCCGCCCGTCTGTCATTGTTTCAGGCCGCACTGGTCATCGCCCGGCGCGATTTCGTGGCGGTGCTGTTCAGCCGCGCATTCTTCTTCTTTCTGCTCGGCCCACTGTTCCCGGTGGCGGTGATCGCCACCGCCGGGGCTCTCGGCGGCAGTCTGGCCGAAACCGGGCGTCCGGTGATCGCCATCGCCATGGCATCGCCCGACCGCGAGGCATTTATCGCCGCGCATGAAGCGGTCGTGCCCCGGCTGGGCAGCATCCTGCCCACCATCGTCCCGCTCGACCGCCCGGTGCGCGATCCGCAGGCGGAACTGGCGCGCCCCGGCACACGCTGGACAGCCATCGTCAGCGGAACGGTGCAAGCCCCGGTGCTGACCGGACCAGCAGAAGCCATCGAAGACTGGAAAGGACCTGTGGCGATCATCGCCGCACAGGCCGTGCATGGCGGCGAGCCCCTGTTCCCTGCGGTTGCGCTGACCTCGGTCAGCACCAGCACGGCCCGCGAAGCCAACGGCCGCATTCGCACGGCACAGGCGGCGCAAACGCTGATGTTCATGCTCACCATGCTGCTGGCGGGCATGGTCCTGTCCAATCTGGTGGAGGAAAAGAGTAACAAGATCATCGAAATCCTCGCCGCCGCCATCCCGATAGACGCGGTATTCCTGGGTAAGCTGTTCGCCATGCTGGCGGTGTCGCTGGTCGCCATTGCAATCTGGGGCGCCGCCGGGCTGGGTCTGGCCGCACTGGCGGGCAAGGCCCTGCTCATTCTGCCGGGGCCGGCGGTGGGCTGGCCGCTGTTCTTTGCGCTGGGAACCGCCTATTTCGCCATGGCCTACCTGCTGCTCGGCTCGATTTTCCTTGCCGTGGGCGCTCTCGCCAACACGGTGCGCGATGTGCAGACGCTTTCCATGCCCGTCACCATGATGCAGCTCTTGGTGTTCTTCTTCGCCACTTATGCACTGTCCCAGCCGGGCGGCTGGGCGGAACTGGCAGCCATGGCTTTCCCGTTCAGTTCGCCTTTCGCCATGATCGCCCGGGCCGCGCGCGATCCGCATGTGTGGCCGCATGTGCTGGCGCTGGCGTGGCAGATGCTGGTCGTGGCGATGCTTGTCCGCGGCGGGGCCACGCTGTTCCGCCGCCGGGTGATGAAATCGGGTGGGTCGCGCGTCAGGCCGTGGGCCGCGCTGGCCCGCTGGCGGGCACGCCCCACCGGGTCCTGAGCATCCGGGCGAAAATCAGGCGATCTGTTCGCCGTCCTGCGCGGGGCGACCTTCGGCCTCCGCGCCGCCAATCGTATGCAGCGCCCAGACGAGTTGGGCCAGCTCCTCGAACCGGAACGTCCGGTCGAGCACCAGGCCATAGGCGTTGTCCTTGCGCCAGCGCACGCGCCCGTTAAGTTCGGGCAGCAATTCCGAAGCGATCCGCACCCGCTGGTCAATCGCGAAACGCGCCGTGCAATCGATCCGCATGCCATGCTGCGAAAAATTGCGGATCATCGCCGGGGCTGGTTCACCCAGGCCTGCAACCGTCACCGGGACATCGACCGCGAGGCGCACCGGGCGCTTGGGATAAGGTCCCGAATCGCCGATCAGCCGCGCCAGATCGATCGGCTGGGCGAACCGGAACCCGGCATAGCCATCGTGTTCCCACACCGCTTCGATGGCATGGCGATCGCCGTTGGGCATCTCCAGCACGAAATGTTGATAGGGCGGCAAGGCATGAAACAATTGCGCACGAACGCCGCTGACCGAGGCATCGCGCAGGATGCACAGGTATTCGCCGCTGGGCGCCACCAGCTTCGCGGCTCGGAACAGGAGCGTGAAACGCGGATCGCGGCGACTGTCCATCGCCAGCCTTTCGCCGGCGGTGGCCCCGCTGTCTGGCGCTCCTGTCACGCTCACATCGCTACTCCGTCATACGGACGCCGAGCTGCCGCGAGCCGTCCATTCCAGCCCTGCTTATGGCTCTGTCGGGGTTAACAGCTCCCTAAACCACCCCCATGGAATCCGCCGGGGACGAGTTTGCGCTATTTTGCCGGAGCCACGTTCAACAGGCGGTACAAAAGGGCGCTGCCTTGCGCTCTTCCAGTCAGAGATCGAAGATCTTGCCGGGATTCATGATCCCTGCCGGATCGATCGCCCGCTTGATCGCCCGCATCAGATCCACCGCATCTTCGCCATGTTCCGCGATGAGATAACCTTTCTTGCCGATCCCGATCCCGTGTTCGCCGGTGCATGTGCCGCCATGGGCCAGCGCCAGTTCGACAATCCGTTCGGACAGCGCCTTGGCCCGCGCCACTTCATCCGCCGAATCGGGATCGAACACCATCACGACATGAAAATTGCCATCCCCGACATGGCCCACGATGGGGCCGATAATCCCGCTTGCGTCCACCGCCGCGCGGGTTTCGGTGATGCAATCGCACAGGCTGGAAATCGGCACGCAGACATCGGTGGAAAGCGCCGTGCCGCCCGGTTTGAGCGCGAGATCGGCATAATAGGCCTTGTGCCGCGCATCCCACAGGGCAGTGCGTTCCTCCGTATTGGTGGTCCAGCGGAACCCGCCCCCGCCATGCGCCGCGGCAATCTCGCCGAACTGGGTCGACTGCTCGGCGACCCCGGCCGGAGTACCGTGGAATTCGAGGAACAAGGTCGGGCATTCGGCCAGATCGGTTTTCGAATAGCGATTGACTGCGCGAATCTGCAATTCGTCCACCAGTTCGATCCGAGCGACGGGAATGCCCATCTGGATCGTCTGGATCACCGTATCCACCGCCCCGCGCAAAGTGGCGAATTCGCACACCCCCGAAGAAATCGCTTCAGGCTGGCCATAGAGGCGCAGAGTCACTTCGGTGATAATGCCGAGCGTCCCTTCCGAGCCGATGAACAGGCCGCTGAGATCATATCCGGCGGCGGACTTGCGGGCGCGGCTGCCGGTGCGGATGATCCGCCCATCGGGCAGCACCACCGTCAGCCCCAGCACGTTCTGCCGCATCGTGCCGTACCGCACCGCATTGGTGCCCGATGCGCGGGTGGCCGCCATGCCGCCCAGCGTCGCATCCGCGCCGGGATCGATGGGGAAGAACAGCCCGGTATGGCGCAGCTCCTCGTTAAGCTGCTTGCGCGTGACACCTGCTTCGACGGTACAATCGAGATCTTCCTCGCTGACCCGCAGCAGCCGCTGCATTTGCGACAGATCGACGCACACCCCACCCTGCGCGGCAAGGAAATTGCCTTCGAGCGAAGTGCCGACACCATAGGGAACAATGGGAATGGCATGCGCCGCGCAATGCCTGACGGCGGCGGCGACTTCCTCCGTCGAATGGGGGAAGATCACCGCATCGGGCAGCATCGCGGGAAAGAAGGTTTCCGCGCGGCCATGAGGTTCGCGCACGGCCGCAGCGGTGCTGAACCGGTCGCCGAACAGGGCCCGCAGGCCATCGTAGGCTGCCGATGCCGATTGTGCCGTGTTTGCGCTCATCGTCGTGTCCTTCGCCCGGAAGCCTCCTGCCCCGGCGAACCCTGGTGCGGGCGGCGGGACTCGAACCCGCACGTCCAAAGGACAGGGGATTTTAAGTCCCCGGCGTCTACCATTCCGCCACGCCCGCACTGCTTCGCCTTGCGGCCTTGCCCGGCTAGCCCGCCGTGCGCCGCGCCGCAACGCCTAAACCGGGCTGGGGCGCATACCGGGCGGACACCTCTTGTTATGGCCCACCACCCCGGAACGGCCGGACGCAATCGGCGGCGCCCCTACCGGTGCACCGCCGACAACACCCGCCACAGGCGGTTCAGGCCCTGGAAATTCCGCGAACTCGCCTCCCCCGATCAATCATCGGGATTAAGGCGTTCCCGTATTTCCTTGCCTGCCTTGAAATAGGGCACCCGCTTGGCCGGAACATCGACCGATGTGCCGGTACGGGGATTGCGGCCCTTGCGCGCTTCGCGGTCACGGGTCGAAAACGCCCCGAAACCGCGCAGTTCCACCCGGCCGCCTTCGGCCAGACGTTGTGCAATCTCATCGAAGAAGACGTGAACCACTTGTTCAACCTCTTCGGCCCTTAGCTCAGGATTGTCCTGAGCCAGAGCTTCCACCAATTCAGACCTGATCATCGCAATCCTCCACGACTGCGCAATCGGATCGGGGCTCCTGTTTGGCGTTTTTCCCCAATCCGTTTTTCGCGGGCCGCGACCCGCGACCGGGGCACGACACTGCCAGAGGAACAGTCCATGCGCAATTGCCTGCATGAAATAATTTGAACGCGGAAAGACTTGCTTACGTAAAGAACAGCGCTTCACAGCGCTCTGCTTTCGTCTAGTCTGCCGTGCGGGACAACTGGCAGGGAAGGTAAGCGCGAACATGACAACCCGATACGCGCAAAGCGGGGATGCATTGGGGACTTTCCTCGGGCACCCAAAGGGCTTGTTCATGTTGTTCTTTGCCGAAATGTGGGAGCGTTTCTCCTATTACGGCATGCGCGCCCTGCTGATTTTCTATCTGACCCAGCACTGGCTGTTTTCGGACGGGGAAAGCGGCGTCATCTACGGCGCCTACACCGCGCTGGTCTATATCACGCCGGTGCTCGGCGGATATCTGGCGGATCGCTATCTCGGCCAGCGCAAGGCCGTGCTGTTCGGCGCGGTCTTGCTGACGTTCGGCCATTTCCTGATGGGCTTCGAAGGCGATGGCGGCCAGGGCAGCGCGGCTCTCAACCTGTTCTGGCTCGCGCTTTCCTTCATCATCGTCGGTTCCGGCTTCCTCAAGGCCAATATCTCGGTGATGGTCGGACAGCTTTACGAACTGACCGACAAGCGCCGCGATGGCGCCTACACCATCTTCTACATGGGCATTAACCTGGGGGCGATGATGGGCGCACTGCTGTGCGGCTACGTCGGCCAGAAATACAGCTGGTCCTACGGCTTCGGTCTGGCAGGCATCGGCATGCTGGTCGGGCTGATCGTGTTCGCAGTGGGCAAGCCATGGCTGCTCGGCCGGGGCGAAGCGCCCGATCCGGCACGGCTGGCCCGGCGCCATGCGGGAATCCGGTTCGAATGGCTGATCTATGCCGTCAGCTTCGTGGCGGTCGCCGCGGTCTGGGCGATGATCCAGTACCAGGACATGGTTGGCTGGCTGCTGGCGATTTCGGGCGCGGTCCTGATCGCCTATGTCCTGTTCGTGGCGATCACCCGCCTGACTCCGCACGAACGCGACCGTATATTCGCCGCCACCTACCTGATGATCGGCTCGATCCTGTTCTGGGCGCTGTTCGAACAGGCCGGGTCCAGCCTCAACCTCTACACCGACCGTTATGTGGACCGGGCCGGGGTTCCGGCCAGCATGTTCCAGTCGATCAATTCGATCTACATCATCACTCTCGGTCCGGTGTTCGCCGCGCTGTGGACCTGGCTGGCGAAGCGAGGCCGCGAACCGTCCACCGCCGCGAAATTCGGCCTCGCCACCATTCAGCTCGGCGCGGGCTTCCTTGTGTTGGTCACGGGCGCAACCATGGGCGGTGAAGGGGCCAAGACGGCGGTCCTGTTCATTTTCCTGATCTATCTGCTGCACACCACCGGCGAACTGTGCCTGTCGCCCGTGGGGCTGTCAGCCATGAACCGCCTGTCGCCCGCGCAGATGACTTCGCTGATCATGGGGGCGTGGTTCTTCGCTTCGGCCGCGGGCAATTTCACTTCCGGCCTGATCGCGGCGGCCACCGGCTCGGAACGCGCCAGCAGCGCGGGGGCAGCGCAACAGGTGGTGCTCGACGTCTATAGCCAAGTCGGCTGGATCGCCATGGCGGTAGGCGTCGCCATGCTGGTGATCGCGCCGCTGATCACCCGGCTGATGCATCTCGACACGCTGCGTGACGATTCGCTAGCGGGAGAAGAAGAGGCAGGCGAAGCGCAAGCGGCGGGCATCCACCCCGCGACCCGGCAGTCCTGAACGGCGGGATCTGGGGGCACCGCAAGGCAGCGCCTTGCACGGGCCGTTAATCAGGCCCGCGCTTCTTCCACCCCGGCGCTGTTGTGGCGCAGCGCCTTGAGCACCGTATCGACGATCTGCGGCGCGTTGAGCCCCGCTTCGTCATACTGGTTGTCGGGCGTGTCGTGATCCTGGAACACATCGGGCAGGCGCATGGTGCGGATCTTAAGCCCGCCGTCGGTCAGCCCTTCGTCGCTCGCCAAGGTCAGAACATGGGCGCCAAGCCCGCCGATGCTGCCTTCCTCCACTGTCACCACCACATCATGCGTGGTCATCAGCCGGCGGATCAGATCGGAATCGAGCGGCTTGGCAAAGCGCAGGTCGGCAACCGTGGTCGGCAGCCCCCTGGCTTCCAGTTGGTCGGCCGCTTTCAGGCTTTCCGCCAGACGAGTGCCGAGTGAAAGGAGCGCGATCTTGCCCCCCTCGCGCACGATCCGGCCCTTGCCGATCGGCAACAGTTCGGGCGTTTCGGGCAACGGCACCCCCACCCCCGCGCCGCGCGGATAGCGGAAGGCAATCGGCCCGGCATCGTATTCCGCCGCCGTATAGGTCATATGCGCCAGTTCCGCCTCGTCCGCCGGGGCCATCACGACCATGTTGGGCAACGTGGCGAGGTAGGTGATATCGAAACTGCCCGCGTGCGTGGCGCCGTCCGCGCCCACCAGCCCGGCCCGGTCGATCGCAAAGCGCACCGGCAGGTTCTGGATGCAGACATCGTGCACCACCTGATCGAACGCGCGCTGGAGGAAAGTGGAATAGATCGCCGCAAACGGACGCAGCCCCTGTGCGGCGAGCCCGGCGGCAAAAGTCACCGCGTGCTGTTCGGCAATCCCCACATCGAACGTGCGGTCAGGATGCGCCTGCGCGAACTTGTCCACCCCGGTGCCGGTGGGCATCGCGGCGGTGATGGCGCAAATCCGGGGATCGCTGTCCGCCAGTTTAGCCAGCGTTTCACCGAACACATTCTGATAAGCAGGCGGGCCGCCGTTGCTCTTCTTCTGTTCGCCGGTGATGACGTCGAATTTCTGGACGCCGTGATACTTGTCCTCCGCCGCTTCGGCCGGGGCATAGCCCTTGCCCTTCTGCGTCACGACATGGACGAGAATCGGCCCTTCGGCGGCATCCCGCACGTTCTGCAACACCGGGATCAGGGCATCGAGATCGTGCCCGTCGATCGGGCCGACGTAGTAGAAGCCCAGTTCCTCGAACAGGGTGCCGCCCATCGCCATGCCGCGCGCGAATTCATCGGTCTTGCGTGCCGCTTCGTGCAGCGGACGCGGCAGGCGGCGCGCGAATTTCTTCGCCAGTTCGCGCAGGCCGAGGAAGCGCCCGCTGGAAACCAGCCGCGCGAGATAGGCCGACAGGCCGCCGACCGGCGGGGCGATCGACATATCGTTGTCGTTCAGAATGACGACCAGCCGATTGCCCGCCGCTTCGGCGTTGTTCATCGCCTCGTAAGCCATGCCCGCGCTCATCGCGCCGTCGCCGATCACCGCAATCGCCTTGCCCGGCTGGTTCGAAAGCTGGTTGGCCACGGCGAAGCCGATGGCCGCCGAAATCGAAGTGGACGAATGCGCGGTGCCGAAAGGATCGTATTCGCTTTCGCTGCGCTTGGTGAAGCCGGACAGGCCGCCGCCCTGGCGAATAGTGCGAATCCGGTCACGCCGCCCGGTGATGATCTTGTGCGGATAGGCCTGGTGGCCGACATCCCACACCAGCCGGTCTTCCGGTGTGTTGAAGACATAGTGCAGCGCCACCGTCAGTTCGACGACACCCAGGCCAGAGCCCAGATGCCCGCCGGTCTGACCGACGGCAGCGATCATTTCCACCCGCAGTTCATCCGCGAGCTGCCGCAATTGCGCGGGTTCGAGCTGCCGCAGATCCGCGGGGACATGCACGCGATCAAGCAGGGGCGTTGCCGGATTATCGGTCATCGCGGGGCGCTTACACTGCAAAACCGGACCTGTCGATGAACAGTCACGCCTGCGCAATCAGCCCGCACAGGCATTGCACAGCCCCCGCAATTCGACCACGGGCCGCACATCGGCAAAACCGGCACGCTGGCCCGCGTTGCGCAGGGCGCCGGTCAACCCGTCGTCATCGACGTGGGTCGCCTGCCCGCACTTGTCGCAGATCAGGAAAATGCAATCGTGGCGGCAGCCGGGGTGGACGTTGGCGAGATAGGCATTGGCGCTTTCAAGACGATTGGCGAGATTGGTCCGCACGAAAAGATCGAGAATGCGATAAACACTGTTGGCCGCCACCCGTTTGCCGCGCCGGGCGGACAGGTCTTCGGCAATATCGTATGCGGATACCGGACGCGCACCGTCAGCCAGCGCGCGGAACACGTCCGCGCGCATATCCGTCCATTGTTCACCGGCGTCGGTCAAAACCGCACGCGCGACATCGATCAACCTGTCGCCGGAAACTTCGCTGTGATGATGGTGGCCCTGCATGGCCATAACATAGGCATGCCAATGGCGGGGGGCAATCAACCGATGACCGGCGGGCACGATAATGTGCGGCGAAGCGCCTGTTCGCTATTGCGACGGCATCGATGAGGGGCCGCTTTTGCGAGCGGACCGCCCCAGCATCAGAGCGTGAGACCCGGCGCAGCCGCGAAGAAATGCACCGCCACGATCACCGCACCCAGCACGAAGCCGATGCCGAAATTGCGATAGAGGTCGTTTCTGGTTCCAAACATGGCATCCAATCCATTGTGCTGATGCGTCGCCCTCGGGCGGCAGGCACCCGAGATGCCCCCGGGCGGCTGACCTGCCGCTGAACGCGCTTGCGGGCGGGCGTTCATCCGCCCGCCAGCGCTGATTCGTTGCGATGATATCAGTGGCGGAAGTGACGCATCCCGGTGAAAACCATGGCAAGGCCGGCTTCATCCGCCGCCTTGATCACTTCTTCGTCCCGGATCGAGCCACCCGGCTGGATCACGGCCGTCGCCCCGGCTTCCACCGCAGCCAAGAGGCCGTCAGCGAAGGGGAAGAAAGCATCCGAAGCCACCGCGCTGCCCGTGGTGCGCGGTGCGTCCCAACCGTACTGCTCGGCCGCTTCACGCGCCTTGATCGCGGCGATGCGGGCACTGTCGCGGCGGTTCATCTGCCCCGCGCCGATTCCGGCGGTCGCCCCGTCCCGGGCATAAACGATCGCGTTCGACTTCACATGTTTTGCCACGGTCCAGGCGAACAGGCAGTCCTTGAGTTCCTGTTCGGTGGGCGCACGCTGCGTCACCACTTTGAGCATGTCGGGGGTAACAAAGCCGTTATCACGGTCCTGCACCAGCAGGCCGCCCGCAATCACCACTTCGCTCATCCCCGGACGGCGCGGATCGGGCAGGCCATCGGTGATCATCAGGCGCAGGTTCTTCTTGCGGGCGAACGCCGCCCGCGCCGCTTCGTCCGCACCGGGCGCGACAACGACTTCGGTGAAGATTTCGCAGATCGCTTCCGCCGTCGGGCCATCGAGCGGAACGTTGGTGGCCACGATCCCGCCGAACGCCGAGACCGAATCGCACGCCAGCGCATCCTGCCACGCTTCGAGCAGCGTGCCGCGCTGGGCCACGCCGCAGGGATTGGCATGCTTCACGATCACCACCGCCGGATCGCCACCGGCGAATTCGGCCGCCAGCTCCAGGGCCGCCGCGGCATCGTTGTAATTGTTGTAGGACAGTTCCTTGCCCTGAATCTGTTCGGCCTGCGCGATCCCGGTGCCATGCAGCGTTTCCGGTACATAGAGCGCGGCTTCCTGATGCGGATTTTCGCCATAGCGCAGCGTGCTGACCAGACGGCTGGCCACCGCACGACGGGCGGGGAACTTTTCCCCCTGATCGACGCGTGCGAACCACTGGCTGATTGCCGAATCGTAAGCCGCCGTGGCAGCGAATGCCTTGGCCGCCATGGCTTTACGGAAATCGAGCGTGGTCGCCCCGCCTTTCTCACCCAACTGGCCGAGCAGCGCCGCATAGTCCGCCGGATCGGTGATGATGGTGACAAATGCGTGGTTCTTCGCGGCGGAGCGAACCATCGAGGGGCCCCCGATATCGATATTCTCGATCACTTCATCGCGTTCCGCCCCTTTGGCCACGGTCTGCTGGAAGGGATAGAGATTGACGACGACAAGATCGATCGCACCGATGGCGTGATCGGCCATCGCCTGCGCATGTTCCGGATTGTCACGAACGGCCAGCAGCCCGCCATGGACCATCGGGTGCAATGTCTTGACCCGGCCATCCATCATTTCGGGAAAACCGGTGAGATCCGACACGTCTTTCACGGCAAGCCCGGCATCGCGCAGCGCCTTGGCCGTTCCGCCGGTGGATACCAGTTCCACGCCCAGCCGCGCCAGGCCCTGCCCCAGTTCAACCAAGCCGCTCTTGTCGGACACCGAAAGCAGTGCCCGCTTGATCGTGATTTCCGCCATCGCGGTATTACCCCATTTTCTTGAGCAGCCACGAGAAACTCCCGCCGCCGCGTGACACCATTCCGGATATGACCAGTTGCTGGATCGGCTGCGGCCTGCCGCTGCCGTCCGACCAAAGGCTTTCCTCGATTGAAAGTTCGACGCCATCTACGCCGACGACGGCAAATTGCCAATAGCTGCCATCGGGCAGGGCCAGCCCGGCCCCGTTGCGGTTTTCCGACAGGCCCAGTTCCACCCCCGGCCCGACATGGAAACGGACGGCGAAGCCGATCTTGCCCCGCTTGCCCTTGCGCCCTTCGGGCACCAGCACGTCTTCGCCGCGCAATTCGCTGCCGTCGTCGCGCAGGATCAGAATGCGGCGGTGAATCAGGCCATAACGCGCGACATAGCCATCGTGGCTGGCTTCGATCCGCGTCGCCCCGGCGCCTTCCAGTTCCAGCGTACGGCGATCCACTTCGACTTCGCCTACGCCGCCGCCCAGCTTGCCGTTGATCAGCACGGCGGTGGAATTCACATCATCCAGCACCAGCGTGGAATGGGCGGCGGTGGCGCGCAGGCCCTGTTCGATCCGCACCGGGATCTGCCCCCCAGCAAACGCCGCGCCGCCGCAGTTGACGATCAGGCGCTGTTCGCCATGGGAAAATTCGAACGCCAGAGTGGAGGCGCAGCCCGCGCGCGTATGGCGCGCCAGCGGCGGCGGGGCAGTGTCGAACTGCAGCAGCGCCTTGCCCGCCGAAACCCGCTGATAGCCCCACTGGCGCACTTCGCGCAGCGGCCGGGTGCGTACCCCGCTCGCCTCGATCAGAGCGGCGATGCGATCCGGCCATACGGCACCCGACCCCTGCCAGTTGCCCAGCGCGCCATCGCCATGCACCAGCGCCAGCAGTGGCGGCACCAGCATGGCCAGCATCGCTTCCACCGCCTGCGGCGGCGGACGGCGGATCGCACGGTAGCAGGCGCTGAGTTCGACCAGCAAGCCGATCGCTTCCATCTGGTCGAGCGGGCTGCGCGACAGAACGCCGCCATCATCGCCCACAAGATCGCCCAGCGCATGGACGAGACCGGATTCGCCGAACAGCCGCCGTGGCGCGCCATCGGGCAGCAACACGCCCGCCGCGGTGATCGCCGCCCAACCCGCCACTTCGGCCAGCCGGTCGTCCGCCTTGCCGATATTGCGATCAAGCCAGCGCGCCGTCTTGGCCATGGCCGCCAGCGTCCGGGTGCGCAACGTCTTGTCCGGTCCCGACAGCAGCAGGGGCGCATAGACGAACCAGTTCAGCAGCCTGTGCCCGGCATTGCCGACTTTCCACGCAGGGCCCTTGCCCGGGCGGGGATTGGCTTCCAGCCAGGCGGCCAGAATGCGTTCCGCCGTGGCGGTACACTGTTCGCGCGGCGCGGAGGCGGCAAGATCAGCCAGCCAGGAAAAGCCGTGGACCGTGTGTTCGAATGGCGGAGTCAGCTTGGCGCTGGGAGTAAAATCCATCTGCGCGATAGGCGCCTTGACCCCGTGCACCAGGAAATGCCCTGCCCGCAATGCGACGCCCGCCTGCCGATCGCCGACCAGCGGGCTTTCCACTGTCGCCAGCAGGCGGATTCTTGCGGGCTTGCGAAACGGCGAAGCCAGTGCCGTCCCCGGCACCCCCAGCCGATAGGCGAAGCGCACCAGCCTCTCGCCCGCGCCCAGCGGCACCGGGGCGAATTCGGCCAGTGCCAGAGCCCGGCCCGGTTCGATCAGCGTGCCGCGCGGTTCATGGGGGGGCGTGGGGGGCAATTCGGGCAAGACCGCCTCCGCCCCAAGGGCGGCAGGCAGGGTTGCCGGTGCGGTTTCGTCAGCGGCCGGCACAGGATCGCCCGTCACATCATCGCGGTGCAGCGCCGACCCGTTCTGCGCCGCGGTCTCGGTCATTCACGGCCACCTTTCAGCGCGGCGATGTTGGGGGCGTAGTGATTCGGCCCACCCTTGAACGCCGCCGATCCGGCGACCAGCACATCGGCCCCGGCATCGACGCATTGCCGCGCCGTTTCCGGATTGACCCCGCCATCGACTTCGAGATGAATGGCGCGGCCCGACTTATCGATCATCTTGCGCACGGCTTCGATCTTGCGAAGCTGGCTGGCGATAAAGCTCTGCCCGCCGAAACCGGGGTTGACGCTCATCACCAGCACCAGATCGATCTCGTCGATCAGATAGTCGAGCATCTTGGCTGGGGTGCCGGGATTGAGGGAAACCCCCGCCTTCTTGCCCAGCCCTTTGATCGCTTGCACCGTGCGGTGGATGTGCGGACCCGCTTCGGGGTGAACGGTGATGATATCCGCGCCCGCTTCCGCGAACGCTTCGAGATAGGCATCCACCGGCGAAATCATCAGGTGCACATCGAACGGCTTGTCCGACCATGACCGGATGGCTTTCACCACATTGGGGCCGATAGTCAGATTCGGCACGAAATGGCCATCCATCACGTCCACGTGAATCCAGTCGGCGCCCGCTTCGTCGATCGCGCGGACTTCTTCGCCCAGCCGTGCGAAGTCGGCGGACAGGATCGATGGAGAGATCAGAGGAATGGTGGCCATTATGGCCTATTGCCCTATCCACCAGCCCTTGTGTCCACAAGGACGAGACAGGGCGTTTTCCACACAAGATATGCACCTGAATGGCGCGCAGCCGCCAATTCACTGGCTATTCATGGCCCGATCCCTACACGGTCCGTCGGAAAGGAGATGCAAAGCGAATGCACAAATTGCTGACGACTTCCGCATTGGCGCTGTCAATTGCCAGCATGCTGGCACTGCCCGCCTCCGCCACCCCCTACCGGCAGGAAATTGCCAACAACATGCGCCATTGCGATGGCAATTCCGGGCCCGCCATCAAAGTGACCGTGTCGGGCATCCGCTCGGCCAGCGGCACCGTGCGTGTCCAGAGTTATCGCGCCACCCAGGCCGAATGGCTGACCAAGGGGCGCTGGATCAACCGCATCGAAGCCCCCGCCCGCAACGGCACGATGGCGTTCTGCGTCCCTCTTCCGGCGGCCGGAACCTATGGCATCGCCGTGCGCCACGACGTGAACGACAACGGCAAGACCGATATCCGCACCGATGGCGGGGCCATGTCGAACAACCCCAGCATCAACATCTTCAATCTCGGCAAGCCGAGCTACAAGAGAGTGGGAGTGGATGTGGGGCGGGGTGTAACCCCCATCACCATCACCATGCGCTACATGTAACGCCGGACTGCGGCGGCCGGACTGGCGGCTAACGCCTGGCGGTCACCGATCGCACCAGCGCCAGATCGGCAACCTTGTCGACATCGACAGCGGCCAGGCCGTCCCGCGCCGGCACCATCGCCGCGCGAATACCGATCCGCCGCCCCAGCCGTGCCACGGCTTCGCTCAGCGTCAGCGTGCCGCGCAGATAATCCCACAGGACGCGCGGGCCGAGCTTTGCCGCGATGCGCCACGGCTTCTTGCGGTTGGCTTCCACCTCCCGCCAGGTGGCAATGGCGTGGCGGGCGTCCGGGCTGGCCAGCAGAAACAGATTGCAACCCGACCATTGCCCATCGGCGAAGCGCAGCCAGGTGCGGCGCGTTTCGGGCACCGCCCGTTCGACCGCATCGCGCCGCGCCAGCAACAGCGCGACATCGGCATCGACCGGGCTATCTTCAATGAATTGCCGCACCCATTCGGGCTGCAGCAGCGCATGATCGGCGGTGGTGACCAGCATGGGCGCACCCAGATAGCTGAATGCGCGGGCGACGCTGCCGCTCGGCCCGCTTTCGGGCGGGATCACTTCCGCCCCCAGCCGCCCGGCCAGCGCCACCACCTCCGGCGCATCGGCCGCCACTGCGACCCGTTCCACCCCGGCCGCGCGCAGAGCGGCATGGACCCGCGTTAGCAGTGGCGCGCCGTCGACCAGCACCAGCGCCTTGTGCGCCACACCTTCGGCCTGCGCCACCGGATCGGGGGCGCCGGGGCGCGATCCAGCCAGAATCAGCGCCGATGGCACCGGGATGGGCATGCTCATGCCTGCTGCTTGCCCCGTTCGCGCCAGACGCGCCACAACACCCCGGGCGCAGCCAGCAGCGGATGCTTCTCCCGCCACGGCGTCACCGCGACCGCGACACCGGTATGCCGTTCCACTTTCCACGCGGCGTAGCGCGCGGCCCCATCGAACGTCGCAGTCGCGCGGACCAGCCGCGCCAGATTGTAAGGCTTGCCCAACCGCCGCCGCCGCGACCACCAGCGGCGGATGCGGTTGCGCTCCCCACCTTTCATAAGCGGGGCAAGCTGCGCGCCCACGCGCGTGCAGGGGATGTTCGCGGCTTCCAGTGCCACCGACAGCAGACCATCGAAATGGGCGCGGTTGGCGGCGAGAATGGTATCTTCCCGCCCCGGCTTTTCCACCCGGAATTCCGCTTTGTAAGTCGCGCGGAACAGCGCCCGCCAGAAATCTTCCGCTACCCCGGTCTGCGGCCCCAGCGCCACCGCCAGCCGCGTGGCGGTGACGATCGCAGCGGCGATGGCATCGATCACCCCGGCGCGCGCCGCCTCGTCCCGCACCCAGGCCAGAGCACAGGGCTGAACGAAGCGGGCCCAGATCGTGGTGTCGAGCAGATCGCCAGACGCGGCGGCATGGAACGTCGCCAGATGCATCGTGGCCACTTTGGCCCTCAGCACCTGCCCATCATGCTCCCACTCGTGATAGCTGACCCGGGGCCAGATTCCGCTTTCCCGCGGGCCGGGCAGAAGAACGTAGAAATCGAGCACGCCTTCCAGTTCGCCCGTGCGCAGGTTCGAACCGTAAAACAACACGGCCTGCGCACCGGCTGCTTCCGCCAGCTTGGTTGCATAGGCGCGCACCGGCGGCGCCATCGGCGCATCGAGGCTGGCGGCGACTCTCGCCTTCAGCGCGCCGGGCGATGCGGGGCTATCGGAAACGGGCGATCCCATCGCTGGCGATCAGGGGGCGACGAACTGGATCTTCGGGCCGAGGCGCAAGCGATAATGCCCCGCCGGAAAGGCTTCGCCATCGAGAATGAAGCTGCCATCCAGATCGACCAGCGCCTCGTTCACCGCGCCGCGATGCACGCCCAGCTTCTGAAAAGCGGGGCGATCCCAGCCCATCAGCAATCCGGGCACGAGCGCGACCACCCGCCGCAGCGGCGCATCGAGCAGCACATAGCGAATGCCCGGCCGGGGCCTGCCGAATGGATTGAGCCCCGCCGGAAAGCGTTTCAGCGTGGAAAAGGCCATCGCATAGCGCTGATCGCGCCGCCCATGGCCCGAATGCGGGACTTCGCTGCCATCCGCCGCGTCATAAATACGCATGCCGGTGGCGGTGCGCCATGGCGATGCACCGAGGCCGAACAACGCCTGAAACACACCCGCGACGGCCGTCAGCGCCACGGCGAAGCTGTTGAACGCCCCCAGCTTGTGTGCAGTCTGCCCGTCTTGCGTGGCGGTGGTGAAAATGCCCGCGCCAAAGACATAGCCGAGCACCGGCACACCCTGCCCATCGGCCTGTTCGACCAGGATCGGACGCCGTTCGACAAGGCGCCCATCCACTGCCGCGATCAATGCGTCGGACAGGGCCCAATGATTGGGCAACCCGAGATCGACCGCCAGCGCGTTGGTCTTGCCTTTGGGCAGAACGATCAGGCGCGGCCAATGATCGCCGAAAGCCGCGGCGCCACAGGTGAGCACATCGCGGACGGTGCCATCCCCGCCGTCGACCGCGAGCAGATCGATGCCGCGCTCGGCAAAACCGCTGAGCACGCGGGCCAGTTCGCTGCGAGTCGGCGGGCTGGCGGTCAGGATATTGGGCTGGCCATCCAGTTCGGGCAGGTGGCCCTTGTTGCGATGACTGCGCGGATTGCGGATCACCCCGACCAGCGGCACGTCACGCAGGGCGGGCGGTACGCGCGGGTGCACGACCGCAACCGGCGCGCCGGATCGGGCGGCCATCGACCGCGACCTGCCGTCGAACTGGTAGATCGATCCTTCCATCAGGCGCGCTATATCGATGTTGCAGGCGCGAAAAACTACCGTTTTTTTACACGAAACGGCTTTTTGCGATAGCCGCCAACTCATGGGACAGGCTATCCTACTGGATTCAGGAACTTTTCTGAAATCCGTCCACTTACCTTATCAGACGCAGTCTGTTGCCGTCCCATTGTCATCGCCCACGCCAGGCCCTAGTCGGACTGCAAACAATCATGGGGCCGGCTGGCGCACAATGAACACCGACAATCACTCCAAACCGGGCAGCGAGACTGTCGGCAACAACCCGACCCCGCTGTGGGGCCTGACGATGGCCGAACGCACCCGGCGTCTTGCCCGGGCTGCGGGGCTGCGGGATGACGATATCGCCCCTGTCGTCATCGCCAATGCCAATGTCGCATTCGACCCGGCATGGTTCCGCCACGTGGCGGAAAACCCCGGCCTGGTGCTGACGCTGGGCGGTGTCCCTGCGCTGGCCCACGCCCGCACGGCGGAAGAGGCGGCGGCGATCCGCCGGGCGATCGACGGGGGGGGCCCGCTGAATACAACCGGCGATGCCACCGTGCTGGCGTTTGAGGACAAGCCCACCATCACGAACAAGCAGCTCCGCAAGCGGGAGACGCCATTCCTGATGGCCCTGACTCCGCAAAGCGTGCGGCAGGCCGAACGCGCCAGCTATTTCGGGGCTTACAAGGGTGTCACGGATATCCTGACCAAGTACCTGTGGCCCGAATGGGCTCTGGTGCTGACCCGGCTCGCCGCGAAGTGCGGCATCACGCCGAACATGGTAACAGCGCTGGGGGCGTTCCTCTGCGTGGCTGCCACGTTCGCTTTCGCTTATGGCCGCTATTGGGAAGGCATGGCGATGGGGCTGGGCTTCATGGTGCTCGACACGGTCGACGGCAAACTGGCCCGCTGCACGATCACCTCAAGCTGGTGGGGGAACATTTTCGACCACGGGATCGATCTGGTCCATCCCCCCTTCTGGTGGTGGTTCTGGGCAACCGGGCTGGTCTACTGGGGGCTGGCACTCGACACCACCACCTTCTGGTGGGTGCAGGGCGCGATTCAAGGCGGCTATGTCGTCCAGCGGCTGATCGAAGGAATCTTCATTCGCTCGTTCGACGGGCTGCATATCCACGTCTGGCGCAAATTCGACAGCCAGTTCCGCCTGATCACCGCCCGCCGCAACCCGAACATGGTGATCCTGTTCGTATCCATGCTGTTTTCCCGCCCCGATCTCGGCATCATCGCGGTTGCATGGTGGACAGTGCTGAGCTGCGCGGTGCATCTGGTGCAGTTGATCCATGCCCGCATTTTCGTCGCCCGGGGTGGCACGATCACGTCCTGGCTGGCAGAAGGGAAAGCATGAACGAGACAATCCGCACTTTCGGCTATCCTGACACGCTGATCCGCGAATTCGATCACTGGGTGGTGCTGCTGCGCCCCGCCCAGCCCACGCTCGGCAGTCTGGTGCTGGCCGCCAAATCGGATGCGACGGCGTTCGGCGATCTGCCCGCCCCCGCCCATGCCGAACTCGCGCCGATCACCCAGGCTATCGAATCCGGGCTCGGCCAGTTCGTGAATTACGCCAGGATCAACTATCTGATGCTGATGATGGTCGATCCGCACGTCCATTTCCATGTCATCCCACGCTATGACGGCGCGCGCGAATGGAACGGGCGCACTTTCACCGATGCGGGATGGCCCAAGGTTCCCGATCTCGGTCAGGCCGTTGCTCTCGATCAGGAGGAAAAGGCCCGTCTGCGGGAGGATATCGCCGCCTGTTTCGGCTGATTCCAGAGTCCGGGTATGCCTTCCATCGCTATTTTCGTTCATGATCTTTCCGCCACCGGCGTCGTCCGCAACGCGCTGGCCATCGCCCACCATATGCAGGAAGTGGCCGGGTGGCGGGTGCGCCTGCTGCTGGGACACGAAGGGGGCGATCTGGCCAGCGCGGCGGAAGGGATCGCACGCGATGTCCTGCTGACCGGCAAGGAAACCCGCGCCCGGCGTTCACGGGCCTTGATCCGGGCCGTTCCCCGTCTGCGCGCGCTGATAAGGGACAATCCGCCCGACATCCTGCTTTCGGCAGGCAATCACGCGCATCTGCCATGCCTGCTCGCCACGCGGGGGCTGGAACGGCCGCTGCGCGTCTATCGCATCAGCAACGATCTGGCACACAAATCCGGCAATCTCAGCGCGCTGCCCGGTGCGATCCGGCGGCGATTGGTCGCGGGATGGATCACCTGCGATGCGGCAAAGCTGGTACTGGTTTCGCCCAACCTCGCCCAGGAAGCGGTGCTGAGCCGCGCATTGCGCAAAGGCAAGGCGATGGTCATCCGCAACGGCGTGCCGCTGGCAGCGGTCGCCGCGCAGAAGGATGCCCCTGCCGGCCATCCGTGGTTCGATGAAGATATTCCGGTGCTGATCGCCGTGGGCCGGCTGGTGCAACAGAAGAATTTCCCCACTTTGCTCCATGCGCTCGCCCGGGCCCGCCAGACGCGGGACCTGCGGCTGATCCTGCTGGGTGGCGGCTCACCCGAGAAACGAGCGGAGCTTGAACAACTGGCCGCTTCGCTGGGTCTGACCGGCGCGCTCGATTTCGTTGGCCGGGTGGCCAATCCGTTCCCCTATATCGCCCGCGCCACGGCGCTGGTCCTGCCTTCCTTCTGGGAAGGGTCAGCCAATGTCCTGCTGGAAGCAATGGCTTGCGGGACTCCGGTGGTCGCATCGCGCACGGCGGGCAATGCCGCCGAAGTGGTCGATGACGGGCGCTATGGCGTGCTGGTCGATCCTGCGGATGCGGACGCCATGGCCGAGGCGATCCTGCGCCAGTGCGACCCGGCAACCCGGATAGAGCCCGGCATGAGAGTGCAGGATTTCGACATCGGCAAGACGCTGGACGCCTACGCGCGGCTGTTCGCCGAACTGGCGGACGCCGATCAGCCCGCCGCGGCGGCCCACTGATCGGTCAGACCGGTTGCGATCTCGATATCGTTGAGGAAATCGACTTCGGCCCAGCCCAGCCCCTCAATCGCCACCGTGCCCACTTTTCCGGTGGGTGCCAGACTGTCGATCACTTTGAGATACCAGTGCTGCACCCCTTCAGGCGTGTGCATCGCAGCGCGCACCGCTTCACGGAACAGCGCCGCGCCTTCCCTGCGGAAAGCAAGGAAACCGATCGATTCGGCATTGGTTTCTTCCGCGCTCAGCGTTTTGCCGATGCGGATCAACCGTTCGCCTTCGCGGGCCACTTTCATATCGTCGCTGTCGTAGCTGTCCTTGACATCCACCGTCACCGCGATCGGCCAGCCGTTGTCTTCCTGCACTTTGGCCACGATCTCGTCCGACACCAGGGTATCGCCGTTGAGAATCAGGAAATCGCCGTGCATCGCCTCGCGCGCGATCCAGCACGACCCCAGATTGTCGGCCACTTTATAGAACGGATTGAAACGGGTGCGGATCTCCACCCGGGGATCATCGATCGCAGCGATTGCCTCATCGACCATATCGGTCATGAAGCCGGTCACCACGTCGATCCGGCGCACGCCCCCGCGCGCCAGCATCTCTATCTGCCAGGCCAACAGGGAGCGGCCCGAAAACTCGATCAGGCATTTGGGCCGGTCAACCGTGAGCGGCAACATGCGCGAGCCTTGCCCGGCGCTGAGCAGTATGGCGTGTTCAATCATCGCCGTTGCTCTAGTGCGTGATCGGCCCGGAATGAAGCGAATATGTTTTCGCCGCGCACAGCTCACGGTTTATCGGCTTCGCCGTCCCGGCCTTCCTGTCCGGTAGCGGGCCACCCTTGCCTCTCCCTGCCCTCTCCCTGCCGATGCCGCTTGCGCAAAACCGGCGCGTCGTCCAAAGGCTATGGCAATGCCGCCGAAGGCCCGCTCGCGACCAATGCCCCAATCCCTGCTGGGCCGCATGCTCACCAACACCGTCTGGCTGTTGGGGGGCAAAGGGTTTGGTGCGATTTGCAGCCTGCTCTATCTGGCGATTCTCACCCGTACGCTCGGGATCAAGGGCTTCGGCCACTTTTCGCTGATTTTCGGCACATCGCAGGCGCTTGTGGCGCTGGCCGGGTTCCAGACCTGGCGGATCGTGGTGCGCTATGGCGCGGAATACGTCCACAACAAGGATTGGGGCGCTTTCGGCCGCCTCAGCGCCTTGTGCGGATTGCTCGACATCCTTGGCGCGATCACCGGGACACTGATCGCCTGGGTGGTGTTCTTCCAGTTCAGCGACGCGCTGGATATCAATCCCGATCTGGTCCAGACCGCGTTCTGGTTCAACGTCGCGGCGATATGGGCGCTGGTCTCGGCTCCGACCGGCAT
>Ga0182743_1000865_pt1 | contig 33313 bp, 34 predicted proteins | sample eDN3rd30CKraftOP_FD_128522 | JGI IMG/M metagenome (GOLD analysis project Ga0182743, IMG submission 128522) | Enriched Organic Plus compost microbial communities from Emeryville, California, USA - eDNA 3rd pass 30_C Kraft OP (version 2) (version 2) ... | reverse complement strand
CCTCGTTGTGGAAGCCCTCGGTCAGGATGCGCTCGCCGGAGCCGTCTGGCCGCATGACGCCGATGGCGAACTGGCCGCTGACCTGCTTGGTGAAGGCGATCAGGTCGCCGCGCGGCGACCAGACCGGCGTGCTGTAGGAGCCGTCGCCGAACGAGATGCGCTGCGCCTCGCCGCCATTGGCGCCCATGATATAAAGCTGCGGGCGGCCGCCGCGGTCGGACTCGAAGACGATCTGCGAGCCATCGGGCGAGAAGGACGGGCTGGTGTCGATGGCGGCGTCGTTGGTCAGCCGCGTCGTCGTGCGCGAGCGCAGGTCCATCATATAGATGTTGGAATTGCCGCCCTGCTGCAGGCTGAGCACCACGCGCTGGCCGTCCGGCGAGAAGCGCGGAGCGAAGGTCATGCCGGGGAAATTGCCGACCAGCTCGCGCTGGCCGGTCTCGAGATTGAGCAGGTAGACACGCGGATTGCCCCCCGCGAACGACATGTAGGTGATTTCCTGCGTCGAGGGGCTGAAGCGCGGCGTCAGCACCAGGGCCTCGCCACTGGTCAGGTAGCGCACATTGGCGCCGTCCTGGTCCATGATCGCCAGCCGCTTGACCCGCTGCTGCTTGGGGCCGCTCTCGTCGACGAAGACGATGCTGGTGTCGAAATAGCCCTTCTCGCCGGTCAGCCGCTCATAGATCGCGTCGGCGATGATATGGGCGACACGGCGCCAGTTCTGCTGCGTGGTGAAATATTGCTGCCCGGCGATCTGCTGGCCGCCGAAAATGTCCCACAGGCGGAATTCGGCGCGCAGCCGGCCGTCGCCCTGGCGGGTGACGCGGCCGGTGACCAGCGCCTGCGCGTTGATGAGGCGCCAGTCGCCGAAGCGCGGCGGCACATCCATGTTGGAAATCTGCTCGACGAAGGCGCGGTGGTCGATCGGCGCGAACAGGCCGGAGCTCTGCAGGTCGGCCTCGATAACCCCCGAGACATTGCGGGCGATCTCGCTCTCGCCTTCCGAACCGCCGAGGAAGTCGGTGATGGCGATGGGCATGGGCTTGATCGTGCCCTGGGTGATCTCGACGCGCAGTTGCGCGGCCGCCTTGTGCGGCGCGAGACCGGAGACGGCAACCGCGATGAGCGCGGCAAAGGCAACATGTCTCAGCACCTGGGTAAATCTCGGCATGATCGCTCCCGGTTGTGGGCGATGCGGTTCGGCGGGCGAACGCGACGGCGTGGAGGGCATGAGGATCAACCGCCTGCCATCTCGCGCGGATCGAAGGAAATCGTGACCTCTTTCCAGGTCTGGTAATATTGCGGCGGCAGATGCAGCGGCGAGCAGCGGACGACGGCGCGCGAGGCGCTGTCCGCCGCGGCGCGGAAGGCCGGGCCGCTGCTGGCATTGACCGCCCGCGGATTGCTGGCGAGCGAGCCGTCCTCATTCAGTGCGAAATGCACCAGGACGCTGAGCGCTTCCGCCCCGGAGGCCCCGACCGGCGGGTTCCAGCACGGCGAGATCTGGTCGCGGATCATGCCCACGATCATCTGCTGCTGGCTGATCGACAGCTGGGGAGCCGTGCCCGTGGCCGTGCCGGCGGTGCTGTAGGAGGCCGTCTGCGGGGCGGCCTGCTCCTTGCGCGAGGGATCGCGCTTGTCCACCAGAGCCGCGATCTTGGTCGGATCGAAGGCCGGCTGCGGCTTCTTCTCCGCGGTCTTCTTCTCCGGCGGCTTGGGCCTGTCGTCCTTTTTCTCGAGGTCCTTGATCAGGTCGTCGAGCTTGGCCTGCTGCTTGTCGTCGACCTTCTTCTCGGGCTTCGGCTTGGGATCGGGCTTCTTCGGCTCGGCCTTGGCGATGCTGTCGGGCTTGGGCTCCGGCGGCGGCGCGGGCTTGGGCGCCTCGGCTTTTTTCGGCTCGGGCTTCGGAGCTTCCTTGGGCTTTTCCTTTTCGGCAGCCTTCTTCGGCTCGTCCTTCTCGGCGGACGGCGGAGGCGGCGCGTCGACGTTCTGCTTGGCTTCCGGCAGGTTGTCGGGCTTGGGCTCCGGCGGGGGCGTCGGAGCGGTCTTCTTGGCCTCGATCTTGGGCGCCTCGACCTTCTTGGAGGTCTTCAGGCCCTTGGTCATCGCGTCGTACTGGGCAGGCGTGATCACTTCGATCGGCAGCGCCTCGACGTTGTCGAAAGGCGTGGCGCTGCTGAAACCGACAATGGCATAGGTCAGCGCCGCCACGTGGGCGACGCTCGACACCACGATGCCGGGACGCGGCTTCTGCACCTCAGCTCCCCTGTTCGACCTCGGTGACGAGCGCAACACGACGGAAGCCTGCCGACGAGATGGTTCCCATCACGCGCATGACCTGTCCGTAGTTCACGTTGCGGTCGCCCCGCACATAGATGCGTTCTTCATAGCCCTGGTTCGTGATCGCATTGAGGCGAGGAACCAGGTCATCGAGTGAAATCTTCGTGTCCTGAAGAAAGATCTCGCCCTGATTGTTGACCGATATCGTCAGCGGCTCCTTCTCTTCATTGAGAGAGCCCGCCTTGCTTTCGGGAAGGTCGATGGGCACGCCCACCGTCAGCAGGGGCGCGGACACCATGAAGATGATGAGCAGGACCAGCATCACGTCGACGAGCGGCGTGACGTTGATCTCCGACATCACGGCTGGACGGCGGCCCTTGCGGCGCCCGCGCCGCCCGCCGCCACCGGCTCCGGTGATCGCACCCATGCCCATGATGTCAGACCCGCTCGTCGATCTGGCGCGAGAGGATCGCCGAGAATTCGTCGGCGAAGCCCTCCAGCCGGTTGGCCTGGTGCGACACCTCGCTGGAGAACTTGTTGTAGAAGATCGTCGCCGGAATGGCCGCGACGAGTCCGAGCGCGGTGGCGAACAGCGCCTCCGCGATGCCCGGCGCCACCACGGCGAGGCTGGTGTTCTTCGACGCGGCGATGGACTGGAAGCTCGTCATGATGCCCCAGACCGTGCCGAACAGGCCGATGAAGGGGCCCGCCGAACCGACGGTGGCCAGCACCAGGAGACGGGCCTCCAGGCGCTCGATCTCGCGCTGGATGGAGACGTCGAGCACTTTTTCGATGCGCATCTGCAGGCTGGCAACCGCGCGCCCCCCGCCCTCGAAGGAGCGTTTCCACTCGCGCATGGCGGCTACGAACAAAGCCGGCATCGAGGTGTTTGGCCGCTGCGCCAGCGAGCGGTAGAGCTCCTCGAGGCTCTGGCCGGACCAGAAGACCTTCTCGAAGCGGTCCATCTGCCTGCGGGTGCGCGAATAGAGCAGCGTCTTGTCGACCACGATCGCCCAGCACCAGATGGACGCGGCGAGCAGGCCGAGCATGACGAATTTGACGATGAACGAGGCTTGCGCAAACAGACCCCACAGCGACAGGTCGCCGGAGGCGGCGGCCAAGCCCTGCTGGACAACGGCGGGTTCCATACTCGACCTTCCGGTTCTTCCTCACCCGCTGTTCGTGTCAAAACGAGACGGCGGCGAAAACAATGGATCGTGCGCGGAGGGGCTGCTGCTCGGGCTATCCCGGCCACGCATCCGGGCATAAGCTGCCGTGCTTGCCGGCGCGGCTAACTCGCCTTTCAATGCGGCCAAGTTGGGGCGGCTGCAGCCCATCACCGTCTCTGTTCATGCTCTGTCAAGGTTAACACCGTGTTACGTTGGCTCTTCTGCGGGCTTTTACTGGCCGCGCCCTTTGCCGCACCCGCACAGGCACTGGAGGGTGGCTCGACCGTTTCCCGCAGCGACCCCACGGCGCGCGCCACCGTGGTGGTTCAGGCCGTGCAGCCGCGCACCCACGGCACCGCGGCGGTTTCCGACTGCACCGGCACGCTGATCGCGCCCGACCTGGTGCTGACGGCGGGGCATTGCGTGGACATCGCCGATGGCCCGGACCGGGTGGCTGTGTTCTTCTTCGACGGCGCCGACGTGCAGCCACGCTACCACCATGTCGTCGCCGTGGCCCGCCACCCGCGCCACGTCAAGGACTGGGCAGCGACCCCCGGCACCCCCGCTGCGCGGCAGGCCGAAATCGGCGCCGACCTCGCGGTGCTGCGCCTGATGACGCCGGCTGGCCGCGCGCCCGTGGCGCTGGCCGGGGGCGGCAGTCCGGTGCGCATCTACGGCGCCGGCCGCGACGGGCCCGACGGCCGGAGCGCGCACCTCAAATTCGCGCCGCTGATGGATGGCCACGCCACCTCGACAGGCCCTTCCCTGATGTTTGCCTCGGCCGCCGGCGCACGGATCTGCACCGGGGATTCCGGCGGCCCGGTGGTGACCTCCGACGGGCGGCTCTGGGGCGTCACCGGCGCCATCGTCCGCGGGCGCGGCGGCTGCGCCAGGCGCGCCGTCCTGGTGCCGGTCCATCCCGAGGGACCGGGCTTCCTCGCAATGATGCGATTGGCGCGCGGCCGCTAAACGCCTATTAGGTCCGCAAAACAGAAAGCGGAGGAACCAGCATGACGGACGCTGATGCGCCCATTTCCCAAGAGCGGCCCGAAGCGCAGCTCGAAGACCGGATGGAGCTTCATCCCTCGAAGCGCCGCTGGGGCACCATCCTTGTCGTCTGCATCGTCCTCGTCGTGTTCGACTTCTTTCTGATGTCGCAGGAGAGCATTCCGGTGCTCTGGGTCGGCGTGGTCATTTTCACGCTGGTCGGCGCCATGGCCGCGGCGCAGTTCTACGGCGCCGGCGGCATGCTGCTGGAGCGCACCGGTTTCCGCTACCGCCTCCTGTACGCCGAAAAGGCGTTCCGCTGGGACGACGTCACGCCCTTCTATGCCGGCAGCGCCGGCCTGATGAAGCTGGTCGGCTTCCGCACCGCCGAAGACCTTGAGAAGAAAAAGCCGGCGCGCATGGTGCCCGACACCTACGGGATGGACCCGGACGACCTCGCCCACCTGCTGAACACCTGGCGCAACCGCGCGCTGACGAGCAAGTAATCCCGGGCGGGGTTTTCCCCGCCCCCTCACCCACCCGACAGCTTCGCCTTGATATCCGCCGGAATTCGCGCCGGGCGGCCGTCCCTGACGCAGGCGACGGTGACGCTCGCGCGGATCAACACGGTCTCGCCGCGCAGCACCTTCTGATCGAGACGCATGGACGCGCCGTGGACGATGGCGACATTGGTTTCCACGGTCAGAAGGTCGTCCAGCACGGCAGACTTGAGGAAATCCACCTCCATGCGGTGCACGACGAAGGCGAGGCCCGTCTCGCGCAACAGCCCCTGCTGGCCGATGCCCTGCGCGCGCAGCACCTCGGTGCGCCCGCGCTCCATGAAGCGCAGATAGGAGGTGTGGTAGACGACACCGCCGGCATCGGTGTCTTCCCAATAGATGCGGACGGGAAAGAGGTGGGGCGTGCTCACGGCTCGTCCGTGTCGAAGAGGTTGGTCTGCGCGGCCGAGGTCGGCGGCGCGGCGAGGCCGAGATGGCCGTAGGCCTTCGGCGTCAGCATCCGCCCTCGCGGCGTGCGCTGGAGAAAACCCTGCTGCAGCAGATAGGGCTCGATGATCTCCTCGATGGCATCGCGCGGCTCCGACAGAGCGGCGGCCACCGTCTCGACGCCGACCGGCCCGCCGCCATAGTTCATGGCGATGACGCTGAGATAGCGGCGGTCGAGCGTATCGAGTCCGAGATCGTCGACATCGAGCTGGCCGAGCGCCTGGTCGGCGATGGCGCGGGTGACTTCCAGCGCGCCGGCGACATGGGCGAAATCGCGCACGCGGCGCAGCAGGCGCCCGGCGATGCGCGGCGTGCCACGCGCGCGGCGGGCGATCTCACGCGCGCCTTCGGGCGTCATTGCCAGCCCCAGCACCCGCGCGCCGCGGGTGACGATATAGTCGAGCTCTTCCACCGTGTAGAATTCGAGCCGCAGCGGAATGCCGAAACGGTCGCGCAGCGGCGTGGTCAGCAAGCCCGCGCGCGTCGTGGCGCCGACCAGCGTGAATTTAGCGAGGTCGATCCTGACCGAGCGCGCCGCCGGCCCCTCGCCGATGATGAGATCGAGCTGGAAATCCTCCATTGCCGGATAGAGGATTTCCTCGACCGCCGGGTTGAGGCGGTGGATCTCGTCGATGAAGAGCACGTCGCGCTCTTCGAGGTTGGTCAAAAGCGCCGCGAGGTCGCCCGCCTTGGCGATGACCGGGCCAGAGGTGGCGCGGAAATTCACCCCGAGTTCGCGCGAGACAATCTGCGCAAGAGTGGTCTTGCCCAGCCCCGGCGGGCCGGCGAAGAGCACATGGTCCAGCGCCTCGCCCCGCGCCTTGGCGGCCTCTATGAAGACCTGCAGGTTCGCGCGCGCCTGCTTCTGGCCGATGAATTCCGAAAGCCGCTGCGGCCGCAGCGAGGTGTCGGCCTCGTCCTCGGGGCGCCTTTCGGGCGCGGCGAGATCGCGGCTCACGACGACAGTTCCTTGAGGCCGAGACGGATCAACGTCGCGGTTTCAGCGCCCTCACCCGCCTTACGTGCGGCGGCGGAAACGGCCGCGGACGCCTGCACCTGCGGATAGCCGAGATTGACCAGCGCCGAGACGGCGTCGGCCAAAGGCAACGGCGCGCGGCGCTCCTCCATGTCCTCTCGGAGCTGGATCAGGCCGGCATCGACATCTGAATAGGCGGGAGCCCGATCCTTCAGTTCGGCGACGATGCGCGCGGCGACCTTGGGCCCGACCCCGGGCGCGCGGGCGATCGCGGCGCGGTCCTGCAGGGCGATGGCGTTGGCCAGGTCCGAGGCCTTCAGCACGCCGAGCACCGCCAGCGCCACCTTCGCGCCCACGCCCTGCACGCTCTGCAACAGGCGGAACCAGTCGCGCTCGATGTCGCTGGAAAAGCCGAACAGGCGGATCTGATCCTCGCGGACGTAAGTTTCGATGGAGAGCGTGGCCGCCTCTCCCTTTGCGGGCAGGCTGGACAGCGTGCGCGAGGAGCAATGCACGACGTAACCGACCCCGCCGACATCGAGGATCACCCAGTCGGAGCCGATGCTGTCAACGAGGCCGCGCAGTTTGCCGATCATGGATGCGGTGTTAGCACGAGTCGGTGCCCCCTCAGGCGGAAAGAAGCGCCGCGGACACGTGGTGATGGGCGTGGGTGATGGCCACCGCCAGCGCATCGGCGGCATCCGTGCCGACCGGACCGGCCTTGGGCAGCAGCACGCCGATCATGGCCCCGATCTGCTGCTTCTCGGCGTGGCCGGCGCCGACCACCGTCTTCTTGACGAGGTTGGGCTTGTATTCGGCCACCGGAATGCCCGCCAGCGCCGGCACCAGCATGGCGATGCCGCGCGCCTGGCCGAGCTTCAGCGTCGACATGGGATTGTTGTTGACGAAGGTCTCTTCCACCGCCGCTTCGTCGGGCAGGAACTCCCGCACCACCGCGGCCAGTCCCTCGTGCAGCCGCGCCAGCCGCTCGGCCAGGGTGCCCTTCTCATCCGGCACGACTTGGCCGCAGCCCACATACACAAGCCGGCTGCCGACGCTCTCGATGACGCCCCAGCCGGTGCGGCGGAGGCCTGGATCGATGCCGAGAATGCGAATCGCTGCGCGGGACATAACGTGAACTAAGCGCGGATCGGGCTTAACATCCAGTAGCGGTTTGGCGCTGGCCAAAGAAAAGCCCCGCCGCCTTCCCGGGCAGCGGGGCTTTTCTCGTGTCTGTGCCGGACGGCGCTGCTCTGCGAAAGAAACAGCGCGCCGCCTCACGCGGTCAGTTTGGCCAGCACGTCCTCGGAGACCTCGAAGTTCGAGTAGACATTCTGCACGTCGTCGTCGTCGTCCAGCGTGTCGAGCAGCTTCATCATCGAGCGCGCCTTGTCCTCGTCGAGGCTCGTCGAGGTCGAGGGGCGCCACACGGTCTTGACGCTCTCCGCCTCGCCCAGCGCGCCCTCCAGCGCCTTGGAGACGTCGCCGATCGACTCGAACTCGCAGGTCACCACATGGCGCTCGTCGTCGGACTGCACGTCCTCGGCGCCGGCCTCGATGGCGGCTTCCAGCATGGCGTCGGCGCTGGCGGCGGAGGCCGGATAGACCACCTCGCCCACGCGCGTGAACATGAAGGACACCGAGCCGGTCTCGCCCAGCGCGCCGCCGGATTTGGTGAAGTAGGAGCGCACGGCGGACGCGGTGCGGTTGCGGTTGTCGGTCAGCGCCTCGACGATGACGGCCACGCCGCCCGGCCCATAGCCCTCGTAGCGGACCTCCTCGTAATTGTCGCCCTCACCGCCCTGCGCCTTCTTGATGGCGCGCTCGATATTGTCCTTGGGCATGTTCTCGGCGCGCGCCGCCTGCACGGCCAGGCGCAGGCGCGGGTTCATGGCCGGGTCGGGCATGCCCATCTTGGCGGAAACGGTGATCTCGCGCGCCAGCTTGGCAAACAGCTTGGAACGCTGCGCGTCCTGCCGGCCCTTGCGGTGCATGATGTTCTTGAACTGCGAATGTCCGGCCATGGGATTCCCCGAGAAGTCGAGCCGCTTATAACCTTCTCCACGCAAGGGGAGAAGGTCGACTCGCAATCGCCAGGATTGCGAGCGGGATGAGGGCCTGTGTGCCTAGTAGAGATGCCGCAGCAGATCAAGCAGCACGCCCTCCGGATTACTTAGTACGTCGTTGTTCCAGTAGCGCACGACCCGATAGCCTTTGCTTGCAAGCCATTGATCGCGCGTGATGTCGGCCGCGCAATCCGCGTGCTGGCCGCCGTCGACTTCGATGACCAGCCTCGCCTGATGACAGAGGAAATCGACGATGAAGCTGCCAAGCGGCACCTGACGGCGGAACTTGAAGCCGGCGAGGCGCCGGTCGCGCAGCAGAAGCCAGAGTCGCCGCTCGGCATCGGTCGGCTGCCGCCGCATGGCGCGGGCGCGATGGAGCACTTCGGCTTTGGACATTCGCCCTCACCCCGCTCGCCGAAGTGGCGAGCGACCCTCTCCCTTAGGGAGAGGGTATCCCGGAGGGGAAGGTTTTTACCAGAAATCCGGCATGGCCGGGGACAGCCTCGGGCCGATCCGCACCGGGGCGATCTTCAGCGCCAGGCCGGTGCGGTCGTCGGTCTCGACTGCAACGCCGCAAACCGTGGCTTCGCCCTCGGCGGGCTCGAAACGCACGCCAGGCGTCTTCCGCAGGAAGCGCCGCAGCGGCTCCTCCTTCTCCATGCCGAGCACGGAATCGTAGTCGCCGCACATGCCGGCATCGGACATATAGGCGGTGCCGCCGGACAGGATCTGGTGGTCGGCGGTCGGCACATGGGTGTGGGTGCCTACCACGAGGCTGGCGCGGCCGTCGCAGAAATGGCCCATCGCCTCCTTCTCGGAGGTGGCCTCGCCGTGGAAGTCGATCACCACCGCATCGCAGGCCGCTCCCAGCGGGCAGGCCTCAAGCTCGCGCTCCACCGCGTGGAAAGGATCGTCCAGGGCGTCCATGTAGATGCGGCCCATGGCGTTCATCACCAAAACACGGGCGCCGTTGCGGGCGTCGACCAATGTGGCGCCGCGGCCAGGCGTGCCGGCGGGATAGTTGACCGGACGCAGCAGGCGTTCCGCACGCTCGATGAAGACGAGCGTCTCGCGCTGGTCAAAGGAATGGTTGCCGAGCGTCACCGCATCGGCGCCCGCCGCCATCAGCTCGTCGTAGATCGCCTCGTTGATGCCGAACCCGCCGGCGGCGTTCTCGCCGTTGACGACGACGAGGTGGAGGTTCCAGCGCGTGCGCAGCTGCGGGATCGCCTCGATGGCCGCCGTACGGCCGCTGCGTCCGACCAGATCGCCAAGGAAAAGAATGCGCATGTCCTGGGTCAGGCTCCCCCGAGCGGTCCGGTGCAGCGGATCACGCCATTTTCGGTGACGATGGCATCGAGCGGCACGTCGTGCAGTTCGCGCGGCACTTCCTCCACCTCTTGCAGGGCAAAGGCATAGCCCAAAGTGAAGGGCCGCGCATGCTGCGCCATCGCGCCGAGCGTGCGGTCGTAATGGCCCTGCCCGTAGCCCACGCGGAAGCCGCGCCGGTCATAGGCCGAAAGAGGCACGACGACCGCTTCAGGCATGACGGATGGCGCATCGCGCGCGGGCTCGCGGATGCCGCCATAGCCGCGGTGCAGCGGGTCCTCCGGCCGCCAGAGGCGGAATTCCATGGGAAATTCAGGATCGTGCACACAAGGCAGCGCCAGCACGGCGCCGTCGTGGCGCAGCCGGCCGGCCAGCATGCCGGGGTCGATCTCGCCACGGATGGGGGAATAGAGCGCCACGATCTTACCGGCCACCGGTTCCAGGACGTTGAGTGCGTGCTGCGTGGCCCGCCGGGCCGCAGCCTCGGCCGCCTCGGGCGAGAGCGCCTGCCGCTCCGCGATCTTGCGGGCGCGCAGCTCCGCCTTCAGATCGTGGCGGCGTGTCAGGTCGTCGTCGGTCAGAACGGGCATCCGGACGGATGAGAGAAGAGTGCGGGCCACGATGGCCGTCGGAATTTTCGATCCCGGGACACCTACCTTGGTAGGTGGGCGCCGTAAGTGACCAAGCCCACGGGCGAGGCCAGGGACAGCTCCCTGAGAGATCGATAAGGCCCCGGGGATACAGTGTTTCCTAACGCACCCCGTAGCACCGCTCCGACAATGTAGAGTGCGGCACAGTCCCGCGCCAGTAGGGCGAGGCTGCGGGCTCAGCTTTTATTTTGCGGCCGCCGCACCTCAGGCGACGTCGACCATGATCAGTTCGCTGTCCTCCAGCGCCGTCACACTGAGCGTCTCGGTACCGGAGATGGCGACGCCGTCACGGCTGCTGGCGCGTTGGCCGTCGATCTCGACGGCCCCCGCCGCCGGGACCAGATAGGCGCGGCGATCGCGCCCGAGCGGATAGGTCGCCGTCTCGCCGGCGCGGAGCGTGGCGCCGACCACGCGCGCATCGGCGCGGATAGCCAGCGCCTCGTCATCACCCGACAGGCCCGACGCCAAGGTGACGAAACGCCCGGCGCGGTCGCCCCCGGGGAAGGGCCGCGAGCCCCAGCGCGGCTCCTCGCCGGTCTTCTCCGGCACGATCCAGATCTGGAAAAGCGTCGTCGTCTCGTCCTCGTGGTTGAACTCCGAATGAATGATCCCGCTGCCGGCGGACATCACCTGCACGTCGCCCGCTTCGGTGCGGCCCTTGTTGCCCAGATTGTCCTCATGGCTGATCGCGCCTTTGCGGACATAGGTGATGATCTCCATGTCGCGGTGCGGATGCGGCCGGAAGCCGGTGTGCGGGGCGATGGTGTCGTCGTTCCACACCCGCAGCTTGCCCCAGCAGGTGCGCTCGGGGTCGACGTAGGAGGCGAAGGAGAAATGATGGTGGGCGTCGAGCCACCCGTGGTCCTGGTGGCCGAGCGTCGCGAAGGGGCGGACTTCAATCATGGCAGGTTCCTCAAGGGGCCGCGCCATTTGGAAAGATCGGCGGCCCCGTCCCGCCTTTCGATATAGCCTCTGGCGGCTTTTCTGATTAGTGATATAAAATCGCTCTCAACATTCGATGATCTGGAAATGAGCAATCCCGGAACGCCGACCTACGACCAGCTCCGCATTTTCCTCACGGTGCTGGAGACAGGCAGCTTCGCGGCCGCCGGGCGCAAGCTGAACCGCGCCACCTCGGTGATCAGCTACGGCATCTCCAATCTCGAGGCGCAGCTCGGCGTCGAGCTGTTCGACCGCCACGCCACACGCCGGCCGCGCCTCACCGTTGCCGGCGAGGCGGTGCTGGCCGAGGCGCGTCTCGTCGCGCAGGGCATGGACGGGCTGCGCGCCAAGGTGAAAGGGCTGCTGGATGGGCTGGAGGCGGAGGTCCAGATCGCGGTGGACGTCATGCTTCCCTCGGCGCGCCTCGGCGCCGTGCTGCGTGCCTTCAGCGCGGAATTCCCCACGGTCGCACTGCGCCTGCATGTCGAGGCGCTTGGCGGCGTCACGGCGCTGGTGCTCGACGGCCGCGCCGATCTCGGCATCAGCGGGCCGCTGCCGCTGGAGAGCGAGCATCTGGCGCGCGTGGCGGCCGGCTCGGTGCCGATGGTGCCGGTGGCGGCGCCCGACCACCCATTGGCACGCATGGAAACCATTCCGCCCGGCGCCTGCAGCGAGCATGTGCAGCTCGTCCTCACCGATCGTTCGCCGCTGACGGAGGGGCGCGATTTCAGCGTGGTCAGCACGCGCACCTGGCGGCTGGCCGACATCGGCGCCAAGCATGCGCTGCTGCGCGAGGGCATTGGCTGGGGCAATATGCCGGTGCCGATGATCGAGACCGATCTCTTCTCGGGCGCGCTGGTGCAGCTGCCGATCCCCGACCATCCGGGCGGCATCTACCGCTTCTCCGGCATCTACCGCCGCGATACCCCGCCCGGCCCGGCGACATCCTGGCTGCTGCAGAAATTCGTGGACAGCGCCCGCGAGGACGCCAACCCGGTTCTCGAAGCGATCTGAGAAACCGGCGTCGTCCTCGGCCAGACGCCGCTTCCGCTAATGCACCTCGATGATGCGCGCGCTGGCCGAGCGGCGGAGCACGGTGGTGGCGACGTCGAGGCCGTGGCGGGTCAGCAGCATGTCGACCTCGCCGTCCGCGAGCGTGAGGTTGCGCAGGGAGACCTGGTCGACGAAGGGCGGCAGCATGGGCCGGTCGAGGCGGATCTCGCCCATGTCCTGGTCCACGGTCAGACCGAGCGTCGCCTGCAGCAGCGCGATCGGCGCCGCCGCCGCCCAGGCCTGCGGCGAGCAGGCCACGGGATAGCCGACCGGCCCCTTGCGGCGCTTGCGGCCGAAGCCGCAGAAGAGCTCGGGCAGGCGGCGCAAAGGCGTGAAGCCCGCCGCTTCGGTCAGTCCCTGCAGGATCCGCAGCACCGGCGTCTTCAGCCCGTAATGGGCAAAGCCCATGGCGATCAGCGCGTTGTCGTGCGGCCAGACCGAGCCGTTGTGATAGGACATCGGGTTGTAGCGCGGCGCGTTCGCGGACAGCGTGCGGATGCCCCAGCCGGAGAAACAGGCCGGTTCCATCAGCACATCGGCCACGCTCTCGGCGCGGTCGCGGTCTGCGATGCCGGTGAACAGCACCTGCCCGGCATTGGAGGTGACCACCTCGCAGCGGCGCTTGTGGCCGTCGAGCGCGATGGCATAGGTGCCGAGTTCCTCGCACCAGAAGGTTTCTTCGAACTGGCGCCGCAGCCGCTCCGCCTTGTCGGCATAGCCCTGCGCCACCCGCTCCAGCTTGCCCAGCGCTCGCGCCATGAAGGCGGCCTCGCACCAGGCGCCGTACACATAGGCCTGCACCTCGCACAGCGCGACCGGCCCCTGCACCAATGTGCCGTCGGCATGGAAGACGGAATCGACCGAATCCTTCCACCCCTGGTTGGACAGGCCGGTCTCGCGCTGGCGCTGGTATTCGACGAAGCCGTCGCCATCGAGATCGCCGAAGGTCTCGATCCAGCCGAGCGCCGCCTCGACATTGGGCCACAGCGCACGGATGGTCTCGACATCGCCCGAGCGGCGCAGATAACGCCCGGCCAGCATTATGAACAGCGGCGTGGAATCGACGCTGCCGTAATACTGGCCGAAGGGCACCTCGTGCAGCGCGGCCATTTCGCCGAAGCGCGTTTCGTGGAGGATCTTTCCCGGCTCCGCGTCGCGGTAGGCGTCGATCTCAGTGGCCTGGGTCGCGGCGAGGAGGCCGAGCACGCCCCTGGCCACGCTCGGATCGACCCAGAGCATCATCAGCGCGGTGATCAGCGCGTCGCGGCCGAAGACCGTCGAGAACCACGGAATGCCGGCATAGGGATAGGGGCCATATTCGGTGTCGGTCATCAGCATGGTCAGGTCGGCAAAGGAGCGCTCGGTGACCTCGTCGATCAGCGCGTTGGAGCTGCCAATCTTGACCAGCCGCTCCTTGGCATGGCGCAGCGCGCGCCGCGACTCGCCCATCGCCACGAAGAAATCGCGCCTTTCCCAGCTGCCGCAGCCGACATCCGAGCAGCAGGCACGGACGAACATCACCCGCTTCTCGTGCGGCGCCAGCACCATGTCGAAGACGCAGGAGGACTGGTCGATCCGCTCCGGGGGCGGCGCGAAGGCGAGCTGCGTCCTGCGCTCCACATTGTCGAGCCCACGATAGGTGAAGGTGACGGCGTTCTTCGCCGTCACCGCGGCGGTGCGCTGGCCGCGCGCTGAGCGCTTCTGGCCGCGCGCTTCGAACAGATCGGCGAAATCGGCGTCGAAGATGATGCTGAGGCGCAGATGGTGCGGGTGCTCGTCGAAATTGAGGATCGCAAGGCGCTCGTAGACAGCCTCGTTCCAGAGGAATTTCAGGCGGTGGATGTGGATGCTGTCCTTGGGCAGGACGAGCCGGTTGTTATCGAAGAAATCCGGATTGGTCAGGTCGACGCTGAGCGCGGCGTTATCGGACTGGACGTTGGAGGAGAGCAGCAGCGGCCGAGCCCCGTTCAGCCGCAGCTCGAAATGCGAGAGGTGACGCGTGTCGCGGCAATAGACGCCATCGGCATTGCCATCCCAGGCCAGGTTGTCGCCGTGCGGGTCGAACACGCCGAAGGTGTCGCCGTGCTTGAGACGGGCGGGCTGCCCGGCGTCCAGCGTGGTGCGCGCCGGAATGTAGAACTTCGCGGACAATGCCTCGGCGATGAGGGCTTCGTTCATCCTGCACACCCCGTCATCTCAACCGCACCTTTGATCAGGCGGTGGCGGCGCCGCCCTGCTCGGGTGCGAGGGGTATTCTGGCGATCGAGGGCACCGGCACGATGCGCTCGGGCGACGTCCTGGCGACGGCGAGCGACGCGCGTTCGTGCACGGTCCGGGGCCGGGCCAGCTCCTCGTAGACATCCACATAATCGCGGGCCATGCGCGCGGCGCTGAAGCGGCGCTCGAAACTGGCGCGGACGCGCCGGCGGTCGAGCGCAAGGACCTCGGGCAGGCGGGCGATAGCCTCGTCCAGGGTCTCGACAATACACCCGGAGACCCCGTCCTCCAGCACTTCGGGCACCGAACCGGCGCGGAAGGCGAGGACCGGCGTGCCCGCCGCCATGGCCTCGATCATCACCAGCCCGAAGGGCTCGGGCCAGTCGATCGGAAACAGCAGAGCGCGCGCCTGGCCGAGGAAATCGCGCTTCTGCGCCTCGTTGATCTCCCCGACAAAAGTGATGCCGGGACCGCCGAGAAGCGGCGCGATCTCCTGCTGGTAATAGTCCTTGTCGGCGCGATCGACCTTGGCCGCGACGCGCAGCGGCATACCGGCAGCCTGGGCGATGCGAATAGCGCGGTCGAGGCGTTTTTCCGGGCTGATGCGGCCGACAAAGGCGAGATAGCCGCCGTCTCCGCGTCCGAGGGCGATGAGATCCTCGGGCAGACCGTGATGCACGGTGCGGACCCAGTTCGCATGGGGCATCGGCGTGCGCTGGCTGTCTGAGATCGAGACCAGCGGCACGTGCCGGAAGGTCCGGTAGACCGGAACCAAATCCTCGAGATCCTGGCGCCCGTGCAGCGTCGTGACGTAGGGGCGCCCCGCCCCGGCCATCAGCGGGTAATGCAGATAGTCGGTGTGGAAGTGCAGCATGTCGAAATGATCGGCCATCTGCATGACGTGATGCAGCATGACCGTGTAATGCGCCAGCGGCTCGCGGCAGTCCTCAAGACGCAGGGCCAGCGGACAGATCGGCACCAGGTGGGCAGCCGTCTTCGAGTCACCGGAGGCAAACAGGGTTACGTCGTGCCCCATACGAACAAGTTCTTCCGTCAGGAAGGAGACGACTCGCTCGGTTCCGCCGTAGAGTTGGGGCGGGCAGCTTTCGTAAAGCGGTGCAATCTGGGCGATGCGCATGACGAGGAATTCCCTCCCCCAGCCGGCTAGACAATCCACGGCCGCCGCCCCGGGTTCCGCCCATAGGCGGCGGCGCATGACCGCAGCCATGCTGTTGGGCGGCCTCAGCTTTCCAGCGTGCTGGATGCCCGCGGCAGCACAGGCAGTGCCCGAGCCGTCGCCACGCCCGGCGGGGCTTCAGGCCGCTCCCGCGCAGGACGCACAGGCCTCGGTGGCGGGCGTTCTCAACCTGCCCGCCAAGCAGGTCTTCGGCGCGGTGCTGCGCCCGGCCGACCTGCCCTCCCGTTCCATCGGCTTCTATTCGCGCGGATGCCTGGCCGGCGGCGTGGAACTGCCGGTCGATGGCCCGAACTGGCAGGCGATGCGGCTGGGGCGCAACCGCAACTGGGGCACGCCGCGGCTCGTCGCCTTCCTCGAGAAATTCGCCGCGGAGGTGCCGCGGGTCTCGTCATGGCCGGGCATCCTCGTCGGCGATATGGGCCAGCCGCGCGGCGGGCCGATGCGCACCGGGCATGCCTCGCACCAGATCGGGCTCGACGCCGACATCTGGCTGACCCCGATGCCGAACTACCGCCTGAGCCTCGACCAGCGCGAGACCATGAGCGCGGTGAACATGGTGCGCACCGATTGGCGCGGCGTCGATCCGGCGCACTGGACAAGCAACCAGTTCGCGGTGATCCGCCTTGCCGCGCAGCAGCCGGAGGTGGAGCGGATTCTGGTCAACCCGGCGATCAAGCGCCAGCTCTGCCACGACGCCCGCGGCGACCGCTCATGGCTGCGCAAGGTGCGCCCGTGGTGGGGCCACAATTACCACATGCACATCCGGCTCGGCTGCTCGGGCGACAATCCGAGCTGCCGAGAGCAGGCGCCGCCGCCGCCCGGAGACGGCTGCGGCAAGCAGCTCGACTGGTGGATGAAGCTGATCACGCGGCCGAAGGCACCGCCGCCCAAGGTGCCGCCAAAGCCCAAGCCGCCGACGACCGTGGCGGCGCTGCCCGACGCCTGCCGCGCGGTGTTGGCCGCGCCGGCGGTGCCGGGCTCACGGCCCGCGGTGACGCCGAGCCGCACCTCGCTCGACATGTCGCAGGGAGTTCAGCCCGCCGCGATGCCCGCGCCCACGGGGCAGGACACGCCGGTGCCACCGAGCCCGCAATAGCCGTTGGGATTCTTCGCCAGATATTGCTGGTGGTAGTCCTCGGCGAAGTAGAACTCCGGCGCCTCGCGGATTTCAGTCGTGACCTCGGTGTAGCCGGCCTCCGACAGCACCTTGGCGAAGCGCGTGCGCGAGGCTTCCGCCGCGGCGAGCTGGCCGGGCGTGGTGGCATAGATCGCCGAGCGGTACTGCGTGCCGACATCGTTGCCCTGGCGCATGCCCTGGGTGGGATCGTGGCCCTCCCAGAAGGTCTTCAGCAAGGTCTCGTAGGAGATCGCCGCCGGGTCGTAGACCACCAGCACCGCCTCGGTGTGGCCGGTCTGGCCCGAGCAGACTTCCTCATAGGTCGGGTTCGGCGTGAGGCCGCCGGCATAGCCCACCGCGGTGACCCAGACGCCCGGCAGCTTCCAGAACATGCGCTCGGCGCCCCAGAAGCAGCCGAGTCCGAAAACGGCCGTCTCGAAACCTTCGGGATATGGCCCCTTGAGCGGATGGCCGTTCACCTCATGCACGCTCGCGGTCGGTATCGCGCTCGGGCGGCCGGGCAGCGCCGTCTCGGGCGTCGGCAGGGCCTTCGGCTTGATGAAGTCGGAAAAGGAAAACATCGGACACTCCCTTCTGCCAAGCGCTCTTCCAAGGGGAGGCGGATTGCCTCAGCGGCGGGGCACCCCGAGCGGCCGCGCCTTCTGATGGCCGAGCAGGAGCAGGATGAGGCCTGCAATGCCGAGCACCACGAAAACCGGCTGCGCCAGCAGCCACAACGTCACCGGCTCCCAGTTCCATGCACCGACATGCGCCATCTTCGCCTCGATCTCGGCCACCATGTCGGGCGAGAACAGGGTGATCGCCGCCTGCAGGCTCGTGGGCAGGAAATGCCCCGCCGCGATCGAACGCGTGCCGTCGATGACCACTGCCACGAAGGCTCCCGCGAACAGAAGCACTCCCAGAAGACGCAGGACGAAGCGCACCACCACCAGCCTCCGGAGGGCGAGCGGCTCGCCCGAGCAGATAGGAAATCTCCGGCGCGGCGCAATGGATTGGGAACCCACCGGAGCAAGATACGCGCAGCATAGCGAAGCGGATGCACGATGCTCTGAAAAAATGGCTTTTCCACCCTGCGCCGCCTTGCCGCTCAGCGCTTTGCCGCAGGCTTTCGCTTTCCGGCGCCTTCGGCCTTTCCGGCATGGGCCTTGAGGAAGTGCAGCATTACCGATTCCTCGTCCTTCAACCCCTCGACCTTGTGCCGCCGCGCCGCGGCCTTGATCTCGGCCGCCAGGGTGCCCTCATCGAAGGCCTCGATCACCGCGGGGTGGATGTAGCAGCGCCGCGCCACGGCGCGGGTGTTGACGAGCTGCGCGGCGACCTGGTCGACGGCGCGGTTGAGCTTGTGGCGCGCCTGCGTTTTGCTCTCGAAGGGTCCGGCATCGAGCAGCGCCGCAGCAGCCATCACCGTGCCGGCCCAGGTGCGGAAATGCTTGGCGCTGAAGCCGTTGCCGAGGACGTCGCGGATATAGTCGTTGACGTCCTGTGAGTGGATCGGACGTGGCTCACCTTCGTCGTCGAGATATTGAAACAGCCGTTGGCCCGGAATGTCCTGGCAGGCGCGCACGATGCGGGCAATGCGGCGGTCGCGCACCGAGAGCTTCCAGCTCTTGCCGCTCTTGCCGGTGAAGGCGAATTTCAGCCCGTTCGACCCGACATCGACGTGGCGGTCGCGCAAGGTGGTGAGGCCGAAGCTCTTGTTGTCGCGGGTGTAGCGCTCGTTGCCGACGCGGATCAGGGTGGTGTCGAGCAGCCAGACCACGCTGGCCAGGATCTTTTCCCGCACCAGCCCCTGCCGGCGCATGTCGGCGTCGACGCGGGCGCGGATGTCGGGCAGGCGTTCCGCGAAGGCGATGAGCTGCCCGTATTTGTTCTCGCCCCGCGCCTCCGACCAGCGCTCGTGGTAGCGGTACTGCTTGCGCCCGCGGTCGTCCCGGCCGGTGGCCTGCAGGTGGCCGTTGGGGTCGGCGCAGATCCAGACATCCTCATAGGCCGGCGGGATGGCCAGCGCGCGGATCCGTTGCAGGGTCGCCTCGTCGCGGATCAGCCGTCCCTTGGCGTCGTGATAAGCGAAGCCGCGCCCGGCACGGCGGCGGCGAATCCCCGGCTCGTCGTCGCAGACATGGACAAGGCCCGCCTCGCCAGCCGCCTGCGCGGCCTCTTCCGCAGCCGCCATTCCGGCCGGAGCCTCGTCCGGGCAATCATTCGCGCGCTTTGCCATCGGGAGCACAAACGCATCAGGCGCCGCGCCGGTTCGGCGGGAAAAGCCGCGCCGGACATCCCGCATTTCCTTGCGCGCCCCGCACGCTTCGCGCTATGAGGCAGCCGCGTCGCGAAAGCGGCACGGAGAGGTGGCCGAGTGGTTGAAGGCGCACGCCTGGAACGCGTGTATACGGGCAACCGTATCGAGGGTTCGAATCCCTCTCTCTCCGCCAAGAACCATTCTAAGCATTTGATTATTCATCTTAAAATTTCATGGCGCCAAATTCACCCCACCTTCAGCCCCACATTTTCGGTAGCTTTTGCTGTTCCTTCCTGCACCATAGCGGATAGTCAAGGGATCAGCCGCACCTCGCTCAGTATCGGGCGGGCGCAAAAGCGAGGGGAGCATTATGTCCGACTTTCGGCTTTGGGGCCTGCATATGGACGCGAGCGTGGGCTCAAAGCCGCTCGAATCCGGTGCGGTCGGGATTGGGTGGGCGCAAGCAGGCGACCTGTCGCAAGTTCCGGCCGATCGAGCAACCTTCAAGAGAGTCGTTGCCGAAACGTTCCCCGAAGCCACACATGGGAGCATCCCGGTTCAGGAGGCATCCTTTACCGTTTCGTTCATGAAGTTCGCGATGGGGATCTGCTTGTTTATCCCTCCAAAGCTGACCGGATGGTCAATCTAGGTCGGTTCGAAGGCCCCTACAGATACGACCCGACCTGGGATGCACACTACCCCAATTGCCGCTCCGTCCGGTGGCTCAGACATCTGCCGCGAGATCATTTCACGCAAGCAGCGCTTTACGAGATCGGGTCTTTCATCACTCTGTTCCAAATCCGGAACCATCAGGCTGAATTCAGATCGGCTTTGGGTGATCACCCTCCTATAGAGCTATTGACCGAACCGGACAGCGACGACGAGGCAGTAACGCAGACAGTCTCGGTTCGGGCAGAAGAGACCACCTCCGACTTCGTTATTCGGCAGCTCAAAAGTGGACTCGATCCCTATCAGTTCGAGCAATTCATTGCTCATCTCCTGAGGTGCATAGGCTATCATGCGAGGGTGACCCAGAAGTCGGGAGACGGCGGCGTCGACATTATCGCTCATAAAGATGAACTCGGCTTCGAACCTCCGATAATAAAAGTTCATTGCAAACAGGTGACTACGTCCATTGGTCGCCCTGAGGTGGCACAACCCATCGGGCACACTGAGCAAGGAGAACACGCTCTCTTCGTCTGCCTAGGTTCCTACACACGAGAATGCCGTGAATACGACCGGGCGAAATCGAATCTTCGCCTCTTGGATGGCGAGCAGCTGGTAGATCTTATCTTCCAGCATTACGAGAAATTTGATCCACGTTACCAGTCACTGCTGCCTCTGAAGCGCATCTATGTACCCGCCCTCGACCATTAGCGGACTAGTCGAGGGCGTTGCGAAATGCGTGATGCTACAGTTTTCAGTCGCCTGTAGTGCTGACGTCCATAGAGTTCTTCGAGCGACATCTGAACTTATGGAGTCGCACGGGAAGGACGGCACACATCCCGATAGGAACATAGCCATCATATGACGCCTGAGATCTCCGAGTTCTCATATGGCTTCGCTCTAACCAACGAAATAGTTGGTTGGGCGCCGCTTGCAGCAGCCCCAATCTTTCCCAGTCTCATTGAGGAGGGACAAGCGGGAGGAGGATATGACGTGAAGCTTGATTTTCCCGCAGTCCCCCTCTTTTTGCAATTTAAGAGATCGGATTGTTTGGTCCGGTCCAGCGCAATCGAAATCAGGGATTACGGCCTCGACCTTTCACGCCCCTACTATCGCTTTAAGGTCACTGAAAGGAAGAAATCTAATCAGCACGAGATGCTACTTGCACTGGATAATGGCCCCAATAACGTCTTCTATGTGGCTCCAAAATTTCACCTTTTGTCCGAGATCAACGATGCATGGAGCCAAAATAATGTCTCCGGACGGTCCATCTTCATAGCTCCCAGCGAAATCGGAGTCTTGGACGACGAATCCCACCATGTAGCCTTCGATGAACGGAAAGCATTCTTATGCTCAGATCCAAGGCCGGTTGATGCGCTCAGTGGGCCAGACCTTGTTAAGCGGCTGGCCGACAGACTAGCAAAAGCTAAGGCGCCCCTCAGCGAGCAGTTGCCTTACATGATTGAAAATCTGCGATCGGCTAAAAGCAGAGCCATAAAAAAATTGGCCTATCGAACAGGTGCCCAGGATCACGTTTACGAGCTAGGCGAGAAGTCCGAGCCGCCTCGGGTGGAGACAAGGCGAGCCCGTGAACTGCAGGAAGAGCAGCGCCTCCTGCGAGAGCTTGCGGATGAAGCAGCGACAGCCTTCAATGCCCAGCTAGTCCTCGTGCAAAGTCGCTGATCCCCTGACTGCGGCAAGCCTCTGCTGAAGAGCTATAGGCGCTGCTGCGCCCGGTAGCCTGCCTCACTGGAACCTCCCTCCTTCCGCGGCTGCACCTGGAACCAGCCTCGACGTGCTGATGCTTGTGGCCGCGCGCGGACGTGGTTTTCCCGCCGGGAAGTTTTTCACGCTCTTGATACGCCTCCGCTGCGGTAGCAGCCTCGCGACGGACGGCGGCGTTCAGCCGTCATTTGGTTGCAGCTCCGTCGGCTCTCCCGCAACCCTGAACCACAGTTCCCGGATTTGCGCATCGTCGCTCTTCGGTCGGGGGAAAACGTTCCGCACTTTGAATGTGGTCGGTAGATTCACCGCGTTCCCGAATATAAGAGCGTGCTGCTTGGGCAACGACGGCAAGCGTTTTATTACGCTGTCGGAGATGAATGGCGTCATCTGGCGGATGTGTGCGAGATCGTCCGGATTTTGAATCCGGTGGACGACAAAGTTCGAGCACTGCGACAGAACTGTCTTGGAAAGCTCACTGGGCCGTTGCGAGGCCACGACCAAGAACGCACCGTACTTACGCCCTTCTTTGGCAATCCGTTCAAATATAAGGCTAGCGTCGATCGCATGATGCGAGGGCCGCTCGGCCACATAGCGATGCGCTTCCTCCAGAACGATATGGACGGGAAGACGGTTGCGGGGGTCGGCCTTGCGCAACCTTTCGAACAGAAGCCGTGCGATGACCGCGGAGACAACCTCAATCACTTCGTCTGCGGCTTCATTCATGTCGAGCAAAATCAACTGCGCACATTTGTGGAGTTGGGCTTTCTGACGGACGAGTCCAAGCAGATGCTCAACAAACAGGTCTACGGATGCCTCCTCTTCCCGTAAGTGGCCAGCGGGCACTCGCAGGAAGGCGAACTCCTCTCGGTCCCTCACCCACTTGAACCGCGTCAACATCTGCGAGCAGTAGTCGCGGATCTGCTTGTTTCCGTGCGCCTCCTCATAGAGCAGCGCGATCTCGAAACACTGCTCCAGAGTTGAGAAGTCAAAGGGTTTCCCGCTGTATGCTGGAATCGACACATTCTCAAGAATGAAGGTCTTGAGTTCGCCAAGGAAATTCTCTGTTCCTGGCCCAGCGTTAAAGTTCCCAAATTGAAAGTTAAACCCGTGCTTAGTAAGCAACGTTTTGTTGAGCTGATGGTCTCCAAACCGATCGAGCAGTGCCACCATGCGATGCGCCTTGGATACCGGAGATTCCCCGCTGCCAAATACCTCGTTAAGGCACATCCCCAGGATATGGCGCCGAAGGCCACCAGATTGGTCGGAGGGATCGGCGAATAGGCTAGTGAGCCCAAGTGCAGTTCGTAGCACTGGCTGTTGAGTCCGCTCGCTTGCGCGGAGCAGGAGTTGCCATTCCTCGACCGACATGAACCAGTGGGGAAGCCGGAAGACGGACGTGTGTTCGTTGAGGTCAAGCGGCGCCGGAGCCGCTGATGCAGGATCGGGTCGCAGAGCGAGATACGTGCGCTTTATCGGCAGCGGCAGCTTGGAGAACGCAGGGCGGTATTCCCCATTCACGTCAAGCAACAGGAAAGTTGCTCCTCGGGCGGCTAGTTCGTCGCGCTTCTCGAACAAGGATTGCAAGACGCTCGCGACCGTGCACGATTTGCCACTACCTGTGTTCCCAAGTACGGCTAGATGGCCACCGAAGAATTCGTCGACTTTTGCCTTGACGTCGTAGCCCTTGAATACGACCGAAGTCCCGATCGACAGCGCCTTGAAGCGTGTATGGCTTTCACTCCCACTCGGAACCGGCTCCTGCCAATCGGCGACCTCAAAGATCCGATCGAGTTCCTCATCAAGTACGTAGAGCGCATCGGCATAGAGGGAGGGAAATACCGAGACGCCGAAACGGAAGGCCCCATCAACAGCCTGCGGCAGCATGCCGATGGGCACTAGCTCGAGAAATTTCGACGATCCCGCCTTATCCAGGACCGTTGTGTTGTCGTTCGAACGGCCGCTGGTCGGATCCTTTTCCCAAAGTCCAACGACCTCTGCCACGACGTACTCGGTCTGGCTTGGAATGACGATAAACGAACCGAGCGCTGCGACATAGTGGACGTCGTCGAATCCCACCACGGTGAAATTATCGCTGCCTCTATGTAGTTCGACGACAAAACGGTCGGCCGCCACTGAAACCAATTTGCCGATCGCCCGACGGGCGTCATCCGTGGCCATTTTCTCCCCCCTTCCCCGACTCTGCCTGCTTCGAGATGAGGCTGTTGAGAACCTTCTCGACGGCATTTTCGATCTTGGTACCGGGAAGTTCAGGCATGAAGCGCTCAACGAAGGCGTTGAAATGATGGGCGGGTCGCACGCAGGAGTGTTCGCTGCCTATGTGCCAAACGCGGGGGTCACCGAGCTTCCGGAGTTCCGCAACTGAGCCCGTGGCGTCCGCCCCAGCAAAGATGATGAGGCGAAAATTAGGGATCGTTAGCGCCTGAAAAATAATGTTGTTTATGTGCTGATCTCCGAAGCCGTACCCAATAACCACCAGAACGCTCTGGTCTTGCACCACGCGAGTCTGAAATTCACGGAAAAGGTCAGCATAAGGACTTACGAAGCTAGCGCTTTGCTTTGCCGGGGTGGGATAGATTAGTACCCTGCGATCGACAGAGGGGGGCACGTCAGCAAGTTCCCGCACTGGAAAGAGAGTCTCGTCGTCTTCGATCCAGTTCACCGAACCGTGGAGCTTCCCGAGATAGATAAAGCCGTCCACGGCGGACCACCTGCGGCTGCCTATGTCAAGCTGCTCGGCAAGTGAGTAGCGAAACATCGCTGGATTGAAGCGGCGTTCAACGACGCCTGAGAAGCCATTGCAATAAGGTATGCCTCGTCGATCCATGGCCCGTTCATTGAAAAGATCATAGTTAGTCGTGAATACCCAAGGCCTCGGTAGCGACCGGTCGCGGAACTGCAACTTCTGATAAAATGACTGATAGAGCCCGAGCACGGTCTCGTCTCCAGTAGAAAAGGCACCCTTAGTACAAGATTCGAGAACGTGACGGGCGATCTTACCTATTACTCTATTGACAACTTCACCCAGTACTTTTGGCCCCTCTATGAGCGTACCGTCGAGCACAAAGCGATGAGCTCGTTGTCACCCGGCTCGATCGCCTTGGCCGCGACACGCGTGACGTTCTCAACCTGATCCATGAATGCGAACAGAGAGGCGCCTACGTCACGGTGCTTGACCCTCACGTCTCAACACGCGGGGAACTGGGCCATGTCGTGCTTACGGTTCTCGGCATGGTGGCTCAGATGGAGCGGCGCTTCATCAAAGAACGCCAACGCGAGGGGATTGCCCGAGCTAAGGAACAAGGCGTCTATCGAGGCGGTAAAAGACGTCTCGACCACGAAGGCGTCCTTGCGATGCATGGCCAAGGCCATGGTCCCAGCGTCATTGCTGCAGCCTTTGGCTGCTCGCGAATGCAGATTTACCGGATCCTGAGGAAAACACCGACTAGCTGATCGAGCCATCGCGGAGCTTCGGCTTCGGGCCAGAAGTGGGCATGAGGTCTCCGTCGGACAGCGACATCAGACGGCCTCAACACCTACGCCTCGGTCGTTTCTAGGGCCGAGATGGACGCATCTGGACGATAGAAACCGTTGCATAGGTCAAGCGCGGCAAAGACACCTTACTTCCCAGAAATCGAGGTAGAAGCCTATTTGGGTGGTCTCTTGCCCACTTCTTTCTCGTCAATGTCAGTGCCCCATCCGGGCCGACCGCCCAAGACCATGCAGCCGTCCTCGATCTCAGGTGGATGCGTGTAAAGATCCTGCTTCCAAGGAACGCCATCGACGTCCATTTCCATGATGCGGAAGTTTGGAATCGAAGCAGAGAAATTGGCGCTGATGTAGTCGCCCAGATGGCCGAAATAATTGTGCGGCGCGACGTTGATGTCGAAGCTATCCGCCAGCGACGCGATCTTCAGGCCTTCGATGTAGCCGTTCCACACCAGATCGACGATGGCGACATCGACACCCTGCTTTTCGAACAGGGATAGATATCCCCGCCGCCCGTAAAGGTTCTCGCCCGATGCGATCGGCGTGGTCGCCGTCCTGCGTAGCAATGCCAGAAAGCCGGGATCCCGGCTGTCCAGCTCGATCCAGCCGAGACCCGCACCTTCGAGCCGCCGCGCCATCCGCAGGAAGCCCTCCTGCTTGAAGTTCATGTTGAGATCCAGGTTGATCTCGACATCGGGGCCGGCTCCTTCCCGCATCGCCGCGAGTTGCTGCACCACTTCCTGCTCGATGGCCCGGTTCGGGTTGAGCTCGGGATATCCCCCGCTGGCCCCGCGGCCCGGGCGATAGGCGGTGAAGCGGTCGCCCTCCCTCGTCAGCACATTGGTCTTCAGCGCTCGGAAGCCCCGCTCCCGAACTTCCGCGGCAATGCGCACAAGATCCTCGTAGGTCCGGGGCTGATCGACGCCGATCTCACTGGCGTATCGTGCCCGATAGCCAGCGCAATGCGACCAGTAGAGCGGAATCCGGGTGCGCAGCGACCCGCCCAGGAGTTCGCGCACGGGCACGCCCAAGACCTTGGCCTTGATATCGACGAGCGCGTTGACGAGCGCGGCGATCGCCTGCTGGTTCAACCCGACGGGCGCCTGCGCGGTCAGGCTTTCGAGCTTCGCGATGATTGTTTCGACCTGTCGGGGGTCGTCTCCGACGATCCTCCCGGCAAGAGCCGCCACGACCGCGCTGATGCCCGTATTGCTCGACCCGTGGCCGTCCGTGTACTCGGCCCAGCCGACGACACCGTCCGTCGTCTCGATCCGGAGAAAGGAAATCGTCCGCCAGCCGAACGCCGCGTGGAGGATGTCTGCGCGCTTGATCTTCATGTCGAGACGTGGACCCAGCCCTTCGGATCAGACAAAACCCGGACCTTCGATGACCGGATTGGCCTTGATGAAGTCCTCATCGACGTCGATGCCGAGGCCCGGTCCTTCGAGCGGCCGGACGCAACCATCCGCGTCGACCTCGTAGGGCTTGTTCTTGAACGGCCCCTCGCGCAGCGGATTGCAGCCTTCGCTGGATTCGAAATACCCGCCGTTCTCGATCGAAGCGAGGATATGGATGCCGGCCGCGAGATCGAGGCCCGTGACGCCGCCATGCGGATGCACCTCGATGTTCCAGGTCGACGCCATTGCGGCAATCCGCATGATCTCCGTCACGCCGCCGCACTTGCCGACATCGGGCTGGAAGATGCGGATATTGCCGGACTCGACGTGCGGCAGGAATTCGAAACGGGTGTAGGAGTTTTCGCCGAGAGCCAGCGGCGTGCTGCTGTAGGTGGAAGCAACCTCATAGGCCCTCAAATTGGTGGCCGGGAACGGCTCCTCCAGCCAGCTCACCCGCAGCTCTTCCAGAGCCGGCATCATGTAGCGGGTGTCGTTGAGGGTAAAGGCGGTGTTCGCATCGGTCAGGATCGCAAGGTCCTCGAACCGGCTGCGCACGGCGGCAATTCGCTCCAGATCCTGCTTGTTGGACTGGCCCAGCCGAAGCTTCACCGCGCGGAAGCCCGCCTCGACGAAGCTGTGCACCTCGTCGACCGTCTCGTCGGGCGAACGGAAACCCAGCGCGCCGCCCCCGCCGGCATAGGCCGGAATCTGCTTCTGGGATCCGCCGAGCAGCTTGTAGAGCGGCATTCCGGCGGCTTTGCCCTTGATGTCCCAGAGGGCCATGTCGAGCCCGCTCAGGGCGATCACCGAGCCTGCTCCCATGCCATGGCTGCCGACTTGGGCGCGGTAGACCTTGTTCCAGATCACCGTGGTTTCAAACGCGTCCATTCCGAGGACGAGGCTCCGGATCGTCGTGTTGACGAGGTGCGCGACGGTGCCCGGATTGCGCGCGTGATGGGCCTCGCCCCAGCCGATGATACCGCTGTCGGTGACGATCTTGATGATGGTGGCATCGCGTTTCGTCAGCCTGCCAAGGCCGAGAGTATTCTGCTGGTCCTCGGGGATGCGCACCGACAGCGGATAGCCGATCACGTCCACAATCTTCATTTTGGTTCTCCGCGGTTCGAGAGTGAGCAAGCCGGCTTCATTCGGTCTCTACGACCGCTTTCATGCGAGGCCTTATGAGGGGATAGAGCAGCGACAAGCCGGCGATCGCGAACAGAACGAGGCAGATCGGGCTTTGGAAGAAGACCGTCGGCGACCCCATCGAGATGACCAGACTTTGGCGCAGGGCATTCTCGGTATCAGATCCGAGTACCAGAGCTATTACGAGCGGCGCCGCCGGAATCTTCGCGGCCTTGAAGCCGTAGCCCAGGACCGTGAAGATCAGCATCAGCCAAATGTCCCACATCGAATTACCGACGCTGTAGACGCCAATCACGCAGAGCGAGGTTACGATCACCGGCAATGTCCGCTGGGACACCACAAAGAGCCAGATGAAGAAGGGCACCAGCAGGATGTTCTGCACGATCAGCATGATGTTGCCGACATACATGCTGGCGATGAGGCCCCAGGCGACGTCAGCATGATCGGTGAACAGCCGTGGCCCTGGCTGGATACCGAGCACAATGAAGGCGCCGATCAGCACCGAGGTCGTGGCGGATCCCGGAATACCGAGGGCAAGCAGAGGCACAAACGCCCCCGAGCTTGCGGAATTGTTAGCCGATTCAGGCCCGGCGACGCCTTGCAGGGCGCCTTTGCCGAAGCGCTCAGGCGTCTTCGAAATCTGCTTTTCGATGCCGTAGGATACGAAGGACGCGATGGTCGCGCCCGCGCCGGGGAGAATGCCCAGGAAAAAACCGATGAACCCGCCGCGAACCATCGCCCCCCACGATTCCCGGAGATCGGCAAGCGAGGGCAGGATATCCTTGATCCTGAGACGGACGCTCGAAAGCTTTACTTCGTCAGCAGGGTGGGTGATGTCGTAAAGGATCTCCGACAGGCCGAAGAGACCGACAACGGCCGGGATGAAGCCGATGCCGTCGATAAGCTCCAGCGTGCCCCAGGTCAGGCGCGCCTGACCCGACACGACATCCTGACCGACCGTCGCCAGAACCAGCCCAAGAAACAGCGAAAGAAAGGATTTGACCATGTCGCCGCGCGCGAGCGACGACACCATTACGAAGGCCAGCACCATGATCGCGAAATACTGTGCGGGACCAAACGCGAGGGCAAAGCCGGCCAGCGGAACCGCCACGATGGTCAGAAGCACCAGCCCGATGGTACCGGCCAGGAACGAGCCTATGGCCGCCAGGCCCAGCGCAACGCCTCCCTTGCCCTGCTTCGCCAGGGGATGACCGTCATAGGTCGTGACGACAGAAGCCCCCTCGCCGGGCAGGTTAAGCAGCACCGAGGTGATCGTGCCGCCATACATTGCGCCGTAATACACGCCGGCCATCGCGACGAGGGCGACGAGAGGATCAGCACCATAGGTGAGCGGCAGCAGGACCGCGATTGCCGCGCTGGGTCCGAGCCCCGGCAGGACGCCCACAAGCGTGCCCGCGAATGTGCCGAAGAAGCACATCATGAGAAGCCAGGGATCCATGATCCTCACGAAGCCGTCGATCAGTGGTGTGAACATGTCGCGAGCTCCGCGTCAGGAAAAGAGAAAGCCGGCTTCGAGGGGTATCTGCAGGAGGTAGTAGAACACCGCATACACCGTCCCGCCCCAGAGAACCGAGAAGATAAAACTCCTTACGATACCCATCTCAGAGATAAAAAAGCAGAACAAAGCACAGAACAGTATCGTAGCCAATAGAAATCCTATAACATAGATTGAGGCTATGAACATAAGGAGAAACGACACACAAAGAATTCCATATCTATAATTGCCTCCCTCGAGCTTCGATTTCGGAGCTCGCGAGATGGATTCAAAAAGGGAAATCCCGCTGAATATAAACAGCCCGACCGAATAGATGATCGGAAGCGCGCCAGGTCCGAGCGTATAGTCTTCCGTCACTGACAGGCGCGATGCCGCATAGATCTCCGCAATTGCGAAAATCAGCAGGGAAGCCGAGACGACGGATGTCGCGGTAAGCTGGGAGGATCGCCCATTCATGAGCCGCTCCTTTTGGTGGAGCGCCAGAGCGGCGCTCCACCCGAGAGATCACTTAGGCAACGACGCATGGAGGAAGTTGATCTGGTTTGCGATCTCATCCGACACGGCATCCGGCGCACTGTAGGTGATGTGCTGAGAGACCTTCTTGGCCCGCTTGAGATAATCCGGATCCTTCGTCGCCTGCTCGATCGCATCCTGAAGCTTCTTCACGATGGCCGGGTCCATCCCGGCCGGCGCGACGAAGCCGCGACTCGAGGCGTTGATCGGAATGGGAAAACCCTGCTCCGCGAAGGTCGGCACATCCGGGATGAGAGCATTCCGCTCCGTGCCGCCGACACCGAGGATGCGGACGCTACCGTCCTGCAGGAAGGGCAGCACTTCGGACACAGCGAGCCCCAGAGCATCGATATGTCCGCCGAGTGCGGCCGTTACCGCCTCGGGCGTGCCGGCAAAGTTGACGATACGGAACTTCGCGCCGGCCTTCTCGCCAAGCGCCAGCGCTGTCAGTCCATCGAGGCTGGTCGCCCCCGTAGCGCCGTAGGAAAGCCCGCCGGGATGCTTCCTCAGATAAGCGACGACATCGCCCATGGTTTTGTAGGGGCTCTTCGTCGGCACGACTACGATGCCCGGATCGACGAGCACGTTCCCGAGAAAGGTGAAGGTCTTCAGGGGATCGAACGGTAGCCCCCCGCTGGCCGTGACGCCCGAAATCGCCGGATAATTCACGCTTCCGAGCGTGTAGCCGTCCGGCTTGGCGCGCGCGACCTCGGTCCAGGCGACCGCGCCTCCGGCGCCCGGCTTGTTGATCACGACCACGGGCTGGCCAAGGATCTTCTCAAGCGTCGGCGCAATCGTGCGGATCGTTGCATCCATCGCCCCGCCGGCGCTGAAGCCGACAATCACCTGAATGGGGCGGCTGGGATAATCGGCCGCAAATGCCGCGGTGGATACGGCCAGACTCGCTATGGCGGCCAGCGCCATCCTCAATGTGGATCTCATAAGTCCCTCCCATTGGCTGGAGCCGGGTTCGCTGGATGTCGTTGCATGCATCCGATCGAATATAGGATATTTGATCTCCGCATTCCGGTGATGTCAAGCGCATCGAAGCGTCCGCCGACCGTGGTCAGCCGCGCTTCAGCAGCTCGATTCGGATATTGTCGGGTCCCTGCAGGAAAACGGTGCGCGTGCCCGGCCGGGACGAGGATGGCGGTTCGAGGATGACGACGCCCCGGCCGCTCAGGACCTCGGCGGCGCGATCCACATCGGCGACCGCGAAGGCGATGTGGTCTATTCCCCGCTTCCGTTCTGAGGAACTGGCGCCTTCTCCCGGATAAGGAGAGAGGAACAGGCGGACGCCTCCCAGATCCACGTCGATCCTGGGCCTGTCGAGCGATGCCACGCGCCCGACGATCTGCCCGCCGAGGTGGTCGCAGAACCAGGCAGCGGCGCCTTCAGGATCACCGACCATGAGGTGGATGTGGTCGTACCGGCACTCAATCATCATGAGAATTCTCCCCGAGCGCCGACGATCACCAGTTCACCGAAATGTACTGCGACTCCAGGAATTCGAGCATTCCCTCGTGCGCACCCTCGCGGCCGAGTCCCGATTGCTTGGTCCCGCCAAAGGGGGCTGCGGGATCGGACACCAGACCGCGGTTCAGGCCGACCATGCCGAAATCGAGCCGCTCCGAGAGCGCCAATCCGCGCGCCAGGTCCCGCGTGTAGACATAGGCCACGAGGCCATATTCGGTGTTGTTGCAGCGCTCGATGAGCTCGGCTTCATCGGAAAAGCGCGACAATGCGGCGACCGGACCGAATATCTCCTCGTGGAAACAGCGGGCATCGTCGGGGACATCGACAAGCACTGTCGGCGGATAGAAGAAGCCGCGTCCCTCGGGCAATGTCCCGCCGAGTTTCGTCCCGGCTCCCCGTGCCTGTGCGTCCTGCACCAGTTCATGGACCTTGCGCCGCGTGGCCTCGTTGACCAGCGAGCCGACCTGCACGCCTTCTTCGAGCCCGTAGCCGACCTTCAGCGCTTGCATGCCCTGGGTGAGCTTTTCTGCGAAAGCATCATGGATCGCGTCATGCACATAGAAGCGATTGGCAGCCGTGCAGGCCTCGCCCAGATTGCGCATCTTCGCGATCAATGCGCCCTCGACAGCGGCGTCGATGTCGGCATCTTCGAGCACCACGAACGGCGCGTTGCCGCCTAGCTCCATCGCCGGATTGGCAATAGTGCGTGCCGCGACGGCCAGAAGCGTCCGGCCGACCTCGGTCGACCCCGTGAACGAGACAACGCGAGCCCGCGAATCCGCCAGCAGCGCCTCGACCAGAGGGCCGGACCGGCGCGACGGCAGCACGTTGACCAGCCCAGCCGGGACCCCGGCTCTCTCGAGGATCGGCATCAGGGCCAGCATGGTCAGAGGCGTTTCCGATGCCGGCTTGATGATGACCGGACACCCTGCCGCCAGCGCCGGCGCGATCTTGCGCGTGCCCATCGCCGCCGGATAATTCCACGGCGTGACGAGAACGGCGATCCCGGCCGGCTTGTACTGGACGAGGATACGCGCGCCCGAACTCGGTCCACGCGTCACCTCGCCAATGTTGCGCACCGCTTCTTCCGCATACCAGCGGAAGAACTCGGCCGCATAAGCGATTTCCGAGCGGGAATCCGGCAGCGCCTTGCCGTTCTCCATGGTGACGAGACGGGCGAGCGGCTCAAGCTCGGCCATGATCAGCTCGTAGACCCTGCGCAGGATTTCCGCCCGGTCGCGGGCGGTGCGCGCTGCCCAGGGAGCGAAGGCGGACTGCGCAGCATCCAGCGCGGCGCGCGCATCGCTCAACGTGGCATCAGCGACATTGGCGAGAACTTCGCCCGTGGCCGGGTTCATCACGGGAAACGTGCCGTTCTCACTTCCGTCGTGCCATCGCCCGCCGATGTAGAGCTGGCTCGGCAAACTGGAGAGCGCCAGATCGGCGTTGGCGGCGGCATGAGCGACGGACATTTCAGCTCTCCATATCGTATCTGATTTTATATATGGCTATGCATACGAACGTGCGTGGTCAATAGCCACGTGGCGACATGGCTGCGTGCTGTCTAGGGAGCCGGGAAGAAAGTCAGGCGAAAACGGACATCACGCGATCGCGTGACTTTTCGATATGAGAGCGCATCGCGGCGGCCGTCCCGTCCGCATCGCCTTTCTTCAGCTTTTCGAAGATGGCGCGATGCTCATCCACCGCTTCCTGCGTGACGCGCGTATGGGAATACAGGCGGAAGATGTGGATGTGGGTGTGCAGACGCGAGAGCGACTCCGCGACCAGCATGTTGCCGCTGATCGTCGCCAGGTAATCGTGGAATTCGGAATCGAGCACGGCGAAATCCCGATAGCGGTTGCCGGGATGGGCGCCCGCCATTTTCCGCACGATCTCCTCGGTGTGCTTGGCCTTGACGTCGTCGATGGCCAAGGCTGCCCGCGCCGCGGCGGCCGGCTCGAGCAGCAGCCGGAAATCATACAATTCCTCGAACTGATGGCGCGTGAACTGCGGGGCGGCCCGGTAACCGACCAGATGGGTCTTAATCACCAGGCCATTGGCCTCGAGACGGCCCAGCGCTTCGCGAACGGGCGTCTGCGACACACCGAGATCGCGG
>Ga0182743_1000862_pt1 | contig 33331 bp, 35 predicted proteins | sample eDN3rd30CKraftOP_FD_128522 | JGI IMG/M metagenome (GOLD analysis project Ga0182743, IMG submission 128522) | Enriched Organic Plus compost microbial communities from Emeryville, California, USA - eDNA 3rd pass 30_C Kraft OP (version 2) (version 2) ... | reverse complement strand
CGAGCGCACCGCAGCCCTTGACCCCTGGCTCGAGCACTACAACACTGAACGACGCCACTCAGCCCTCGGAGGACAACCCCCGATCAGCCGCCTGGCACCAAAGAGCTGACCGAGTACAGCTAGGCGCTCGGGCCGTCCCACGCCCGAGGCAGGGGCGCGGCAGCCGGGTTGAGTCGCTCGACGATCTCGCTCAGGACCCGGTAGGTCTGCTCCTCGCCGACCCACAGGTGCCGCGCGCCCTCGACCCCGATGACCTCGATGTTCGGGGCGACCGCGAACGCCGCGGCCGCCTCGACGGGGCGCAGGAAGTCGTCGAGCTCCGGGACGAGCGCGACGACGGGCACATCGACGTCCGCCCACGCCGCCAGCTCCTGCGGCGTCGTGCGGCGCAGCGGCGGCGAGAGGAGGAGGACACCCGCGATGTCGTGCGCGAGACCGTGCTTGAGCGCGACCTCGGTGCCGAACGACCAGCCGAGCAGCCACGGGCGAGGCAGGCGCCGTTCGGCGACGAACCGCATCGCGGCGTCGAGATCGTGTCGCTCCTCGATCCCGTCGCCGAACGCGCCCTCCGACGTCCCGCGCGGCGACGTCGTGCCGCGGAAGTTGAAGCGGAGCACGGCGATGCGCGCGAGCGCGGGGAGCCGGGCGGCGGCCTTCCGGAGGATGTGCGAGTCCATGAAGCCGCCGGCGGTCGGAAGCGGGTGGAACGTCACGAGGGTCGCGACCGGCGCGGCGTCCTCGGGTGTCGCGAGCTCGCCGACGAGGGTCAGGCCGTCGGCCGTGCGCAGTTCGATGTCCTCGCGGCGCGCCGGCAGCGTGATCGCACCCTTGATCTCGGTCACGTTCCCAGTATCCCTGGCCCGTCAGGGGCGGATGGACCAGCAGCGAGCGTGCCAGTGCCGGCGGCCCGCGAGGTCCTGCGCCTCGCCGAGCACGCCGTCCGCGCGCCACGCGACGAGGTGGGCGACGCCGGGGGCGATGTCGCCCGCGCACCCTGGGCACACGTAGGGCTTCGTCGCGCTCGCCGACGGCATCGGCTGCACATGCCACTCGCCGTCGCGCTTCTGCTCCCTCCGCCGCCAGCCGGCGAGGAGCCGCGACGCGTCGAGCGGCTCGGTGTCGTCGGGGCGCCGGCGGTTCGAGCGGGGCATCAGTACCAGCCGTAGGACTCGGAGTGGCCCCACGCGGCGCACGGCGAGCCGTAGCGGCCCATGATGTACGAGAGCCCCCAGTTGATCTGGGTCACGGGGTTCGTCTGCCAGTCCGCACCGGCCGACGCCATCTTGTCGCCCGGGAGCGCCTGCGGGATGCCGTACGCGCCGCTCGAGGCGTTGTGCGCGTAGACGTTCCACCCCGACTCGCGGTTCCACAGCGCGACGAGGCAGCTGTACTCGCCCTCGCCGAGCCCCATCGCCATGACGATGTCGTACGCGATCGCCTGCGCCGTCCCCGGGTCGGGCGTGCCGGCGGCGGGGGCCGAGAACGCGAACGACGCGGGCTCGGGCTCGACGGGCTTCGCGGTCGCGCCGTACGCGTCGCGAGTGGTGAAGTGGGCGGCGGCCGCGAGGATCTCGAGCGCTTGCGTCTCGGCGGTCTCGCCCCTCGGGAACGACACGGCGTAGCTCGACTGCACGGCCCCCATCGGGGCGATCGAGGCGGCCGTGACGAGGCCGGCGACCGCGAGCGCGGCGCCGACGGGCAGCAGGCGCGTGAACGCGTCGCGCCGTCGCGAACGGCCCGTCACGCGAGGTCCCCTACCCACAAGGACTCAAGTCTAGGTTGAGACCCAGCAATCCGCCATCGTCCTCGCCCCCCGACTCCTCGCCCGGGAGGACGCAGTCGGTATCCGGCAGCGGCACCTCGACGGGCGGAATGCTCGGCTCGGGCGCGGTCGGCGCCGGGACGACCGGCGTCGGCGCGACCGGCTCGGGGACCGCGGGCGGGGCCGGCTCGGGGGACGGCGCCTGCCCGGTGCCGCCTCCCCCGCTGCTCGAGCCGCCTGCGCTCCCCAGGCCTCCGCCGCCGGAATACCCGGACGAGCCCGTGCCGACCGGCGCGGAGGTCGGGGCGAGCGGCGCGGGCGTCTGGACGCCGAATCGGTCGTGCGGACCGGGCGCGCGCTCGTGCGACGGCACGTCGACCGCTTGCGTCCCCGGGCGCTCCGGCTCGCTCGAGCCCGACGCCGGCAGCTCGGCCCGGATCGTCGGCAGGACGTCGGCGATCGGCTGACTCGAGGTCATCGAGGCGCCGAGCAGGAGGGCGGCGACGCCCGATGCGGCGCCCGCGTACAGCGTGTTGCCCGGCGGCACCCGTCGCTTGCGCTCGGCGCGCTTCGCGCTGCGGGGAGGACGTGCGTGTCTGGCCATGGCCCCGGCAGTCTAGGAAGCGGCGCTGGGAGCCCACGCCGCATTCGAGCGCGCTCACAGGCGATCGCCAGCCGATTCAGCGGGCGTGCCCGGATCGGCGACGTCAGCGGACGGCGAGCATGACCTCGACGACGGCGTCGAGGAGCGCGTCGACCTGCGCCTCGCGGTACCCGCCGCGCACGACGCGGAAGGTCACGGCGCGGACCTCCTCGACCGCGAGGGGCTGGCCGTGCTGGAAGTACCCGATGAGCCGTTCGCAGAACGCGTCGACGTCCTTGCGGTGGTAGCCGAGCGTGAACGCGCTCACGCGCTTGAACTTCTCGCCCGCGGGCCGCGCGATCCGGTCGAGGATCTCCTGCGCCTCCGCGCGGACGCGGCCGAACCACTCGTTCTGACCGACCGTCGAGACGATGCGCTCGCGCTCGCGCTGCGCGAACGCGTCCTCGAGGCGCTCGAGCGCGGCGTCGACGTGCTCCGTCGAGTACCCGCCCTTGCGCAGGGCGAATGCGGTGTTGCGGATCTGCTGCGCCGTGAGCACCGCGGGCGTGCCGGGGGGAGCCGAGTACGCGCGCTTGGCGTCTTCGAGGAAGTCCTCGACCTGCGCGATGTCGTAGCCCTTGGCGCCGCGGCGGACGCGCGGGAACGTGTTCGTGCTCACGACAGCATCGTAACGAGCGGCACCCGCGAAACGTCCCGACGGCTCAGGTGAACAGGACGTAGAGCCCGTACGCGACGACCGCGGAGGGGATCACGGAGTCGAGGCGATCGAGGAAGCCGCCGTGTCCGGGCAGCCACGCGCTGATGTCCTTGACGCCGAGCTCGCGCTTGACGAGCGATTCGACGAGATCGCCGACGGTGCCGGCGACGAGGAGGGCGGCACCGAACAGGAGCCCCTGCCACCATTCGATCCGGAGCACGAACAGCCCGAGGAGCACGCCGGCGAGGAGCGCGACGGCGGCGCCCCCCGCGAATCCCTCCCAGCTCTTCTTCGGGCTGATGCTCGGCGCCATCGGGTGCCGTCCGAGCGTGAGCCCGACACCGTACGCCGCGGTGTCGACGGCGACGATGACGGCGAGGAACGCGAGCGTCCACCAGTTGCCGCCGGGCTGCGCCATGAGGAGGATCGCGAAGTTCGAGAGGAAGGTGACGTAGCCCAGCACGAGGAGGCTCGCGCCGAGGTCGCGGGCGAGGACCGCGCCGCTCGCCCGGAATCGGGGATTGAGCGTCTCGAAGAGCCGCCAGACGATCATGAGGGCGCACGCGCCGAGCAGGCCGAGCCACAGCCCCGTCGTGCCGAGGAAGAACGTCAGCGGCACGACCGCGACGCTCACGATGACGAGCGGGACCCGCGGGATGCGCCGCCCGGAGGCGCGGAGCGCGCTCGCGAGCTCGTACGCGGTGAAGCCGATGAGGGCGCCGCCGACCGGCACGATCAGCCAGGGGACGAGGATGCTCGCGATGACGGCGGCGCCGAGCACGAGGCCCGTGAGGATCGCGGCGACGAGCGGGCGACCGCTTCGCGCGTTGATCTTGTCGTTCGTCTCCCGCAGCTGGGCCTCGAAGGCCTCGAAGTCCGACGCCATCAGACCTCGGTCAGCTCGGCTTCCTTGTGCTTGAGCGCGAGGTCGACCGCGTCGACGTGCTGCTTGGTCGCGGCGTCGAGCTCCTTCTCGGCGCGCGCGATCTCGTCGTCGCCGACGCCGTCGAGCTTGTCGAGCGCTTCGCGCGCGGTCCTCCGGATGTTCCGGATCGCGACGCGAGCGGACTCCGCCTTGTCCCGCGCGATCTTGACGTACTCCTTGCGCCGCTCGGCGGTGAGCTCGGGGATCGTCGCGCGGATGACGTTGCCGTCGTTGCCGACGGTCGCGCCAAGATGCTGGGCGCCGACGATCGCCTTCTCGATGTCCTTGAGCGCGGACTTGTCGAACGGCGTGATGAGCAGGACGCGCGCCTCCTGGTTCTGAAGCGAGGCGAGCTGCGCGAGGGGCGTCGGGGTCCCGTAGTACTCGACGAGGATCTTCTGGAAGAGCGCCGGGTTCGCTCGGCCGGCCGTGACGGTCGCGAAGTCCTCCTTGGCGACCTCGACGGCCTTGCCCATCTTCTCCTTGGCATCCGCCAGCACGTCGCTGATCGTCATTGAGCGCTCCTTACGTCGCCTCGAGTCTACTCAGGCGCATTCGCGCCGATGGCGATCCGGTCGGCGCGCGGATCAGTTCGACACGAGCGTGCCGATGCGCTCGCCGCGGAGCGCCCTCGTCAGATTGCCGGCCGGCTCCATCCCGAAGACCATCATCGGCATGCCGTTGTCCATGCACAGGCTGAACGCCGTCGAGTCGACGACCTTGAGTCCGCGGACGAGCGCATCCTGGTACGTCACGTGGTCGAGCTTCGAGGCCGAGGCGTCCTTGCGCGGGTCGGCGTCGTACACGCCGTCGACCCCGTTCTTCGCGACGAGGACGACGTGGGCGCCGATCTCGAGCGCGCGCTGAGCCGAGACGGTGTCGGTCGAGAAGTACGGGAGTCCGGCACCGGCGCCGAAGATGACGACGCGGCCCTTCTCGAGGTGCCGGACGGCGCGCAGCGGGAGGTACGGCTCGGCGACCTGCTGCATCGAGATCGCCGACTGGACGCGCGGCTGCGCGCCGGCCTGCTCGAGGAAGTCCTGGAGCGCGAGGGCGTTCATGACGGTGCCGAGCATGCCCATGTAGTCGGCGCGCGCCCGATCCATGCCGCGCTGACTGAGCTCGGCGCCGCGGAAGAAGTTGCCGCCGCCGACGACGACGGCGATCTCGACGCCTTCCGCGCTCGCGACCGCGATCTCCTTCGCGATGCTGCTGACGACATCGGGGTTGACGCCGAGCTGACCCCCGCCGAACGCCTCTCCGGAGAGCTTGAGGAGGACTCTGCGACGGGGTGCGGCCATGCGACCAAGCGTACCGGGCGCGCGTTCCGCTCAGCCGCGGAAGAGGCCCGCGTACTCCTCGGCGGAGAGCGGTCCGCGGCGCGGCTCGACCGGCTCCCCCTCGGCGGGTCGCAGCCCGGCGAGCACGAAGGCGAACGGGCGGGCCCAGGCGTCGTCGGCGCCGAGCTCGCGCAGCGCGTGCGGGATGAGCGCGACATCCGTCGCGGTCACCTCCTCGCGGACCGCACCGGCCTCTTTCGCGCGCGCGACGATCCGGTCGATCGCGACGTGCGCGCGTTCGTCGCTTCGCGCCTGGATGCCCTCCTCGGCGAGGCGGCGCCCGATCGCGAGGAGCGAGGGCCCGGACTGGAGGACGTCCGTGGCGCGCTCGAGGAACTCGGCGAGCCCGGTCCACGCGTCCGGCTCGTCGAGCGCGCGCTCCGCGCTCTCGGCGACACGGTCGTTGACGGCGGCGTGGATGCCGACGAGCAGGGCGTTGCGGTTCGGGAAGTGACGGTACAGCGTCGCCGGGCCGATGCCGGCCTCGCGCGCTACGACGTCGAGGGGCGCGTCGATGCCGTGCTCGGCGAAGACCCGTTGCGCGGCGTCGAGAATGCGATTGCGGTTGCGGATAGCGTCACTGCGGGCGGCTCGTCTGCGGGGAGCGGCCTCGGACCGGGGGAAGTCCATCGTTCAAGGAGTATATCGGTCGGGCCCTTCGCCGGCCCGGGGTTTTTCGGCGCGTCGAAACGCTGGAGAGACGCGTGAGCCCCCGGTCGTCGACCGGGGGCTCACGCGTCAGCGCCGTCGCGTCAGGCGCCGACCTTGAAGCGGGCGAAGCCCGTCACGGTCAGGCCGGCGTCCTTGAGGACGTTGCCGACGATGAGCTTGTTGTCGCGCGCGTACTCCTGCTCGAGGAGCGCGACCTGCTTGTAGAACGCGCCGAGACGACCCTCGACGATCTTCGGGAGCGCGGCCTCCGGCTTGCCCTCGTTGCGGCTGATCTCCTCGACGATGCGGCGCTCGTTCTCGACCTCCGCCGGCGGCACGTCGTCCTTCGACAGGTACTGCGGGTCGGCGAACGAGATGTGCTGCGCGATGCTCCGCGCGGTCGCCGCGTCCTCACCCGTGTAGGCGACGACGACGCCGATCTGCGGCGGGAGGTCCTTGCTCGTCTGGTGGAGGTAGACGGCGAAGCGCTCCCCCGGGATGCGGGCGATGCGGCGCAGCTCGATCTTCTCCCCGATCGTCGCGGCCTGGTCCTCGATGAGGCTCTGGACAGTGCCGCCGTCGACGGGGGCCGCGAGCGCGGCGTCGACCGACTCCGCGCCCGACTCGGCGAGCGCGTGCGCGACCTTCTCCGCGAGCGCGATGAACTTGTCGTTCTTCGCGACGAAGTCCGTCTCGCACGCGAGCTCGATCATCGTGACCGCCGTCGCCGACTCCGCGACGGCGATGAGGCCCTCGCTCGTCGAACGGTCGGCGCGCTTCGCGTTGCCCTTCGCGCCCTTGAGACGGAGGATCTCGACGGCCTTCTCGATGTCGCCGTCGGCCTCGACGAGCGCGTTCTTCGTGTCGACCATGCCGGTCCCGAGGCGCTCGCGGAGCGCCTTGATGTCGGCGAGGCTGATGTCTGCCATAACTCGTTTCCTCTTGCGTTGCGTCCGACGCTCGCCGATCACTCGGCGGCGTCGACGGTCTCGGTCTTCTTCGCGCTCGACTTGCGCGCGGCGGGCCGCTTCTCCTCCGGGGTCGCCTCGGCCTCGATGCGCGCCTCGGTCTCCTCGTCGGGCTCGACGCGGTGCTCCGGGGCGAGGCTCGGGTCGGCGGTGGCCTCGTGCTCGGCGACGAGCGCGTCGGGGTCGTTCTCCTCGGTCGGCGTCTGCGCGGCGACGACCTCGGCGACCGCCTCGGCCGCGTGCTCGCCCTGGTCCACCGACTCGATGCGCTCCGCCGTCGTCGCCGGGCTCGCGGAAGCCTCGAGGAGCTCGCGCTCCCACTCGGCGAGCGGCTCGACGTCGGTCACGGCCGAGACGTTGCCCTGCGGCTCGGCGACCTGGTGGCGCTGGATGAGACCCTCGGCGGCCGCGTCGGCGACGATCCGCGTGAGGAGCGCGACCGAGCGGATCGCGTCGTCGTTGCCCGGGATCGGGTAGTCGACCTCGTCGGGGTCGCAGTTCGTGTCGAGGATCGCGATGACGGGGATCCCGAGCTTGCGCGCCTCGTCGATCGCGAGGTGCTCCTTCTTCGTGTCGACGACCCAGATCGCCGAGGGCGTCTTCGCGAGGTTGCGAACGCCGCCGAGCGTCTTGTGGAGCTTGTCGAGCTCCCGCTTCTTGATGAGGAGCTCCTTCTTCGTGAAGCCGCTGCCCGCGGTGTCCTCGAAGTCGATCTCCTCGAGCTCCTTCATGCTAGCCAGGCGCTTCGAGACGGTCGTGAAGTTGGTCAGCAGGCCGCCGAGCCAGCGCTCGTTGACGTAGGGCTGCCCGACGCGCTTCGCCTGCTCGGCGATGACCTCCTGCGCCTGCTTCTTCGTCCCGACGAAGAGGATCGTGCCGCCGCGGGCGACCGTCTCCTTGACGAAGTCGTACGCCTTGTCGATGTAGGCGAGCGACTTCTGGAGGTCAATGATGTAGATGCCGCTGCGCTCCGTGAAGATGAAGCGCTTCATCTTCGGGTTCCAGCGCCGGGTCTGGTGCCCGAAGTGCACGCCGCTGTCGAGCAGCTGGCGGATCGTGACGACGGCCATGGCCGTGCTCCTTGTCTGGCGCCTGACGCGCCGTATCGGGTTGTCGCTCCCGCCGGCGGCGGGGGCCCTGGTGCCCAGACGCGCCTCCGCCCGCTCCTCGAGGGGAGTCGGGACCGCTGGAGGCGAGCCGCGACGCGCTGCGTCGCGAAAGGCACGCGAAGTCACCCCTGCGAGAGGGATGCCCGACCATGCTACCAGCGGGACCGCTCCTCCACAGTCGCCGCTCGCGCCCCCCGCTCCCCCGACGCCGATTCGCAGTCCCCGCGAGGCGGTGCGCGGGCGCAGGCTGTCGCGATGGCGCTCCTCGCTCGCGTGCTCGGTCTCATGACGGTCCTCGCGGTCGCCGCCGCGGCGACCGGGAGCGGTGCGATCGCCCAGGCGCACGTCGACCCGCGGGTCGCGGTCGAAGGCGAGTGGGGGTGGCCCGTCGAGACGCCCAGGCGAGTGCTGCGCGCATTCGCGGCTCCAGCCGCACCCTGGCTCCCCGGTCACCGGGGCGCCGACATCGCCGCATCGTCCGGGGCGCTCCTGCGCGCCCCGGCGGACGGCGTCGTCGCGTTCGCGGGCTGGGTCGTCGACCGGCCGGTCCTGTCGATCGACCACGGCGGCGGCGTCCGCTCGAGCTTCGAGCCGGTCGTCGCGGCGGTCGCGGCGGGCGAACCCGTCGTGCGCGGGCAGCCGATCGGCGCGATCGAGCCGGGCCATTGCGCGGCCCCGTGCGTCCACATCGGCGTGCGAGTCGACGGCGAATACCGGAACCCGCTGCTGTGGCTCGGCGGCGTCCCGCGCTCGGTGCTCCTGCCGACGCGCCGGCTCGCGCGAGCGCTCAGGCGCGCGGGTGCGCGAGCCGGTACCCCTCCTTGAGCTTCTCGATCGAGACGTGCGTGTAGAGCTGCGTCGTCGCGAGACTCGAGTGCCCGAGGATCTCCTGGACCGCGCGCAGGTCCGCACCGCCGTCGAGGAGGTGCGTCGCGGCGGCGTGCCGGAAGGTGTGCGGTCCTGCCGGGCCCGAGGCGGGAAACGCCGCGAGCAGACGCGCCGCGAGGTCGTAGACGGTCCTCGGGCTGATGCGGCCGCCGCGCACGCCGAGGAAGAGCGCGGGGCCGCTGCGCTCGGTCGCCAGTCGCGGGCGGCTCTCGATGCGGTAGCGCTCGAGGGCGCGCGCCGCGGGCGCGCCGAACGGGACGACGCGCTCCTTCGAACCCTTGCCGAGCACGCGGACCGTGCGGTGCGCCGCGTCGACGTCGTCGAGGTCGAGCCCGGCGAGCTCGCTCACGCGGAGTGCGGCCGCGTAGAGAAGCTCGACGATCGCGAGATCCCGGACGGCTCGCGGGTCCCCGTCGGCGGCATCCCGCTCGAGGCGGTCGAGCATCGCGTCGATGTGCTCGCGCGCGGGCACGCGCGGAAGCCGGCGGTCCGGCCGCGGGGAGCCGAGACGAGCGGCCGGGTCGCTCGCGGCGAGCCCGGAGCGCGCGAGGTCGCGGAAGAACCCGCGGGCGGAGGCGGCCCTGCGGGCGAGCGAGGCGCGCGAGAGTCCTTCGTTCGTGGCGGCCCACAGCCAGTCGCGGAGGAGGTCGATGTCGGTGTCCTCGACGCGCGCGCCGCGGGACGCCGCGAAGGCCGCGAGCGCCTCGAGGTCGGCGCGGTACGCGCGGATCGTCCTCGGACTGAGGCCGCGTCCCGCGGCGAGTCGCGAGGCGTACCGCTCGATCGCGTCGCGCCATTCCACCCGGTTATCGTCGCGCGCCCGGGCGACCGCGGGCGCGCGGCTCGCGGCTACCGCGCGCGATCCGGGTCCGCCCGCGGCTCGCCCGTCGCCTCGCGGGCGGAGAGGAGCTCCGCCGCGCTCGATGCGGCGTCCTTGCGGGACAGGAGCTCTCGCCTGGTGACGGGATCGAGGTCGGCGAACCGCTCGAGCGCCTCCGCGGCGTAGCCGGAGACGTAGTCGGCCGCCCCGATCGGCACGGTCGAGTGCACGAGCCGGTCCGGGTAGACGCTCACGACGTCGATCGCCTGGGCGGCGTCGACGCCGGCGAGGATGCGGTCGGGCGCGCCGAGCGCCATCGTGTAGCACGTCGCGGAGGCGACCGAGACCGGGACGCCGGCGAACGTCGAGTGCGACGAGTAGTGCAAGTGGCCGGCGAGGATGCCCCGGACGTCGGTGCCGCGGACGACATCCGCGAGCGCGGGCTGGTCGAGGAGCTCGAGGACGGCCATGGGCTCGTTGAGCGGGCTCGGCATCGGCGGGTGGTGCATCGCGAGGAGGGTCCCGTGGGGCGCGGGCTCGGCGAGCACGTCGCCGAGCCAATCGAGCTGCGCCCGCTCGAGCTCGCCGTGGTGGTAGCCGGGAATGCTCGAGTCGAGCGAGACGATCCGCAGGCCGCGGATGTCGTAGACGCGGTCCTGCGGCGCGACCGCGCCCTCGTCGGCGTGATCCTCGCCGAACAGCACGCGCGCGTACGGCGCCCGCTCGTCGTGGTTGCCCATGACCCAGACGATCGTCGCCTCGAGCTCGGCCGCGACGGGCTCGACGAGGGACTTCAGCCGCTCATAGGCGTCGGCCTCGCCGAGGTCCGTGAGGTCGCCCGTGAAGACGATCGCGTCGGGCCGGAAGGGCGCGGAGGCGACGAGCTCGAGCGCCTCGCGGAGGTGCGCGACCGTGTCGACGCGGTCGTGGAGCGGACGGCCGCCCGCGAGCAGGTGGGGATCGGAGAAGTGCGCGATCGTGTGGGAGGGCTGCGGGTGCTGTCCGAGCTGGATCCACGGCGCGGGCGGGCGGCTCACGTGGCCACGGTAGTCGACCGCAGCCACCCCCGCTCGGACTCGCGCGCGCGGCCCTCGAGCTCGAGCGGTCCGAGCACCGCGAGCACGTCGCCGAGCGACATGCCCGCGGCCGCCGCGACGCTCATCGCGTCCATCGGCTGGCGCGGGCTGAGCGCGTCGAGGACTCGGACGACGTCGGGCGGGTCGGTGCGGGGGGCCGGGTCGACGGCGCTCCCGGGCTCGGTGACGTCGAGGCCGGCGAGCTCGAGCGCGTCGTCGACCGAGGTGATGCAATCCGCATCGAATTCGCGGAGCAGGCGGTGGCAGCCCGCGGACGCCGCGCTCGTCACGGGGCCGGGGACGGCGCCGAGCCGGCGGCCCAGTTGGGCCGCGTGTCCGGCGGTGTTGAGGGACCCTGATCGGGCGCCGGCTTCCACGACGATCGTCGCGATCGTCGCCGCCGCCAGAACCCGGTTGCGCTGCAGGAAGCGCCATCGGGTCGGCGACGTGCCGCACGGCACCTCGGCGATCACGAGGCCGTCGGCGGCGACGCGCGTCAGGAGCGCGTCGTGCCCGCTCGGATAGAAGCGGTCGAGTCCGCCCGCGAGGATCGCGACGGTCCGTGCGTCGCTCGCGAGCGCGGTGCGATGCGCGACGCCGTCGATGCCGTACGCGCCTCCCGAGACGATCGCGACGCCCCGGTCGCCGAGACCGGCCGTGAGCTCGGCGGCGACGTGGTCGCCGTAGCCCGTCGAGGCGCGCGCGCCGACGACCGCGACGGAGCGCGCGAACCAGCGGAACCGCTCGACATCGCCGCGGAACCACAGCGCCGCGGGCGCGGACTCGCCGAGGTCGTCGAGACCCCGGGGCCAATCGGGGTCCTGTGGGAGGATCGCGCCGACGCGGAACCGGGCGGCCTGCTCGATCGCCCGCACCGCGAGTCGGGCGGAGATGCGCGGCTGCCAGCGGTCGAGCGCATCGCGGAGCGCGGCGACGAGCGCCGGGCGCGGCTCGCCGGTCGCCTCGCGCGCCTCGACCTCGGCCGCGATGCGTTCCGGTTCGACGCGCTCGATGAGCAGCCGGAGGGCGAGCCCGGGACCGAGGGCGCGCGTGAGGGCGCCGCACACCCGGTCCCCGGGCTCCGCGATCGACGTCCACACGAGCGCGGCGAACTCGTCGGCGAGCGAACCGTCAGGTGCGTCCGCGCCAGGGCGCTCGGGCCGGACGGAGCGCACGAGCGATGCGAGTTCCCGCTCCTCGAAGCCGAAGACGCTCACGATCCCATCGACCTCCGGAGCGCGAGCGCCATGCCGACGTGCTCCTCGCGTGGGGCGGCGGCGCCCGCGAGGTCGGCGATCGTCCAGGCGGCACGCAAGCAGCGGTCGTAGCCGCGCATCGTGATCGCGCCGCGCTCGAGCGCGCGGTCGATCGCCGACGTGACGTTCGGCGGGAGGCGCCGCCCGCCGCGCGAGCCGCGGAGCCACGGACCGGGCGCGTGGGCGTTGAGCCGCCACGGCATGCCCGCGAACCGGGCGGAGGCGGCCGCTCTCGCATCCCGCACGCGTCGGGCCGCCTCCGCGGTCGAGGTCGTGGCCGGGCGGCCGTGCGCGTCCCGGAACTGCGCGGCGCTGATCCGACGGACACGCAACTGGAGGTCGATCCGGTCGAGGAGTGGGCCGGAGAGTCGGCCGAGGTAGCGGCGCCTGGCCATCGGCGTGCACGCGCACTGCGCGTCCGCGACGCCCGCCATCCCGCACGGGCACGGGTTGGCGGCGAGCACGAGGAGGAAGTTCGCGGGGAATCGCGCGGTCGCGTTCGCGCGGTGGATCTCGATCACGCCGCTCTCGAGGGGCTGCCGGAGGGCGTCGAGCGCGACGCGGCTGAACTCGGGCGCCTCGTCGAGGAACAGGACGCCGTGGGCGGCGCGGGCGATCGCGCCAGGGCGGATGAGCCCGCTGCCGCCGCCCACGATCGCCGGCGCCGTCGCGGAATGGTGGGGCGCTTCGAACGGCGGGCTCGTCGCGAGGGAGTCGACGCGGAGACCGCTGAGGGAGCGCACGGAGGCGACCTCGATCGCGGCCTCCGGCTCGAGCGGCGGGAGGATGCCGGGGAGTCGCGCGGCGAGCATCGTCTTGCCCGCGCCGGGCGGGCCGAGCAGGAACAGGTGGTGGCCGCCCGCCGCGGCGACGACGAGCGCCTCGACGGCTTCGGCGTTGCCGACGACGTCCGCGAGATCGGGCACGGCGGAGCCTTCGCCGCGCGTGGCCTCGTCCGTTCGCGCGGGCGCGGGGAGCGCGCGCGACTCGTCCGGCGCGTCCGCCTCGAGCGCGTCGAGCTCGGCCCCGTGCCAGAGCGCCGCGGTGCGCAGACTCGAGACGCCGACGACGCGGATGCCGTCGACGAGGGACGCCTCCGCCTCGTTCGCCGCCGGCACGATGACCGTCGGGCAGCCCGCGCGCTTGGCGGCGAGGACGGCGGGGAGCACGCCGGGGACGGGCCGGAGCCGGCCGTCGAGTCCGAGCTCGCCGAGATGCACGACGCGCGCGACCGACTCGGCCGGGACCGACCCGGCGGCGGCGAGGAGCGCGAGCGCGATCCCGAGATCGAACGAGGAGCCGTGCTTCGGGAGCGCGGCCGGCGAGAGGTTGACCGTGTACACCTTGTTCGGCAGGTCGAGGCCGGAGTTCGCGCATGCGGCCCGGACTCGCTGCTTCGCCTCACCGAGCGCGGCGTCCGGCAGCCCGATGAGGAAGAACTTCGGCACGCCGTCCCCGAGATCGCCCTCGATATCGACGATCTCACCGCGCATGCCGATGAGCGCGATCGACCGGGTCCGGGCGACGGGCATCAGCGGACCCCGACGAGGTGCTCGATGACCGGGGCCGCCGGGCCGGCGAGGACGATCCCGATCGCGTCGACGCGCATCGGCCGCCGCATCCCGTGCGCCCGGCACCAGTCCCAGCCGAGCCGGTACAGCCGCTCGAGCTTGGTGGGGTGGATCGCCTCGAACGGGTGCCCGAACGCGAGGCTCGAGCGCGTCTTCACCTCGACGATGACGACGCGGTCGCCCTCGAGCGCGACGATGTCGATCTCACCTCGCGCGCTCCGCCAGTTCCGGTCGAGGATGCGGAATCCGCGCTCGGCGAGGTGCGCCGCCGCGATCGCCTCGCCTCGGCGTCCGAGTTCGTCCTTGCGTGCCACGGGACGAGCGTCGCGTGGATCACGATCAGCCGGAGCGCGCGATCCGCGGAATGTGGAGAGCGCCCGACGCTCGTCCCCTTGGGGACGGCCGCTCGGCGGCGCTCGCGCTACTCGTCGAGCGCGAGCTCCTTCGGGAGCTCGAGCTCGCGCGCCGAGAGCTCCTCGATGTTGACGTCCTTGAACGTGAGCACCTTGACCGACTTCACGAAGCGGTCGGAGCGGTACACGTCCCACACCCACACGTCGTGCATCGTGAGCTCGAAGTAGAAGTCGTGCTCGGTGTCGATCCGTCGGTACTCGACCTCGTTCGCGAGGTAGAAGCGCCGCTCCGTCTCGATGACGTAGCGGAACTGGCCGACCACATCCCGGTACTCCCGGTACAGCGCGAGCTCGACCTCCCGGTCGTAGTCCTCGAAGTCGTCGTCGTCCATGCCGTCAGTCTAGAGGCGCTCGCAGCCAGCTCACCCGGTGCAGCGGACTCGCCCCGTGCTCCCGGATCGCCTCGTAATGCGCCGTCGAGCCGTAGCCCTTGTTCGAGCGCCACCCGTACACCGGATGGTCGCCGTCCGCCGTCACCATGAGCCGGTCGCGGTGGACCTTCGCGATGACGCTCGCCGACGCGACCGACGCGCAATCGCGGTCCGCCTTCGCGACCGTCACGACGCGCGGGGCGCGCGGCAGCGCGGGCGACAGCCAGTCGTGGATGCCGTCGAGCAGGACCGTCGAGGCGAGCGCGTCGACCCCGCGCTCGAGGAGCGCGTCGAGGGCGCGTCGGCCCGCGAGACCGAGCGCGGCGATGATGCCGAGCTCGTCGACCTCTCGCGCGCTCGCGAGCCCGACCGCTCGCGCGCTCCCCCACGCCATGAGCGCGTCGTGGATCGCCTCGCGGCGCGCCTCGGTGAGGAGCTTCGAATCCCGCACGCCCGCGAGCGGCGACACCGCGGCCGGGTCGATCGCGACCGCGCCGACCGCGACCGGCCCCGCGATCGCGCCGCGACCGACCTCGTCGATGCCGATCACGAGCCGGCCGAGGCCGAGCTCGACGTCGAGCGTCGGCACCGGATCGGGTGCGGCCGACGCGCCGCGGGCGCGCGCCGAGCGGGTGCGGCCGATCTCCACGACGTCGCTCACCGCTCGGCCGCCGTCGCATCCGGGACCCCGGCCCACGAGGTCTCGTGACTGTCGACGACCCGCCACCGCTCGATCGGCCAGCTGATCACGAGCGCCTTCCCGACGACGTGATCCAGCGGGACGAAGCCGCCGCTCGGCTCGTCGACGTGCGCGAGCGAATCGCGCGAGTTGTAGCGGTTGTCCCCCATGAGCCAGAGGGCGCCCTCCGGGACCGTCACGTCGAACGCGGCCGGGGCCGCATTCATCTGCCCCTCCGGGATGACGACGTACGGCTCCTGCACCTCGACGCCGTTGACGACGAGCGTCCCCGACGGCGAGCAGCACACGACGTGGTCGCCCGGCATGCCGATGACGCGCTTGATGAGGTGCTCGTCGCTGTCGCCCGCCGCGAGACCCACGATCGTGAGCACCCATTCGACGGCGTCCGCGAACCAGCCGCGCTCCGGCTTCGGCGTCGGCGCGAGCCAGCCGCCCGGGTCCCGGAACACGACGACGTCGCCGCGCGCCGCCGGCATCACATCCGGGACGAGCTGGTTGACGATGATCCGGTCGTCGACGAGGAGCGTGTCCTCCATCGAGGACGACGGGATGTAGAACGAGCGGATGAGGAACGTCTTCAGCAGGAAGGAGACGAGGAGCGCGACGACGAGAATGATCGCGAGGTCGCGGAGGAAGCCGAGCAGACCCGTGCGGCGCCGACCGTGTTTCGCCGCGTGACGCGATCGCAGCGGCTCGGTCTCGCTCACCCTCTCAGCCTGTCACAGCGGGAAGGGCGCCTGGACACGCTTGACAGCGCGCCGGCTCAAGCCTCGCGCTTCTCCTTGATCTTCGCCTTCTTGCCGCGCAGGCCGCGCAGGTAGTAGAGCTTCGCGCGGCGCACGTCGCCTCGCGTCACGATCTCGATGTGGTCGATCGCCGGCGAGTGGACGGGGAACGTCCGCTCCACGCCGACCTGGAAGCTCACCTTGCGGACCGTGAACGTCTCGCGGATGCCCTCGCCCTGGCGCGCGATGACGACGCCCTGGAAGACCTGGATGCGGGAGCGGTTGCCCTCAACGATGTTGACGTGCACCTTGACGGTGTCACCGGGACGGAAGTCGGGGATGTCGCTCTTGAGCGAGGCGGCGTCGATGTCGTCGAGGATGTGCATCGGGATTCGCTTCCCGCGCCCGCCACAGGTCGGCGCGCTGCTGAGTGATCGGAATGCGACCCGCGCGCGATCCGAAGGCTCCCCTGCGGCAGAGCCCGGCGCGGGCACGATCGTCTATTCTGCCACATCCTCGTCGCGAACGACGACGAGCTCGCCGATCGCGACCGGCCCGCCCCGGCGACGCGCATCGCGCTCGGCGCCGAGCTCGGCCGAGAAGTCCCGCACCGCGGTCGACACGCGGCGCGCGGCGCTCGTGATGGCGCGCCACACGGCGAACCAGAACACCGCGAGCGCGACCGCGACGATGACGACGGGCGGCCACACGAGTCCCGTCGACAGGCCGACGACGAGCGCGATCGCGAGCCCGACCGGGAGCACCGCGATCGCCGTCACGACCCACACGCGGACGCGCGGCCCGGCCGCCGGCCGGTCCACGGGACGCGCACGCATGCGCTCAGGGTATCTTGGCTGCACGATGCCCGACTCCACGCCTCTCGAGGTCCGCGCAGCGCCCGTGCAGCAGCGGGGCCAGGAGCGCGTCGACAAGCTCCTCGACGCGACCGCGCGCATCATCGAGGAGAGCGGCATCGCCGGGCTCACCACGAGCGCCGTCGCCGAGCAGTCCGGCTCCTCCGTCGGCGTCGTCTACCGCTACTTCCCGAACATCGACTCGCTCGTGTTCGCGCTCGCCGAGCGCAACCTCGAGCGGTACATGGGCCGACTCCGCGCCGACCTCGAGAGCGGGCGCGCGCCGGACTGGCGGTCCTTCGTCCGCCTCGCGATCGACATCTACGCCGAGTTCGCCCGGACCGAGCCGGGATTCTCGCGCATCCGCTTCGGGGACATCGTCGCGATGCGGTTCACGACGCGGCAGCAGACGAACAACCGCGAACTCGCGGATGCGCTGAGCGGGTTCATGACCGAGCTGTACGGCTTCCCCGCGGGGCCGGACCTCGACTTCGCCACCGAGGTCGCGATGGAGGTCGCCGACGGGCTCACCCGACGCGCGTTCCAGTTCGAGGACGAGGGCGACTACCGCTTCGTGCGGGCCGCGATGGAGCAGATCATCGCGATCCTCGAGCCGCACGCGCCGAAGGCCGAGTCGTGATCGAGCTGCGCACCCCCGCGGAGATCGAGGCGATGCGACCCGCGGGCGCATTCGTCGCCGACGTCCTCACGGCGACGTCAGCGGCGGCCGGCGTCGGCGTCAACCTCCTCGAGCTGGACGCCCTCGCGCACGACATGATCCGGGAGCGCGGGGCGGAGAGCTGCTACATCGACTACCACCCGTCCTTCGGGGGGTCGCCGTTCGGCAAGGTCATCTGCACCTCGGTCAACGACGCCGCGCTCCACGGCCTCCCGCACGACTACCGTCTGCGGGACGGCGACCTCCTCACGCTCGACTTCGCCGCCTCGGTCGACGGGTGGGTCGCCGACGCGGCCGTCTCGGTCATCGTCGGCACGCCGCGCCCCGAGGACGAGCGCCTCATCGCGGTGTGCGAGGAGGCGCTCGCCGCCGCGATCCGGGTCGCACGGCCCGGCAACCGCATGGGGGACGTGTCGCACGCGATCGGGCAGGTCGCGAAGCGCAACCGCCTGAAGATCAACCTCGACTTCGGCGGGCACGGGGTCGGGCGCATCATGCACGGCGACCCGCACGTCCCGAACGACGGCCGTCCCGGTCGCGGCTACCCCCTCAAGCCGGGGCTCGTGTTCGCGATCGAGCCGTGGTTCTGCCTCACGACGGACAGGATCCGCACCGACGAGGACGGCTGGACGCTGCGGTCGCGCGACGGCTCGCGCGCCGCGCACGTCGAGCACACGATCGCGATCACCGACGACGGGCCCCTCGTGCTCACCGAGGGCGCGAACCCGGTCTCCCTCGCGACCGCATAGCCGCCACACGCGCCCGCGAGTGTGCGCATTCCGCTGCGCCGCGCGCAGTCTCGCGACGGAATGCGCACGCTCGCCGTCGAGATCGAGGCCGTCAGCGGGCCCCGGCGCCCCGCTCGAGTCGGCGGAGGGCGCGAGTCGCCGCGTGTCGCCCCGCCATGCCGTGGACGCCCGGCCCGGGCGCGGCCGCCGCGGAGCACAGCCACATCCCGTCGAACGGCAGCCGGTAGGGGTCGATCGAGGCGGTCGGTCTCGCGAGCATCCGGAGGAGCGAGACGCGACCGGCCGCGATGTCGCCGCCCAGGAAGTTCGCGTTGCGGGTCGGGATCTCGGCGGCCGGGATGCAGCGGCTCGCGACCACGACATCGCGGAACCCGGGGGCGAACCGCTCGATCTGGCGCGTGACGTCCTCGGTGACATCGCGCGTCGAGCCGAACGGGACGTGCGCGTAGGTCCACAGGGGCCTCAGGCCGTCGCGCTCCCGGTCCGGGTCCGTGATGGTCGGGTCGGAGACGAGCCCGACCGGGCGCTCCGCGTGGCGGCCCGCCGAGACGGCCGCCTCGGCCGCCGCCATCTCCGCTCGCGTCCCCCCGAGATGGACGGTCGCCGCGAGGCCGACGTGCGGATCCGCCCACGGCACGGGCCCCGAGAGGACGAAGTCGACCTTCGCGGCGGCGTTGTTCCGGCCCGACCTGCGGATCGTATCCGCCCACCGGCGAGCGCGCGAACCGGCGGGCGCCCGGGCGAATCGAGGCTCCAGGATCTCCAGGACCTGATCGGCCGAGGTGTCGAAGAGCGTCACGCGGGCCGGCGGGAGGTCCGCCTCGCTCCGCACGCGCGTCGACAGCTCGATCGTCCCGCCGAGTCGCCGCAGCTCCTCGGCGAGCGCCCGCGAGATCGCGCCCGAACCGCCGACGGGCAGCGCCCAGCCGTACGGCTCGTGACCGAGCGCCGTGATGAGAAGCCCCGTCGCGCTCGCGGCGAACGACGGCATTCGCACGATCGCGTGCGCCGCCGCCCCGGTGAAGAGCGCGCGCGCCTCCTCGGTGCGGAAGCGCGCATTCCACAGCCGGGTGCCCTGCTCGAGCATCGCCCACGCGAACGCCGCCGAGGCGATCGGGTGCCGCAGCGCTTGCGGCGGGACGCTCCGGTGGTCGCCGAGGGCGAGCTCGACGACGGTGTCCGCGTGCCGCGTGAGCGGGGCGATGAGCGAGCGCCAGCGCCGCCCGTCCCGGCCGAGTCGCTCGACCGTGCGCTCGAGGCTGCGGTACGCGATCCCGGCTCGGCCGCCGTCGAGCGGCTGCGCGAACGACACCTCGGGGAAGCGGAACTCGACGCCGAGCGACTCGAGGTCGAGCGTTCGGAAGAACGGGCTCGCGACGCCCATCGGATGGACGGCCGAGCACAGGTCGTGGTGGAGCTCGGTGCCCGCGACGAGCTCGAGCGCCTCCGTCCGCGCTCCCCCGCCGAGCGTCGGCTCGGCTTCCAGGACGGTCACCGAGTAGCCGGCGCGCGCGATGACGATCGCGGCGGCGAGGCCGTTCGGGCCGGAGCCGACGACGAGCGCGTCGAGTTCGCCCGATCGCCTCAGAGGAGGTCGGGCCGCACGTTCCGCGTGCGTTCGAGGCGTTGCTCGCGCCGCCATTCCTCGATCCTCGCGTGGTGGCCTGAGAGGAGGATGTCGGGGACCGCGAGCCCGCGCCAGACGGCGGGTTTCGTGTAGCTCGGGTGCTCGAGGAGTCCGTCCTCGTGGCTCTCCTCGGCGAGCGAGTCCGGATTGCCGACGACGCCCGGCACGAGCCGGCCGATCGCCTCGATCATCGCCATCGCGGCGACCTCGCCGCCGTTGAGGACGTAGTCGCCGAGGCTCAGCTCGCGCACGCGCGCCCGGCTCGCGGTGTGCTCGATGACGCGCTGATCGATGCCCTCGTAGCGGCCGCACGCGAAGACGAGGTGGCGCTCTTGCGCGAGCTCGCGCGCGATCGCCTGCGTGAACCGCTCCCCCGCCGGGGTCGTGAAGACGACGACCGGGTCGTCGTCGCCGAGCAGGGCGTCGAAGGCCTCGCCCCACGGCTCGGGCCGCATGACCATGCCCGCGCCGCCGCCGTAGGGGGTGTCGTCGACCGTCCGGTGCCGGTCGTGCGTCCAGTCGCGCAGGTCGTGCGCGCGGACGTCGAGCGTGCCGGCGGCGCGCGCCTTGCCGATGAGCGAGACGTCGAGCACGCTGAAGAACTCGGGGAAGATCGTGACGACGTCGATGCGCACGCCTCTCAGGCTAGCTGCGCCGTGCCCGTCCCCTCCCGAATGTGCGCCCCCGCGCCCAGCGTGCGGGCGCGCGCCCGCCGACTCGGCGCGGGGGCGCACACTCGGCGGGGAAGGCCGGGCTACTCGGCCTCGAAGAGGCCCCCGGGCGGGTCGACCGTGACGAACCCGCGGTCGGTGTCGACCTCCGTGACGATCGCCTTGACGAACGGCACGAGCACCTCGCCGTCCGCCGTCTCGACGACGAGGAGATCCTGCGCCGGGAAGTGGTCGACCCGCGCGATCCGCCCGAGCGAACGGCCGTCCCGTCGGACGTCGAGGCCGACGAGCTGGTGGTCGTACCAGGCGTCCTCCTCCTGCGGCTCGGCCGGGTCCTGGTCGATCCACAAGACCGCCTTGACGAGGGACTCCGCCGCGGTGCGGTCGCTGACGCCGACGAAGAACGCGACCGGCTGCCCGTTGAACCACTTGAGCTCGGCGAGCTCGATCCGCTTCCCGTGCCAGGGACTCGAGCTCGGCACCTGGAGCGCGAACGTCGCGCCCGGGACGAATCGCCGGGCGGGGTCGTCGGTGTACAGCTCAAGCTTGAGGGCGCCCTTGAGCCCGTGAGCCTTCGTGAGCCGACCGACGCGCAATTGCGCGGTCGGCGGGCGTTCGGGCCGCTCGGCCACGTCAGCGGTCGGTGTCGACGACGTCGACACGGACTCGCTTGCCATCCGCGAGCGCCGTCACGAGCGTGCGGAGCGCCTTCGCGGTGCGGCCGCCTCGGCCGATGACCCGGCCGAGGTCGTCAGGGTTGACGCGCACCTCGAGCACCTCGCCGCGGGACGTGTCCTCCGCGACGACCTTGACGTCGTCGGGGTGGTCGACGATCCCCTTGACGAGGTGCTCGAGTGCGGCGGCAAGCATCAGGCCTCTGCCCGCTCCTCGAGGTCGGCGTCGGACGGCGCCTCGACCTGCTCCTCGCCGGCGGCCTCGGTCGCGGCCTCCTCGGCGACGGCCTCGGTGGCGGCCGCCTCGGTCTCCACCTCGGCGGGCGTCTGCTCGGCGGCCTCAGCCGCGACCTCGTCCTCGGTCGCCGGCGCGGGCGCCTCGACCTTCTTCTCGGACTTCGGCTGCAGGACCGGCTTCTTCTTCTCGTCGACCTTGAACTCGGGCTTCGGCTCGGCCGTCTTGACGGTCGACTTCGCGTTCTTGTCGCCCTTGAAGCGGCCCCAGTCGCCCGTGAGCTTGAGGATCGCCTCGACCTGCTCGGTCGGCTGCGCGCCGACGGAGAGCCAGTACTGGGCGCGCTCCGAGTTGACCTCGATGAACGACGGCTCCTCGGTCGGGTGGTACTTCCCGATCTCCTCGATGACGCGGCCATCGCGCTTGGTGCGCGAGTCGGCGACGACGATGCGGTAGTACGGGGCACGGATCTTGCCGAGCCGCTTGAGTCGGATCTTGACAGCCACGATTCTCCTGAAGGGAATGGTTCGATTGCTGGCGCACCGGGCTCGTGGGGGTTGTGCTCGGCGGCGAAGCCTTGGGGGTGGTCGGCGGTCGGATAGAGGGTCGGACCGCGCTGACCCGACTGACCATTCTGCCAGACGCAGCCGTGCGCTGGCGAATCCGCTCGGGCGAGCGGCTCAGCGACGCAAGAGCTTCTGCAGCGCCTCGAGCTCCTCGGGCGTCGGGCCGCCCGTCGCGCCCGTCGCGCCCGCCGCGGCACCGCCCAGTCCGAACGCGCCGCCGCCGCCCGCGCCGCCGCCCGGCTTGACGCCCGCGGCGAGTGCCGCGTTCTCGGCGGCGCGCTTCGCCGGGTTGCCGGAGCGCGAGCCCTTCTTCTTCGAGCCGCCGCCCTTGCCGCCGCCCGGGCGCATTCCCGGCACCCCGACCATCGGGCCCATGCCGGGGATCTGCGGCACGCCGCCCTTCGCGACGGTCTTCATCATCTTCGCGGCCTGCTCGAACCGCGACATGAGCGAATTGACCTCGGCCACCGTCGTGCCGGAGCCCTTCGCGATGCGCAGGCGGCGGGAGCCGTTGAGGACCTTCGGGTTGCGGCGCTCGAGCGGCGTCATCGACTGGATGATCGCCTCCGTGCGTACCAGCTCCCGCTCGTCGAAGTTCTCGATCGCCTCGCGCATGCCCTTCGCGCCGGGCAGCATGCCGAGCATCGACTTGAACGAGCCCATCTGCTTCATCTGCTGGAGCTGGGCGAGGAAGTCCTCGAGCGTGAACGCGTCGGTCGCGATCTTCTCGGCGACCTTCCGCGCCTCCTCCTCGTCGAAGGCCTTCTGCGCCTGCTCGATGAGCGTGAGGATGTCGCCGAGGTCGAGAATGCGGCTCGCCATCCGGTCGGGATGGAACGGCTCGAAGTCCTCGAGCCGCTCGCCCGTCGACGCGAACATGATCGGCCGCCCCGTGACCGACGCGACCGAGAGCGCCGCGCCGCCGCGCGCGTCGCCGTCGAGCTTCGTGAGGACGACGCCCGTGAAGTCGACGCCCTCCTGGAACGCGCGGGCCGTCGCGACGGCGTCCTGCCCGATCATCGCGTCGATGACGAACAGGACCTCGTCGGGGTCGGTCGCCTTCCGGATGTTCGCGGCCTGCTTCATGAGCTCCGCGTCGACGCCGAGACGGCCCGCGGTGTCGATGATGACGGTGTCGTAGAGCTTGCGCTCGGCCTCCTTGACGCCGTCCCTCGCGACGCGCACCGGGTCGCCCTGCCCGTTGCCGGGCTCGGGCGCGAAGACGGGGACGCCGGCCTGCTCGCCGACGATCTCGAGCTGCGTCACCGCATTCGGGCGCTGCAGGTCGGCGGCGACGAGGAGCGGCGTGTGCCCCTCGGACTTGAGCCAGCGCGCGAGCTTGCCCGCGAGCGTCGTCTTCCCGGCGCCCTGGAGGCCCGCGAGCATGATGACGGTCGGCGGCTTCTTCGCGAACTCGAGGCGGCGCTGCTGGCCGCCGAGGATGCCGACGAGCTCCTCGTTGACGACCTGGACCACCTGCTGAGCGGGGTTGAGGGCGCGGTTGACCTCGTCGGACAGGGCGCGCTCGCGCACCCGGCTCGTGAAGTCCTTCACGACCTCGAGCGCGACGTCCGCCTCGAGGAGCGCGCGGCGGATCTCGCGGACGGTCGCGTCGACGTCCGCGGGGCTGAGCTTGCCCTTGCTGCGGAGGTGCCGGAAGGTCTCCGAGAGCCGATCGGTGAGCGTGCCGAACATCGCCATGGTGGAGCGAGTCTACCGGCGGCGCCTTGGTGCGGCCGAGCCCCGGTGCGGCGAGCGGAGGCGGCGCGTGACCGCGCTCAGTCGCGCAGCGCCTCGTACAGCGCGGCCCACGTCTCGCGGGCGACCGGGTACGGCGCGCTGAACGTCACGCGCTCGAGGACGTCGCCGTACCGCGCGCGGATCCCCGCGGCGACCTGCTCCGGCGAGCCGACGACCGCGAACTCGTGGAGCATCTCCTCGGTGACGATCGACCCCATCGACTCCCACTCGCCCCGGCGCGCCGCGGCGCTCAACTGCTCCGCCCGGTCGGCCCAGCCGTGGATGTCGAGCACCGGCAGGTAGGTGGGCGTCGAGCCGTAGAACGCGATCTGCTTGCCGACCTCGATCGCGGCGGCGCGGACCTCCTGCTCGTCGCGGCCGATCGCGACGAACACCGGGAGGGCGATGCCGGGCACCGTCTCGCGACCCGCCGCGCTCGCGCCGCGGCGCAGCGCGGGAATCGTCACCTCGTCGATGTATCGACGCGTCGTGAACGGGTGCGCGACCATGCCGTCCGCGACCTCGCCCGCCGTCTCCGTCATCCGCTCCCCGACGGCGGCGAGCCAGACCGGCGGGTTGCCGTGCGGGTTGGGGCCCGGCGAGAAGAACGGCGTCATGAGCGTGTGCGAGTAGAACTCGCCGCGGTACTGCAGCCGCTCGCCCGTCGCCCACGACGACCAGATCGCGCGCGTCGCGAGCACGAAGTCCTTCATCCGGTCGGCCGGGTGGCTCCAGGGCATCGAGAACCGCCGCTCGATGTGCTGCTGCACTTGCGAGCCGAGACCGAGGATGAATCGGCCCCCCGAGATCTCCTGGATGTCGTTCGCGGCCATCGCGAGCGTCATCGGGTTGCGCGCGAAGGCGACGGCGATCGCGACGAACAGGTCGATTCGCGTCGTCGCCTGGGCGGCCATCGTGAGCGCGACGAAGGGGTCGTGCTTCGTCTCGGTGAGGATGACGCCGTCCGCGCCGAGCTCCTCCGCCTGCTTCGCGTGGGCCGGGGTGTTCACGAGGCTCCCGGAGAGGTCTCCCCCGGCGTCGATGCGCAGCGTCATGCGCTCATCCTTCCATCTCCCGGGCGACCCGACGGTCCCGGTGCGCCGATCGAGGACCGGCGGCGAGGCGACCGCGCGGGCCCCCTCGGTATCGTGGCGGCATGGCTCTCCTCGTGCCGTTCAACGGCAAGCTCCCCCGCATTCACGAGACCGCATTCATCGCCCAGAATGTGACGATCGTCGGCGACGTGACGATCGGCCCGAAGGCGAGCGTGTGGTTCGGTGCCGTGCTGCGCGGCGACATGGACCGCATCGAGCTCGGCGCCGGCAGCAACCTGCAGGACAACTGCGTCGTCCACACCGACTACGGGGTCCCCGCGATCATCGGCGAGAACGTCGGCATCGGGCACGCCGCGATCATCCACGGCGCGACCGTCGGCGACGGCTCGCTCATCGGGATGGGCGCGCGGCTCCTGAACCGCAGCGTCATCGGCGCGGGCGCGTTCGTCGCCGCCGGTGCCGTCGTGCTCGAAGGCGGCGAGGTACCCGCGGGCCACGTCGCCATGGGGGTGCCGGCGAAGGACCGCGGGCCCATGGCGGAGGCGATGGCGGAGCGGGTCCGGATGAACGCGATCGCGTACCAGGAGCTCGCGGAGCGCTACAAGCACCCCTGAGCGGCGCCTCGGCTCAGGCGAGGAGCTGCTGCACGAAGACGTGCGGCGTGAACCCCGTCAGGTCGCCGATCCCCTCGCCCGTCCCGACGAGCTTGACCGGGATGCCGGTCCGCTCCTGGACGGCGAACACGAAGCCGCCCTTCGCCGACCCGTCGAGCTTGGTGAGGACGAGACCCGTGACGCCGGCGTGCTCGATGAACGCCTCGGCCTGGGCGAGGCCGTTCTGCCCCGTCGTCGCGTCGAGGACGAGCAGCACCTCGGCGACGTCGCTCTCGCCGCCGAGCGCCTTCGCGATCGAGCGGCGGATCTTCGTCAGCTCGTCCATGAGCCCCGACTTCGTCTGGAGGCGGCCGGCGGTGTCGACGATCGCGATGTCGATCGACTCGCGGCGGGCCCGCTCGACGGTCTGGAACGCGACCGACGCCGGATCCTGACCCTCGGTCTGCGAGCGCACGATCTCCGCGCCGGCGCGCTGCGCCCACGTCGCGAGCTGCTCGACCGCGGCGGCGCGGAACGTGTCGGCGGCGCCGACCACGACGCTGCGGCCGTAACCGGCGAGGAACCGGGCGAACTTGCCGATCGTCGTCGTCTTCCCGACGCCGTTGACCCCGACGACGAGGACGACCGCGGGCCGCGTCGTGAGACGCAGCGTCGGGTCGAGGCGGGCGAGCCGCTCCTCGAGTCCCTCGCGGAGCATCCGGCGGAGGTCCGCAGGGTCGGTCGTCCGGTAGCGCTCGACCTGCTCCCGCAACTGCTCGATGATCTCGTCGGCGAGGTCGGGGCCGAAGTCGGCGCCGATGAGCGCCGTCTCGAGGTCGTCCCACGTGTCCTCGTCGATCGTCGGCTTCGCGAACATGCCGCGAAGCGCATTCCCCAGTGACCAGCTCGCCATCAGCTCGCCGCCCTCTCCTCGCGTGCCGCCCGGTCACCGACCCGCTGGCCGACGACCGCGGACACGCCGTCCTGTCGCATACTCACGCCGTACAGCGCGTCCGCGATCTCCATGGTGCGCTTCTGGTGTGTGATGACGATGAGCTGGGAATGCTCGCGCAGCTCCTCGAAGATCGTCAGGAGCCGGCCGAGATTCGCGTCGTCGAGGGCGGCCTCGACCTCGTCCATGACGTAGAACGGGCTCGGCCGCGCCTTGAAGATCGCGATGAGGAGCGCGACGGCCGCGAGGCTCCGCTCGCCGCCGGACAGGAGCGAGAGGCGCTCGATCTTCTTGCCGGCGGGTTTGACGCTCACCTCGATGCCGGTCGTGAGGAGGTCGTCGGGGTCGGTGAGGTGGATGCTCCCGGTGCCGCCGGGGAAGAGGACCGGGAACACCTGGGCGAACGCGGCCCTCGTGTCCTCGAATGCGCTCGCGAAGATGTCCTGCATCTTGTCGTCGAGGTCGGCGATGATCGCGAGGAGGTCCTTGCGGGTCGCCTGCAGGTCGGCGAGCTGCTCGGTGAGGAACTTGTGACGCTGCTCGAGCGCCGCGAACTCCTCGAGCGCGAGCGGGTTGACGCGCCCGAGTTGCGCGAGCCGTCGCTCGGCCTGGGCGAGCCGCTGCTGCTCCGCAGCGCGGTCGAAGTCGTCGCCGGGGCCGTGCTCGTGGACGAGCACCTCCTCGTCGAGTCCGAGCTCGGCGGCGGCGCGCTCGACGAGGCTCGAGAGGTGCAGGCGCTTCTCGTACACCTGCATCTCGAGCCCATGGACGCCTTCGCTCATGCGCGCGAGGCGCTCCCGCAGGTCGGTCTCGGCGCGCCGGAGCGCGGCGAGCTCCTCGTTCTGCTGGGCGCGCGCGGATTCCCGAGCGGCGAGCTCGACGCGCGCTTGCGACACGGAGCGGTCGACCGAGTCGAGGACGGCGGGGAGCTGCTCGGCGACGCGCTGCGCGGCCTCGAGCTGCCGACGGCGGATGACGGCGAGTCGCGCCTGCTCGGCCGCCGCCTGCCGCTCGGCGTCGAGCTGCCGCGCGAGCTGCTCGGCTCGCGCGCGCTCGGCGCGGACGCGCTCGCGAGCCGTCTCGAGCCGCAGCCGCGCCTCGAGCTCGACGGCGCGCTTCGCCTCGAGGTCCGCCAGGAGCGCGTCGCGCTGCGAGACGTCGAGGATCGGCCGCGGCTTCGCGGCGAACGCGTCGTGCTCCCCGCTCGCGCGCTCGACCTCCGTCTCGGCGGCGCGGACCGCCTCGGCGGCGTGCTCGACGGAGCGGGCGAGGCGGTCGCACTCGGCCTCGGCGGCCTCGAAGCGCATTCGGAGCGTCCCGAGCCGTTCGGAATGCGCGGCGAGGCGGCTGTCGCGCTCGCGCAGCTCGGCGAGCGCGGCGGCGGAGCGCTGCTTCGCCTCGTCGAGCCGCGAGCGGGCGGCGTCGATCGCGCCCGCCGTGCGTTCGATCCGGGTCGCGACCTCGGTGAGGCCGGCGGAGGCGGCGTCGCGCTCGGCGACGAGCTCGAGCCTCGAGCGCTTCGCGCCGGAGCCGCCGCGCAGGACGAGGTCGGACACGACCGTGCCGTCGGCGGTGACTTCGACGCCGGCGAGGAGCGCGAGAATGCCGGGCGGCGCCTCGCGGACACCGGCGGCGCGGCCGGGGGCGGCCCCGGCGGCGGGATGGGCGACGACGACCTCGACCCGGCCGAGGTCGTGCTCGACGGCGTACTCGATGGCGGCGAGCGCGGCGGCGCGGTCGGCGGCGAGGACGGCGTCGGCGAGCGAGCCGAGCGCGGCGGCGACCGCGGTTTCGTGGCCCGGCTCGACCTTGACGTGCTCGGCGACGAGCCCGAGGACGCCGGGGAGCCCGGCGGCGGCGAGCGCGCTCGAGCCGTCTCGCTCGTCGAGCGCCATGCCGAGGGCGGAGGAGCGGGCGGCGAGGGCGTCGCGTTCGCGCTCGTCGGCGTGCTGCTGCTCCCGGAGCGCGTCGAGCTCGGCCTGCAGTTCGGCGACGCGCGCTTCCGCGGCGGCGTACTCGGTCTCCAGGTCCCGGTCTTCGCCGCTCGACCCGATCGCGGCGTCGGCTTCGATCGCGTCGAGCTCGTGCGCGGCGGTGTCGCAGCGTCCGACGGCCTGCTCGAGCGCGTGCTGCTGGCGGAGGTGCTCGCCTCGCGCGGCGGCGAGTTTCGAGCGGGCGACGTCGAGCTTGGCCGCGAGGCCCGCGAGCTCGAGGTCGTGGCGCGACACGAGGGCGCTCTGGGCGGCGATCTCCTCGTCGAGCGCGTCGAGGCTCGCGCGGGCGAGCGCGACGGCGGCCGCGGCGGCGCCGACCTCGTGCTCGGCGGCGGCGACGTCGGCGGTGAGGCGCTCCGCCTCCGCGAGCGCCGCGTCGACCGAGCCCTGGGAGACGGTCGACGCGCTCGCCGGCGTCTCGGACTGCGCGCCGAGGAGCGCGATGCGCTGGCCGGCGAGGGAGTAGAGGCCGCGGAGGCGCTCCTGGACGGATTCGAGCGCGAACGCGACGCGACGCGCCTCGTCGACCTGATCGCCCTGCTGCTCCGACTCGATGCGCTTCGCGCGCATGGTCGTCTGGTCGAGCTGCTCCTGGAGGACGATGCGCTCGGTTTTGCGCTCGTGCTCGTCCCGGCTCACCTCGGCGATCTGCGCGCGGAGCGTGACGATCTCGTCGGCGAGGAGTCGCGCCTTCGCGTCCCGGACCTCGGCCTGGATCTCGGCGGCCTGCTTCGCGACCTCGGCTTGCGCGCCGAGGGGCTTGAGCTGCCGGCGGATCTCCCCGGCGAGGTCGGACAGGCGCGTGAGGTTCGCCTGCATCGCGTCGAGCTTGCGGAGCGTCTTCTCCTTGCGGCGGCGGTGCTTGAGGATGCCCGCGGCCTCCTCGATGAAGCCGCGCCGGTCCTCCGGGCTCGCGTGGAGGACCGCGTCGAGCTGCCCCTGTCCGACGATGACGTGCATCTCGCGCCCGAGACCGGAGTCGGAGAGGAGCTCCTGGACGTCGAGGAGTCGGCACTGCTCGCCGTTGATCGCGTATTCGCTGCCGCCGTTCCGGAACAGCGTGCGGCTGATCGTCACCTCGGTGTAGTCGATCGGGAGCGCCCCGTCGCTGTTGTCGATCGTCAGCTGCACCTCGGCGCGGCCGAGGGGGCCGCGCGTCGCGGTGCCGGCGAAGATGACGTCCTCCATCTTGCCGCCGCGGAGCGTCTTCGCGCCCTGCTCGCCCATGACCCAGGCGAGGGCGTCGACGACGTTCGACTTGCCCGAGCCGTTCGGTCCGACGACGCAGGTGACGCCGGGCTCGAACTGGAACGTCGTCGGCTGCGCGAAGGACTTGAACCCCTTGAGGGTCAGGCTCTTCAGGTACACGGCGTCCTCGGTCGGCGGGTCTGGGGCCGGCGACCCGCGCGTCGCGCGGATCCGCCTGCCCTCAGGCTACCGGCGAGGGCCGATCAGGCCGCGAAGGCTCGGCCCTCGCGGTAGTGGGTGTCCGCTGGAATGCGCGTCCCGTTCGGCACGTAGGCGCCCGCCGGGATCTGCGCGCCGGAGCCGATGATGACGCGGTTGCCGACGTGCGCGCCCTGCCCGATGCGGACGCGAGCGCCGACGATCGTCAGCGGCTCGATGACGGCGTCCTCCTCGACCCAACTGTCGTCGCCGACCTCGACGGCGCGGCCGATGACGGCGCCTGCCTCGACGTAGCTGCGGGCGCCGATCGTCGCGGTCTCGTCGACGACGGCGCCGACGCCGATGTAGCCACGGCCGTGGGCGTGGCGGCGGTAGCGGACGACGCGGCCGTCCTCACGCTCGATCTCGATCGTGGTGCTCATGAGTCTTGGTGCCTTCCGCTCGGCGGGTCGTTCGGGTTGTCGGTTTCGTGTGCTGCTTCGTTGATTTCGCCGAGCATTGACGCAACCGGGGGCGAGGGGGATTCATTCCCGGCGGGACGTTCGTCCCCAGGCACGCGCTCCGCAAAGACCGGCCGCGATCGACCTCGCCTCGTCCGCGGCGATCAAAGCGCTCCGCGCGGAGGCGAAGTCATCACTCGTCCGCGCACTCCTGGCGGCGAGCAGTGAGGGCTCGTCTCATCCCGGCTCCTCGAGGTGGAAGTGTGCTCGGCGGCACACCCCTGCGGGCTGCAGCTGGACGACGCACAGGAGGTCCCGACCGCGTCATGCAGATGCTCCTGGCAAGGGCGCGATCCGCACCGCTTCCGAGATCCCCTTTGACCTCCGCGGCCTCGACCGGATCCATCTCGGCACGCCGCTGACGCTCGGCGAAGAGATCGAAGGCGTCCTCACTACGACCGGAGAACGCGGGAGGTGGCCGGGCGACTCGGGCTGCCGGTTGTCGAACTTCGTGCGGGATAGTTCGGACGAGCTCGCTCTGGGCCCCTAGGAGTGACTTCCCGTGACAATTAAGAATTCCACTCTTCCGCCGCGAAACATGTCGAGCGCCGATTTGACTTCCAACGCAACGTCTGCAGCTCTCCTACTAGACTCAGATTGCCACTATCGACCCCCGAGCTGGGAATCCTGTTCTTCTCTCCCAACTAGACTTGTACGGGCGCGGGGTGGGGCCGGGGGAATGTTGGGAATCCCGTTCTTCTCTCCCAACTAGACTTGGTGCCACGACGTTACGCGGCGCGCGCCGGTTGGGAATCCCGTTCTTCTCTCCCAACTAGACTTGTACACGATGCCGTTCATGGTCACGGCGCGTTGGGAATCCCGTTCTTCTCTCCCAACTAGACTTGGATCCGCCGCCGTCCACCCGTCCGGGTTGTTGGGAATCCCGTTCTTCTCTCCCAACTAGACTTGGCAGCCCAGCCGGGGTAGATCGCAGCGGCGTTGGGAATCCCGTTCTTCTCTCCCAACTAGACTTGCGGGCCCTGCGGGGAGCTCGAGGGAGGCGTTGGGAATCCCGTTCTTCTCTCCCAACTAGACTTGCGGACACCGGGGACGTGAACGCAGGATTGTTGGGAATCCCGTTCTTCTCTCCCAACTAGACTTGTCGATCTCCGGCGTCCACTTGCGCGGGTGTTGGGAATCCCGTTCTTCTCTCCCAACTAGACTTGTGGCTGACGCGGATCGGGCTCGGCGCGAGTTGGGAATCCCGTTCTTCTCTCCCAACTAGACTTGACGACCCGCCGTCAGTCCCGGCGTACTCGTTGGGAATCCCGTTCTTCTCTCCCAACTAGACTTGTGCTCGGATCGCAGGTGATCTGTGAGCAGTTGGGAATCCCGTTCTTCTCTCCCAACTAGACTTGCGCTCCGCCCAGTCCACCTTCTGAGGCCGTTGGGAATCCCGTTCTTCTCTCCCAACTAGACTTGCCCCCACGGCGGACGTGATCGTTGGGGAGTTGGGAATCCCGTTCTTCTCTCCCAACTAGACTTGTCTCCATCCGCATCGATCAACGAGAAGAGTTGGGAATCCCGTTCTTCTCTCCCAACTAGACTTGTTGCCCCGCTTGAACGCATCCTCCGTGAGTTGGGAATCCCGTTCTTCTCTCCCAACTAGACTTGTTCGGCGCTCGCGGGGTTCCGGCGTCTCGTTGGGAATCCCGTTCTTCTCTCCCAACTAGACTTGGGCTTCACGAACGCGGCCACGTTCCGCGGTTGGGAATCCCGTTCTTCTCTCCCAACTAGACTTGTCCGACAGTGGGGCGACGTCGTAGAGACGTTGGGAATCCCGTTCTTCTCTCCCAACTAGACCTGGGTGACCGCCGCGGTCGAGGGACGCGTTGTTGGGAATCCCGTTCTTCTCTCCCAACTAGACTTGTCGGTCTCCGCGTAGATCAGGTGCACGGGTTGGGAATCCCGTTCTTCTCTCCCAACTAGACTTGCGACGCGCGGCACGAACGCCCACTCCAGGTTGGGAATCCCGTTCTTCTCTCCCAACTAGACTTGACCTCGCCCACGACAGGTAGCGGGTGCCGTTGGGAATCCCGTTCTTCTCTCCCAACTAGACTTGTTGGTAGGCGAGCGAAGGTTGATATGCGGTTGGGAATCCCGTTCTTCTCTCCCAACTAGACTTGCACCTTCAGGAGCGCAAGCGCGAACTGCGTTGGGAATCCCGTTCTTCTCTCCCAACTAGACTTGAGCCGGTCGGCGACATTGATCGGCGGCTGTTGGGAATCCCGTTCTTCTCTCCCAACTAGACTTGGCGCGGCATTCGGCATCACGCGACAGGCGTTGGGAATCCCGTTCTTCTCTCCCAACTAGACTTGACCGGGTGCTCCGACCGCGGGCGTTCTGGTTGGGAATCCCGTTCTTCTCTCCCAACTAGACTTGGCGCCGCCGCGGGTAAGGGTCGCCCCGCGTTGGGAATCCCGTTCTTCTCTCCCAACTAGACTTGCCTCCCGAGCGGGCTTCCCAGACTGTCAGTTGGGAATCCCGTTCTTCTCTCCCAACTAGACTTGGCCACCCGGAGCCGTTGCCGCAGCAAGTGTTGGGAATCCCGTTCTTCTCTCCCAACTAGACTTGGCGACGCCCAAGCGTTCTCCCGGAGGACGTTGGGAATCCCGTTCTTCTCTCCCAACTAGACTTGTCCTCAATGCCGATGAGCCGCCGCCCCTGTTGGGAATCCCGTTCTTCTCTCCCAACTAGACTTGATCACTCGCAAATGCCATCGCGGATCACGTTGGGAATCCCGTTCTTCTCTCCCAACTAGACTTGGCGGCGGGCGATCAGCGTCTGCGGGTCGGTTGGGAATCCCGTTCTTCTCTCCCAACTAGACTTGTATACCGTTACGGGAAGTGCAATTACTAGTTGGGAATCCCGTTCTTCTCTCCCAACTAGACTTGCCCGACCGGTGACACCGGTTCGGCTTCAGTTGGGAATCCCGTTCTTCTCTCCCAACTAGACTTGGATGCTTCCCTCCACGGTAGCCGAACGGGTTGGGAATCCCGTTCTTCTCTCCCAACTAGACTTGATCCCGAGCACCCGTGACGCGGTCTTGCGTTGGGAATCCCGTTCTTCTCTCCCAACTAGACTTGTACCCGTTTGCGTCCACTCGGACAGGGAGTTGGGAATCCCGTTCTTCTCTCCCAACTAGACTTGCTCCGCCTG